>Ga0335074_10012531_pt1 | contig 11892 bp, 8 predicted proteins | sample Lox_Sample_23_FD_206715 | JGI IMG/M metagenome (GOLD analysis project Ga0335074, IMG submission 206715) | Soil microbial communities from Loxahatchee National Wildlife Refuge, Florida, United States - Lox_Sample_2.3 | ecosystem: Environmental > Terrestrial > Soil > Wetlands | place: USA: Florida...
GGTTTGGATTACCCAAGGAAGCGCGGCGGATCAAGTTCTTAAGGTCACGGACGCGGAGCGGAAGAGCGCACTTATAGGTTACTCCCGCAACCCCGTGCTAAGCTTCCTCTAACGTTGGAGATGCCAGCCGATGCCAAAGAAGCGCCCAGCCGTCGGCCAAGCGAAGCGTGAGCAGCCGGCCCCGCTGCCGGCGGCGAAGGTCCTGACCGCTAAGGATCTGGCCGAGTACCTGAAAGTTCATCGCTCGACCATCTACCGGCTGCTCAAGGCCGGGCAGTTGCCGGGTTTCAGGGTGGGCAGCGACTGGCGCTTCAACGTTGAGGAGATCGACGCTTGGCGGCTGGGTTTCCCGATCAATCAGCTAGGCGCGGACGATGGGGATGATGACGAATAGTGGCTAATCCTGCCAGCAAAGAATCACAAACCCGCCCCATGCTATCGGAGTACGCGGGCGCCGTAGCCAGCGCTTACACTGAGGCCTAAATGGCGATCTACCACTTCACGGCCAAGATCATCAGCCGCAGCCAGGGGCGCAGCGCGGTGGCGGCGGCGGCTTATCGCTCGGGCAGTGAATTGCACGACCAGCGCCAGGGCCAAACCTTCGATTACTCCGACAAGCCCCACGTAGTGCATTCGGAAATCTTACTGCCCGCCGGCGCGCCGGAATGGATGGCCGACCGCACGCAACTGTGGAATGCGGTCGAACTCGGCGAGAAGCGCAAGGACTCGCAGGTCGCGCGCGAAATCGAATTTGCTATCCCCCAGGAGCTGAGCCAGCAAGAAGGCATCGCCCTGGCGCGGGAGTTCGTGCAGCGCGAATTCGTCGCGCGCGGGATGGTGGCCGACCTCAACGTGCACTGGGAAGAAGCCAATCCGCACGCCCACGTGATGCTGACCCTGCGCGAAGTGAACGAGCAGGGCTTCGGGCGCAAGGTGACGGAATGGAACCGGGTCGAGTTGCTCAAGGGCTGGCGCGAGCATTGGGCCGATCTGGCCAACAAGCATCTGCACCGGGCTGGCTATGACATGCGCGTCGATCATCGCTCCTATCAGGAACAGGGCGTGGTGCTGGAGCCGACCAGCCACCTAGGCAAGGCGGTCGACGAGATGCGCCAGCGCGGGGCCTATACCGAACGGGCGCAGCGGCTGGAGGAAGTGCGCGATCGCAACGCGCAGCGCATCGAACAGAAACCTGAAATCGTCTTCGATAACCTGACCCGCCGGCAAGTGACCTTCACACGCAGGGATATGGCGCGCGAAGTGTTCCGCTACATCGACCAGGGCGACCGTTTCCGCAATCTGATGGCGCGGCTGGAAGGCTCGCCCGAGCTGGTGCGGCTCGCCGGCGCTGTCAAGGATGAACGCGGCCAAGTGATCGAAGCCCCACGCTATACCACCAGAGAAATGCTGGCGGTCGAATCGCGCATGGCCGAACGGGCGCAGGAAATGGCTGATACGCGGACCCATGGGGTAGGGGAGGGCAAGCGCGCCGAAGCGCTCGGGCGCCACAGTTATCTCAGCGACGAGCAGCGCGAGGCGGTCCATTTTATTACCAGCGAAAGATCAATCGAGGCCCTTACCGGCTTCGCCGGGGCGGGCAAATCAGCGGCCATCGCGGCGGCGCGCGATGCCTGGCAGGCCGAGGGCTATCGCGTGCTGGGCGGCGCACTCTCGGGGATCGCGGCCGAGAATCTGCAACGCGCGTCCGGTATCGAAAGCCGCACTCTGGCATCATGGGAGCACGCTTGGCAGGCCGGCCGCGAACGGCTCCATCAGCGCGACGTATTGGTGATTGACGAGGCCGGCATGGTTGGCAGTCGCCAGCTGGAGCGAATTGTTTCCACCGCGGCTGATCGCGGGGCCAAAGTAGTATTGGTCGGCGATGCCGAACAGCTGCAGCCGATCGAGGCAGGCGCGGCCTTCCGCGCGATCGCCGAACGGGTCGGTTATCAGGAGCTCTCCGGCATCCGCCGGCAGCAGGAGTTCTGGCAGCGGCAAGCGTCACACGATTTCGCCCGCGGCGCCCCGGAACGCGCCTTCAATCGCTATCAGGCTCACGGCGCGATCCACCTGGCCGAAGACCGCAAGCAAGCCAAGGAGGATCTGATCCAAGGCTGGTCGGAGCACCGCGCCGCCCAGGGGGCGGAAAAAGCTGCGCTGATTCTCGCCCACACGCGGGCCGACGTGCGCGAGCTCAATCTGCAGGCGCGCACGATCCTGAAGGAGCGCGGCGAGCTGGGCCAGGACGTGAAAGTTGCAGTTGTGCGCGAGCTGGCCAGTGACGATGGCTCCATCAGCATCGAACGCGGCGAACGCTACTTCGCCGCCGGCGAGCGCGTGATGTTCCTCAAGAACGATCGCGAGCTCGGGGTCAAGAACGGCTCGCTCGGCACCGTCGCCGAAGTGAACAAGGATTCCATGCGCGTAATGGTCGACGGCGCCGAGCGGCGCGAGGTGAGTTTCGCGCTCAAGGATTACGCCGCGCTCGATTATGGCTATGCCGCCACCGTGCACAAGGCCCAGGGCGCTACCGTCGATCAGAGCTTCCTGCTCGCTACTCCCGGCATGGACCGTCATCTCGCCTACGTCGGCATGACCCGTCACCGCGACGGGGTGGAGGTGCATGCCGGGCGCGATGACTTTAAAGACTTCGATGAATTGAAGGCTCAGCTGTCACGCGCGCGGCCCAAGGATTCCACTCTCGACTATGCCCAGCGGCGCGGCCTCGAAGCCGCCCGTGCCCAGCGCACCGAACAGGAACGGCCAGCGCCGAAAGAGCAACCGCAGAAGCGGGAAGCGCAGGCGCCGGGTCACGCAAGGGCCGAGGCTGCCGAGGCGGGGCAGGGCGATCCCGTCGCGCGTTTCAAACAGGCGCAAAAGGAATTCATCCAGGTCGCGGGTTTGGCGGACTTCGATCCAAAGGCCAAGGCGCGTGCCGCCGCACTGCGCGAAGAAATGAAACGCGCGTCAGAGGCGATCGCCAAAGACCCGGCGCGCATGCGCGCCGCCGAACGCGCAGGCTTCGCTCCCCAAGTCAAAAATTTTGTTCGCCAGGCTGAACGCGAACGCGGGCGCGACAAGGGGAGAGCGGCGGGAAAAGATGAAGGGTTGGAGCGCTAGTCCGAGCTGATTCTGCCCCCAAATCAGCTCGGGAACCTAAGCCGAATTAGGCGTTTGCTCGGCTTCAATCTGAAAGCGGCAGGATAGAAGCAGCCGAGGCATGGTTTTTTTCCAGTGGACTGCTGTGCAATGATCGGTTCGAATCTCCATTGAGCGCCGCTGCGCGATTGGTTAGCGAAGAAGAACTGGCCGCGCTGTCATCGGTCTCGAAGTTGAATGCGCCGCTCAAATCGGACGCCGTGGCGTCGCGATTGCCGAGCGCTGGCAGGCCGAAGCGCTCCTCGATGAACTTCACTACCGAGACGAAGTCGGCCTGGTCGTGAAGGATGAATCCTTGCTTGGCGAAGGGGCTGACGATGATGAGCGGGACCCGAAAGCCAAAGCCGCGCCCGTCGATCTCGGGCGGCGGCACGTGATCATACCAGCCACCGAAGTCGTCCCAGGTAATGAATACCACAGTGCTTGACCAAGCGGGGCTGCTGGTCAGTGCCTGCAATTCCTGCAGGGTCCAATTCATTCCAGCGGATACGCTCTCCGGCGGATGCTCACTGTATTCGTAAGGCGCGATCAGCCAGCTTACCGCCGGCAGATTACCGTCCGCGGCATCGTTTGCCAGCTGCTGATACGGCACCACCTTCTTCCAGTCCGGGCCTGAGCGGATATGCGCGATGGCATCGAGCGCCGACCAGATGTAACCGATATCGCCATCCTGCGGTGCATAATACTTCCATGAGACCCCAGCCGCATCGAGTTCGTCGGGTAGGGTTTGCACATTGAAGCACGGGGGAACAAATTGCAGAAAGCCCCATTGCACCACTGCCACCTGTTCTCCCGAAGTATCGCAGCCCCAGCCTTCGTCGGATGAATTCGGCAGCGGCAGACCGTCGGGATTATCGGCGGCGTCGGTGAAGGCGCCGACTGTCATCAGGTGGTTGGGAAACGATGGACCCAGCACTGAGCTATAGAAATTGTCGGCGAGTACGTACTCGCTCGCCAATTGCCAGTAGCCAGGAATATCGCTCTGAGCGTATTGCTGATAGCTCGGCAGCCCGGCGGCATCGCCAAAAACGAACTTGTCCATCTTGCCGAAATCGTAAGCCTGCCACGCGCATCTGCGCGAATGGCAAATGTCCTTGAACAAGGGCCCCGCATGCTTCAGTGGTATGGTTTTGCCGCGCAGAACCCCGGTAATCGCGCCGTTGCCACCTGGGAACTGGCCAAAATAGTTATCGTAGGTGTGGTTCTCCTTGATGATGAAGACAATGTGCTGAACCTGCTGAAGGCTTTGGGCCATCACGAGAGAGGGCTGCCAGCACCACAGGATTAAGACGATCACGGTTAGTAGAATTCTCTTCACAACAGGAACACTTAAGCCGACTGCGCGTCAGGTGTTCTTTCAGAATCAATTCCCTGCTGTCAATCGTTTTATGAAACGACTGCTGACTTTAGGAGGTAACCACCGCCTTACCGCGGTACAAGCATATCCTCCTTTGAAGGCGCCGTGTTGTTCGCTATTGGAAAAATTCTGCCAAATAATCGCCGCCGCACCTGTCGAACCAGTTGCCGCCAAGGGCGAGTTGGTTTTAATCGCCCTCGACAAGCTGGAAGAAACAGCAAGCCTGATTCAGCCTCAACGAAGCAGCAAACGCACGTCCGGCCGAAGTGAATGTATGAATAAGACCATCCACGAACCCGATACGCATGGCGTGCTGCCGAGCGCGCAGGCTTTGTTCCTCAAGTCAGAATTTGTTCGTCAGGCCGAACGGCAGCAAGACCGCGAGAAGGGCAGGGGGCCGAAAAGGACGAAGGGCTGGAACGCTAATCAGCCAGTAAACAATTCCTGAATGGAATCAATCATTTCGGGATGCCGAGTCCACAATTAGTCGCAATAACCTACAGTTCAGTGCAATAGTAATCTAGTACGTGCGCTTGACAGCTTGTTTAACCAGCGCTATGCAGCGTTGACTGGCTGTGTAGGTTTATTCCTTTATCAAAAAGCTTCACCAACTCGGCAAAAAGGCAGTATGCGCTAACCCTCATCCCTTGTGAGGTCAACCTCTCGCTTGATCACCACCCGGCAGTCCGGCGGATGAGGCCGGTTATGAATCAGAAATGGCGTTCCCGAGTGGGGAGTTCCAACTCATGGTTTGCCGCCGCGAACGTATTTTGAAAGCCGTCAAACTGGTGATTGCTTGTGAAGCAACGGAACCATCGGAAATCCGCGAGGCAATTCGCCAAGCGAGAAGTGTCAAGCTACCAAGCGCCGCTGCACCAAGCGCAGTAGACGCGGAGGCCGATGATCCGCTTTCCCATGCTGCGGCGATTCTTCAGAAAATTGCTGGTAAAGCTCGACGATGAGTTGCGCCTTCTTTGCCGGACTGGAGTAGCCGGTCGTTCGCGTCTCCCGAATCCCCTGTTCGACCGCGCCAATTACATCGCTCAATAATTCCTCGTCCAGCTTCGCCATCTGGTAGGGAGCACCTTCGCCGGTGGCGAGCCAGTGGAGATCCACGTTAGAGGCTTTGGCGATAGCCAACACCAGCCGCAGTGAGGGATCACTGCGGCGCTGCAAGCACATTTGCAACGTACTTTCTGGAATCCCGGCCGTCTGAGCGAGAGCACGCCGGCTGCCGGTCAATTCGATGACCTGAACCAGCCGTTCAGCAAAGCTGCCGCGCGGATAGTTTTGCTTGTCCGAAGTAGTTGCCATTGTAGCTAACACACAACAGTGTTGACTACTCACACGATTGTGTTATTCATATGCTCCTGTCAGCTCTGTGCTGGATAAAAGCACGCGGTTTACGGCAGAGGCAATCCCTCCTGCCGGCGCGGCGGTGTGGATTTTCCGGCTGACTGATCCTGCGCCGTTGGACTGAGGTCATCATCATGATGTGCGGCCACCACAATGGGCATTCCTGTTCGGACAAAAGGGGGAGTTATGGCCATCTCTAAGTTGCTGGCTACGAAACGCGACGACCGTCAATTGCTGTCAAGCACGCTCCTTCGAGCAATGCCATCTTTATGCTTCCTGCTCTTGGCCGTAGCTGCCTGGTATCCCACGCTCGCCTTCGCCACGTGCTCCAACACCACGGTTCCGAGCGGCAACATAACCTACGCCTACGACCCCGACGGGCGTTTAGTCGGAGTAGTTAACAGTTCCACCAGTGCTGCCTCCTATCAATTTGACGCAGTGGGCAATCTGCTCTCGATCACGCGCCCGACTGCGGCGGTCAATGTCCTGGCGCTGTCGCCGCAGAGCGGGCCGGCGTCGACCTGCGTGACCATCTATGGCACAGGCTTCAGTGTCACCCCCAGCCAGAACACGGTGACCTTTGACGGCACGGCCGGAACTGTTTCCTATTCGACGCCCACCACCATTGTAGTCGCCGTTCCCAGCGGAGCATCGAGCGGCACCGTCTCTGTCACTTCGCCTTCCGGATCGGCTAACAGCCCGAATCCGTTCACGGTCAACTAGGGGGATAACCGATGATCGCGCGTACAGTCACCACCATCACGAGAGTCATTCTCGCTCTTGTTCTTCTTACCGTCTCGGTTGCATCAGCTGAGGCTTCCTGCACGCCTGGCAGCAACTGTATTCTCAGCGGCGGCACTCCGCCGGTATCGTTCTTTGGCCTCACCGGACCTCCTCCAGGCGGCATGTTTACCGCCATCGCGGATGGTCTGATGACTTATACCCATACAGATTTGACCGTCCAGGCACCGATGCCGATCACAATCTCCCGGACCTATCGGTCGCGCGATCTCAACAGCGGAGGTACTTTCAACGCGCGCAGCTTCGGCCTCGGCACGATGTTGAACTACGACATCTATCTGTATTCCAGCACGGAGGTAACTAGCGGTAGCTATACGGCCGCCAGCATCGTCCTGCCGGATGGCGGCAGCATCAACTGCCAGTGTGCGGCGGGGGCCAACTGTTCGAGCTATACGACCATGGAACTGGTCTGTAACTCTCAGCCGACCGGGATCTGGTTCGGTTCGACCATCGCCTGGGACTCTAGCACCTCGACCTTCAACGTCACTCGAAAAGATAAGACGGTCTATGCCTTTGGTGAAGACGCTCCGCTGGTTTCGATCACAGACCCCAATCAAAACGAGATCACCATATCGCGCAACACCACTCCGCCAGCGGGCACGGGATGCACTCACAATGGCACCTATATCGCTTCGTATGCCGCCGGGGTTTCCACCGGCCGCTGGGCGTTTCTTTGTAAAGATTCCACTAAATTTCCCGCCGGCATCTCCAAAGCCGTCGATAACTCCGGCCGCTATGTCTCCTATACCTACAGCAACAGTAATAACCAGCTCATTGCAGCTTCATTTTCCAGTTACAGCAGCACGGCGGCATACGGTTTTGGCTACGGCACAGGTACCCATCTGGGCGATCTCTCATTCATAACAGGTTTCGATCTGGCCCTCGGCTTTGCGTACGATTCTTCCGACCGTCTCTATAAACTGTCTTATGATGACATAAATCTGACCGACCCTTTCCTTTATACATATACGACCGCCAGCTCGAACGGTGAAACCTATATCCAAACCGTCACAGCCCAAATGCCCACCGGCAGCCCGGCCGCCGGGTCGCAGCGCGCACTTTACTTCGACCCGAACGGTTATTTAATTCAAGATGTGCGGGACTCGAGCGGCACGTCTCCAGAGAGCACCTCGTACAATCGCGACTCCGATGAGCTTATTACGTCGATCGTCGACCCGCTCGACCGTACGACAGCCTTCACCTATGACGGCAACAACAACGACATCACGCTGGGCAACCTTACGAGCGTGATCGACGCTTATGGCACTAGCGAGGCTGCCGAAACCCAATATTCCTACGACTCAAACTTTAATAAAGTCGACGAGATCGTTGATCCAACCAACCAAGCGGCCGACAATTCATGGCAGTTTCCGATCAACCCGGCCAACGGCAATGTAACCGAGTTCATCGATCCGATGAATCGGACCTGGCAATTTGGCTATAATAGCGCGGGCCAAGTCACGTCGCTGACCGATCCTCTCAATAATATCACCCAGTTTGGCTATAACCCGACCACCGGTGATCTGACTTCGGTTACAGATCCTCTCGGCAATGCCACCAACTTTGTGACCGACAGCCTCGGCCGGGTGACCTCGCAAACCACGCCTTTGAACGAAACGACATCTTTTGTTTACGACGCTCTCGATCATGTCACAAGTCAGACGGATCCCGATGGCAACGTCACAGCGTCTACTTATGATCCCACCAGCGCACGGCTGACCAAGCTGAAGAATGGGCTCGGCCACGCGTGGACCTGGAGCTACACGCCGCCGAGCGGCAGCGGTGATGTATGGAACTGGGAAGAATGCGACCCAGGTGGAACTTGCCTGACTGCTCAAAACGACTGGTCTACCGGTTTGCCGCTCAAATTTACGGATAAGCGTGCTGTGTCGGATAATTATTCGTATGACGATTTCGACCGGCTCTCAGAGCTGCAGTACAATGTCAACTCCACTTCCGGCTATCCCAAGACTTCGATTAATTACACTTACGATGCGGGCGACCGCGTCACCGAAATGGTAGATACCGGCGGCGGAAATCACTCGTCGTCGGGCAATACGCAAAATCTTCAGTACGACCTGCTCGACAACATTACTCAGTTTGCCTCGCCGGAGGGGACCGTCAACTATGGTTACCAAGGCTCCGGCTATTACTGGACCCTGCGCCAGTCGATGCAGTTGGTCGGCCAGTCTCAGGTGAATTACACTTATAATCCGGCTGAGCAACTCGACTATATTTCGCAGGGTGGCCTGGCGACTGAGATTGGCTATGATTCCGCGGCCCGGCGGTCTTATTTAGAGGGTCCGTTCGCGGTGACATCAGATTACACTTATGACAGTGACTCACGGATTAGCCAGATCCAGTACTACCATAGCCTCACGTCCCTCGGCGAGCTCACCTACAACTACGACGGCGATGGCCGCGAGGTCGGCGAAGGCGGCAACTTTGCCGCGATCAATCTTCCGGCGGCGGTATCGAACAATACTTTTAATCTCAGCAATGGCATTACAAAATGGAACGGAGTGACCGGCGGCTCCGATGCAAACAACAATTTAACGACCGACCCTTCGAATGGAGATACTTATACCTGGAACGAGCGTAATCAGTTGCGTACTCTGAACGGCACAAGTCGCAGCTTTTATTATGACGCTATTAACCGCCGCGAATCTTATTATGATGTGGGGACCAGCATTTCCTATTTGTGGGACGGCATCATCGGGATTGAGGTCGACAATCCGAGCCTGATTCAGAATATGCTGACGGATCTAAATGGAGAGGTGCTGGCGGTCACCACCAGCGCCGGAACTATGGAGCCCATCCACGATGCACTTGGCTCCACCATCGGCCTGGCCAACTCTACGGGAACGATTCCGACTACGTTTACGTATACACCATTCGGGCAAGTGACGACCGCCGGTACGGCCTCGACTTTCCCCTATCTGTTCGCCGGCATGGAGTACGATTGGGACACAGGCCTCTACCACACGCTAGCGCGTTATTACAGCCCGAGTCTGCAGCGCTGGCTCTCTGAAGATCCACTCCGGTATGGTGGGGGTGATATCAATCTATTTTCTTACGCGTTGAACTCGCCCACCGGTCTAGCAGATCCCGAAGGAGAGTTCTTTGTTGTTGATGATGTGGCTGAATTGGCTGAAGTGTCGCTTCTGGCAGAGGCAGGTATAGGTGCTGCGTATGGGGCGGTGTCCGGTCTTGCTTCTGCCGGAATTAGTGGACACTCACTATTGAAGGGAGCGTTTTTTGGTGCGATATTAGGCGGCGCTACAGGAGTTGCCACCGGCCCCATCGCGGGTGTCGCCGCCGCCGGCGGTGATTTGGCTTCGCAATATTTTAACGGTGGACAACCATTCAGTCCCGCAGGTATAACCGAAGCTATCGGAGCGGGTTTGTTCGCCCAAGGCGGCGATTTTACCGCTAATGCTTTCGCACGTAGCGGCGACCAAGGACTTTCAGTTGTTGGATTATTGATAGGCAACGGAATATCCACCGTGGGTGGGGGGATCAGCGGAGGTCTGAATCAAGCGCTCGGTCCTCAGGCGCCTGAAGCTACTCCTCAATCACCGCCGATTCCTAGTTCTCAAGGCTCTTTGCAACAAAACGACAATGGCGGCGGTTCCCAGCCGAGTCCTCAACCTCCAACTCCGACTGTGCCCACTGCAGGCCAAGGTCTGGATTTAGCAGCGCCGGGAGAGGGACCTAATACGGCTGGTACGGCAAATGGGGGATATCCAGGATATGGGTTAGATTTTTGAATCGCCGTCGCGGAATTACATCTCTTGCTGCACGGACCAAACCTTTCAAAAGCGCATGCAATCATCCGGCGATCTACGGGATTAGGAATGGAACGGTCGAGCGGCATGTCAGGTGTGAGATCCGGCTCGATAACAGGCCGCGAATGACCTCATGTGACGCTGTCCGTGCTACACCTCGTTTTGACGTACCACGGCTGATGATCGAAGGGCCTCGGAAATGAATGGCTATTCATTGCTGAGTTTCGGACTGGGCATAGCTTACATCGCGGAATTAGCCATTATCATTTTTTATATCACGCCGGATTTTCGAACTAAGTATGGGATTATCAAACGTCTGTGTACCTTAGCAATTACACTTGGAACTTTTTTTGGCTTTGGCTATTTCGTTAGAGATCGCTATCAGCCAAGTTTTATAGCGGGTCTTTGCACTGGCATACTAGGTACAGCATTGTGGTATATATGGGCAAAACATGGAATACTCGATCCCATTGACCTGCTGTCTTCGAGAGGAAGCGGTCATGCTAAGTCAGTCACCTCAGATGGAGACCGTGGCCATAGCGATCAATGGCGTGCTGTTTTGGTCAAGCTCATAGTAGGCCTTGCCTTTTTCTTGGTATTTGCGTTTATGGCCCACGAATTTGCATTAATGCACCGCTGAACTGAAGTAATCAATAACGTTGACTCAATCAACACTAGGCATGTTTGAAAACTGAATTAACTCGACTTCAGCCAATGCCGCGGATGCTTTATGTGATGGACATAATTGAGGTGCTGGGAGGCGAGCACGGCTTCAATTTAACGATGCAGAGCTGCAAGAAAGCGGCACGAGCGATCAAAACGCATTAGGCGGAAGTAGGGGTTGTCGCCCAGCGATTCGGTCTTCTTGGAAATACGTGAGGGCCGAGCCCCCAGACTAGACCGACGATCTTGACCATGACGCTGGCTGCGCTGTGCCGGAGGTCTTCCTTGCACCAGACCTGTTCGCGGAAGATGCGCAGGGCCTGGGCGACGGCCTCGTACAGGCGAGGCTCACCTCCATTACGAGCAATCTCGCCTTCTCCGAATGGGTCAGAGTCTTCGGCGATGAGAAATTGACCACGGCCTTGCTCGATCGCCTGACCCACCACGCCCATATCCTCACCACTCGCGGCGATTCCTACCGCAGCACTAAACGCAAGACTCAGGTCGAAAACCGCGCCCCACCGCAAAGTAATAGCTAATGAGTACCGCGCGCCGCCGCTGGCGGCGGAAAATGACTACCCACCGGGGTGGCTCACTTTTAAAACGGCAAATGGATCATTTTTAGAGCGTTGCAAACAGATTAAGTGACAAGTCAGTTCGGCGTTGACAAAAAAACTCTCGCACATGGCGTTGTCGAAGCAATCGCCTACCGAACCCATCGACGGCCGCACGCCCGCCTCATCACAACGTCTTCCAAAGGCCAGCGCA
>Ga0335074_10012532_pt1 | contig 11891 bp, 11 predicted proteins | sample Lox_Sample_23_FD_206715 | JGI IMG/M metagenome (GOLD analysis project Ga0335074, IMG submission 206715) | Soil microbial communities from Loxahatchee National Wildlife Refuge, Florida, United States - Lox_Sample_2.3 | ecosystem: Environmental > Terrestrial > Soil > Wetlands | place: USA...
CGCGCTGGGCGGAAGCTTGACGGAATCGTCGTCGATCGCCGTTAACCGGCGTGTCTGCCCGTGTTGACGCTAGGTTGAGCCCCGACTGGGCCCTGACTGGGCCCTGACTGGGCAGATTCGCCGAGCCGGGCCGTCAGCTCGTCAGGCAGCGCGCTGGCTGCCGTTCCAGGCCGGACGGGGAGAGGCGACCTGCATCTCGCGGACCAGCTGGCGGACCCACCGCATGCGATCCAGGGCGGCCTCGGGATGGTCGCCGAATTCCTGGGCCAGCCGACCCTCGCAGCCACGGACACCGAACCGCCGTACAGTCCGCTGCATGGCCTCGGCGACCGCGTCGTCGGTCAGGGTGTCCGACTGCTGCAGCCCCGACGCGAAGAGTGCCGCGCACCGCGTGTCGGTCACATTCAGCTCGGTCACATTCAGCTCGGTCACATTCAGCCTGGTCATGTTGATCTCTCCCCACTTCCCACACCGGGTTCTCGCCCCGGCTGGCCCACAGATGACTGCTTTCCCGCGAGCCGCCCTAGGACGGCCCGGGCACGGTATGCTGCGGATGCCCGCTCCCGGGTCTACCGTCGCTCCGCAGGCGAGGTGTTCCGCCGGGGGGTGGGGGGATTCTCAGGGGGATTTACCGGGGGCGTGCCATCCGCTACGGATTCGGCAGCCGACCGCATCCCGCGCTACGGATTCGGTGGCCGATCGCGAGTATCGCCATCGCCTGCCCACCTAAGCTGGAATGGCCGTCCGGGCGGGCGGCTGACTTCCGGAGGCGGCCATGGACATGGCGAGCGCGCTCGCTGAGCTCGGCGTCACCGAATCCACCCTGGACGCCGAGACCGCCGAACGGCTCGACCGTGACGGCTGCGCCCCACTGCCCGGCATCCTGGATGGTTCGCAGCTGGAAGCCATCCGGACCCGGCTGGCCGAACTGCTGGCCGCCGAAGGCGACCGGGCCGGGATCGAGGTCCACCAGGAGGCGGGCACCGACCGGCTGGCCGACCTGGTCAACAAGGGTGAGATGTTCCGGCCCTGCTTCACCGATCCCCGGGTACTGGCCTGCATGGCTCACGTGCTCGGCGAGTTCAAGCTGTCCTCGCTTAACTTCCGGGCCGCGCTGCCCGGCCAGGGCCACCAGAACCTCCACGGCGACTGGGGCGGCCCGGTCGAGCCCGGCGACTACCAAGTCTGCAACTCGATCTGGCTGCTGGATGATTTCACCCCCGACAACGGCGCCACCCGCGTCGTCCCCGGCTCGCACCGGTTCGGCACCGTGCCGCGCCTGGCGTTGACCGATCCATCCGCCCCCCACCCCGACGAGGTGCTGGTCACCGGCCAGGCTGGCACGGTCGTCGTGTTCAACAGCCACCTGTGGCACGGCGGCACCCAGAACCGCAGCGACAGGCCGCGCCGCGCGCTGCACTCTTACTTCACCCGCCGCGGCCACGGCCAGCAACTGGAGCAGAAGAAGTACATCCGCCCGCAGACCTTGGCCGCCCTGAGCCCGGCCGCCCGCTTCATCCTGGACGTGTAGCTTCGGCCGTCAGCTCGTAGTGCATGGTCTGGTAACGCAGCAGCCGATGAGCCAGCGGAACCAGGATCCCTTGCAGCACGCGGTGACGCCGCGCCAGGGTTCGGGCGGCCATGCCTGCCTGCTCGCCGTCCAGCACCGTGGCCCGGCCTTGAACCGGCGGTCCCAACGGCCTGCCGCGTAGCGTGGCCGGCGCGACCTCCACGTGTGGGTTGTTACGGATGCGCTTGGTCTTCCAGGCCTTGTCATAGGAGCGGAAGAACGCCCGGTCGCCGTCGAAGGCGATGCTCACCGGCGTGGCAACCGGCGTGCCGTCGCGCTTGTAAGTGGTCAGCAGGATCGTCTTGGCGCTCGGGTCAAGGTCGATGCTCATGGGCTCTCCCTTCGTCATGTCAGGTTCTACGACCAACAAGGTGGGCCTGTTGTGACAGCCGCGGCCGCGGCGGGGTGAGAACATGAGCCGGTGGCACAGTTCGCGGTGAGGCCAGCGACCGTCCGCGACGCGCGCGGGATGGCCGAGCTTTTCGCGGCCGTGGCGGAAGAGCGCACCGGAATCGCCACCGAGCCGCCGGTCGACGTCGAGCAGCGCACCGCGCAGTTCGCCGCCAGCGCCAATGAGTCGATTGTCGCGGTGGCCGAGGGCCAGATCGTCGGGATGATCCACACCAACGTCAGCCGGCACGGCTTCGGCGAGTTCGGGATGCTGGTTGACCGCGAGTGGCGCGGGCGCGGGGTCGGCTCGGCCCTGATCGAGGCGACCATCGACTGGGCGCGCGACCAGGGGCTGCACAAGCTCTGTCTTGAGGTGTTCGCGCACAACACGGCCGCGATCGCCCTGTATCGCAAGTGCGGCTTCGTCGAGGAAGGGCACCGCGTCAGGCACTACCGGCGGGCCAGCGGCGAGCTCTGGGACTCGATCATCATGGGCCTGCCGCTCTAGGCCTCATCCCTGTGCCAGCCCGCGTCGCGTACGGCGGGCTCGACCGCGTAATGGCGCTGCCGTGGGTCCTGATCGCGGTCGGCTTGATCGCGCGCGCGGCAGCGGCAGCGGCAGCCGAGGAACATGCGTCCGATCACGGCCGGCGGCCTGTGCCGCCTCCATGTCGGCGCGCCCCTCAGGTCCGGTGCTGCCGTTACTCCACCGGGGTCCACCACGAGTGGCAGGGGCGCCAGGCCAGCCGTTTGGAGCGCGCAAGCATGTCCTGTTAGTTTGACTGCCCGTGCTGGAGTCGTACTCGCAGCAAGCCGTGGACGGGCTCCTGGCCGGCGTCAGGATCAGGCGAGGCTGGGATTTTCCGGGCATGAACGTGCTTCGCCAGCCCGTGCCCTGGGAGTACCAGGATGTCGTCCGGCGCTATCTGCGGTCATCCGACCGTGTGCTGGATATCGGAACCGGCGCAGGCGAGAGACTGGGCGACCTGGCCAGGTCATTCGGTTATGGGCTGGGGATCGACGCAGATCCGGAAATGGTGCTCCTGGCTCGTGAGAACCCGGCAGCGGACAATCTCGACTTCCGGGTCTGCGGCGAACGGCTTGAGTCGGTACCAGAAACGTTCGACGTGATCATCGACAGGCATGCGCCTTTCGACCTGAACGCGGTTGCCGCGCATCTCAAGCCTGGCGGCTACTTCATCACCCAGCAGGTCGGCGAGCGGAATATGGCTTGCGTGAAGGCGGCTCTCGGGCAGTCGGTCCGCCCGCCCGTGATCCGGCAGCAGGCGATCACGGCCAGCGGCCTGCGGCTACTGGCTTTCCTGGAGTACGACGTTGAGTACGTGGTCCGTGACATCGAATCGCTGGTCTTCTGGCTTAACGCCCTCGACCCGGCTCATGCCGATATCGACGGGCAGTCCGCCCTGGCCAGCGCGGCGATCCTGAACCGGGTCCTGACCGGGAACGTGGACGAACGAGGGTTCGTGACCAACGAGCACAGATACCTGGCCATAGCGCAATGCGTGCGGGAACGCTAGGTGTCGTCGTCGGGCGACGACAGGGGCCGATCGAAGAGCTTCATCCAGGCCAGCAGGCTGGACTCCTTCACATCTACCGGGACTTCGGAGTAGCCCTCCAGGTATGGACCGTGCCTGATGACGCTCTCGTATATGAACGTCGACGCGATGATGCCAAGGCTGGTCCCGCTCTCACTCATCGCCGTCTTGAATGCCGGAGCCTCTACCAGCCGCGCCGTAATGATGATCGCCTCGCCGGAGACGCCCATGACGTCGCTGGCCACCGGTCCGACGTTGATGGCCACCCGCAACTGGATCCTGGCGGATTTGGGGTAGACGCGGTTGTGTTCTTCGAGTGCCGCAGTTAGCTCTTTGTGCAGATGGGCAACAACTTTAGCGGTCGGAACGCTTGGCGGTATCACGGTAAGCAGGCCATCACCGCGGTCGTCCCATGACCAGTCATCAGGTAGGTCTTGCAGGACCGTGTGCGTCATGCTGAAAAGCGCTTCCCTGATGATGCGGCGATCTTCGTCAGTACGCCAGTAAGCCCCGAATCCGATGACGTCGCTGAGCATGACGGTGCAATTCTCTCCATTCAGCGGCCGCGGACGCTGCGGCGGATGTCTGGTGAGCTGGAACTGGCCAGGCTGGCCGTGAGTGCCTGCTCGGCCGGCCGGGACATCGCGAAAAGCAGTTGGCCCGTATCGGGCTGGGTCTTCGGTGCGCCGGTCGTGCACCTGCCGTTCGACGATGTCTAGCACTCTTGGATGGTCAGTGATGAAGGCCGCGAAATCTCTGCTCCGCGCCACCAGGGCCTGCACCGTATCCACGGCGATCACGCTGGCCGAACGTGCGCTGACCTGCAGTACACCGCGCTCACCCACCAGCTGGCCTGGGCCACGCACGGCCAGAAGGCGTTCCTTGCCGTTTTCCTCGACGCAGATCCTGGTCCTGCCGCTGAGGATCACCATCACATGGTCTGCTTGATCGCCTTCCTGGATGAGCCTGGCGCCGGCGGCGAACGTCCGCGAGATCGCGAACGACCGGAACGCGTCCCGTTCAACCGGGTTCAGGGCCTGCCAGAAGACAACAGGGGCGGCATTACGCCGACTTGGCATCTGGAGTTCGTGGGGCTGAGAATCCTCAGTCTGGTTCCGATGTGACGTATTCGTGCGGCCAGATGCCTGCCGAGCATCTGGTTTTCCGGGCTCAAGTATCCGGCGCGGGCGATTCTCCGGCACGCGCTTGTGCATCAAGCTATTGATCAACAACGTCAGGATGCTCAGGAAGCCGTCGCGATGAGCTGAGCCATGGCGAGCAGCCCGGCTATCCGGGGAGCGCCGGATGTGATCCGGTTCGGGAAACCAGGTGGCCATAAAAACGTCTCCGCCTTCCGTGATACCCGTTAAAGGCGATACCAGAGTTGAAGGAGTCGATCGGGATTTGCGGCATGTTAAAGCCTCCCTTCCTTCTTGAGAGGAGCACGGTCGGCCTGGTGCCAACCGCCCCCATGACAGATCGTGCTTCAGGGCCATGTGGCCGATGAACACACAGCCGGTCGCACGCCTAAGCCACGCAATGGTCTTAGAGTAACACATTGATCGGCTACCTTCCAGATGAAGATAGAACGTTTTGGCATGCACTAGTCTGACAGGTAGCAAGACGGTTGTTTACTCGTTCGCTAGAGTTGCGGTGAATCTACTCTGCTAGCTTTGATTCTAGGAAACACCACTGAAGATGAGGCATGCTGACTTGAAGGGAGCTATACTGATAGCTTGTATAGTGCAACATAGCAAGATGTAAACTTTCGTAAAACTTTACTAGGTTACGTAAGGTGATGCACCGCCATGGCCAGTGATCAGGGGCCGGTCATCCAGAGCGCGCTTCTCCGCACCGAGCTCGTCCGCTTGCGCAAGGAGCGAGGGCTGACCCAGCAGCAGGTCGCCGACGCGATGGAGTGGTCACCGTCCAAGCTGATCCGGGTAGAGGGCGGGGGCAGCTCGATCACCAAGGTGGACCTTGACGCTCTCCTCACCGAGTACGGCGTCACGTCAGAGAGTCAACGGGACCGGCTTCAAGCCCTGAACCGCGGAGCCAAAGAGCCAGGCTGGTGGGACGCGTATAAGAACGACGTCTCGGCGGAGTACCTAAGTTACGTGGGCTTTGAGGCTGGAGCAGCCTTCATCAGACAGTTTCAGATGGGATTCATACCAGGCCTGCTGCAGACCGCCGATTACGCCGAGGTTGTCACCGCTGTGGGCCAGGTCGATCCGAGCAAGGTGAGCCTGCTGGTCAGACTTCGGATGCAGCGTCAATCGGAGTTGGCGCAGCGATCGACTCCGCCTCGCCAGTACTTCGTCGTCGATGAGGGGGTGATCCGCCGGCATGTCGGGATTAAGCGAAACCGAGCCATCATGCCGAATCAGCTTCGAAGCATCGCCGATCGAGCCGAGCGAGACAGCTCGCTGACCGTCCGGATCATTCCCTTCGACGCTGGGGCGCACCCGGGGCTGATCGACCCGTTTACCCTGCTCGAGTTCGAGGCCGGGCTATCCGACATACTTTTCCTCGACGCGAACCGCTCAGCCGTCATGATCTCGGGTGACGACCCCCGGGTAGCAGGGTATGCGGAGGACTTCGAGGAGCTGCTTGGGGACGCGTTGTCGGCAGAGGAGTCAATCAAGCTCATGCGGAGCGTGGCGGAGGAAATGTCAGCGCGGCTATCTCCGCGGATCGCGCCATAGCGCCTCCTCGGGCCAACTGCACTCGACCGTACACGCGTGATAACGAAATAACTACAAGATACACGGCAACTATCGACAGCAGCCGTCACTGAAGTAACGTTTACCTGTCGCCGAGGTAAGGATCCTCGTGCCAGGTAGACGGAGGGGATCCCCTTGGCTGCTCAGCCACGTCGGCATTTGACTACGGCTGTTCAGCCGGACTTGCATTCGACGCTTGCCTGGCGCACGAGCAGCGCCAGCGGCGGTGCTGGCGAATGCGTTGAAGTAGCGACCGCCTCTCCATTCGTGTTGACCAGGGATTCCCGCGATCGGTCGGGTCCCGTGCTTGAGCTCACCCCGGCTCAGTGGCTCAGCTTCGTCGAGCGAATCAAGAATGGCGAGGCAGCCCTCGGCTGAGCCGAAGCGCGCCGACCCGGCGCTTATCCGGCGTCGTCCAGCAGTTCCCGGATCCGCCGTAGCCGCTCCGCCCGGGAAGCGGCGAACCGCTCGAGTGCGTCGAGGATGTGCGCCTGGTCCAGGTGCGCCTCCTGGATGACCTCGGCTACTGAGCCGCCGGTCCGCCACCGGTCGTCCCAGTCTGAGGACAGTGAGTATTCCCTGGTCAGTGGCCCGTCGGCCCATTCGCGCATCAGCTTGAACGCGCCGTTGGTGATGACCATGGCGTCCAGCCGGTCCGAAGGCCCGGCCACCGAGTCCCGGTAGGCGAGGGGCTGCCGGGCGAACAGCTGCGGGCTCAGCGCCGCCACGATCTTCACGTTGATGCCCTTGGCGTCCAGCGCGGGCAGCACGCTGACCAGGTTCCGGATCGGGATGGTCCCGCGGGCGAACACGGTGCCGCCGCGCGGCTGGCCCGGCCGGTAGCCGCGCAGCACGTATGCCCCGCGCGCCGCTTCCAGGTGCGACGGGATGCCCAGCGCCTCCCGGTCGGGGATTTCCACCGGCGGCCGGGTCAGGTGCAGCGCCACGATCGGCACGTCGAGGCCGAACGCCGCGGCGAGCATGACCGGCACCTCGTTGTACTCCCACGGGTGCAGGTCGATGACGTGCCCGTCGGGGAACAGCTGGGTCACCCCGATGGAGAAGATGCCGAAGTGAGTGCGGGAGTCCTCGGCTGTCTCCGGCCCGGAGTGGCCCGCGATCCACAGCACCTTGCCGACCTTGAGCTCACTGTCCTGAGCCAGCTGGCTGAACAGCCGCATCGGCCCGTACTTCAGGTAGGAGAACGAGCCGTAGGTGGAGCATGCCCCCCAGAACCCGTCGAACCCGGCGAACGGGTCAGCGGAGAGGTTCACCGTGGCCAGCCCGCAGACCAGGCCGGAGTTGGTGAACTCGGTGATCTCGGTGGGCAGCAGCGCCCCGTACGGGTTCGAGGACCGCTCGTACCAGCCGGTGCCGGGCAGGCCGCCGTAGTCGTGGCCGAACCCGGCGATGTTCGTCGACTCGGCCAGGTCAGCCGAGGCCGCGATGAACAGCGGGCGGCCGTAGTCACGCAGCGCCAGGGTGTTCACGTACCCGGCCCAGGCGGCCAGCCCGGCCCGGTTCGGCGCGTTCTCGCCCGGCTTCTTCCACATGCTGCCGGGATAGGACGACACGTCGAAGATCCGCCGGTCCGAGAACACACCCGGCTGGCCCAGCCGGAACCCGTCCACCGCGGAAGGCACCGTCGAAGCGATGGCCGCCAGCCGGTCCGACAGCCAGGTCACCAGGTCCTCGTCGCGGCGCAGCACGCTCATCGCGATGCCCAGGTTGGCCGCCGCCTGCGCCTGCACGGCCGCCGGATCGGCCGGGGCGGGGGAGTCCACCCCCTCATAGGCCACGCCGTACCGGGCCATGAACTGCTTGCGCACAGCCCAGAACTGCGGGGCGTTCACCGGCCAGGCCGTGCCGTGACTGGCCGCGCCGGCCTTGCCGTAACCCCGGCCCTTCTGCGTGACGAACCAGGCCATGGCCGGCACGCCACCCGAACCGGCAGAACCGCACGCCGCCTCCAGCACCGTCCGGGTCACCGGGCCCCACTCCATGCCGTGCTCGGTGCCGGTCACCCGCCAGCCGTAGGGCGCGAACCAGTCCGCCGGCGCGCCGGCCACCACGCTGGAGTTCGGCCGCGGGTCGATGCCGAAGTCGTTCCAGTCGACCATGAACACCAGGTTGTCCAGGCCCAGCCCCCACGCGGTGTTCTTGGTCTCGTGCGCCGAGCCGGGCGTGAGCCCGCCCTCGCCCTCGAACACGAAGACCTTCACCTCACCCGCGCCGGCCAGCTTCAACGCCAGCGCCTCCCCGGCCGCAGGCGGCATCCCGTGCCCCGAAGGCCCGGTATTGAACTTCAGGAACAGCGTCCTGCCCCCCATCTCCGCATGCCCGGGCAGCCCGCCATGCCGGCGCAGCCGCAACAGCCACTCCCAGGTCAGCGCCCACCGGCCATCATCAGGGAACGCGAAACCAGCCGACCCGGACAGCGAGTACCGGGCCCGCATCGCCTCGTTCAGCACCGCCAGCGTCGCGTACACCAACGGCACCGTGTGCCCCGCGGACAACACGAACCGGTCACCGAACCTCCGCCACGGCCGCAGCACATCCCACCGCATCGCCCCGGACAACAACAGCGCCACCATCATGTGCACCTTAGACCGCGACCCGCCCGGGTGCCCGCTCTGCCGGTAGTTCAGGGACAGGTCAATGCACTCGTCAATCAGGTCCTTGACCACCTCATACCGGGCGAAATCCGCCTCCGCGGCCGCGTACAACTGCCCGGCATCCGAACGCGCCACGGGCCCATCGCCCATTCCCGCACCTCCTTGTGCAGCACCGACCTCCAGCGTGACGTGTGAAGGGGGCCGCGGACAAGATCACAAGATGACGACACTCCTGACTCTTACCACCAAACCGCCACAGATTTATCATCAGGGCCATGACAGACTTCCGGCTGGCAGATCGCATGACCCGGCTCGGCACCGAGTCGGCCTTCGAAGTCCTCGCCCGGGCCAAGGCCATGGAGGCCGCCGGCCACAAGATCATCCACCTGGAGATCGGCGAGCCCGACTTCCCGACCGCGAGCCATATCATCGAGGCCGCGGTCGAAGCCCTGCGGGCCGGACACACCCACTACGTGCCCGCGCCCGGCATCCCACCGCTGCGCGAGGCCGTGGCCGCCTTCCTCGAGCGCACCGGCCGGATGCATACCACCCCGGACCGCGTGGTGGTGACCCCGGGCGCCAAGCCGATCATGTTCTTCACCATCCTCGCTCTGGCCAACGAGGGCGACGAGATCCTGTACCCGGACCCTGGCTTCCCGATGTACGAGTCGATCACCTCGTTCGCCGGCGCCGTGCCGGTCCCGGTCCCGCTGCGTGAGCGCAACGGCTTCCGCATCGATGTCGGCGAGCTCGAGAACCTGGTCACGGAACGCTCCAAGCTGCTCATCATCAACTCGCCGCACAACCCGTGCGGCAGCGCGCTGACCCGCGAGGACTGCGAGGCCATCGCCGAGATCGCCCTGCGGCACGACCTGACCGTGCTCACCGACGAGGTGTACTGGGCCATCCGCTACGGCTCGGGCAGCGCGACCCCGGGGGGCCGGCCCCCCGGACATGCCAGCGTCCTCGACGTCGACGGCATGGCCGACCGCACGATCCTGCTCGACGGCTGGTCCAAGACCTTCGCCATGACCGGCTGGCGGCTCGGTTTCGGCGTCTTCCCGCCCGCCCTGGTCGAGCCCATCACCCGGCTGGCCATCAACTCGGTGTCCTGCACGTCGGCGTTCAGCCAGTACGCGGCGATCGCGGCCCTGGAGGGCCCGTGGCAGCCGGTCGACGACATGGTCGCGGAGTTCCGCCGCCGGCGGGACATCATCGTCGCGGGCCTGAACGACATTCCCGGCATCAGCTGCCTGGAGCCGCAGGGCGCTTTCTATGTCTTCCCGAACATCACCGGCACCGGCAAGACCTCGGCGGAGCTTCAGGCGCGGCTGCTGGTCGAGGCCGGAGTGGCCGCCCTGGGCGGCACCGCATTCGGCCCGTACGGCGAGGGATTCCTGCGCTTCTCCTATGCGAACTCGGTCGAGAACATCAAGGCCGCGCTGGAGGCCATCCGGGCCCAGCTGAGCTAAAGCACGGTCGCGGCCCGCGGAAACCGGGCGGCCCGCGGAAACACGCCGGGCAGGCCGGGACCGCCGCGTCGGCCCGCTAGGTGCCCCATTCCCACCCCGGCTGCCCCTGCCAGCGGCACCAACCCAAACACAGGAGCGATAGTTTCATGATCGTGAAGGATCTGCTACTCCGGGGAGTAGCAGAGTCTTCGTGATCATGGAAAACAGCGGACTTCCGGGACCGCCGAGCCCAGCTGAGCTGGGCGGCACCGGTCGGGGCTTACTCCTCGCCCTCGTCCATAGTCAGGAACTCCTCGGCTACCGCGCCCATGGAGATGTCGCCGGGCTGGAGTCCCTCGGCGAGCCCGGGCGGGCTGTCCGGGTTGATCTTCACGTACGGCGGCAGCTGCGGCTCGGACCACACGACCTTCTTGCGCTTGCCCACGACCCAGCGCCTAATCCTGACCATGCGGTCTATCTACCCGCCCGCCCGGCCCTAACCCCGCACATCATCCCTAACCGCCGCAAGACCGCCAGCTTCCTGATGCGCGGGCGGCTGGATGTCGCGGCGGGTCACGGACAGGTAGCCGACCAGGATGGCCACGATGATCGTGGTGATCACGGCCACGGTGGCGTCGCCGTAGTTGGCGCCGGACAGCGAATGCGGCTTGCTGAAGTAGTCGGCGAACGAGGCGCCGAGCGGCCGGGTCACCACGTAGGCGAACCAGAACGCCACCACCGCGTTGAGCCCGAACCGCCACCAGAACAGCGCGGGGATCAAGATCACGACGAAGAACAAGATCCCCGACGCCAGGTAGCCCAGGCCCAGCGCCGTGGCCGTGAAGTCGCCCAGGGCGGTGCCGAGCGCGAACGTGGCGAACACGACGCACCAGTAGTAGGTCTCCCGCCGCCGGGTGAAGATGCTGTGGATCGACAGCGTGCGCTCGCTGCGGTACCAGAGCCAGAAGATGAGCGCGAGCACCACGGCCCACAAGACCGTGGTGCCCGCGTACGGGATGCCGATGAACAGATGCATGGCATCCGCCACCCCGGTACCGAAGATCGCGATGGCGTATGCCAGCAGCCAGTAGGCCGCGGCCACGTAGCGCCGCGTCCTGAACTGCCAGAGCAGGGCGACCACGAAGATACCGGCCTCTATGCAGCCTGCCGCCAGGCGGCTGCCCAGGTCCAGGGCCAGGTAATCGGACGTGGCCTCGCCGCCGGCCGTGGTGAGGATCTTGATCACCCAGAACAGGAAGGTGATCTCCGGCACCTTGGCGGCGACGGGTTCGGGAAAGAACCCCCGGCTGCGGCTGGGCATGAACCTCAGCTCCCGCGTCTGGCGAATTGATCTGGGTCGGAGCCCGGCGGCCGCACACGAGCACCAGGCTGCACGCCAGCACCAGACTGCACGCCAGCACCAGGCTGCACGCCAGCACCAAGCTGCACGCCAGCACCAGGCTGAGCAGATCCGTGAGCGTGGGCGGGCACCCGAGCGGCCGGCCTGACCTTCGCGATGTGCACCAGGCAGTTGTAGGTCACCAGGGCGATAGCCAGGTGCATCACCATCAGGACCGCGACCGCGC
>Ga0335074_10012534_pt1 | contig 11890 bp, 14 predicted proteins | sample Lox_Sample_23_FD_206715 | JGI IMG/M metagenome (GOLD analysis project Ga0335074, IMG submission 206715) | Soil microbial communities from Loxahatchee National Wildlife Refuge, Florida, United States - Lox_Sample_2.3 | ecosystem: Environmental > Terrestrial > Soil > Wetlands | place: USA...
CTGTTCCCGGTATCGACGCCGTCAGCCGCCAGGTCTCCCGGTTCCCCGCTTTGTGACGCGCTCTCCTCGGCCGGCACTGGCCTTGCGATGGCTCCCCGCCGGGCGATCGTCCTCGTTAAGCTCGGGCCATGCTGAACTTCGGCGTAGTGGTGCTCGGAGTCACGGATGTACAGCGAGCGGCAGAATTCTGGTCAGCGGCCCTGGGTTACACGCTGCGCCAGGATGGATTCGGCGGATGGCTGAACGTGCTCGTGCCGCCCGGCGAAGCCGGAACGGCGATTGCCCTCCAGCTCAGCCAAACGCCGCCGCAGACTTATCCGCGCCTGCACTTTGACTTGCATGCCGACAACGTCAGCGAACAGGAAGCAGCGGCAGCGAGACTCATATCCCTTGGTGCCAAGCGGGTCGACTGGGACGCTTACCCGGAAGATCCGGACTTCGTCGTGCTGGAAGATCCCGATGGCAACCGGTTCTGCATTGTCGACCTCAGCCATGAGTATGGCTAGGACGGACAATCGCCTGCTGGCGCTAGAGCCGCGTCAGTCCCTGCAGCCGACTGCTGCGAGGAAACCGTCGAACTCGTAGGCGACCGGCTCCGCCGGCCGCCACTGCGAGATATGCACTAGGCCGGGCTCGACAAGCGAGAAGCCATCGAGAAAACGGCTGACCTCGGCGGGTTCTCGGAAGGTAATCTGCGCGGTCGCGTTGTCGTACACCCGGCGGGCGTCACGGCTGGCCGCCACGACGTCCGGCGGCGCGCCGTGCGCGGTCCCGTGGGACATGATCAGGTAGCTGCCGGGAGCAAGAGCGTCGCGGAAGGCCGCGACCAGGCCCGCAGGATCCTCGGCGTCGCGGATGAAATGAAGGATCGCGAGGAGCAGAACGCCGACCGGCCTGCCCAGGTCGAGCGTATTGCGGATCTCGGAACTGGCGAGGATTCCGGCGGGCTCGCGGATATCGCCCCGGACGAACGCGACGCTCGGCACCCCGCCGAGCAGCGCCCGAGAATGGGCCAGCACCACTGGATCGTTGTCCACATACGCGATCCTGGCGTCGGGATCAATCGCCCTGGCGACCTCGTGCACGCTCTGCTGCGTGGGTAGTCCCGCACCCACGTCAAGGAACTGGCTCACTCCCTGGCCAGCGACATAGCGAACGGCGCGGCCCAGGAACTCGCGGTTCAGCCGGGCGAACCTGGGAACAGCCGGCTCCAGTTCGATGAGCTTCTCGACCGCCGCACGGTCGCTTGCGTAGTTTTCCTTGCCGCCCAGCATGTAGTCGTACATTCGGGCTACGTTCGGCACCTTCGGGTCCAGTGCGGCAGACTTAGACGGCGCATCGGCCATATTCGATTGGCTCCGGACTGCTGGGGGAAGCGGTATCACTTAATCCTAGGGGCGACAGGCCGAAAGGTCGGGTGGGAACCGGCCAAATGCCTAGGAGCTGGAGGAGTTGGCACCCGGTGACGTCCACGGTCTCGCCGGGAGCTCGCCTTGGCAGTTCACGGCGGCGACATTGAGACGCGGCGAGCTAGGAGCGCGATCCGCGGGTTCTGACTGATTCGGGGGGAACACGAAGCAGACTTGGACTACATGAGCTCGAATGTCGGCCCTGCCATCCGCGAAGCAAGGCGCGGTGACGCACAGCAGATAGCTGCACTCCTGACCCAGCTCGGTTATCCATCCACCCGCGAGCAGGTCGGCCAGCGACTCGCCTACTGGCTGCCCGACCCGATGAGCTTGATTCTCGTAGCAGAGCACGGCGGCCGGATCGAAGGATGCCTGTCGCTTCATGCCATCCCCTACCTTGAGCGAACTGGTCGTTGGGCGCGCATCGAGAGCCTGGTCGTGGCTGAGTCGTGCCGCGGTCGCGGAACCGGCCGGTCGCTCGTCGCTGCGGCCGAGCGTGCCGCCACGCAAGCGGGCTGCCTGACCGTCGAGGTGACGAGTGCACGCACCCGTGTCAGCGCCCATGCCTTCTACGAGCGGATGGGGTACACGGACATCTGCGACAGCTCCGGTCGCTTCCTCAAGACGCTTAGTGATGCGGCTGTCAGCTCGTTCAGCCATGCGCTGAGGCGCTGGCAATGAGCTCAGCGAATCAGCCAGTCGAGCTCCGGCAAGCCAGCGAGGCGGACCTGCCGTCAATCCAGCGAGTCATCGCCGCGGCGTACCGCAAATACCTCACGCGTATGGATAGACCGCCTGCACCGCTCCTTCGCGATTATCGCCAGGCGGTCGAAGCCGGTGCCGTATGGGTGACCGGAAGTCCGGTCACCGGCCTGATCTCTCTCACGCAGACTGACGATGTGATCATGATCGAAAACGTCGCCGTCCACCCCGACCTGCAGGGGCACGGCCTGGGGCGCCGGCTGATGGAGTTCGCCGAAGAGCGAGCCAAGAAGCACAACATCAGACGGCTCGCGTTGTATACCAACGAGGTCATGACCGAGAACCAGGCAATCTACGCTCGTCTTGGCTACCGCGTGATCGACCGGCGGGTCGAAGATGGCTACCGGCGCATCTATATGGAGAAGGCACTCCCGGCCGAATAGGCCGAGCGCGGAGCACGCACATCGCAAGTCACCATCCGCAGGCCCGCGCGCTAACGCGTCTGCACGAACGTCAGGTGCCGAAACTCTCGGCCCGGAACCCTCCGATCAGATACCGTCGCGCCGTGGCAGCAACGGTGGCATTTGAGTACCTTGAGCATCTCCTGACAGTCCCGGTACGAGTGGCAGGTATCGAGACCCGGTTCATACTCGACACCGGAATCGGGCCGAATCTGATCTCAGCGTCACTGGCCGAACAGGCTGGCTGCCAGCCGGACGGAACGACGTTCACCGGCCACAGGATGTCCGGGCAGGCCGTGACCTTCCCGATCGGAAGTGTGGCTTCGCTGCATCTTGGCGCGCACCGAGCCGACCGGGTTCCGGTCGGAATCTTTGACATGCACGCCATCGCAGGGCTGGAAGGGGTGGCGGGATTCCTGTCCCTGACTTACTTCCGGACCGTGCCAGTGACCATTGACTATGCGGCCGGACTTGTGGTTCTGGAAGACCAGCAATCACTAGCCCTGCGGGCTGAACGCGGTACCTGCGTGGCCGTACAAGTCCGGCGCGACGGTTGCTCTACTGACCTGCTGCTCGGCATGGAGCTGCCCAGCGGGCGCGCTGTGACCGTGGAGGTCGACACCGGCAGCGACGGCATCGTGCTCGATGAGTCACTCGCAGCCGATGTCGGAGTCGACCTGCACCACCAGAGCGTGCGTACGCAAGCCGGGACGGACGAGACCGGCTACGAGTTCACCCGCTACTTCGCACCAATGAGCGGCGACATCGCCGTCACTGGAGCGAGTCAATTCCGCATGACAGCTCCTGAGGTGATGTTTCAGAAGATCATCCACGACGGTCTCGTCGGCGACAGTTTCCTGCGAAGCTTCACCACGACCTACGATCTCGAGAACGCGAGAATGATCTTCAGTAGTCCGGGGCGACGACCCGGAAGGATCCCCGGTCACTCTTGGCGACCAGGCTCCGCCAGTCGATAGCTGGTCCAGCCTGCGCTAGCCGCCGCAGTTACTCCGCGGCGGCCTGCGACCGGGCTGCTCGCGTCGCCAGCCGGGCTCGGAGGCCGAGGAAAGCGATCACGACCACAGCCAGGTATCCCAGGTAGATCAGAAGCTGCAGCGGGGTCGGCGCATCGCTGTAGCCGAAAAAGCTGTGCAGCACGTCACCGAACGAACTGCTCTCCGACAGCAGCCGCGCTGAGTGCCACATGGGTGCATCGAGCACTGGCAGCCAACCGAGTTGCTGGAGGTTCTCGACCGAATCGGCCAGCAGGCCAGCGGCGAACACCATCAGCAGGACGCCGATAGCGGTGAAGAACCTCGACAGATTGAGCCGGTGGCCAAGCCGGTAAATCACGAAGGCGATTCCCAGGGCTCCGGCCAGGCCGATCACCGCCCCGGTCAGAGCGCCAGCCGTCGAGGTCGAGAAGATGATCGCCAGGGTGAACACGACGGTCTCCAGCCCTTCACGCCCTACCGCCTGGAAGGCAAGCAGCCCGAGTCCCCACCGTGCGCGGCCGTCCAGCGCGGCTTCGGCCCGCTCGCGCAGTTCCCTGGACAACGACCGGGCGTGCTTGCGCATCCAGAACGTCATGTAGGTCAGCACGGTCGCGGCGACAAGGAACGTGGCCGTCTCGAAGATCGTCTGCACGCGAGACCCGTCGTAGCTGCGGATGGTCTCGTAGGCGACGGCGCCGCCAGCGGTCGCGAGCAGCAGCGCAGCACCGACGCCGAGAAACACGTCTCGGAAGTGGTCTCGCCGCCCGATGCGATTGAGGTAAGCCAGCAGGATCGCGACGATCATGCTGGCTTCGACCCCCTCGCGCAGGAAGATCACCAGCGTCGCAAGCACCGCGCGGCCTCCGGAGGTCCCATTTGCACCCAGGCTTAGGTTAGGCGAGCCTAACTTGGGCCTCGCAGCGCGCGCAAAGGCAGGTCCTGAGACATCGCCCCCAGCCTGGCAACAACTCGTCGCTGCGCGCTGTCGCATGGGCCACGCAGGCTAGGCAACACCCCTGCGACCTCGACCTGGGCAACGTTAGGGCCGGGCAGCTCGGCACTGCTGGCCGGGCCGTCCGCGCAACCCCGAACCCGCAGGAGACACCGGCCGGGTGACAGTCTTAACCTGGAACAGTAGCCAGCACACGGCAACCTTTGGGTGCGCTTTGCCCGCTGCGCACCAGAAAGGGGGGCGGCGGTGAGGACGGATGACCGGGTTACTGCTGCCGGGGTGGGTCGTAGCCGGCTGAGAGCTTCGGATAGCGACCGCGACCGGGTGCTCGACATTCTGAAGGCCGCATTCGTCCAAGGCCGGCTGACCAAAGACGAGCTTGACGCGCGGGTCGGCCAGACGCTGGCGTCCCGGACCTGGGGCGACCTGAGCGCGATCACGGCCGATATCCCTCCCTGGCCGCTCCCGCGGCCGGTGCGCAAGCCCGCCAGGTCGTCGGCCAGTCCGCCGACGCCCGCGGTCGTCAAAGCAGTCGCTTGCGCGATCATCGCCATGGCAACCGTCGCCATCGCGGGAATGCCCGGTATGTGGATGCCGCCACCCCCGCCCAGCATGACTGCCCAGGCATGCCAGAGTTTCTATACCTGGCAGAACCCGACTTACCGAGGCATTGCCAATCTGGGCCAGGCCGCGGCTTACGCCAGCAGCGGCACCGATCCCAGGCTCGCCGGCGACCTGGCGAACCTCCAGGTAGCGGTCCAGCGGTCCGAAGAGGACTACGGCGGTGTGCCGCAGTCAATGGCCGCCACCCAGCACTATGCGAGTCAGATCAAGGCAGACACGGCTAATGTCAGTGCCGACTGCGCGGCCGCCGGCTACCCGTATTAGGCGCCCGACGCAGACACCCGGATGGCCGGCAGGGCGGCGTTACTGCACCGAGATAGCCGGCTAACCGCGCGCGACCTCGACTTCTGTCGCTTGCGATACGGGCTGCTTGTACCAGCGCGCTGGCGTGTCCTCGATGAACGCGATCAGGCCGTCTCTGCCGAGGAAGCGCGTCTCGATCCGGGACACCAGCATTTCGACGCCGCTGGCCAGTCGGATGCGATCGCCCGCTCGCACGTCCGCCGCTGTCACACTCGCCCACGAATCCGCCATGTCCCCATCTTGCCAGGCCCGGACGCCGTCCATCTCGGCCAGCCCGTCAGCAGGGGCGACGTCGAACCCTTCATGGGTTTGCGCCTTCCCTTCATGGGTTTGGGCCATTCCCGCGACTGTTATGTCCGGTATGTGGTCACCAAACCCATGAAGGGTTGCGGCGGGTCGCCGGGAAGGCCCAAGTCCGCCAGCGAGCCCCAGTGCGCCGGCCTAACCGCGCGTATCGCCGCCGAACCGCTCGTCGACCTGCTCGCCGGTAAGCCCGAAGTCCGCCAGCGAATACCGGTGCGCCGGCTTGCTGGCGCCCTGAGAAGCTTCGGCGTGCAGTGCGCGGACCGCGATCGCAGCCGCGTCGCTGTAATCCAGGCCGAAATGCTCGTACACCGACTCAACGGTGCCAACCGGATCCGCGGTGAAGTCGGTGTAGTCGACGTCCAGGAACTGTGCCGGGCTGTATTTCGCTCGTGCGGCGCCGAACTCCGCTAGCCCGCGTGCCCAGAGCTCGAGCTGATCAGCGCCGATGACCTTGCCGCGGAAGGTGTTCGACCAGCCGTCGGTTGCGTGCGCGGCAAGCGAGCACATCGACCCGATCACCGCCCGCGGCTCCCGGTGAGTCTGGATGATCAGCGCGTCCGGGTAGACCGTCATGATCGCATCTAGCGAGAACAGGTGGCTCGGGTTCTTCAGCACCCACCGCCGGCCGGTGTCGTTCAGGCCGATGAGCTGCAAGTTTCGCCGGTGCCTGCGGAACGGCCCGGTCCAGTCCTGCTGTCTCAGCCAGGCGGCGTAGGTCGGCAGGTGTGCCAGGCATTCATACGAGACCGAACGCAGCGTCTGCCGCAGCAGCTGCCAGCACTCTTCGACGGTGTCAGCGGCGATGTAGTGAACGCCCATGAACTCCGGGTGCTCGATGTGATGCTGCTGGTACCCGGCCTGGATGTGCCGGAAGGCGGGGTCGGCCGCCCAGGTGTCCCGCGGCGGTCGCGGCTGCGGCAGCTCTGCTAGCCACAATTCCAGGCCCTGGTGGCCAGGATCGGCGGTGAGCAGCCGGTGCAGTGCCGTTGTCCCGCTTCTCGGCAGGCCCGTCACGAAGATCGGCCGGTCAATCACCACATCGGCATGCTCCGGGTGCGCTGCCCAGCCTGCGTTAGCGATCAGCCGGGCGCCCAGCGCGCCGCGGAGCCCGACGCGGGCAACCTTCTGACCAAGGGGGGTGAGGTCCGCGTCCCTGGCGTAAGACTCCAGGATCACCGCGAGACCGTCGGTGTAGTCGTCCTCGCCGAAGTCGGTCAGCCCGGTCAGCCTGGACGCCGACTCGTGCAAGTCCGCGACCGTCCCGACCCCATCCCGGCCAGCCCTGTCCCGGCCAGCCCTGTCTCGAGCGGTGCTGTCTCGAGCGGTGCTGCCTCGAGCAGTGCTATCCCGCCCCGTGCCTGGCTGCCCGGTCCTGGCCATCGGTGTACTCAGTGGTGGTATTCGCCGCAGTTGACGTCAAGGCACTGGCCGGTAATCGCGCGCGCCAGCGGTGATGCGAGGAACAGCACGGCGTCGGCGATCTCGTCCGGCTCCGGCAGCCGTCCGAGGTCGATGTTCGCTGCCGTTTCCTGATAGATCTGATCGGCGTCGACGCCGCGCTTGCGGGCCAGGTAGTTGAAGTACCACTTCAGCGATTCGCCCCAGATGTGACCGGGCGCGACAGAGTTAACCCGGATGCCCTGCGGGCCAAGTTCGGTGGCAAGACTCTGTGCCATCGCCAGCAGCGCCGATTTGGCCATCTTGTACGGGCCCATGGTGCGCTGGGAGAACCTGACGACCATCGAGTTGACGATCACGACCGCGCCCTTGCTGGCGGCGAGCGCCGGGATGAACAGCCTCGTCATCCTCAGCGCGGAGATGACGTTGTTGTTGAAGCCCGCTTGCACGGCGTCCAGGTCGACCTTGCCGAGGTCAGCGATGGGCGGCATCACCAGCGCGTTGTGCACCAGCGCATCGACCCGGCCGAACTCCTCCACCGAGGCCGCGGCCAGCCGCTGTGCGTCCTCCTCCGACGTCATGTCAAACGGCACTACCAGAGCGCGCCGACCGAGTTCCTTGATCTCCGCCGCGACATCCTCGAGCCGGGATGCGGTCCTGGCGGCGAGCACGACGTCGGCTCCGGCGGTGGCGCCGCGCACCGCGATCTGGCGGCCTAGGTCAGGCCCGACCCCGGACACGACGAGGACCTTGTCCTGCAGGTACATCAGCGCAGCTCCATTTCCGTCAGCCCGCCGTCACGGGACTGGCTAACCCACCATCCGGTTCGCCACTGCGGCCTGACGCGCCGCGATCCGCGCTGTGTATTCCTCGCGACTGACCTGCGACCCAGTGTGGTACGGCAGCAGTTCCGGCAGCCGGGCGAAGTCCACTACGTCCGCCTGGGGCCCGTCCGCGTCCGTGAGGTCCCTTGTCAGCCGCTGCCAGCGGATCTGCACGTAGCCGCGGGTCCGCCCGGTGAGCTCAAGCCAGTTCGCCACGCCAGGATCGCGCTCGGTGATCACGAACCGCAGCATGCCGTCCGGGTCGTGGCGGGCCTGATCAGCGGTGAGGCTGGTCTGGTGGTTGATGTAGTCGAGCGAGATGTACCAGCTGCTGCCGAGCTGGATGCCCTGGTAAGGGGCTACCTCGCGGCCTGCGGCAGGCACGGTCACGATCATCGCCTGATCCGGGCTGAGGTCGAAATGGCCGGCCGAGGAAAACTGAGTGGCCAGCCCGCCCGGCGTCCGCCGCGGCGGCGTCATCGTGTTGACCGGCTCGTTCAGGTAGAACCACTCCGGGAAGGCCAGGAACGTCCGCAGCCTGGACAGCAGTATCTTGCCCGCGACCCGGTAGCGCTTGGCAAGCAACGCCTCATCGGGCGGCTCCGGCGCGGCACCGATCCTGTCCGCGCGCTGAATTCGCAGCGTGCCGCGCCGCTCGTTTGCCCAGTCGCTATAGACCTCGCGGACCGCGAGCATGGCCGAGCCCGGTCCGAGCGTGACGTAGCCGGCCGGGGCGTCCGGATTCGACGGCGGCAGTTTCCTCGGGCCGAAGCGAAGCTCGAACGAGCCATCGGCGGCGATCTGCAGGCTGCGGTCATCGAACGCGGTCAGACTGTCCGGCACCTCGACAGGTGAGTAGTCACCGTTCAGCACCTGGAAGCTGAGGTCAGTCGTGGTCCCCCGCTGACCGGTGACGATGTATTCGGCGTCGTCACGCAGGTACGCGTGCAGGTACAGCGTGTCCGGGTTGTCCAGCCCCATCTTGGTGTACGGACCGGTGGACTGGACGAAGTACGGGAAGTCGCGGCGGTAAGCCCAGGCCAGGTGCAGCGAGCCCTGAATGCTGCCGGCCAGGTAGTCATATCCTTCGGCCAGGTCCTGGTCGGTCTTCACGTGCGGCGCCGCGGCAATGAGCTTCTCGGCCTCAGCTACCGCCTCAGCGAACGACTGGGTGAGCACGGCGACCTTCCCCGAATCAGGCGGGCTTGCGGGCGCGCCGGGTCGACGTCACTGGCGACCCGGCATCAGAACCGGCCCGACCAAACGTAGAACACGTTCTAACTACCGTCAATGACCCGGGTCCGGCAGGACGCCCCGCATCATCCGGCCTTCTTCGGCGCCCACATGTTGTCGATGAAGCGCAGCGACGGGCTGTCGTCAAAGGAGTTCATGGTCTCGTAGATGCGCTGATAGCCGGTGTGGGATATCCGCCACTTGCCATCCGCCCCGCGCTCGTAGGTGTCCTCGTAGAATGCGGCCCCCTTGATAACAACGCGGTGTTCCGTGGCGATGACTGTGTCTTCGAAGGACCACGTTCCCGATGCTTTATCGCCTTCGATCGTGATCTCTGGCTGCCCGCACCGGTGAACCGTGATGATCTCCGGGCCGAGATTGTCCCGGAGGTATTTGACGATCTCGTCGCGGCCGCGCAAGTTCAGCGGGCGGCCGGCCGCATGCGTGCCGTAGTCGGCGCTGGCATCCGCGGTGAACACGTCCTCGATCTCGTCCCACCGCTTCAGGTCGACGCAGCGCAGGTAGCGGTACTTCACCTGGCGGATCTCTTCCAGCGCGGCAAGGTCCATGTCATCCAGCTTTCAGATCTGATTGACTTCCAACTGCAAACAAGAACATGTTCTAGTCCAACAGGTCAACCGCGCCCGCCAGCTTGTCCCGCCGCAGGACCGATGACGACGCCGGAGGTTACGTGCGCTTCTGCTACGCCGAGTCGATGACGGATCCGTCCTTCTATGCGCCGCTGGCCACTGCTGCAGAGGACGCCGGATACGACTCGATGGTGATCCCGGACAGCATCTGCTACCCGGCGCAGTCCGACAGCGTGTACCCGTTCAACCCGGATGGCACCCGCGAGTTCCTGGAGGACAAGCCGTTCCTGGAGCCGTTCTCGCTCATTCCCTACCTCGCCGCTGTGACGCGGCGCCTGCGGTTCATCACGTTCGTGCTCAAGCTTCCGGTCCGCCACCCGGTACTGGTCGCCAAGCAGGTCACGTCTACCGCAGTGCTCGCGAACAACCGGCTGGTGCTCGGTGTCGGATCTAGTCCGTGGCGAGAGGACTACGAGGTGCTCGGCCTGCCGTGGCAGGGCCGCGGGCAGCGGATGGATGAGTCGCTTGCCATCGTTCGCGGCTTGTCCGCGGGCGGGTACTTCGAGTTCCGCGGCCAGATCTTCGACATCCCGCCCATCAAGCTCGCGCCGGTGCCGAGCGTGCCGGTGCCGGTGCTCATCGGCGGCCACGGCGAGGCGGCACTGCGGCGGGCCGCGGCGTCCGGGGACGGCTGGCTGCACGGCGGCGGAAAGCCGTCTGATCTTCCAGGGCTGCTGATGCGGCTGCATGAGCTGCGCGCCGAGTACGGCACGGCCGGCCGGCCGTTCGAGGTGCACGTGATCTCGGCTGAGGCTTACACGCGGGACGGCATCAAGCGGCTCGAGGATCAGGGCGTGACCGAGGTGATCGTCGGCTTCCGCTGGCCTTACCAGGTAGGCCCGGACACCGAGCCGCTGCAGTCCAAACTGGACAACTTGCGCAGGTACGCCGCCGACGTGATCGCGCGCCTTCCGTGATCCGGGAGAGTTATGCATGTCCTGGCATGCGTAACTCTCCCGGATCATGAGAAATTGGGAGCATGGATGCTCAGCCGGTCAACCTCCAAGCCGCACTCAGCTCCTTCGACGAGATCTACAGCCCGCGCATCGTCACCCGGATGAACGACTATGACGTGCGCATCGCCCATGCCAAGGGCGAGCACGTCTGGCACGTGCACGAGAACACTGACGAGTTCTTCCTGGTGCTCGACGGCCAGTTCGACATAGCGCTGCGCGAAGGCGGCGCCGAGCGCGTAGTGAGCCTGCGCCAGGGCGACGTGTTCGTGGTGCCCAAGGGAACTGAGCACAAGCCGTCCTCGCCCGGCGGCTCGATCCTGATGTTCGAGCCAGCCGGCACGATGTCGACTGGTGACCGGCACGAAGGCGACATCCCGGCACATGTGCATAGCACTACGGGCCAGGATCTCTAGCCAGCCAGTTCCTTTACCAGCTCGGTCACCAGGTCTCGCGGCAGGCCGTGGGTGTCGCGCAGGAACTCGTAGTCGTCCTCGGTCAGCCGGCCCGACGGGTACAGGCGGGACAGCAGCGAGCGCCCGCGACGCAGCAGCTCACCGAACTTGCGCTCTTCGGACAGCAGCACGTCCAGCACTGTTGACGGCTCGACCACCACGCCGAAGCGCTGACAGGTATCCGTCACCAGGTCTGGCGGCAGGTCCTGCAGTGTCAGCGAGCTGCCGCCGCCGCTCCACAGTGCTGGCCGGTCGCCGCCGCTCCACAGTGCCGTCAGCGAACGCCTGACAAGCCGTCGCAGCACATAGCCGCGGCCAGTGTTGGACGGCCGGACTCCGTCCGCGATCACGACGATCGATGAGCGCAGATGGTCGGTGAGGATCCGCAACGAGCGCTCGTCCGGGTGCCACAGGCAAGGCAGCACCGCCAGCCACGGCGCGAACAAGTCGGTCTCGAACACCGAACCGACCCGCTGCGAAGCCATCAGCAGCCGTTCCAGCCCCATACCGGTGTCGACTGCCTGCTGAGGCAGCGAAGACAGGCTGCCGTCCGGATGCCGCCAGTAGCGCATCGTGACGTGATTCCACAGCTCTACCCATCGCGGGTCAGTGCTGGGCCGGCCGG
>Ga0335074_10012536_pt1 | contig 11887 bp, 10 predicted proteins | sample Lox_Sample_23_FD_206715 | JGI IMG/M metagenome (GOLD analysis project Ga0335074, IMG submission 206715) | Soil microbial communities from Loxahatchee National Wildlife Refuge, Florida, United States - Lox_Sample_2.3 | ecosystem: Environmental > Terrestrial > Soil > Wetlands | place: USA...
TCAAGGCGGTGGCCGCGCACTACGTGATGCGCCGCCAGGCTGCCGTCGACCAGCAGGCGCGGGAGCGCGAGGTGATCACCGAGCTCGCGCTTTCGATCGAGCACGGCGCCCCCGCGACCCTCGACCCGGTCTTCCAGCCGGCCTGGGACACCGCCCGCGACGACCAGGAGCGCCACCGCGTCATCATCGACCAGCTCGCCTCGCTGACCGACACGTCCGCCCTGGCCCTGCACGCCAGCCGGGCCCGTTAAAGCGGCCCGTCCGACCGGCTCGGAGCCGTTTTCCGCTATCGTCGGCAGCGACGGGCGGGGTTAACGCGCTGGAGGCGGCAATGACGAGGTTCGTGATCGTGGGCGGCGGGCTGGCGGGGGCGAAGGCGGCCGAGACGCTCCGGGCCGAGGGGTTCGACGACGAGATCGTGCTCTTCGGAGACGAGGCCGAGCGCCCGTACGAGCGTCCGGCGCTGGCCAAGGGCTACCTGCTGGGCAAGGACGAACGCGACTCGGTCTTCGTCCACGCGGCCGAGTGGTACCCCGAGCACAACGTCGACCTGCGCCTGAACGCCCCGGTCACCTCGGTCAACCGCGCCGCCCGGACGATCGCGTTCGACGGCGGCAGGCTCTCCTACGACAAGCTGGCGATCACCACCGGCGCCTCCGCCAGGAAGCTCGCCATCCCCGGGGCCGACCTGGGCAACGTGTTCTACCTGCGGAACCTCGAGGAGTCGGACGCGCTCCGAGCCGCCTTCAAGCCGGACATGAAGGTTGTGATCGTCGGCGCGGGCTGGATCGGACTCGAGGCCGCCTCGGCCGCGCGCCAGGCCGGCAGCGCCGTGACCATCGTCGAGCCGCAGCCGACCGCCCTCTACAGCGCGCTCGGCCCCGAGCTGGGGGAGAAGTTCGCGGCCCTGCACCGGGAGCACGGCGTGGTCTTCCGCTTCGGCGAGTCGACCACGTCGTTCCGTCCGGCCGAGGTGGCGGGCAAGCTGCCCGCGGCGGGCGACTCGCGCGAGGGCTGGCCAGTCGGCCGGGTGATCACCTCGTCCGGGGCCGAGCTCCCGGCCGACGTGGTCGTGGTCGGCATCGGCGCCGTCCCCAACGACGGCCTCGCCCAGGCGGCGGGCCTCGACGTCGACAACGGCGTGCTCACCGACGCCGCCCTGCGCACCTCGGACGCCGACATCTTCGCGGCCGGCGACGTCGCCAACTCCTACCTGCCGCTGCTCGGCCGCCACGTCCGGCTCGACCACTGGGCCAACGCCCTGCACGGCGGCCAGGAGGTGGCCAGGTCCATGCTCGGCCGGCCGGTCGAGTACAACCGGGTGCCCTACTTCTACAGCGACCAGTACGACCTCGGCATGGAGTGCTCCGGCCTGCCGCTGCCCGGCAGCTACGACCAGGTCTTGTACCGCGGCGACAGCGCCGGCTACGAGTTCATCGCCTGCTGGCTGAACGAGGGCAGGCTGGTCGCGGGCATGAACGTCAACGTCTGGGACGTAACCGAGGACATCCAGTCCCTGATCCGCTCAGGCAGGCAGCTGGACCCCGCCCGCCTGACAGACCCCGCCATCCCCCTATCCGAGGTCTAGCGCCATCCTCGTCGCCCTCGATGTGGCCGTAGTCGAGGTCGGCCAGGCGGGCGGCGAGCCATTCGTCCTTGCGGTCGCCCAGGATGAACTCCAGCTTCCGGGCGAGGTCGTAGACGTGCTCGCGGGCGTGAACAGGTCCACCTCCAACGTGTCGCGCACCCATGGCAGCGCTAAACGGCGCATTCCTGTCATCAGATGTTGTCGTGACGAGATTGGAAACATATACCTACCGGATCGAGTCATGACATGCCTCACTTGCGCGTATAGATTCACAGCCACATTGACGGAGCAGTGTGCGGTAGGACCATGGTGCTCGAACATGTGCTGCATTTAAATATTAGTCCTGGCAACACACTGGAGAAGATTCTGCCGAGATACGTCGGAATCTGAAACAGATACTTCACAATCCGAATCAAAGATGCTAGCGTCGCCATCGTCGGCGGCCAGGGGCCGCAGGGGACAGGACGCAGCTGTGCGATGGAGGAGAACCGTTGAGCGCAGAACCCGACTACGAAGTCGTTGCCAGGCGCCGTGAGCTGAGCGCAGAGGAGCGCGAGCTGCCGCTTGTGAAGTACTGGGATCTCCCGCTGCACCGCCTCGGGCCGATGCAGCGGCAGCTGATCGAAGCGATGCCGATGGACCCGGCGCGCGCGACCAACCCGGAGAACTGGATCGACGTGCTGCACCCGAGGGGCTACCAGGACGTGGAATACGGCTACTGCATGCGCGAGGACGGGACGGGCTACCTCGCGGTCTACACGACCTATCCGGGGTGCACCCCGCAGATGCTCGGCTGGTACTTCCACTGGATCAACGTCCGGTCGAAGAGTACTCCGCCGGGGCAGGGCAACATCCGCTACAAGATCTGGAACCAGGCAGACCACTGGGACCACGGGTACATCAACGGCAAGGACAGGACCGACGGGATCTACACCGTCGAGTCACTGGACCTTGGCGAGGGCGAGGAGATGCTGCTCTCGATCAGGCACCCGCTCAACCCCCGGGACTTCGGGCTGAGCGAGGAGACCGAGGCCGCACTCAAGGAAGCCGGCTGCTTCATCGACTGCTGCACCGAGTCATTCCACCCCGTCGGCCACCCCGAGGTCCGGCTCCCCGGCACGCACCTGTTCCTGACGCTTTCGCGGATCAACCCGTGGGGGGTTCTGGAGAAGGTCACCCGAGAGTGGATTGGGTGGGGGACCGAGGACGGGAGGGTGGTCCGCGACGACACTACGCCGGACTCGATGCTCAACGAGGACTACCTCAAGAAGGTCATCATCCACGGCTCCACCGAGGCGGCGCAACTGAGCAAGTTCCTGCCGCAGCTCTACGCGGAGTACAAGGACCTGCCCGACGACGCGGACTGAGCAGGGGACGCAGCTGAGCGGTCGGCCACCGGATCGCTCGCCATCGCCGATTCCGCGCCGTACGCGAACGCGTGTGCGGACCGGCCACCAGCACCGACAACTGAATACCCAATCAACTGAATACCCAATCAACGATGACGAAGGAGTTACCGTGACGAGACGTAGAATGCGCAGGTGCGCGGGCCTGGGGGCGACCGTCGCAGCGATCGTGGGCCTTGTGGCCTGCTCGACCGGAAGCGCGACCTCGGGCAGCACCACCGGCAACAGCATCGTGGACGCGCCGAGCAAGGCACCGACCGGGGTGACGCTGACGATCTGGCACAGCGAAGCCGATTCGCCGGCGCTTGAGAACCTCTACAAGGCGTATGAAAAAGAGTCTGGCAATACGCTCGACTTCGTTAACATCCCCGCCGCGACGTTCGGGTTCGTTATCCAGACCAAGTGGGCGACGGGCGCCCGCCCGGACATCCTCGAATGGCAGGGCAACGACGCGGACGCACTGTCGCTGAACATGCCGCAGAACGCGATCGCGCTCACCAGCCTCCCGTTCGTCAAGCAGGAGGGGGAACTCGCCAAGCTGTCCGGCTACGTGAACGGGCAGGTCTACGCGGCGACGCTCGGCCCGAACCTCATCTACGGTATCTACTACAACAAGGCGGTCTTCGCGAAGGCCGGGTTGTCGGCGCCGAAGACCTACACCGACCTGGCCACGGACTGCACGGTGCTCAAGTCGAAGGTCCCCGGTGTCACGCCGATCTTCGAGGCGGCGGGAAGCAGTTTCCCGCCGCAGGCGCTCGCCAGCTTCCTCTACGTCGCCCAGTACAACGTCGGCGGGCAGTACGCCAATGAGGTGGTCAAGGGAACGGCCAAGCTGAACGACCCGAAGGGGCCGTTCCTCGCCGGCTTGAACGCGTACGCGGCGATGAAGGCCGCCGGGTGCTTCAACAGCGACGCCGCGACCGCCACGTGGCCGCAGCAGACTGAGGCAGTGCTCAACGGGCAGGCGGCCATGATGGCCGAGGACAGCAACAGCATCAACCAGCTCGTCAGCCAGGCTAACGGCGACGCGGCCGCGGTCGCGGCCAAGGTCGGGTTCGTGCCGGTGTCCGCGACCCAGGCGGTGGCCAATACCTCGCCCGATCCGCTCGGCACCTACTACATCCCGAAGACCGGTAACACGACGAAGGAACGTGCGGCGATCGGGTTCATCAACTTCATCACCAGCAGCAGCGAGTACCAGGCGTACGTCGACCAGGCGGACAGCATCCCGACCCTGAGCGGGACCAAGACCCCGAGCCTGACGGGGTTGTGGAAGGAAGCCGCGAGCATGTCGGCGGGCGCGGGCTTGACGCTTAACTCCGCGATTCCCGGTTTCGGGAACCAGTTCGGCACCCAGTCCGACGAGCTGATCGCAGGCCAGGAAACGCCGCAGCAGGTCGCGGACAAGATGCAGGCGTACGTCGAGCAGGCCCTCGCCGCGGTAGGCAGCTAAGTCGCCGCGAGGCAGCCAGGTGGCCGCCTGCGCTCTGTGGGCGGCCACCGCCTCCGGTGACGCGGAATCGGGATGGATATGAGCGGAAGTGTTCAGGTGCGGCGATGAGTGGTGCGGTACTCAGCAGCGGACTGACAGGCAACAGATCGTACCGGTTTAAAACGTGGTTCACACGCCGGTCCCGGTCGTGGTTCGCACTGCCCTCAGCTCTGCTGATCGCGATCTTCTTCGGTGCGCCGTTCCTGGCGAACGTTGTCTTTGCCTTCCTGCGGTGGACGAGTTATAGCACCCAGCTGAGCTGGACAGGACTCGGCAACTTCACCGCGGCGTTGCAACTCGGGATCCTGTTCCAGGCCATCCGGGTCACGGTTATCTACGCGCTGATCTCGATGGCCGTGCAGAATGTGGCCGGGCTCGGGTTCGCCAAGGCGCTGCAGGCCGGCAACCGGGCCGATCAGGTCTTCCGGTCGGTTTTCTTTATCCCGGTGCTCTTCTCGCCGCTCGCGGCGGGATACATCTGGGCGGCGGCGCTGCAGCCGCACGGGCCGGTCAACGGCCTCGTCGGTGCGGTCGTCCCCGGCTTCGCATACGACTGGCTTGGGCATCCCACCTCCGCGCTCGTCGCTGTCGCGGTGATCGACGGGTGGAAGTGGAGCGGCCTGGCCGCCACCGTTTACGTGGCCGGCCTGAACCGCATCCCCCGCCAGTTGATGGAGGCCGCCAGGCTGGACGGGGCAGGGGCATGGCGCCGGTTCTGGGGGGTGGAGTTCCCGCTGCTCGCACCGGCGTTCACGTTCAACCTGGTGGTCACTCTGGTCGGCTCGTTCAGCGCGATCGACGTGGTCTTCGCCATGACCGGGGGCGGCCCCGGCACCGCGACGTCGGTGCTGAACGTCGAGCTCTACTCGCAGTACTCGGGCGGGCTGTTCGGCCTGGCGAGCGCCCTCGGCCTGGTCATCACGGTCATGGTGATCATCGTCGCGGTGCCGCTCATCGCCCTGCTGCGCCGTCGAGAGGTGGAGATGTGAGCGTGTCGGTTCGTACCCTGGCGACGCCGCGGCGGACTGCCGCACCCAAGGCGTCCGTTTCCGTCCGGCAGCAGGCCCGCACCCCAGGCTGGCCGCGCTACGCCCTGATGACGCTTATCGCGCTTCCATGGGTAGTGCTGCCGCTCTGGCTGCTGGCTGTCAACTCGCTCAAGACCCAGGGTGAGGCCAGTGTCCCGTCCCTCGCCTGGCCGGCACACTGGAACGCGGCAGCCAACTACCTGGCCGTTATCGACCAGGGTTCGTACCTCACTGGGCTGCTGAACAGCGTGGTGACGGTGATCCCAACGATCGCTGCGGTCGTGCTCTTCGGCTCAATGGCGGCATGGAGCTACTCTAGGTCGCGGTCGCGGGGCATGCGGTTCGCCTACTACGCGTCCTCGGTGTCGATGATCTTGCCGCCGGCGATCATCCCTACCGTCTACATCCTCATTCAGCTTGGGATCAACGGCACCCGCGGCGGGTACTTCCTGGCCCTCACCGGGACCAGGCTGGGCATGGTGATCTTCCTGGTGACCGGCTTCGCGAAGACGCTGCCGCTGGCACTGGAGGAGGCGGCCGAGATCGACGGTGCCAGCAAGTGGCAGATCTACTGGCACGTGATCCTGCCGCTGCTAAAGCCGGCGCTGTTCACCTCCGCGATCCTGCTGTGCATCTCGGTGTGGAACGATTTCTTCTTCGCGCTCTTCCTGCTGCCGAACAACGACCAGGCCACCCTTCCGCTGACGCTCTACCGCTTCGCCTCGACATCGACGACCGGCATCGCGTGGAATCTCGTGTTCGCGGATGTCGTCCTGACGAACCTGCCGATACTCGTCGTTTACCTGGTCTTGCAGCGGCGGGTGCTCTCCGGCCTTACCGAAGGGGCGGTCACGGGATGAGCCAGGTCTCTGGAGCGACGTTTGCCGCCGCACTGCTCTTCATCGCTTTTCACATCGAGGTCTGGCCTATCACCGCTGGAAAGACGGCCAGGGTCATCGGCATCGGCTATCACCTGCTGATGCTGCCGGCCGTGGCGACCTTGCCTGCTCCGCTGTGGGCGAGGGCGGCGGGCTTCGCCTGGATGCTTATCGACGTTGCGCTCAACGGCGCCGCGTATGCGGGGCTCCCAGCCGAGACCGCGGATCCGCTCCGGCAAGGGGTGCACATCCTGTCGGCGGTCTGGGTGATCGCCGCGGGCTGGACCGGGGGTGGCTGGCTCGCGGTCGCAGGGACCCTGCTCGGCGTCGTGTTCCTGATCCGGACGGGGCTCGCCGGGACGAGCGCCACCCCCGGGGCCTGGGTGCGCTACCTGAATGCCGCTCTGAACGTCATGTGGATGGTTACGGTCGCCGTCACGTTGTGGTCGGCGTAGCCCGGCCGATGGAATCGAGAGAGAGAAGACAGTTGAGGGATCCTCGCAGCGGGCAGGCCTTCCTGGCGGGCGCCGCCAAGATCAGCATCACCCCGGCCGACCTCACCGGCCTGAACCCGATGGGGCACTCGTTCCGGTCCGTCCGCGACCCCATCTTCGTCCGCGCCCTGTTCATCGCCGACGGTCAGCAGAGCTGCGCGCTCGTCGCCGCTGACCTCATCGAGGTCGGCGACACCAAGGACATCAGGCGGCGGATCGCCGCTGAGCTGGGCATTCCGTCGGCCGGCGTGCTGATCGCGCCCTCCCACACGCACAACGCACCCCGCATCGGCCTGGTCCCGCCGGGCGGCAAGGCGCGGGTGCCGTCGCCCGAGTCGCTCGTGTACACCGAGTCCGTGTACGACGCGATGGTCGAGGCCGTGCGCCGGGCGCGAGCGTCCGCGCGGCCCGCCCGGGTCGGCCTCGGGCGCGGCACGGTCGATGTCAACATCAACCGGGAACAGTACGTGGCCGGCCGCTGGGTGCACGGGTACAACCCGGCCGGCCCGAGCGACAAGACCGTCGTGGCCATCAGGTTCGCGTCGCAGTCGGACGAGACGATCGCCCTGCTGATGAACTACGCGGTGCACTCCACCGTCACGCTCGGCACGGCCGAACTCAGCGGTGATCTCGCGGGAGCGGCGGCGGCCTACGCCGAGCACGCGCTCGGCGGCGACGCTGTGGCGCTGTGGACGAGCGGCGCCCTCGGCGACCAGGGACCGCGGGTGTCGCTTGACGAGCTGCCCAACCCGGGCGAGCGTGACCGCGACATGGCCCACGACGCGGCGAAGGCGCAGGGCATGCTGGTCGCCGCCACGGCGCTGCGCGTCGCGGCCAACATCGAGCGGTACGCCGAGGCAGTGGACGTCTCGGGTGCCGAGCGCGTCATCGCGTGCCCGGTCAGGCGCCTTGAGGTACCCCCGGGGATGGAGCAGGCCGACGTCGACACGGTCGAGCTGACGCTCTCCTGCATCCAAATCGGGACGATCGCCGTCACGGGCGTCTCCGGTGAGGTCACGGTGCCGAACTACCAGGCTCTGCTGGCGGCCTCCCCGCTGGCCGACACGCTGCTGATCTCGAACGCGAATGCGCGGATCGGCTACCTCCCGGCGGACGAGGACTTCGCCCGCCGCACGCCGGCCGTCGAAGGCTGCCCTATCGTCCAAGGGCATGTCCGGCAGTCGATCGTCGACGGCCTGGCCGGGATGATCACGGCTGCCCTCATCCGCTGATCCGGGTCCCAGGTACATTGTTGGTCTGACGAGCCGCGCCGCCGCACGGTGCGGGGCCAGCAGAGGCGGGTCATGAGTCGCACGTTCGGCTACGCTCGCGCGCTCAGCACTGACCAGCGCGCTCAGGCGCAGGTCAGCGCACTGGAGACGGTCGGCTGCGCCCAGGTGTTCGTGGACGGCCTGAGCCGTTCGATCGAGTGCCGCCCGGAACTCGAACGCTTGCTCGCCGTCCTCGGACCGGGTGACACCCTCGTGGTCTGCCGCCTTGACCGCCTCGCGCTGTCGCTGCAGACCCTGGCCGATCACCTGCAGTCGCTCGACGCGCGGGGGATCGGCTTCCGCTCGCTTGACGAGTCCCTTGACGCGAGCGGCGCCAACCGGGCGACGGTCGTGCACGTCGTCGCCGCCCTGGCCCGGTTCGAGCGGGACCTGCTCTCCGAGCGCGTGCGCCCCGGGCCAGGGGCGGATCAGGTGTCCAGGGACCAGGAGGAAGGCGGTGCAGACCTGCCGCCACCTTCGCTGCCGGGGCCGCAGACCACCGCTGGCCATGACCAGTGCCCGCGGGAGCGGCCAGCGGCGTCATCCGGCTCGGCCGCCTCAGCGCGCACAGCCGAGCGCTGGCAGATCCTGCGCTATCACGTGGAACAGGGGGTAACGCTCGCCGCGCTTGCCCGCGAAACAGGCCTCGCCTACCGGACGCTTCAGCGCTGGGACGCGCGGTTCCGGTCCGGGGGAGTGCCGGCGCTTGACGACCGGCAGCGCGCCGATGCGGGTACCAGGAGGCTGCCTGCGACGATCGTTTCTGCCATCGAGGCGCTGGCACGCTCAAAACCGGAGCCGACTGTGACATCGATGCACCGCCGGATCACCGCCCGGTGCCTGGCCGAAGGAACGCCGCCGCCGTCCTACTCCACCGTTCGGTCCATTGCCCGGGCAGCCGGCCGGACGCCTGGCCCGCCGTCCGGCCGGTAGGGCCGCACCGCCAGCTCGGCGCGCAGTTGCTTCGGTCTCCGAATAACATAACAGCAACGGGTACAGTGCGAGCAGAGGAAAAGCATGTCCGATCCGAACGGAAATCCCCGCACGATAGACGCAGAGACAGAGTTCGCCGAACTTCTGCGGGACCTCTGGCGTGCGGTGACCCGGGCGGTGCGGTCGATGGAGCACCTGCCGACGCTGCCCAAGAATCAAGCGGACGCCCTCCGCGAGATCGTCACCTCGGGCGGAGTGACGCCCACCCAGCTCGCCGCGGCCTTGGGGCTCTCACGTCCGACGATCAGCGAGCTGATCCAGAAACTTGAGGAAGACGACTTCATCGTGCGCCGCCCGTCCCGGATCGACGGACGTTCGACCGTCCTCATGCCTACCGAACGCGCCCGTCATGTCCACCAGGCGTTCCGTACCAGTCGCGTCAGCGTGGTCTCCGAGGCCATGCGGAGGCTTCCGGTCCGAGACTCGCGACGGCTGCTCGCCGACGTTCCAGCGCTAACTCAGCTGCGTGCGGAACTTGAGCGGATCGCTGACCGGGCCGACGCGGAGTCGAAGCAGAGGCTGGTTTGAGCTTTTAGTACCAGTCGGTGCTCATCGCCTTGGAGAACAGCAAGACCAGACAGCCGACGATCGCGAGGGCATCTGCCCAAATGCGGGAGCCCTACGATCATGTCGCACACCCCCCCGGGATCTGGCGGCGGCATGATCGTCTGTAGTGGTGGCCATACTCATGACCTGCGCAGCGTTCGCGGGCGCGGCAGACTGGCGAGCTATGATGGCCAACGGGTGACGGGTAACGTCAGCAGCGCCTGCAGGACGGCCTCGGTGTCGGTGAGGTCGGGGAGCACGGCTTCCGCGCCCGCCGCGGTCAGCTCGCTGACCGTGTACCCGCCAGTCGCCACTCCGACCGCGCGCGCCCCGGCCGCGAGCGCCGCCTCGATGTCGAGCGGCGTGTCCCCGACCACCACGGTCGCCGCGCCGTCGAACTCCGCCGGGGACTTCCCGTGCACGGCCGCCGCGCGCCGCCGCGCGACCGGGACCAGCTCGGCCCGTATCTCGTGATCGTCACCGTAGGCCCCGATGCAGAGGTCGAGGCCGTCGCGGAGCCCCACGGCGGCGAGCTTGACCTCGGCCACCGGCCGGATGTTGCCGGTCAGGACCGATTGGTGAGCGAGCCCCTGCAGTCCGCGCAGCACGTCCGCGGCGCCGGGCAGAGCCCGGCCGCGGACGGCGACCATCTCCCGCACCGATGGTGCCTGCGCGGTTAGGCCGGCGATGAACGGGTCGACGTAGCGCCGTGGCTCGTCTACCCCTGCCATGGTCAGAGTCTCCAGGATGATTGCCCGGTCAGTGCGTCCTGCCATCGGCGCGAAGGCGTCGATTGACCGGCCGAAGAGCTGTACGAATACCACGTCGTACAGGTCGCGGCCTACTCCGTCGGCGTTAAGCAGTGTGCCGTCGATGTCCCAGAGCACTAGCTGTTCGCTCACAGATCCTCATCTCATCCGCCTGCAGTCCTGCAGAAGGCGGCCACCGCATCACGGATTTTCCCCGACCAAAGCATCCGCTAATCACCACCGGAGCGCCGAGCCGGGCCCAAGCCACCCCGAAGCGGGACGAAGCCGGACCGCAGCCCGGCCCCCGGACCGAACCCCCGTCAAACCCGTGCCGAACCCAGCCGCGACCGCCCGGCGGCGGTCATACACTCGCAGACATGCCAGGTCGCATTCGCCAGGAAGACATCGCCAACGTCCGTGAGCGTTCCCCCATCGCGGACGTGGTGGGCGAGTACCTTCAGCTGAGGCCGGCCGGCGGCGGGAGCCTCAAGGGCCTCTGCCCGTTCCACGAGGAGCGCTCGCCGTCCTTCAACGTCACCCCGGGCAAGGAGCTGTACCACTGCTTCTCCTGCGGCGAGGGCGGCGACGTGATCACGTTCATCCGCAAGATCGAGCACCTCGACTTCACCGAGGCGGTCGAGCGGCTGGCCGCCCGCGCCCACGTCGAGCTCCGCTACGAGCAGGGCGGCTACGTCCCCGGCCAGGAGCACAGCCAGCGCCGTCGGCTGATCGAGGCGCACACCGCCGCCCACGACTTCTACCAGAACCGGCTCGCCAGCACGACCGGCCACAACCCGGCCACCGCGTTCCTGGCCGAGCGCGGCTTCTCCCTCGACGACGCGGCCACGTTCGGCGTCGGCTACTCGCCCAACGCCTGGGACGAGCTGGTCAAGCACCTGCGGCCCAAGGGCTTCACCGAGGACGAGCTGCTCAAGGCCGGCCTGGCCAGAAGGACCAGCCGGGGCGGCCTGATCGACATGTTCCGCGGCCGCCTGATGTGGCCGATCAGGGACCTGACGGGGGAGACGGTCGCGTTCGGGGCGCGGAAGCTGAACGCCGACGAGGACGGGCCGAAGTACCTCAACACGCCCGAGACCGCCATCTTCAAGAAGAGCCACCTGCTCTACGGGGCGGACCTGGCCAAGCGGGAGATCGCCAAGCGCCGCCAGGCGGTGATCGTCGAGGGCTACACCGACGTGATGGCCTGCCACCTGTCGGGCGTCCCGACCGCGGTCGCCACCTGCGGCACCTCGTTCGGCGAGGACCACGTGAAGATCCTCAGACGGCTGATCATGGACACCGACGGCTCGACCGGCGAGGTGATCTTCACCTTCGACGGCGACGCGGCCGGGCAGAAGGCCGCGCTGCGGGCGTTCGCGCTCGAGGAGAAGTTCGTCACCCAGACCTACGTCGCCGTCCAGCCCGACGGCCTCGACCCGTGC
>Ga0335074_10012537_pt1 | contig 11887 bp, 12 predicted proteins | sample Lox_Sample_23_FD_206715 | JGI IMG/M metagenome (GOLD analysis project Ga0335074, IMG submission 206715) | Soil microbial communities from Loxahatchee National Wildlife Refuge, Florida, United States - Lox_Sample_2.3 | ecosystem: Environmental > Terrestrial > Soil > Wetlands | place: USA...
GCTCGGGCTCGCGCACGGCCACCGGCTCGGGCGCACGCACCGGCTCCTCCGGGCGCAGTCGCCCAGCTGCACTCCGTGGTTCCTCAGCACGAGGCGGGCGCCCATCGCGGGGCTTCTCAGCGGCGCGGAGTTCCGCGGCGGCCCGCAACGCCGCGGCGGCCCGCAACGGCTCCTCCGCACGCGACCGCTTCATGGCACGGGGCGCCTTCGCGGCGCCTTCGGACGTGGCGGACGGATCCTCTGCCTGGTTCGTCGCGGGGCCGGAGTCGGTCACGACTGGTATCGGTTCGGTGTTTGGCTCGCGCTGGCTTGGAACTTCCTCGTCGTCGTGCTCGGCATCGATGGCTGCCTGGATCCGATGCACGTCCGTATCCGTAAAGCTCGGCCTAACGCTTGAACTAGGACCTGACCGAGTCGAACCCGGCACGCGCCGGGACAGTGGTGCGCTATTACCGTCGTCTTTCATACGGCCCAAACCCCCCAACACCACCCGCGTAGACGCGGAGTTTCGCAATTATGACCGAAGTAGTTACTCAATGCATGCAAAAAACAGAAAGATGCCGCGGGGCGAGCACGCACCCGTTCGACCCTCACTGCCTGACGCTCTGGCGCTTTTCGCGGCTCATCGCACCCTCTGGTCGTGAACATGCTTAGCCGCCGGGCTGGCTCGGCGCGGCATATTCGACCTGCACGGCCTTTTGCCCATCGGCGAGGGTCACCTGGCTTGCGTGTACGGCGGGGAAGGTAGCGTGCGCCTGTAGCACGGCGATCATCTGATGCAGGTACGCTGGAGCGGACACCGACGACGCCTGGTCTGTCTCTGCCAGCGTCATTTGGCGGAACGGAGTGCCGGCGCCGGGACCGGGGTCCGCGAAGCCCAGGACATCGACCGGTTCCACGCTCGCTATCGCCTTGATCACGAGCAGGAGCCGCGAGTCGACCGCACCGGCCACTAGGTCGCTCTGCGCCGCAGCCGACGCCGATACCGTTCCGGTGCCCAGCAACTGCCTCCCTGTTCTTATCCGCGTCTGCACGGCATGGTCATGCACGCGAGGTGCACGAGAGCCACTGGCTGCGGAACCACCAGCGCGAGCCGACTTGGCGGCATGCTTCTTTGGCTTGTTGACTGGTGCGTGCGTACTTGGCCTGGGATCTGATGTTGCTGCATGCGCGCTGGTGCCGGCAGGGGAGCTATGCAGGAGCATGCCGAGGGCTAGGCCGCCGGCCGCCAGCACTACCACCCCGACGGCGACTAGTGCCGCAGTGCGATAACTCCTGCGGAGCGATCCTGCCCACCAACCCAGGCGCTGCCACCGCGGGCTGCCTCCACGCGTCGCGGTGCTCTCAGGCCACAGCCAGCCAATCGTGCCCGGCGGTGGCTCACCCTGCGGCCATGCTGTGCGCGGCTCCGGGAGGACGTCCGGCTCGGTCGCAATCACCGGCTGCTTGACACGCACCGGCTCGGCCACCGCCACTGGCTCCTCGGCAGGCAGCGCGTCGGACACAACCACCGGTTCCTCGGCAGGCAGCGCGTCGGACACAACCACCGGTTCCTCGGCACGCACCGGCTCGGGCACAACCACCGGTTCCTCGGCACGCACCGGCTCGGGCACAACCACCGGCTCCTCAGGACGCAGGCGCCCGGTCGCACTCGGTATCTCCTTGGTGGCACGCGGCTTTGCCGTGCGGGGTCTCTCCGCGGCACGAAGTTCGGCTGACGCCTGCAACGCCTTCGCGGCACGCAGCGACTCGTCCACACGCGGCGTCTTGGTGCGACGCGCCGACTTCGCCCCGCGCTCGGTGTTAGCGAGTGGACTCCCGACATGCTTGGTCTCTGCCTCCGAGCCGGTCACGCGCGCCAGCGGCTCCGTGTTTGGTTCGGGCGGACTCGGCGCTTCCGCATGAGCCTGCTCGGCATTTATGGCTGCCTGGATGCGATAGACGTCGGTATCCGAGAAGACTGGCCGAACGGACTGGCCGGGAGCCGCCCGAGTCGAACCTGGCACGCGCCGGGACAAGGGTGCGTCGCTAGCGTCCTCGTTCATATGGTCGAACCCCCCAACACCATCTCAGAAGACGCCGGGCAGCAGCGCGGCGGTGCGGCTTCGGTAACTGCGGTAGGCCGGCAAAGCGCGCAGGAGCACTTGCTCCTCCCGCATTGCCCGGTAGACCTGAAGACCGCAGAGCACCAGCCACAAGGCGATAGCCGCGTAGCTGTTCGCGGCGATTGCTACACCAAGCGACGACACGATCTCGCCGAGGTAGAGCGGATGCCGGACCCAGCGGTAAGGTCCCCGATCAGCTATCTTGCGCGCCTGAGCCAGCACCGACACATTGCGCCCAAGGAAGCGCAGTGACCACACCGCCCACGCCGTTCCGGATGCGACCAGCACATCGGACAGCGCCTGGCGGCCAGTTTCCGGCGACGCACCGTGCAGCAGGGGAAGCATGAACGGCACCCACGTGGCAGCGACGGCGGCAGCGTGTGCAGTCTTCGAGCCGCTGGTCGCGATTGCCGGGCCTCGACGTAGGTAGCACCAGATTGCCAGCGCGTAAAAGGCCAGCACCAGCACCGCCCCGAGAGACCGCAGCAATCCCTCTGCGCCGGAAAGGCTGAGGTGGCCAAGCGCGAAAAAGTCAGCGACCAGGATCACGCCGAACGCCGGAACCATGATCAGCTTTCCGACGTCGGGCTGGAGACGCCCGGCCGATGTTGCCAAGGTCCCTCCTACCCCTTGAACACGTGGAAGAGCGTGTGCGAGATCTCGACGACGCCGGGGCCCAGGACGGCGACGAGCAGAGCCGGGAAGAGGCACAGGATCAGCGGAAAGGTGATCTTCACCGGCACTTTCTGTGCCGCCTCTTCGGCCCGCTGACGGCGTCGGATCCGCATCTCCTTGGATTGCTCGCGCAAGATATCGCCCACCGGTATGCCCAGCTCGGTGGACTGGATCAGGGCCGTGACGAAGGACTGCAGCTCCGGCACCGGGCAGCGGTCGGCCATTGCCCGCATCGCCTCGGTGCGCGATTTTCCGAACTGCATCTCTTGCAGCACTCGAGCGAACTCCGCGGCAATCGGGCCATCAATATTCCGAGCGACCTGCGCAAGAGCGGCGTCGAACCCGAGACCTGATTCCACGCAGATCGTCAGCAGGTCGAGCGCGTCCGGCATCGCGACCGGGATTCGCTGCTGCCGCTTGAGTCCCGTGTTGTACAGCAGGACGTCAGGAAGAAAGAAGCCTGCTGCCGCCCCGATGCCACCGCCAACGACAAGCAACGCCGGATGGCGCAACCCGAACAACGCACCGATCACGCCTAGGGTGATCAAGCCGAGCCCTTTGACGGCAAGGATGCGGTCTGGGTTCCAGCCCGCGGGGTTGCCTGCCACGTCCAGCCTGCGCTGCAAGCTGCTGCCGGTGGTGCCCGGCGATAGCCGCACTGCCATGCCTTTCAGCCATTCGGGCAGCTGGAGTGGACCGGTACGGTTCGCGCCCGTACTGGTGTGGCGGGCGTACCGTTTCTCGATCGTGGCCAGCGCCTGGGTCACGCTTGGCTGCTCACGCCGCTTGGGCAGGAGCGCCACCACTACGGCGACGATCGCCAGGACTATGGCCCCAAGCCCGGAATAGAGAAGCCCAGAACCGGACATGCTAGACCTCCAGCCTGATCGATGCGCGTATCCAGAACGTCCCTATGACCAGCAGTACGACGGAGCCGATGAGCATGAGCAAGCCAAGAGGCGTCGTGTAAAGCAGACGCATATACGAGCGATCCGTGAAGAACAACCAGGCGGCGACGAGAATCGGCAGGGCCACGAGAATGTAGGCTGACAGCCGACCCTCAGAGCTCAGGGCACGAACCTGCCGGCGGAGGAACCCCCGCTCACGGATGGTGCCGACGATCGTAGTCAGTATCTCGGCCAGGTCGCCGCCGATGCCGCGCTGGATGCGGATGGCCATGACGGTCCACCGCAGGTCGGGAGAATCCATCCTGGTCGCAATCATGTCGAGGCAGACGTCGATATCGGCGCCGAGCTTGGCTTCGGCTAGTGCACGGGAGAACTCTGCCTGCGCCGGCTGAGCACTCTCGCGGACCACCGCGTCCAGGGCCTGCATCAGCGAGAAGCCCGACTGGAGGGCACTCGCCATGAGTTGCAGCAGATCGGACAGTTGATCGCTGAAGGCTGCGCGCCGCCGCCGGATCATGTAACTCAACCACACCCGCATGATGAGCCAGGCGAGCAGCGCTCCGGCCGGGATGCCGATCAGAACGTATCCAGTGGCAACACTTAGCACCGCGGCAAGGACGACACCCAGGCCGACGCCTAGCAGGGTCCATTCACCGGGCTTGCGCCCGGCGGCCGCAAGGTCCAGTCGTTCGGCTAGGCGACGCTGCGCCTGCGGACTCATCATCCGGTTCGTGACGTCGAGCGCGCGGCGGTTCAGATCTCGTCTATTCGCCGGTCGGTTCTGGAGTGCAGAAGCTCTGCGCCGCGGACCATAGTGCTCGATCCGGTCGGCCAGATCCCGTCGCTGCCCAGAACGAGACAGGGCGCCCATCGCGCACAGTACCGCTATGAACAGCGCGGCAAAGATGGCTCCGAGGGCTACGGGCAACGACCCTAGCCAGCCAGGCAGGTTCACCCGCCGTACCCCCTCCCGTTGAAAATTTCCAACGGCACTTGGATCCCCCGGTCCGCAAGCCGGTTCACGAATAGCGGACGCATCCCGGTGCTGCGCAGCGTGCCAAGGTGGCGGCCATGAGGGTCGGTCCCGGCTTGGAAGTCGAACAGGAACAGGTCCTGCAGCGTTACTACTCCGCTCTCCATGCCCTGGACCTCGGTGATGTGCGTGATGCGACGGGAGCCGTCCTTCAGCCTGGACTGGTGCAGGATCAGGTCGATCGCCGAGGCCATCTGCTCGCGGATGGCACGCTGAGTGAGTTCAACGTTGGCCATCATCACCATCGTCTCCATCCTGGAGAGCGTGTCGCGGGGCGAATTGGAGTGGATGGTTGTGATCGAGCCGTCGTGGCCGGTGTTCATCGCCTGAAGCATGTCGAGGGTGGCTGCGTCACGCACCTCGCCGATGATGATCCGGTCGGGGCGCATGCGCAGTGCGTTGCGGACCAGGTCCCGGATCGTGATCTCGCCGCGCTTCTCGAGGTTTGGCGGGCGAGACTCGAGGCGCAGCACATGGTCCTGACGCAGTTGCAGTTCCGCCGCGTCCTCAATCGTGATGATGCGCTCGTCTGCTGGCACGAACGCTGAGAGCACGTTGAGCGTCGTGGTCTTACCCGAGCCAGTACCACCGCCGATAACCATGTTGAGGCGGCCCTGCACGCACAGCCGCAACAAGTCCGCCACCTGCGGAGACATTGTGCCGAAGCGAATGAGATGGCCCATCGTGAACGGCTCGACGGCGAACTTCCTGATGGTCAGCATTGAGCCGTCTAGTGCTACCGGCGGCACGACCGCGTTAATCCTGCTGCCGTCGGGCAACCGAGCATCCACCATCGGGCTGGACTCGTCGACGCGCCGGCCCACCCGAGCCACAATCTTCTCGATGGTCCGGCGAAGATGTGCTTCATCTGCGAAGGAACCATTCACCGGGTACAGACGGCCATCGCGCTCGACGTAGATCTGGTCGTAACCGTTGACCATAATCTCCGACACGCTGGGGTCGCGCAGGTACGGCTCCAGCGGTCCGTGGCCCAGTATGTCGTCAGCAACCTCCTGCGCCACGCGCGCGCGGTCAGCGGCGGTCATGGGCGTTTCGTCGCGCTGCAACACCGACTGCAGTGTCTGCATGACCTGCTGTTCCAGCTCACGCTCATCGACGTTCGCATCGTAGAGCGTGGGTCCAAGTACTTCGAGCAGCCCCTCGTGGACGCTGCGCTTCAGCGGGCCGAACGGGTCTTCATGGCGCGAGGCGCGGCGAGCCGGACCGCGCCGTTCCACGATCGGGCTGCCATTCAGCCCGAGCTGGGAGAGCCGATCGGACAGCGTCATGCCACCCTCCTCTTACCGCGTGCGCGACCCTCAGATCGTCGCGCTGTCGATGGAGCCATCAGGCGCTGCTGCGCGAACTTCGCGACAGACTGGCTGACCGGATGGCCGGGGCTGTCCAGGGCGATGGGCACTCCCTTGTTGACCGAGACGGGCACGGCGCGACTAGACGGGACTTGCGCGGCGATCTCGCACCGCACGACCTTTTGCACGTGCTCGATACTGAGTCCGACCTTCGAGTCAGCGCGGTTCACCACGACCGACCGGATCTGCCGGGGGTACGACAGCATGTCGAGCATGTCGAGCGTCACCCGAAGGCTCTTCAGCGCAGTCACGTCAGGCGTCGTGAGCAGCACGAGCTGTGACGAGACGTCCATCGCGGTCAGCACATGCTCACTGAACTGGGCCGGGGTGTCAATGACGACGAAGTCGTACATGCCCCGCAGAATCGCGAGCAGTTCGCCGACGAGCCTGGGCGGGATCTTCTCTGCATCGCCAGGCGTAACCGGCGCTAGCAGCATGTCGAGCCCCGGCTGGTAGCGGGTCAGCAGTGAGGCAGCCCCCGAATGGTCCAGGTGACCCGCCATCGGCAGCGCGTCCATGATCGTTCTCAGGGGATCGAGCTGGACGCTGATCGCCACGTCGCCGAACGCGAGATCGAGATCGACGACGCACACGCGCGCGGCACCTTGCCTAGCTAGCACGACACCGAGGTTGACTGCCAGCGAGGTCTTGCCGCAGCCTCCCTTGGCCGCGAAGACCGTGACGATCTGGCCCGGCGTGGATTCGTCCTCGGTCGGCGGCGCGAGCATCCGTCGTGACACCTCATACGAGCGGCGGCAGGCGGCTGCCATGGCAGCGTCGTCCCCTACGGGCACGACATCGCGCACACCGGACTGCATCGCCCGCGACAACAGCGCGACGTCGACTTCCCTGCGGGCCAGGATCACGCCTACCGCGGGTCGAGCGAGACGCAGAGCAGCTGCGAACGCCAGGGCATCGCCGGTCACCGCTCGCGGACCAATGATCACGAGGGTCTCGTTCGGGTCAGCGTCGAGCAGCTTGGCCGCAGCACCGAGCGTGTCGGCCTTGCGCACCTCGCCGTCAATGCCGGAGAGCAACTCTCCGGCGCTGGACGCCGGCTCGCAGAGTATCGGCAAGATTCTCTCCTCGTTTCAGTGGGTCGGCGGGCTGATCAGCGCTAGGTAGGGCATGTCGACTTGGATGGCCGTTATGAGTTGGTCGGCTTCGGTCCCAGGGCGAACGGCGAACGTCACCGCCACTGCGCCGCTAGACAGTGACGAGCTTGATGAGCTGGCCGGATCCACTACCGAGTTGGCCACAGCGCTGTCTACCGACGACGTTCCTTGGGCGGAAGTCTGAGCTTGTGTCACCGATAGGACAAGGACCTTCGGCAGGATGACACTGGTGCTCGCGGAATCCGGCGGAACTGCATCGTGGCTCGTCTGGCAAGTCCGCTGCACGGTCACTTTGGTGGACAGTGGAACGGTGGCGTAGAGCATGACCTCCGAGCCGGGGGTGAGGTAGCCCGCTAGCGACTCTCCGACGCACATCTCCGCGGTGACCGCGATCATCCCAGCCGGTATTGGCAGAACATTTGCCGCCGTGGATTGCGTGGCAGGCACCAGCATCGGCCGCAGCAGCAGTTGCGCTGGCTGGACAGCTGCATTGAAAACAAACGCACCCAGGCCAGCAGTAGAGGTGAGCGCTTCGGTCGGCACCGAGTTCACTGGCAGCGTCTCGGTGGTCAGGTACCCATCTCGCCGCGCCTCAGCCAGGGAGGTACGTGGTGGGATAGCCTCCTTGGCCGCGATGACTTGTTCTGTCTTCAGACCTGCTATCGCCCGCTCGTTAGCGTGGCGCGCGTAGGCAAGCACCGCGGCGGTGCCAACCAAGGCGAGCACCCCCGCTAGGATGATTATCAGCAAACGAGTTCTCAACGTGACTCCACTCTGCGGGCCGTCTGTGTCTCAGCCGGTCAGGTCGATGACGGATGCACCCAAGCCGGGGCCAGTGATGCTGCCGGTGGTCGGGATAAGTCCCTGGACGAAATAACCGTTGAGGCAGTAGACCGTGCCCTGGCATGAGTTCGCTTGGTCGAGCCAGTCCTGCGCCTCGAAGCCCCCAGGCAGGTTGTAGCCGGTGACCACGAAGTCGGCGAAGCCCTGCAAAGCGTAGGTGTCGAGCCCGCTGTCGAACGACACGTAGACCGGCACCAGAATCGGGACCTGGCTCTGTTGGGCGTTCTGGAGCACCGCCTGGCAGGACGGACTCATGGAGTTTCCGGCGCTGCCAGGGAAGGTCGCTCCGTTGACCGGCAAGGTGCAGTTGCCCGTTGCGTCCGCCGCCCAGCCGAAGGTGTCTGCCCCGTCAGCTCCGGCCGGCTCGGTCGGGCAGCCGCCACCAACCCCAAGATCATCGCGCGTGAGTACCTGGTCGTAGCCGGCGGCCGGCAGGTCTCCCAGCGAATAGGGCGGGGCAGGTGCGAAGTCGGTACCTTGGCCAGTCGCCTTGTCCCATTCGCAGGCCGAGATCGTGAGGGCTACGGTCGTCGCGGTCGAGGGTGAGCCCCACTCGGCCTGCGCGCAGGCCTGGACGTTAGTTCCCTTGTAGCTGGAGTTGCCAAGCACTGTTTGCGCGAAGACCGGCGGAAGCAGGGTAGCGCCGCTCGCAGTCAGCGTCGACGTGTGGACGTCCACGAAGTTGGTTCCGGCCGGCGGCGCCGACGGGCAGTCTGTCAGAGTCCCGGTGCTCGCGGGGCAGCTACCGAGGTCGCCAGAGCCGCAAACCAGGTCTACGGCGGCGTTGCCGCCCGTCAGGCTGGAGGCGTTAGCGTCTGCCAGTTGCGCGGCGACCGCGGGCGTACATGAGCCGAGCGCGCAGCTTTTGGCGACGCCTAGCGCTGCCGCGTCCGCACCGTTCTGTAGCTCACTTCGCTCCTGGTAGAGCTGGCCCACATCAATCACAAGAGCGGCCATCCCGGTCAGGACGCCACCACCGATGAAGAGCGCGACGATAATGGCGACCGCGCCTCGCTCATCGCGCCGAAACCGCACCCTGATCAGGCGCATGAGCTGCGCCATCAGGTCTCGCACGGCATGACTCCCTGAGCAGTCAGGATGATCGGCCCGCCGAAACCCGAACCATAGAAGAGGCCCGCAATTGCTCCCACCGGGGTGACAAAGGAGAAGGAGTACCTGACGTTGACCTGTGCGTCAGCAGTCGGCCCCGCGCCTGGCGCGCAAGCTGCCGCTACGGTCACGGTCACGCCGCTCAAGGCGGGCGCAGCGGCCTGCGCGCGTGCCTCGACCGTGGCATTCGGATAGCCAAGGGCCGCGAGCCTTACTCCTTCGCGGGCAGCCTGGGTCAGCGTTAGCTGCGCATTAAGTGCGCGGCCGAAATCAATAATCCCGAATAGGACGAGTAGGAGGAGCGGCAATACCAACGCAAACTCCACCGCAGCGGCCCCACGGTCTCGGACCCTGGGGCCGCTGCACGGCCGCTGTCTCACTGTCGACTGCCCTCGTTCGGATCGCTCATTGGGCGCGCCGATTGGCCCGCCCTCCGCCCAGCCCGCTGACTCAGAAGTCGTGGCCGATGGTCGTGAACGCCGTGACGAGCTGATGGCCCAGTGTCTTGACCGCGGCGGCGATTGCCAGCGCGATCAAGGTCACGATCAGGCCATACTCCACCGCCGTCGCGCCCCGCTCCTGGCGCAACAGCCTGATAAACCACTGGGAGGACATGTAGATCATGTACATGTACTGACCAATCAAGACGCCTGGCGCCTACGGCCCAGGCCACGCCCGGCTCGGTGCGATTTGGATTCCAAGGCACCCGGTCAGATGGCCGTGGCAATCTTCCCGAGCTCGGTCCCGATGTTCGTGCCGAGGGTGAGGAGGACTCCAGCGATCGCCACTGCGATAAGGGTCACAATCAGGCCGTATTCAACGGCGGTGGCCCCTCGCTCGCTCCGGAGCAGGCGCTGTGGCACCAGGTTCTGCAGGTACGCGAGGTACGTGGAAATGAGCATCGAGCGCTCCTTCGGGGTTCGAAATGTGGTTAGCACGCTCAGGGCTGCCAGACGGCATTAGCCGCCTAGTACCGGACACCCTCCGCGAAGCCGACTGGGTTGCGCCATCGGGTAGCTGGTCAGATAAATCTGACTGACCAGATGACATGTCGGGCGATCGGTGGACACGGTTGTCGACCACCCGACCACGGTGTCGGTTCCGCAGGGTGTCGTTTCGGCAGAAGGTGCCCCGATTGGCGGGCTTCGCGCCTAGGTTGAGGCAGCATGAACGTGATGTGGGCCGCCGCTGGCGCTGTCTTCGGTCTCCTGGCCGGCGCCGCGCTGAGGACGACAGTCTTCAGGCTGTCAGTTCCGTCAGGCGATCCGGCGCGGACGGCCTGCCCGCGTTGCGATGGGCCGGTCCGACGGCGGCTCGCCGTCCGCTGCGGGGGCTGCGGAAGCAGCCTCGGCACTCCCCTCGTACTCGAACTGAGCACAGCTGTTGTGCTGGCCTTGCTGTTCGGCCGGTTCGGCGGTCAGGCCGATGTGGTCGCGTTTGCCTTCTTCGGCGTGCTAGGCGTGGCGCTGGCCCTTATCGACATTGCCACCCAGCGGCTCCCCGACCCGCTGACACTGCCCGCATACCCAATCTTGATCACGTTGCTCGCCGTTGCGGCTCTGGCCAGCCACGACTTCGCCGCCCTGGTGCGGGCTCTGTTGGGCGGCCTGGCCCTGGCCGGCGCCTACCTGGTGCTCGCGCTCGTGCGCCCCGGCCAGATTGGCGGCGGCGACATCAAGCTCGCCGGCATCGCCGGGCTCGCCCTGGGCTGGCTCGGCTGGCCCGCGCTGATTGCCGGCGCCGCGCTCGCTTTCGTGCTGTCCGCGATCTTCAGCCTGGCGTTGCTTGCGGCGCGGCGCATCACGCTGCGCAGCGCGATCTCTTTCGGCCCGTTCCTCGTCGGAGGAACTCTGCTCGCAATGCTGGCAAACGGGCACTAATCGAGCTTTCGTGGATGGCTGACGACAGCCGATCTGAAGCCCGTGATTACGCACCGTAATCGACCGATTACATCCGTAAGATTACGTTTCCATAACGAAAGAACAATGCGTGTCATGCGCCGGTATCGCCACAGTGGACTGTGATACTCAACCTCGGCAACGAGGCAGTTGCAGTTAGTAGTCCCTGGGAGATCCTGGTCGCGCGCGCGTGACCCAAGAGCTGCCCTGACCAGCAGAGAGGGGAGAACGGCGGGCCCACCTCGAGCCCGTGCGAACTTCGTATAAAGAACTAATTTTGTTCTTATTGTGTTTTTGGTATCAGTTTCTAGCTTAGTCCTAGCATGGGCGGCGAAATCCCTTGGGGGGGAGATTGCGATGCCGGTTCGTCTAGCCATCGTCGACGGACAAACACTGACCCGTTATGGCCTGCGCACGCTCGTCGTGCAGCACTCTGACATCGAAATCGTGGCCGAGTGCCAGTCGGCTGCCGACACGCCTGCCATGATTGCCGCGGCACAGCCGGACGTGGTGACAGTCGACGTCGCTCTGCCCGACGGCGACGGTCTGCGCCTCGCCAAGCAGTTGCGAGACCGCTACGCCGACCTGGGCATCGTGATGCTGGTGTCGCGGCAGGAGGACGACGTACTGTTCCGGGCCCTGGAGACCGGGCTCTCGGCCTTCGTGTCGAAGACGGCGCCCTTGAACGAGGTGCTGTGCGCCATCAGGCACGCAGCCGTCGCGCCATTGTCCTTCACTGCATCGGGTTTGGCCACGGCAGTAGCGCGTCGACGCAGCATGCAAGACCGGTTCACATTGAGCCCGCGCGAGACCCAAGTTCTCCAGCTCCT
>Ga0335074_10012538_pt1 | contig 11886 bp, 7 predicted proteins | sample Lox_Sample_23_FD_206715 | JGI IMG/M metagenome (GOLD analysis project Ga0335074, IMG submission 206715) | Soil microbial communities from Loxahatchee National Wildlife Refuge, Florida, United States - Lox_Sample_2.3 | ecosystem: Environmental > Terrestrial > Soil > Wetlands | place: USA: Florida...
GGAGCACCCCGCGGCAGCGCGACTGGATGTTCTCCTCGGCGGTGTCGGGCGGCCTGCCGGCGAACTCATCCTTGAGCGCCGCAAGCGTGGCCTCGAACATGCCTTCGATGGAGATCTCGCTATGCTTAACTCTGAGCCAGGAGGCCTGTAGCGCGGCATCTTCCTTGCTCATCCGGGAGGTGTAGCGCGATGGCATCGCCACCGAGTGCACCCGCTCCGGGCCGAGCGCATCGACCGCGATGCAGAGAGTCAAGGCCGAGTCGACGCCGCCGGAGAGCCCCAGCACCACGCCGGGAAATCGGTGTTTATCCACGTAGTCGCGTGTGCCGAGCACCAGAGCGCCATAGACGCTCTCTTCCTCGGACTGCAGCGGCGCGATATCCCCGGTACGGGGCCCGATTCCACCCCTCGCATCTGGCTCGAGATCGACCGAGTACAGCCCTTCGACGAACGCCGGGGCGCGCATCTTGACTTCGCCCTGCGCACTCATGACGAATGAGTTGCCGTCGAATATCAACTCATCTTGGCCGCCGACGAGATTGACGAACAGCAGCGGCACTCCCGTTTCCCGCACGCGCTGCCCCACTACCTCAACCTCCCGCTGCCGTTGCTTGTTGACTTCGTAGGGCGAGGCATTGATCACCAGAAGCACATCGGCACCGGCCCTCCGAGCATCAGCCGCAGGCTCGGGATCCCAAACGTCCTCGCATACGAGGATACCGGCGCGTATGCCGTTCAAGTCGGTCACCGTAGCGAGCGTTCCCGGCGCGAAATAGCGCTTTTCATCAAAAACCCTGTAGTTGGGTAGGCACGCCTTGCGGTGATTGGCGAGCATGACGCCGTCGCGCATGACGATGGCGGAGTTGAAGATTCTGTCCCCGACGTACTCTGGATAGCCCGCCACCAGTGTAATGCCGCGCACCTCGGTTCTGAGGCGCTCGATCGAACGGGTTACCTGCGCTCGCAGCCCAGAATGAAACAAAAGATCTTCAGGTGGGTACCCCGAGACGGCGAGTTCAGGTAGCATCACCAAATCGGCGCGAAACTCCTCTCGCGCACGATTGGCAGCCTCAATGATGCGCGCGGTATTGCCCTCAACGTCACCGACCACTAGGTCGAGCTGCGCCATGACACAGCGCAGGTGGCGTGCCAGGCTCAATCTGAGTCCCTGCTAAAATCGCGAAAATGCATGGATATTCGCCACCGCCGGTCGCTCCGTATCGAGAGCCTCATTGTGAATTAAGCTTGCCGCTGCCGCAAAGACGGACTCTGCGACCCGACCCAGGCACAAATTGCGATAGAATCAGGCCGCGCTCTGCACGCCGCGGCTAGGTGGGATGGTCGGATGGGATCTGGCGCCCTCCTCGGGTCAAAAACTTCCATTTCTGTGATTGAACTCGCTGTCGGCAATAACCAGTGCGTCCATTGTGAGCATTATGGCAAAAGCGAAGAGTGGCTCATCTTCTGCGGCGCCGCAGCTACCCATGGACTTCTACCTTTGCCGCACCCGGTGGCCGCTGGGAAACTATATCAGGGCTATGGAAGGATTGATGTGAGATGATTTTGCGTTGGTTCAATGCAAGCGAAGTCGAGAAGCTAGCATCCGACTTGGCCGATCAATTTGCGCCTCGAGCAGCGGCGACACCGCTGCGGCCAGAGCCTCTGCAACCTGAGAACGGCGCAGCTTGGGAGGATCTCCTTCGTCGCGCGGATGCCGATACCCGGCTCGCAAGCCTCAACTTCTACAAGAAAGCCAAGTTCGCGAACTCGTTCAGGTGGCGACTGCTGGAGAACGGCATTGAACCTCGGGCTGCCGACGAAGTCACTCATTCATTAATTCTGCATATTTCCCGGGGGGCGCCGGCCCCGGATGAACGGCTTCAGCGGAATTCCGACAGCGGTCCCTACGCTTCTGAGAAGACTCCCGATCTTGCCCGACGGGCCCGAAAGGCCTTTGCCAGCGGTCAATACGACGTCGCTCTGGAAATCAATCAAGAACTGGTCAACAGGAATTCATCCCAGGTCGAAGCTTTCAATAATCTGGGCGCGTGCCTATGTAAGGTGGGCAGCTATATTGAGGCGGAGCAGAGATTTCGGGAGGCGCTCTCCTTGGATCCCAATCATGTCGAAGCGTGCTTCAATCTCGGCAACGTGCTGCGCTGGATGGGCGCCATGGAAGAATCGGAGATCCACCTGCGGCGTGCGCTCAAGATCAAGCCGAATTATTCGGAAGCTCGCACTAGCTTGGGTTTGACCCTAACATTCCTCGGCCGCTTGCGCGATGCGAAGGCCCGCTTCGAGAAGGTGCTGAAGACGACGCCTCGAGACACTGAGGCACTGTTCGGCTTGGGGCTCATTGCCAGAATGGAAGGACGCTTCTCCGAAGCGGAAGCGCTGTTCAAACGCATTCTTGAATACAAACCGAAAACAGCCAATGCGCTGGCCGCGCTGGCGACGCTGAGAAAAATGACGCCTGCGGACGGCGACTGGCTGATGGCGGCGAAGGAGCTGGTGACCGAAGGAGTCAATATCCTCCACGAAGCGGATCTACGTTTTTCCATCGGTAAGTATTACGACGATGTCGGCGAGTTCGACGATGCGTTTCGAAGTTTCGAAACCGCAAACGCGCTGTTGAAATCCGTCGTGGTCGACTATGACCGCAAGGGTCGCGATGCCTTCATCGACGACATACTTCATGCCTATTCGAAGAAGGCGCTTGCAGCTCTCGGCGAGGGCGCTTCCAATTCGGAACGGCCGGTGTTCGTTTTGGGGATGCCTCGCTCGGGCACATCTTTGATCGAGCAGATACTCGCCTCGCATCCCTCGATCTTCGGTGCCGGGGAGATGGACTTTTGGAACGCCTTTGCGCGTACACACGAATCCGAATTGCGTCAAGGGCGGCTGGAGCCGGCTACCCGGAACAGGCTGGCAGAGGACTACCTGCGGGTACTGCAGACTCGTGCACGCGACGAACTGCGTGTCATCGATAAAACCCCAGTCAACTCAGACTACATCGGAATCATTTATTCCGTATTTCCCAATGCGCGATTCATCTACGTCGAGCGGGATCCCATCGATGTTTGTCTCTCCTGCTATTTTCAGGAGTTCCTGGCGAACATGAGCTTTTCGCTGGATCTGTCGGACCTCGCGCACTATTACAATGGGCACCGTAAGCTCTTCAAGCACTGGCAATCCCTCCTGCCCGAAAAAAGCATTCTCGTGGTACGCTATGCTGATTTGGTGCAAGACCAAGAAGCATGGACACGCAGGATGCTCGATTTCATCGGACTGGAGTGGAGCGATCGTTGCCTCTCGTTTCACGAGACTGAACGAGCCGTGGTTACGGCCAGCGCGTGGCAGGTTCGCCAGAAGATCTACACCCACGCCGTGGGTCGCTCTCAGGCCTACAAAAAGTTCCTGGGGCCTCTCAAAGCGCTCAGAAACTGACCACCGGATGACATTCTGGACGAGCCGCTGCGCTCGGCTCCTTCGGACACAGTGAACATCTCCAAGCGAAGATTTGAGTCCGGCGCGGCCTCGAAGATTGGCCTCAACTGGCGCGTTCTCGGAATTCTCAATCTGTACCGAGTGCTCGTGCCGCTCTTGCTGCTCAGCCTTTACTCGCTCGGGGGGTCCCGTGGCCTGCCGGTCGACTCGCCGCGGCTCTTCACGATAGCGGCGACGGCATACCTGTGTTTTGGATTCGCCAGTGTCATCCTGGTGCGCAAGCGGATGACCAGTGCTCACACGCAGACCGTCATTCAAGCGACTATCGATATCACGTGCCTGATCTTGCTCCTGCACGCCTGCGGCGGAATCTCGAGCGGTCTCGGGCTCCTGCTGCTTGTTCCTGTGGGTGGGCTCGCCTTTCTTCTGCCGCCGCGAAGCGCACTGTTCCTGGCCGCCGTGACGGCAATCACGGTTCTCGTGCACACGATCTGGCAACAAATCGGCGGGCACACGGACATCACGGTTTACGCAACTGCCGGGTTCCTGGGATTGGTGCTCTTTACCATCGCGGGGTCTGCGAGCGTGTTGGCGACGCGCGTGCGCGAGAGCGAGGATCTGGTTCGGCAGAAAGATCTAGACCTCGCTAACCTGTCAGATTTGTCTCAGTACATCGTGCAGCATTTGCGCGAAAGTCTTTTGGTGGTCGATGCTGCCGACAGGATCCGTCTCATTAACGAATCTGCTGCGGAGATACTGGGGGATGTCCACGCAGTTCCGGGAGCATTGATCGGCGAAGTTTTTCCTCGCTTGCTCTATTCCTTGAGTACCTGGCGACAGAGCGGAAGCGATAGCGATGCTCCTCCCAGTTTCGTCGCGGCCGACGGCGCTCGCCTGATCCAGCCTCATTTTGCGCCGCTTGGTTCCAGCGCGCCCGCCCCTACACTTATTTTTCTGGAGGACACCAGCCTCATGGCGGAAAGGGTGCAGCAAAGCAAACTTGCCGCGCTGGGCAGGCTCTCAGCGAGTATCGCACACGAAATCCGCAATCCTGTCGGGGCCATGAGCCACGCAGGTCAGCTGCTGGCAGAGAATCCAGATATGAGCGCATCTGATCGCCGGCTTACGGAAATCATCCGCGGCAACTCCGAGCGAGTTAGCACGATTATCAACAACGTGCTGCAACTCTCGAGGCGCGAGTCGACCGAGCCGACGCGCTTGTCGCTCGGTGACTGGTTGAAGGAGTTCCTGGCGGAATTCTCCGAAACCATGCAAGTGCCCCTGACAGAGATCGGAGTGGTTGACGCATCGGACGACCTCGAGGTCCGCTTTGATCCCACTCACCTGCACCAAGTCGTGTGGAACCTGTGCGACAACGCGATAAAGTACGGCGTGCCGGGCGGCGATATCAAGTTGGAGATCCGCCTGAGCCGATTGAGCCCGAGCTACCGGCCCTATCTCGAGGTCGCCGACCGGGGCTCCGGTATAGAGCCGCAGGCCGCGGACCGTATCTTTGAGCCTTTTTTCACCGGGCGAAATGGGGGTACCGGACTCGGTTTGTTCATTGCCCGAGAGCTCTGCCAGTTGAACCGGGCGGTCCTCCTCTATGAGCCCCGCGCAGGTGGCGGAAGCGTCTTCAGAGTGGTCTTCAGCGACCCGCAGCGATGGGAGGCAGTAGCGCAGCAGGGCACGTTGTGACGCTACAATGGTGAAATGCCGAAACCCCCCATACTGATCGTCGATGACGAGCCCGACATTTGCGAGCTCCTATCGATCACCTTGGAGCGGATGGATCTTGCCCCGCGCGTTGCGGGCTCGATCGGTTCTGCGCAAAGGATGCTTAAAACCGAGCGGTTCGATCTTTGCCTCACCGACATGAGGCTGCCCGACGGAGATGGTCTCGATCTCGTAAAATGGATTCAACAATATTCCGCCAGCGTGCCGGTCGCCGTGATCACGGCGCACGGGAACATGGAAACCGCGGTGCGTGCGCTGAAGCTCGGCGCGTTCGACTTCGTGTCCAAGCCGGTCGATTTGATCAATTTGCGCAAGCTGGTCGCGAGCGCGCTCAAGCTATCGGATGCCGCAGATGGCAACGACACGAGCGTTTTCGGCCCGCGCTTGCTCGGAAGCTCGTCAGCCATGCAACACCTGCGCGAGATGATCGCGCGCGTCGCGCGAAGTCAAGCGCCCGTCCATATCTACGGCGAGTCGGGCACGGGCAAGGAGTTGGTGGCGAAGCTTATTCATGAGTCTGGGCCACGCCGAGATGGTCCGTTCGTGCCCGTAAACTGCGGGGCCATTCCCACTGAGCTCATGGAGAGCGAGCTTTTCGGACACAAGCGCGGAAGCTTCACCGGTGCCGTAAGCGACAAAAAAGGGCTGGTCCAGACGGCAGAAGGAGGCACGCTTTTTCTCGACGAAATTGCCGATTTGCCGCTCCACATGCAAGTGAAGCTCCTGCGCGTCATTCAGGAGAAGTCCGTGCGCCCCATCGGTGAGCAGGCCGAGGTGAGCATCGACGTGCGGCTGCTATCGGCCACTCACAAGAACCTCGGTCAGCTGGTTGCGCAGGGGAAATTCCGCGAGGACTTGTTCTATCGGGTCAACGTGATCGAGATGCGTGTGCCGTCACTGCGTGAACGTCCCGAGGACGTGCCGGAGCTCGCCGATGCCGTCCTCCGGCGGCTCGGGCGCCGAATGAAGGTCACACCAGCCATCCTGGGCCGTGATGCCCTAGCGGCGCTCGAGTCGTACGCCTTTCCCGGTAACGTGCGAGAGCTCGAGAATATCCTCGAGCGCGCCATCACCATGAGCACGGGCGGCGAGATCCACGTGCAGGACATCAAGCTCCGGCCCTCATCACTGGCTTCTCACGCGATGGCCGACGGGCCCAGCAGTGCCCCGCTCGGTGATCACCTGGAGGATGTCGAGCGCGAGGCGATTGTGAAAGCATTGGAACAGACGAGATACAATAAGACGGCGGCCGCGAAAATCCTCGGCATGAGCTTTCGCGCGCTGCGTTATCGAATCAAGAAGCTCGGTATCGAATAGCCGCTTGAGTGCATGTAGCGACGATCGATTGCCACGGATAGGGCGGCGCCGCGTCGGCGGCGTCACGGCAAGAGACACGAGCTAGTCGGCGAGCCGGGGAGCTGCTAGTTCCATACCAGAGCCGATACGCGGACGAGCGCCAGCAAATCAAACCTGTACCACACCTCTTTGAGAAGATACCTTACGGTCTTGGAACTTATGATTTCACTCGACATGAATCAACTCCCTCGCGGCGGGCGGTTGGCGCCCTCGCCCAGCAGTTAATGTGCGAACGCCTTGAGCGCCTCGGGCCGCAAAGGACAAGGGGCGCGGTCCGTTTAAGCTTGATCGCTCAGCGCGCCGCGGCTGCCGCGATACTTGTGCTCTTGCCTGTTGCTCTCTGGTGTCTCACGCACCGGTATCGGGGCTTGGTGGGCGACGCGGAGCTCTACGCGGTGCAGGCCATCTCCCGCACGAATGCAGGGCTCGCGCATGATGTGTTCTTGAGCTACACATCGCAGGATCGCTACACCACATTCTCGCCGCTCTATGCCTTTTTCATCAAGCAACTCGGTCTGCAAGCGGCCGCGTTGTCTTTGCTCATTTTCTTCAAGCTCTCCTTCTTTGCCTCTGCGTGGGCGTTCAGCCGCAGGCTCTTCGATGCGCGTGCCGCGCTGCTGACGATCGCGTTGCTCATCATCGTGCCTCTCGAATACGGGGCTTTTCATGTCTTTCGGGTTGCCGAGGATATGCTGACCGCTCGATCCATGGCCGAGGCCCTCGCCATGGCGGCCCTTGCTTTGCATGTCCGTGGACAAAGAACTGCGGGCCTCGCTGTCGCTGCCTGCGCCCTGACCATCCACGCCTTGATGGCCCTGCCCATGGCGCTTCTCTTGCTGAGCCTGCGCGCGGGTGCGCGCGCGAGTTTCCACTTCGCCGTAGCGGCCGTCGCAGCGGTTCTGTGCGTGGCGTCCGCGGCGGCTGTGGCACCTGAATGGATGCCTAGCCTACTTCGAGTGATGGATCCAAGCTGGTTGGAGATGGTGCGTGAGCGATCACAGTTCGTTTTTCTCCAGCTCTGGAGGCTCGCGGATTGGGAATCGACGGCTCGGCCATTCATTTCACTGGCGCTCAGCATGCTCGTGATCCGCGCCGCACACCTCCGCACGCTGTGCGCATCGGCCATGATCGTGGGTGTAGCAGGCCTGGCGATCGCGTTGGTTGCCGGCCTCATCGGGCCCATCCCGATATTGCTGCAAGGCCAAGCTTGGCGATGGACCTGGGTGACTCAACTGATGGGTGTATTGATGCTGGCACCGACCGCACTGCACCTATGGCGCGCTGAGCGCTGCGGGCTTTTGTGCGCGGTGCTGTTCTTGATCGGTTGGCTAGTCTCCAACACTCACGGGGTGTACTTCATCGCGACTGCCTTTTGTCTATGGCAAGGCCGCACTCGCATTCCTTCGGGGGCGGCACCGTACCTCCGCGCAGCAGCCGCTCTGATCAGCGTCCTAGTCCTCGTTCGGATCATCGAAGCCGGTTGGGCCGCCCTCTCGTCCGCGCCGCCATACACGGGGCCGGCACACGGGGCTTTGCTGCTCGCGCGCACGCTGCTGGGTTTGGATTATCTGCCCGTCGTCTTCGTATTCCTCCTGGGTTCATCGGCGCTGAACAGCCGATCCGTCGCGTTGCGAGGGTTAATGACACTCGGGCTCGCCACGGCGATCGGGATCGCGGCGCCCAGCGCGCTCCAGAACCCCCTTACTGAGGGTACGGACGGGCAGATCAAAGAGTTCTCCGACTGGAGGAATGCGATACCGCCGGGGGATAACGTCTTCATCGCACCGAGATATTACAGCGCAGGGTTTGCTTGGTTCACGCTGCATCGCCCGAGCTACCTCACGGTCAACCAGTCCTCCGGCGTAATCTTCTCACGCGCGACAGCAACCGAGGTCCGCCGCCGGGCGGAGGTCTTGCTGCCGATGGAGCAGCAGGATTGGCGTCTACTTTCCCGTCGCTCGACGCACGCCGGTAAATTCGATGCTACGGCCCTACCTCTCACTCGCGACCGTCTGGTCCGGATCTGCAAGGACCCCGTGCTGAATTTCGTGATTGCGAGAGAAAATGTGGGCTTCGCGCCAATCCGCCATCGTGTGCCGGGCATCTGGAACGGGTGGAACCTGTACGATTGCAGGCATGTAAATTCGTCTGGCCACTCCCAATGAGCGTATCAAGCAAGCAAGGACGGGTTGCGGTCATCGCGGGCGCTGGACCGGCCGGCTTAACCGCAGCGCTTGAAATGCTGAGAGGCTCGGATATCACGCCGATTGTCTTCGAGGCGGAAGCACAAGTCGGCGGGATATCCAAGACCATCAATTATCGCGGCAACCGCATGGACCTCGGTGGCCACCGTTTTTTCTCCAAATCGGATTGGGTCATGCGCTGGTGGCAAGAGATATTGCCCGTGGCTCAGGGGCAGGCGGATGCGGGCAAGGTTCTGCGCATAACCTACCAGCAGCAAGCGAGGGACCTGGTGCCAAAGGCTTTTGGCGGGGTAGATTGCGACGCCGTCATGCTCGTTCGACAGCGCCTCTCACGGATTTTCTATCGGCGCCGATTCTTTGACTATCCGCTCAAGATCAATCCGAACACCATCAGGAACATTGGGCTCATCGAGAGCTTACGCACCGGAATGAGCTACGCGCGGGCGCGCTTGGCACGCCGATCACCTGAAGTATCGCTGGAGGATTTTCTGATCAATCGCTTCGGCGATCGCCTCTATCGCACATTCTTCAAGAGCTATACCGAGAAGGTATGGGGAGTGCCCTGCGATGAGATCTCGGCCGAGTGGGGAGCCCAGAGGATCAAGGGCCTGTCGGTTACAAGAGCCATTGCTCATGCGCTGAAGGGTCCTTTTCGGGCGGCGGATACGGCGCAGAAGAGCACGGAAACCAGTCTGATCGAGCGTTTCCTCTACCCCAAACTCGGCCCGGGTCAAATGTGGGAGGAGGTGGCCCGTCGGGTTAGTTTCCTCGGAGGCGCCATCCACCTCGGTCATCGTCTGGTCGGGATCGAGCGTACCGATCTCAGCGTCACGGCCGTTAGGGTTCGTGACGACACCATCGGCTCGGTGCGCTCCGTCCCTTGCGACTACTTGATATCTACGATACCTGTCCAGGAACTCGTTCAATTCTTGAACCCTCCGGACGCGCAAGTGGCGCAGATCGCCGAGGGGCTCCCTTATCGCGACTTCGTGACCGCCGGCTTGCTGCTACGAAAAATGACCCTGCCGGCCAGCCGGCACACTCTCGCGTCGCAAAACGGGATGCCGCCTGACAACTGGATCTACATCCAGGAGCCCGACGTTAGGGTCGGCCGCCTTCAGGTGTTCAATAACTGGAGTCCCTCGATGGTGGCCGATCCGAATACGGTATGGCTGGGCTTGGAGTATTTCTGTCGAGAAGACGACGACCTCTGGTCGATGGCTGATGCCGAGTTCTTGGATTTCGCGGTAAGGGAGCTCACCCACATCGGCATGATCGATCCAAGCGACGTGCTCGATGGGACGATCGTGCGAGTGCGCAAGGCTTATCCTGCTTATTTCGGGGAATATTCCCGATTCCAGAGGGTGCGGGCTTATCTCGATCGTTTTGCCAATCTGTACCCCGTGGGCCGCAACGGAATGCATCGCTATAACAATCAGGATCACTCCATGCTGGCTGCGAGGATGGCGGTCAGCTCGATCGTCAATTCTGGTGCCGGGAAAGGCGACATCTGGAGCATAAACGCCGAAGAGGAGTACCACGAAGATATGGGCGAAGGCGCCGAGCGGCGAGATACTGCATGAACCTTCATGGGCTTGCGGCGGGGCCGCGCTGGCAGTCTTGCCTGACAATTTTTGTCAGCTTCTGACGGAATTCGGTCCGACTGCCGGGTCCAGACGACAGTTCTATGTTAACTCTCGAACGAAGAAATCAGAAATATCAATTAGAAGCAACCACTTACGTCGATGGACCCGCCTCTGGCATGCGCCTTGCTCACTCCTGCTCACCGGCTCGTGCCGTTGTTTCCATCGATTCAAACTCAGGAGCAAACATGTTGAAGAATATCCAAAAGGGTTTCACCCTCATCGAATTGATGATCGTGATCGCGATCATCGGCATCTTGGCCGCGATTGCGATCCCGGCCTATCAGAACTACACCATCCGCTCGCAAGTGACGGAAGGTTTGAGCTTGGCTGATGGCTGGAAGACGTCCATCTCTGAGTACTATGCTCAGAATGGCGCGTTCCCCACCGGTTTCAGCTCGGCTAACCCCGTCCCGGCCGGCGACATTGCGGTCTCGGGTGCCTCGAGTGGCAAGTACGTGGGTGCCATTTCAGTTATTGCCGGCGGCAACATCATCGTCACGTACACCGGCCCGCAGGTTAACGCCAAGCTGGCTGGCTTCAAGCTCGGGCTCTACCCCGGCCTCGATGGCAATCAGGACGTGGTATGGGTGTGCGGCTCGGCGAACGTTCCGGCTGGCGTGACTGGCCTGGTGGAAACGCAACCCACGACCGTCATCGCAGCCTATCTGCCGACCAGCTGCCACAGTTAATCTGCAGCTGACTGGCTGATGCAGTCGGGGGCCCCTCGCGTGAGGGGCCCCTTTTTCGTTGGCGCCGACGCGAGAGACGGGCAGTGCAGGCAACCGGCGCCGATGAGCAGTCGGTACCGTATTCTAGATACGGTCGTGAGATGACTGGCCAAGCGCTAGACAGCCCCCGCACCCAATCGCGCCCCGCCGATTCGATATTGGGAACAAAGTCACGCAGGCCTCCCATGCCATATGCGACCATTATCGCCTATTTGACAGTTGCCCGCCGCCATCCGGGAGTAGGCTAGTGCTTTCCAGCCCTTGGGGTTCCTCGTAAGTCCATGAATGACAACGCGACAGCGCTCAGCGGCACCAATCGCACGACGCTCGGCGGCCTCGCCCATCGGCTCGTCCAGGACGGACTGCTGGACGAGGCCGCGATGCTGGATGCGGTAAATAAGGCGAAGGAGAAGCGCGCCAACCTGGTGACTCACCTGGTGGCTTCCAACCTCGCCACCGCCCGCGATATCGCCATATCGGCCTCGAATGAGTTCGGGGTGCCCCTCCTCGACCTCGACGCCGTCGCCATCGACATGGACGCGGTGCGCGCGGTCAGCGACAAGCTGCTGCAAAAACATCGCGTTCTTCCCTTGATGAAGCGCGGCAAGCGATTGTTCCTGGCGGTCGCCGACCCCACGAATCTGCACGCGCTCGATGAGATCCGCTTCCAGACCTCGATGAGCATCGAGTTCGTCGTGGTCGAGGACGACAAGCTGCAGACTGCGGTGACGAAGGCCATCGATCAAGCCGACGCCGCGATGCCCTCGT
>Ga0335074_10012539_pt1 | contig 11886 bp, 12 predicted proteins | sample Lox_Sample_23_FD_206715 | JGI IMG/M metagenome (GOLD analysis project Ga0335074, IMG submission 206715) | Soil microbial communities from Loxahatchee National Wildlife Refuge, Florida, United States - Lox_Sample_2.3 | ecosystem: Environmental > Terrestrial > Soil > Wetlands | place: USA...
GTATCAGGTGTCAGCCCTCGCTGCGGATTCGAACGGCAACGCGTACCTTACGGGCAATCGAGTCGTCTCGTACGATTCGTCAGACAGGCCCATCACAGATGTCTTCGTCGCCAAGCTGGACCCTTCCGGCAACCTTACGCTCATCGCCACCTTTAGCGGCAAGGGCTCCGACCGGGCCAATGCCATCGCGCTCGACCCCTCCGGCAATACCTACATTGCCGGCAGCACCACCTCCCCGGATTTCCCACTGCGAAATCCGCTGCAAACTGTCGCATCTACCATTGGGCAGGGCATCATGACCGGGACCGGTTTCGTGCTCAAGCTGGCCCCCGATGGCTCCCTGATCTATGCGACATACCTCGGCGGCACAACCAGCTACAGCGCCCTCTTTGGTGTGGCGCAGATGCCCAGGGGAATACGTATGTCACCGGCACCACGTCCGCTCCCGATTATCAGCGCACGCCGGGCATGCCGGCCGGCTTTGTGGCGCCCATCGGCGGGGTTTCGATGATCTCCCGGCTTTCTTCGCCAAGATCAATCCTGACGGTAGCCAGCTTCTTTATGCCGGAGCCCTCACGGCTCCCACACCGGGCTGCGAAGCGGGCGGGGAACCGGGGAGTTCGTGCTTCTTGAGTTCGGTCGGTAACGGTGGTTCGGCCATCGCGGTGGATCCCACGGGCAATGCCTACATCGCCGGCAACGCGGGCGGCCTGGGTCTGCCCACCACACCCGGCGCACTGGCCGCATCCGGCATCGGAGCCTTCGTTGCCAAGGTGAACGCCGCCGGCACGGGCATGGAATATGTGACCTACTTAGGCCCAGGTTCCGTGGAGCCGGGCCTGGGAACGCTGGCGACGGATCTCGTATCCGCCATTGCCGCCGACGCGGAAGGCAACGCTTATATCGCCGGCGCCACTTCCGATCCGAACTTCCCGGCCACGCCCGGCGCTTATCAGAGCAAGCTCGCGAACGGCGCCACCGCGCCTTTTCTCAACTCCACCGACGCCTCGTAGCTAAGCTCAATCCGGCCGGAGCCGCCATGGTATGGGCCACATTCCTCGGCGGATCGTATGCCTGTCCATGTCTGTCCCACTATGGGGCTGGCTCGACGTGCACCAGCACATCCGCCACCCACGGCAGCGTCTCTTTGATCACGATACGCACATGCGTGGCAATGTCGTGCGACTCGCGCACCGTGATTTCGGGATCGACTTCCAAGTGCAGATCGACGTGATATTGCAGGCCGGTTTTACGCGCGTAACATTTCTCGACGCCGCGCACGCCCGGCACGCTGCGCGCCACATTGCGCACGTTGGCCATGGTCGCAGAGTCGGGCATGGTGTCCATAAGCTGCAAAGTCGTGTCGCGCGTGACCCGCAATCCCGTGAAGATCACGATCAGTCCTACGGCAAACGCGCCCCAATGGTCCGCGGAAGGGAAGCGGTGCGGGGCCACCAGGGTCAACGAGACGGCTACCAGCGCGGCCATGGCGGAGAGGATATCCACCGAGTCGTTCCAGGCATCCGCCATTAGCGCGGTGCTGCGGATTCTTTTGCCGACGTGGAATTTCACGCCGGACAGCACGCTCTTCGCCAGCGCGGAAGCGATGAGGGGCCACACTACGTAATCCGCCGGCGGCGGCGTGACCGCGCCGACGTGGCGCAAAGCCGTCACCGCGATGCCTAAGCCAACGAACGCCAGCATGAACCCGACGAACAAGCCCGAGACCGTCTCGGCGCGGCCATGCCCATACGGATGATTCCAATCGGCGGGCTTGGCGGCGAGCGTCAAACCCAGCAGCACCAGGCCCGACGCAAACACATCGCCCGCGGATTCCAGACCATCCGCCACCACCGCGTACGAATGCCCCATCAGCCCAGCGGTGATCTTGATGGCCGCCAGACAGCCGCTGACGGCCATCCCGGCAATCGCCACGCGTTGCCCGGTCTGCAAAATTTCACCAGCTTACTTGCGCGGGGAAATACTCCGCGATCAGATGCTCGTAGTACGGCCGCAACGCGCGCGCATCAGGACGCGAGTCACTCTTTGAATATAAATCGTAGGGGTTGAAGGCGCGCACCCATGCGAACATTTCCTGGTCGTGATCGTTCATCAAATACTCGTAAGCATGCTCGCGGTGGCCCGGATAAAACGAATGATAACGGATCATGTATAACGCTTCTTCGGGCAGGTAATCTTTCGCCACGTGGTACATATACTCGTCGTGGCCCCAGGAAAGATCGACTTTGTCGAGCCCGCCGTGTTCCTCATAAATTCCCGTGCGTGTCTGGTACTCGGGCACGCCGGAATCCGGGTTGGCCGCGAATAACTTGGGATACACGATCTTGTCCGACCACGCGCAGCCCACCGGAAATGTATCGCCCACCACCGCCCACTGCGGCTCGCCATAGAGGCAGAGAATCTTGCCGAGATCGTGAAGCAATCCGGTCAGGATAAACCAGCTCGGATGACCATCGGCGCGGATGGCTTCCGCGGTTTGCAGGCAATGCTCGATCTGCGAAAGATTGGTGTCCGGATCGCTATCGTCCACCAGCGTGTTCAGATATTCGAGCGCCTCCCAAATGCTCATGCGCCGCCGGCCGAGCGCCAGGTATTGCCGCTTCTTATCTTTCACGAAGGCGCGCGTCTGATGGGCGTGATTCAGCCGATAGAACTCTCGCACCACCGGCGGCGCTTCGGGCGTGAATTGCCGGAAGCCATCCTGCGCGCGGTTCGGATCGTAACGTTCCTTGACGAAATCGTCCCACTGCTCCAGGTTTTCTAGCGGGCCTCGCATGCGTGCCCCCCTGGAGCCATTATACTGGCAGTATTCATGCGAAAAATATTTGTCACGATATTGTTGTTGATGCCCGGGCAGGCGTGGTGCTGGGGCGACGAAGGGCACCAGACAGTGGCGCGCATTGCCGCCGCGCATTTGAATGATCGCGCACGCCAGGCGGTCGAAAATCTTCTGCGGCAGGATGCCACATTCACCGGGCCGGCCGGCGCTTCCGCTGCGCTGGCCGACCTCATGGCGCGCGCCGCGATTTGGCCCGATCATATCCCGGGAGGCAAGGGCGCCACCGCGCCTTGGCACTACATCGACATCGGATTGTTCGAAGATCCTTCACCCGCGCACATTGCGTTGCGGTGTCCGGAAGGTAATTGCATCGTCGCCAAGATGACGCAATACTTGACGAATCTGAAGCAGCATCGCGCCGACGGCACGTGGTCCGAAGCGAAGGAATTGGCTTTCCTCATTCACTTCGCGGGCGATATTCATCAGCCGCTGCACTGCGTCAGCGACGCGGATGCGGGCGGCAATTGCGTGAACGTTGTCGGGTTCGAGCCGATCACCAATCTGCACGCGGTTTGGGACATCACGCTGGTGAACAAACTGGTGGCGGAGGATGGCGCCGGCATGATCGCGGGAATGGAGGCGCGCTTTCACGGCAAGATGCGGCGTTGGCAGGATTACGGCAGCATCGAAAACATCGCGGCGGAATCCTGGCATATCGCGAAATCGCAGGTGTATGGCAAGGCGCGCCCGCGTTTGCCGGTGATCGACCGGTTCATTGAGGTGCAGCCGCGTAGTTGCGCCACCGAAGCGCCCGCCAGCCTGCGCCAGGTCAAAGTGAACGGCCCGAAATCCTACGGCGAGGCTTCGGTGGATGTGGTCCGCAAGCAGTTGTACAAGGGCGGCGTGCGTTTGGCCGCCATGTTGAACGGGATTTATTCGGACTAAAACACACTAAACCTGTGGTATGCTACGCGGCATGCCCGTGGTGCAAAAAAGTTTTCGTGTCTCGACTCGCGGGCATGCCGATGTGCTGGACATAACGCCGCAGGTGGAAAGCATCGTGGCCGAAAGCGGCGTGCGCCAAGGCCTCGTGAACATCGCGGGCGTGGGATCGACGCTGGGCATCACCACCATCGAATTCGAACCGGGTTGCGTGGCGGACTTGAAACGCGCGCTCGACCAGATCGCCCCGGCCGATGATAATTACGCGCACAACGCGCGTTGGGGCGATGGCAACGGCTACGCGCACTTACGCAGCGCGTTGGTGGGCACCGCGCGCAGCTTTCCGGTGATCGATGGACGCATCGGCACAGGCACGTGGCAGCAGATCGTGCTTTGCGATTTCGATAATCGCGCGCGCGGGCGGCAAGTGCTGGTGACGGTGGTGGGCGAATGAAAGAGCGGCGCGCGGAACCGCGGTGGCTGTGTTCGGATTTGATCGAAGTGCGGATCGAAGGCCCGCGCCCGCGCGAAGTGACAGCCAATCTGGAAGACGTCGCGCCATCCGGCGCCTGCGTGCAGTTGGAAGAGCCGATCGCGAAAGGCACGCGGCTTCGTCTCATGCTCGGGCAGCACGAATTCCGCGGGCGGGCAGTGCATTCTACACGCAACCAGATCGGATATTTCGTGGGCGTGCAGTTCGATGCCGGGCAGAAGTGGTCGCGCCAGATCTATGAGCCGCAGCATCTGTTGGATCCCGCGCGGGTGCGGGCGCGAAAATCAAACACGAATGCCTGAGCCAGGTTTGCCGTCCGCCGCGGCGTCTTTCCACAGCCGGAATCCGCCGCGAAAGGCGAAGGAATTGTCGCCCAGCCGAGTGTCCGGTGGAAGCTTCTTCAGCAGCTTGGCATTGCCGCCGCCCAGCACCACGTAATCCACTTCGATCGCCGCCTTCAGGCGCTCGACGACGTCAAAAACAGATTGCCGCCATTTTTTTTTGCCCAGGCGGACCAGCCCGCGCAGACCCAGATAATCCTCATAGGTGCGGCCCTTTTTGTAAGGCAGGTGCGCCAACTCCATGGGCGACAAAATGCCGTCGGATATAACCGCGGAACCCAGCCCGGTGCCCAATCCCAGGAACAGCATGCGTCCGCCTTCGTAATGGCCGAGCGCCTGCATAGCGGCGTCGTTGATCACTTTCACAGGGCGGCCGAACGCTTTCTTGAAATCGAAGCCCACCCAACCGTGCCCGAGATTGTGCGGCTCGGCGATCGGCTTGCCGTGCACGACCGGCCCCGGGTATCCGATGGAAACCACCGAAAACGCCCAATTTGCCGCTGCCTTGCCGACCTCCTTCACCATCTTGCGCGGCGTCATGGATGGCCCGGATGGAATTTCGATGGGGGTCTTATGGCCGGTGGCCAGGATTTTGACGTGGGTTCCGCCCACGTCGATCGCCAGGATTTTGAGAGTTGGTTTGGGCACGGGCTTCGCCTGACTATCTTAGCAAAAGCGCCCTCACTTAGTTGGCGCTACTTCGCTGACGCGGTGTGCCACTTCACCGTGAGTTCCTCCATCGACATTCCGTCCGCGCTCACAAACCCGGGTGCGCAATTCATCAGGAACTCATAGTCACGGCCGGGATCGAGCCGCACGCCGATGGTCAATACCTTCCTGGATTCGTCATAGGCCATCTTGCCGAAGTGCGGGAAGAGTTCAGGATTGCGGGTTTTGCAGAATGAATAGCCGCCGCGCAACGGGCGATCGAAGGCCATCACCACCTGTGAGGTCGCGGGGTCCACGGCGCGCGCTCCGTTTCGGATACTCATCCAGACGATTTTCGGCCGCCGCGAATCGTACGCTTGAAGGAGCGCGGGCAAGCGCGGCGGGAGTCCATCGAAGAAAGCAGTCACTTTCGGCAGGAAACTCTGAAGGGTAGGGAAATGTTCCCGATCGGCCTCGTACTGTCCCAGTAAGCCGAAAAGCTCTCTCGTCCAGACGAAGGAACGGCCTTCCTCGGCGTTGATTTCGGACTGGGCCGCGGCGGCTCCATCATGCGCCAGAATATAACGCGCGGTCGAAGCGCGCACGAGTGATTCGCAAACAAGCGTGTGGCCAGTCGCGTAGGCTTGGGCTTGCATCACCTTTGCGACGGAGCGGTAAATCTCGTCTCCGCTCCTGTCGAGCGCGGGCGTAAGATCGACCAGCGGATTCACGTAGGAGTGCGCGAACTCATGCACCAGAGTCGGCAGGTAATCGTGATCGAACACAGGCTGATTCGTGGCATCGACCTTCCAGACGCCCAGGATGGCGTACATCTCGTCACGGCCGTCCGCGGCGCGCAGACTCGGGCCATAATTGGCGCCGCCGTTGATCAGGGCGGGGACGACGATGAAGGTGGCACCGGCTTTGGCGCCGAAGAACCGATCGAACCACGCCAGATCGGCTTGTGACTCAACTACAGAACGAAGCGCGGCGGCGGTCTTTTCGTAAAGCGCCGTGTGGGCGTCGAGGAATGCGCGAAAGTTGGAATGATTTACGAAGCGGCGCATGGCTTCCAGGAACCTGGCCCGATCCACGTTGGCCCAGCGCGCATCGAGGCGCGCGCCCGGACCGTCGAGCGGAACGAGCGTCTCGGCGTCCTTGACATGGATCGCCATGCTCATAACGGCGTCGAAGCTGATGCCATACTTTTCGCGAAATTCGCTTGCCAACCGGATGGCTTCGTCATTTTTGAAAGGCGCAAAGTACCGGTCGACCTCGTGGCAATAGGCGGTAACGCGACATTGGTTGTATTCAGGGTTGCCCGCGAGATGGAAAACGATGCTGAACAGCTCGATCCGCGGATCTACGGCGATTCGCCGCGGCTGCGCAAGCAGCGGCAATGCAAGGATCAGAGAGAAGAGGACGCGAAGCATGATATGCAGACGCCTTTCTGGCGTTGGGGTTAGCGCTCGGAGGAACCCCGCCCTAACAGGCGGGGCTGAAATGTTCAGCGGGGTTCACTTTTGCAAAATCCCTAATCGTTTGCCCACCCCTCGAAACACTTCGAGCGCGCGATCTAGATCCGCCCGCGTATGCGTAGCCGTCACAATAGTGCGCACACGGGCCTTGCCCTCCGGCACGGTCGGAAATCCAAGACCGGTCGCCAGCACGCCTTCGTTAAACAGCGCGGCCGAGAGGGCGTGCGCCAGGCGCGCCTCGCCCACGATCACCGGGGTGATGGGCGTTTCACTAACGCCCGTGTTGAATCCCGCGGCGGCCAGCCCTTGTTTGAAATACCGAGTGTTCTCCCACAAATCGCGGATGCGCTCGGGTTCCTCTTCGAGCACCTCGAACGCGGCGATGCAGGCGGCCGCTACCGCCGGCGGGTGCGATGTCGAAAACAGGAACGGACGCGCGCGGTGATACAGAAACTCGATCAACGACCGGCTGCCGCACACGTAGCCGCCGAGCACACCGATAGCTTTCGAAAGCGTACCGACTTGAATGTGCACGCGCCCATGCACGCCGAAATGATCGATGGTCCCCCGGCCGTTGCGCCCCAGCACACCGGAAGCGTGCGCATCGTCGACCATCATGATGGCGCCGTGTTTTTCAGCGGCCTCCACCAGGCCCGGCAGTGGGCCGATGTCGCCATCCATGGAAAACACGCCGTCCGTGATCAGCAGCTTGCGTCCGGGTTGCCCATTCAGATCCGCCAGGCGTGCTTCGGCGGCGGCTACATCCTTATGCGGGAAGACATGGATCTTGGCGCGCGAGAGCCGGCATCCATCGATGATGCTGGCGTGATTCAATTCATCCGAAACGATGTGATCTTCCGGAGTCAGGATGGCCGCGACTGTTCCGGCATTGGCGGCAAATCCGGATTGAAAAACCACGCAGGCTTCCACGTTCTTGAAGCGCGCGATGCGTTCTTCAAGTTCCATGTGCAGCGACATGGTGCCCGAGATGGTGCGCACCGCACCCGATCCGGCGCCGTAATCGCGAACAGCTTTGATGGCTGCTTCGCGCAGCTTCGGGTGGGTGGTCAGTCCTAAGTAGTTATTCGAGGCAAGGTTAATTACCTCCTTGCCATCGAAGCGCGACTCGGCGGCGCTCTCCGACTCTAAAACACGCAGGCGCTGATATGTTCCAGCCTGCTTCCACGCTTCCAACTGCTCGCCTAAAAACGATAGCGGATCGGCCATACCCCCTAGTCTAACGCTGCGATGGCGGGGGTACCGTTCGTTCCGCGGCGCCGCGGTTCTGGTGCGGCTTGTTCCTAGGCGGAGTCGCCATGCGATTGGCTGAATTCTGGCCGCGCTCGCGCGCCGCTTCTATGCGCGCCTGCCGCGCGGCGGCAGCATCTTCCGCCTTCTGAAAATGAATGGCGGCGGCTACCCCGGCGTGCTCATCCTGATCGAAACTATACGATTGCCCGTTCTCATCCGGTGATGAATTGTTCTGCGCCAGACCTGGAAATGGAAACGCGCACAGGGCGGCGGCCAGTCCGAGAGTCATAGCCAGGCGACTGTTTCGTGGCATGGAATTCTTTCCTCCTTCTTTAAAATAGCTCGCATCTGCTCTGCCAAACAGACTGGCGGTCTGTGTAACCCCGTCCTCACGGACGGGGGCGCAACGGGTGTAAAAGAGCGCGTAATAAAATCCAACGGATCAATGCGAATAAAGAAAACCGTATTGCGCCGGCCTGAGACCGGTGTTATTCTCAGCCCATTCGTGCCCAAAATCACAAAACTTAGGATATCCAGTGAAAAATGTCTGTATGGCTGTTTCGGCATACCTTCCGTTAGCGGCGCAGTCCGGTGACTTACTGCGGGAGTTAGCCCGTCCCCCACTCGAACACGTGGACTCGCCCGCTTCGGGACCTCCCGGTTACGGGCCTCAGCGCATGCTCACGGCATACAGCTTCAAGAAAGTAAGAGAAAGAGGCAAAGGCCAAGTGATCGCCGTCGTGGATGCTTTTGACGATCCTAATGTAGAGGTGGATTTGTCCACCTTTACCGCCCAGTTCTCCCAGCCATCCTGCACCACGGAAAACGGATGCTTCAAGCTGGTCTACGAAGGCGGCACGAAGCCCCCGGCCGATATTTCGGGCTGGTCCAACGAAATTGCCATCGATACGCAATGGGCCCACTCGATCGCGCCTGAAGCCGTCATTTTGCTGGTGGAGGCCCAGAGCAACAGCTTCGCCGATCTGCTGTCTGCGGTCGATACAGCGGTGGCGAACGGCGCCACCATTGTTTCCATGAGCTGGGTCGGTTCCGAGACTGCTGACGAGACGAGCTACGATACGCACTTCAACGTTCCAGGCGTGATGTTCGTAGCCGCTTCCGGCGACGACGGGCACGGAGTCTCATACCCGGCAGCGTCACCTTATGTGGTGGGCGTGGGCGGCACGACTTTGACAATAAACAGCAACGGTACCTGGGAGAGCGAAACGGCTTGGAGCGATTCGGGCGGTGGCCAGAGCCAATACGAGACGGAGCCGTCCTACCAGGAAGGCGTACAAACCAGCGGCAAACGGGGAGTGCCGGATGTGGCTTATGATGGCAACCCGTCTACGGGAATACCTTCATATAGCAGCTATTCCTGCGGAGCGTGCTACACGGGCTGGCAACAATGGGGCGGAACTTCCATCGGCACGCCGGAGTGGGCGGCCCTTTTCGCCCGCGCCAATGCCATCCGCGTGCTGAACGGAAAGGCCCCTCTCACCGAGCCGCAGACGATCTTGTATCCGTTAAATGAGCTCGGGTTCCACGATATCACGTCCGGCTCGAACGGCAATTGCGGGACATTGTGCACAGCCGGTCCGGGATACGATTATGTCACCGGGCTGGGTTCGCTGATCGCGGATGATTTGGTTGTCAAGCTGGCGGGTTCGCAATAACGGTCCGCGCCGCGCCATGCTTGTGCGCCATACCTACTTTTGTTCTGGTACTGATAGGCCTTGGCGCAAGGCGCCACGCGATGCTATGGTAGCGTCAGTTTGTCTGTAATCGCAAAGAACCACGAGCAATCCAAAAACCACACAGAAGCAATCCAAACGAGGTCCAAACATCCAAATGAAACAGAGACGCTTATACGGGCTCGGCATTCTCGCGCTTGCCGCAGCCTTTCCCATGCTGGCCCAATCCACTGCTGGCACTTCCGATCCGAACGATCCCAACTGGGCCCACCCGCCTTATGTGGTCTTGGCCGGCCCATTTGATACTCCATCCATTACCGGCTATACGCCTGCCCAGATGAAAGGCGCATACGGTATTTCGAGTATCACCAATAAAGGCGCGGGCCAGACCATCGCGCTCATCGATGCGTATAACAATCCGGATGCCGCCAGCGATTTGAACACCTTCGATAAGGAATACAGTCTGCCGGCTTGCACCACCACCAATGGTTGTTTCTCCGTCGTGTATGCTACCGGGACGAAGCCCGCGAACAATTCCGGCTGGGCTCTAGAGAGTTCGCTCGACATCGAGTATTCGCATGCCATTGCGCCCCAAGCCAAAATCATGCTGGTGGAAGCCGCGTCGGCCAGCACCAGCGCCCTGATGAAAGCTGTCAGCGTTGCCGTCCAGAATGGCGCAACCGTTGTTTCCATGAGCTTTGGCGGCAATGAATTCTCCACCGAAACCACCGACGATAGCGAGTATTTCAACGTACCCGGCGTCATCTTCTGCGCCTCCGCGGGCGACGATGGCCACGGTACCGCTTACCCTGCCGCTTCGCCTTATGTCGTGTCCGTCGGGGGCACCACGCTCGATATTTCCGGCGATACATGGGACAGCGAAACCACCTGGAGCGACAGCGGTGGCGGCGAGAGCAAGTATGAAGCCGAGCCCGCCTATCAAATCACCGCCGGTATAGCGAGTTCCAGCAAGCGCGGTATCCCGGACGTTGCCTGGGACGCCAATCCGAATACCGGAGTGGCGATGTATTCGAAGTATGGCTACGGTGGATGGGTGGAAGTGGGTGGCACCAGCGTGGGTTCGCCGTCATGGGCGGGCTTATTCGCTATTGTCGAATCCAGTCGCGCGGCCGCGAGTAAGGGCGCTTTGACTCTGCCGCAGACCTACTTGTATCCCGACGCGGAAACCGATTATCACGACATCACTTCCGGCACCAACGGCAGTTGCGGCGCGCTGTGCACCGCCGGTCCGGGTTACGATTTCGTGACAGGGGTCGGGTCGCCGCAAGCTAATCTGCTGGTTCCGGCATTAGTCGCGGCGCCGTAACTATGCTAACCCCGCCCTCACGGGCGGGGCTGCAACGATACCCTCCAGCCCCGCCGGTAACGGCGGGGTTCAAAAATCCAGCTTAGCCATAAACTGGATCGAGCGGGCGGGAAGCTGGTTGGTGATTCCGGTCAGCGGTTGTCCGAAGCTGGGACCGGACTCCACGCACAAATCCGGGCAGCCGCTCGCCCAGCGCGAATGCCGTTCGAGAAATGGCGACACGTCGTAAATGGGCGCGCCCGGCCCGTGTTACGCCCCACCACCACGCCATCGATTACCGGCCGATCCGTGGTGGCGCCCGTGTCGCCGCTGTTTGAAGTGCCTGTCACGATGTTATAAGGCAGCCCGGACACCAGCGTGGCGATGCCGCCCGCACTGATTATCCAAGGCAGCGAAGGTTGTCGATAGCATGCGAATAGGTGTAACTCGCCAGCATGAAGAGCCGTAAACGTAACTGGCGCCTGAGATTCACATGCAGCGCGTCATAGAACGAATGCCCATCGTTTACATGCGATGTAATGACGCTGTAAGGCGGCTCCGGATTCGTTGCCTTATCCGGATTGCAAAACCAAGTCGTGCTGCGCGTACCACCAGATCCAATAGGGCCGCGTGCAATTCGCGGCTTGCGGCGTGCGCGTCTACATCGGGCGGCCGGTTGATGCGCAACGTATGCGAACCAATATAGTCGATGCCCAACACCCATTTCTCGGCCATGTGGCGGTCTATGCCGAATGTCCATTGCGCGAAATACGGGTTCAGCAGTTCGCTCGGATATCCGGCCAGAGGTTGGTTGGGAAAAACTGGTTGAGATACGCGCTTTCCCCGGGTCGGATGTAAAGGGTGCGCAACGGTTCCACGGCGCCCGATAGCCGGCAGCAGCGCGGCCGTATAGGTAAAACGCCCGTGGGGCCG
>Ga0335074_10012541_pt1 | contig 11885 bp, 12 predicted proteins | sample Lox_Sample_23_FD_206715 | JGI IMG/M metagenome (GOLD analysis project Ga0335074, IMG submission 206715) | Soil microbial communities from Loxahatchee National Wildlife Refuge, Florida, United States - Lox_Sample_2.3 | ecosystem: Environmental > Terrestrial > Soil > Wetlands | place: USA...
GTAAATTTCCTTTCCGAAATTAGCCTGAATATGTTTGCTTTCGAGGTTCATGAGATCGTAACGAGAACGATCATCCAATGGCGGAAAGGACGGCACATTGTTCATAAGGATAATTTTCAGTTATCCGTGATAATCGCAATTTGGTAGCCTAATGGCAATTATTTTGTTTGAGGCGCAGCGACTCCTTTTCGTTGTCGACGCTTTCCGTCAAAAATTCATTTTATTTCGCGGATGTCGTCGTGCAAGCACTTGACGCTGGCTCCGTTCGCTTACCTGCACATAAATAGTTGTGGTCGTGATGGAGCTATGGCCGAGCAATTTTTGAATGTGTCGCAAGTCAACACCATCTTCCAGAAGAAGGGTTGCTACGGTGTGTCGAAGCATATGTGGCGTTATCCGGCTTGCGCCGATATGGTCCGCATATTTTCTTAAAATTGCCCGGATGGACTGATCCGATATGCGGACGCCCCGCCGATTCACGAACAGCGGATGGTCCGGCATTCCGCCGTTCGATTGACGCTGCGCGATTTGTTTTACAAAGGCTTCGCGTAATGCCTCGCACGCGATTGGAATTTCGCGCTCGCGGTTGCCTTTGCCACACACCGAAATTACGAGGCGTTCCATATTCACTTGCCCGATATTTGTCGCTGCAACTTCGCCGACACGCATCCCCGTTGAAAATAGCATTTCCAACAAGGCGATCTCTTGGTTTAAGCGGGAGCAGCCACCTGCCACAATTTGCTTACGCGGAAAACGCAGGAGTGACTTGACGGTCGACCGAGCGACAATACGAGGCAGGCTCTTGCCTACTTTCACTTCGCTGCGCAATCGCCACAACGGGTTGTTTAGAATATTGCCGTGGCGTTCGAGACTGGTAAACATGGACTTTAACGCTGCCAGCCGACGCCTGACAGTGCGCGGCTTTGCCCCATTCATCCCTGCCAGCCAGCGCTCAACAGTCTGTTTGTCGATAGATGAAACGGGAACTCCGTTCGGCTCCATCCTCGCTTGCGACGCGAAATTGTGGAAATGCGTAAGATCGTGCCGGTAGGCTTTGATGGTGTGATTGCTTAATTTGCGATGATTGGTGCAGTGTCCAATAAACCATTCGATTGCGGAATTTAATGTTTCCATAGCGGGACACAGTGTATAGGTCGTGAACCGAAACAGAAATCACGACTTGGTAGGAATCTGACCAAAACTGCAAATCCTTGCGTCTTCTTTCGTATGAGCTAGTTCCAGTAACATGCGCGGATGGAATCTTCCCGTCTTACCCGCTTCAAGCGCGTTTTCACCGCCGCTCCCATGCAACTGACGCAGCGCGACCGCGAAATCATCCGGCAAATTTACCGGCATCGTTTTCTCCGTTCCAATCAAATCGTGGCGCTTGCGGGCGGCAGTGCGCAGCAGATTTTGCGGCGGCTGAAACTGCTTTACCACCACGGATACTTGGAACGGCCCCGCGCCCAACTCCGATACTATGAGTGCGGTGGCTCCAAAAGCATCGCCTACGGTTTAGGAAAAAAAGGAGGGACGTTGTTGAGGCGGGGGCATGGTATGCCAGTACATCCCGATTCATGGGATGAGAAGAACCATATCATTGGCCGGATATATCTTGAACACACTTTGTTTGTGGTGGACGTGATGACAGCGATTGAACTTGCTTGCCGCAACCAGGGCGGCATCCGGCTCCTCTATGAAGATCAACTTGCGCTTCATTCAGAACGGCAGCCATTCGGGTGGCGGGTTAAAATCAGTGAGGGATTAAAACTCGGCGTTGTTCCAGACCGCGTCTTCGCCTTGGAATTTCAGGACCAGAACGGCGAGAGCCAGCGCGCTTACTTCTTCCTTGAAGCCGACCGGGGAACCATGCCCGTCACGCGCAGCAACCTTTCCCAAACTTCATTTCGCCGCAAACTGCTCGCCTACGAAGCAACGTGGGTTCAAAACCTGCATCGTCGTTTTGGCTTCCATCGTTTTCGCGTGCTCACGGTCACAACGAGCGCTGTCAGGGTCAATTCACTGGTGACTGCCTGTTCACAATTGAAAAGCGGCCACGGTCTGTTTCTCTTTGCTGACCGGACAATCTTGGAAAAGGATATATTCTCAAAGGTGTGGCAAACCGGCAGGCCGGGCGAAACTGGAAGCTTGTTGAAATGAAAAGCGCAGTCCCCTTCAAGAGGACTGCGCTTGATGTTCCCCACAAAATTGACTACAGCTTTTTCTTGCCCGCCGCCTTGACCTTTGCCCACCGCGCCTTGGCGGCTGCGGCGATTCTCGCCCGGCCAGCAGCACTCATCTTGTGTTTCTTCTTTGCAGGAGCTTTGGCAGCCGTCTTCCCCCTCACCTTCGCCCATCGTGCTTTTTGAGCCGCCGCGATCTTGGCCCGAGCCGACCTGCTCATGGTGAATTTCTTCTTGCGAGCGGAAACTTCGGAAGAACCGAGGATGGAAGTTAGCTCCTCTTCCAAACTGCTGATTCTGTCCTTTATTTCCGCCGCCCGTTTCAATTGTGTTGAAGTTAGTGAGATCAAGGTATTCATCTTGGGCGGGGAGTATAGGGAAAGAGGCGAAGAGCGCAATAGCTAATTGTCTGAACAAGGTTTCTTGCCTTAAACGGCAAATTCACCCTTCTAGCAGGTTTCTTGGGGGAGGATAGGATGCTTGGTGGATGCGGCTCAACTTCCTGAGCCGCCGCAGTTCATCACAACCATATAACCACAGGAGTATTCTATGCCAAAATCATCGTTCGTTGACTTCAAGGCTGTCAAAGCGGCCCTCACCATGGAGCAGGTCCTGGAGCACTATGGCCTCCTCGACAAGTTCAAACGCAGCGGGGAGAGCCTGAACGGCCCGTGTCCCATCCACAAGGGTTCCAACCCGACGCAGTTCCGGGTCAGCACCACCAAGAATATCTGGAACTGTTTTTCCGAATGCAAGCATGGCGGAAATGTCCTCGACTTCATCGCCGAGATGGAAAAGGTGAGCATCCACGCCGCCGCCCTCAAAGCCATCGAATGGTTTCATCTTGATACCGAAACCATGTCGGGGGATTCCGGCGAGGAACGTCCGGGCGAAGCCACAAATAACGAGGCTGCTTCCGCAGCGAAGCCCAGAAAGCCGGCGCCGGCAGCGGAGATGGCCGCACCCAACACGCCTCTTAAATTCCGCTTGGACAAACTGGAACGGGAGCATCCGTATCTCGTCAAGGAGCGCGGACTGACTGCCGGAACCATCGTTGACTTCGGCATTGGTTTTTGCGCCAAGGGCATGATGGCCGGGCGCATCGCCATCCCGATCCACAATCCCGAAGGCCAGGTCGTCGCCTATGCCGGACGGTATCCGGGAGTGCCCGCCGAGGACACACCCAAATACAAGCTGCCGCAGGGGTTCAGAAAATCGCAGGAGTTGTTCAATCTTGACCGGGCGATCAAGGAACCGGCGGACAAACCCCTCCTTATCGTCGAAGGTTTCTTCGATTGCATGAAAGTCCACCAGAACGGCTGGCGCAAAGTTGTAGCCCTCATGGGCGCTACCATGTCCGCCGCGCAGGAGGAATTGATCCGCAAGCACACGGTATTCAATTCCCAAATCATCGTCATGCTCGATGAGAACGAAGCCGGCCGGGCGGGACGCGACGACATCGCCTGCCGTCTGTCCAGGCATTGCTTTGTCAGGGCGTATGCCTTCGAAGAAGAGAACATGGAGCCGGAGCACCTGTCCGAAGGCTTGCTGGCGGACATCGTGGAGGGCGTCCGATGAAATGCTACCAGGGAATCCGCCAAGGCTATGCCGTCACTGTCACGGTGGATGGCCGCAGGTTGAATCCACGGCGCGACTTGTGGAATCACAGTCCGACCGGATTCGAGTGGGGCTACGGCGGCAGTGGTCCGGCGCAACTGGCGCTGGCCATCCTTGCCGACCATTGCGGCGACGACCAGGAGGCGTTGAACTTCTATCAACGCTTCAAGTGGGCGGTCGTCGCCGAATTGCCCGGACGCGGCTGGACCTTGACTGGCGAGGAAATCAGCCGGGTGCTGCAAACTCTACGAGAAGCGGAACCCTGCTTGGAGGGCGTTGCATGAGCGCGCGCAAGAAAAACGGCCTCGATGATCCGAACCAAATTAAATTCGGCATCATCTGGCGGGCGGCCAACCCTCCATTCCGGCTTCGCGCCGGGGATGTCATCCGCTTCAACAACCGGCTCTGCCGCGTGGTCCGCGTCAGCGAATGCGCGGCGGTGGTCATCGTGAACCGGCCGGTCAGGGATTTTAAGACCCGTTTTGACAAGTCCGTTCGCTTCCAGCCGCCGCCCGCGCAGTTCCGCATCTCACCGCAATCCGAAGTTCCCATCCTTAACCGCAAGGTTCCGTGACAAAACACAGGAGCGATCCATCCGGGTCGCTCCTTTTTCATATTGCCGTTGCCAGCAAGAATGCCCGTCTTCATGGCAACCACGCGGAGAGATACGCTTCAGGGTGGCAGTTCATTTCAAAACCACAACCAACAGAAAGGAAAAGCATGAATGCAGTCATTGAAACGTTAGACCGGGCCACGTTGTATTACCGCGAAGGCTCATCGGACAAGGTGTATCAATCCGCCATTGAACCGGCGGACGAATTGTTCGTCGTCAATTTCGCCTACGGACGGCGCGGCTCAACCTTGACGACCGGGACAAAGACGAGTTCACCCGTGGATTACGACACGGCGAAGAAAATCTTCACCAAACTCGTCAATGAAAAGAAAGCCAAGGGTTACACCGAAGGCGAGGAAGGCACGCCATATCAGCACGCGGGCAAACAATCATCGGGGATATTGCCGCAGTTGCTCAATTCCATCGAGGAAGCCAACGTGGAGCGGTTCTTGCACGATGATGATTATTGCGCCCAGGAGAAGTTCGACGGGCGGCACCTCCTCCTCCGCAAGCAGGACGAGCACATTGAGGGCATTAACAAGAAGGGATTGCTGGTCGGATTGCCGCAGACCGTGTCAGACGACGTCCACAGCCTCTCCGGCAGCTTCATCTCCGACGGCGAATCCATCGGCGATGAGTATCACGCCTTTGATCTCCTCGAATGGAACGGCGAGAATCTGCGATCGTTGCCGTATCGGAAACGGCTCGCCAGCCTGACGAGCTTGCTGGCCGGCGCGCCCTGTCCTCATGTGAGGCGGGTCGAGACGGCGTTCACGAGTGGACAGAAGATCGGACTGTGGCACCGGTTGAAGTGGGAAAACCGCGAGGGCATCGTGTTCAAGCGGTTGGACGCGCCTTACACGCCGGGCAAGCCCAACAGCGGTGGGCCGCAGTTGAAGTTCAAGTTCGTCGCCACGCTGTCGGCCATCGTGGCCAAAGTGAACGTCCAGCGCAGCGTGGAAATCAGCCTCTTCAAGGGCAGAGGCCTGATTTCGTGCGGCAACGTCACCATCCCGGCCAATCACGACATCCCCGCAGTCGGCACGGTCGTCGAGGTGCGGTATCTCTACGCCTTCAGGGAAAGCCATGCCCTGCATCAGCCCGTGTATCTGGGGCCGCGCGATGACGTTGACCCCGGCGAATGTCTGGCCTCGCAGCTCAAATACAAGGCGTTGTAACCGGGAAATCACAAGGGCGATCCATCCGGGTCGCTCTTTTTCATATTGCCGCTTTCGGCAAGATTGCCCGTCTTTCCCGAAATAGCGCGGGGACATACGCTTGACCGTGGGTTCACAGGGTTCCTTTCAAAACCAACAACCACAGGAGAATCGTATGAAAAATCAAACGTATGACCGTATCACCGACCGCATCATCGCCTTGCTGGAGCAAGGCACCGTCCCCTGGCACAAGCCGTGGAAGGCGCGAACCGGACTGCCCCGCAACTTCGTCACCCAGAAGCCGTATCGCGGCATCAACGTCTTTTTGTTGATCGCCATGATGTATGAATCGCCCCTCTGGCTCACGTTCCGTCAGGTCTCACGGCTGGGCGGAAGCGTCCGCAAGGGGGAGAAGGCGTGTCCGGTCGTTTTCTGGAAACAGACGACCTATGAGGACAAGCAATCAGGGGAGCAAAAGAAAAGACGGTTGCTCCGCTTTTATCACGTCTTCAATGTCGCCCAATGCGACGGGTTGAAAATCGGCCCCGAGCCGGTCGAGGCATCTGAGAACGGCATCGTCAAGCCGGAGGAAATTGTGGCGGATATGCCGCAACCGCCGGTTCTGAAACATGGCATGGCCCACGCCTATTATTCACCGCTTGAGGACTGCGTCGGTCTGCCGGCACGGGAGCGGTTCGAGCGTTCGGAGGATTATTATTCCACCCTCTTTCACGAGCTCGTTCATTCGACCGGTCACGAAAAGCGGTTGAAGCGGTCCACCCTTGCGGAAGCAGCCGGCTACGGCTCCAATCCCTACTGCAAGGAGGAATTGATCGCCGAAATGGGCGCAGCGTTTCTGTGCGGCCAAGCCGAGATCGGCGAGCGGACGATTGACAACTCCGCCGCGTATCTCAATGGCTGGCTTGAACAGTTGCGTAATGACAAGACGCTCATTGTGCAGGCGGCGGCGCAGGCGCAGAAGGCGGCGGACTTCATCCTTGGAAATGGCACCGATGATCCTTCAGTCAGTGCCACGGTGAACATCACGCCACCGCCAATAGTGGCGGAGGTGTGTGCATGAAAACCATCAACCCCAAGGAATTCAAAGTCCTGGCGCTGCGGGATTGTCCCGTGCCGAGTGACATGCTGATATGCGAGACGCCGCAGCAAATCGTTGACTACTGGCATTTGCACATTGCCACCACACCGCATTTCAATCCCGAATGCGAGTGTCTGGCGGTGTTCATGTTGAACACCCGCAACCGGGTGAAGGGACATCAGTTCCTGACCATCGGCACGATGGACACCATTTTGGTACATGCCCGTGAGGTGTTTCGCTGCGCAATTATTGCGGCATCAGCAAAAATCGCCCTGGCACATAATCACCCATCGGGGGAGCCACAGCCATCCGAGGCTGACATCAAAGTGACCCGCGATTTAATTCGCGCCGGTCAACTCCTTAAAATCGAAGTGATCGACCATGTCATCATCGGGAGGCCGAATCATTGTAGTTTGCGGGAGCTTGGTTATTTTGCCTAGCTCTGGGTAATGCCGAGTAGTCGGGGGTGATTCTTCGAAAACATGAAGAATCACCCCTTTTTCTTTTCCTGACCCGGCATTAAAAGGAAATCTCTTATTGGTAAATTGGCGGTGTGGATTTGGAATGCGTTCAGCAAAAACATGGCATCGTCCATTGGAGCCGCTTTTCAAAAGAAGACGGCCAAAGAAAATGTAACTTAAAATAAACGCCGCTTGGTCGTTGCCTGCATATGCTCCTTTTCACGAGGACCGATGCAGGTGAAGTATTCATCAGCGGGTTTGAGAATCTGCCAATAAGGATGGCTGGCTTTGATTCAAAATTTCATTCGCATGATTCCGCATTTTCTCGCCGATCAGTTTTACTGCGTTTTTAGGATCACTGTCGATGAGCATTGTAGCTTTAAACATCATCTCCTCGCTATGCGGAGACGGAAGCCTCTCAATGTTTGCTAAAAAATAGAATGTCAATTTTCCATTCCGCGTTCGCGATGCTTCAAACTTCCGTTTATGGGCGACGAATCTAGCGTGAATTAGGGCATCGTCTCGACTTTTCTCGTAGCGCTTCCGACTGGCGGTCTCCGCATTTTGAAGACTGCCTCTGACATTGTTATAGACAATTCGAGCTGGTGAAGTTGCGGTATTGAAAATTTCGTTTATTTTATCAAAAAACGCTTTTAAATCAAAATCCTGCGGCATAAATCCTTTCTAAACCCTCCGCAATCTCACACCCCTTGACTTTTTTATGTAAGCGCCTTAATATGAGATGGATGAGGGTAAATTTGGTTTAAGTTGTCTTACCTTTCATCACTCCGCTCGGGCCGTAAATCCCCGGCGGAGTTCTGCTATTATAGGGGTTTTTTTCAGAAAATGCAATCGGTTGAAGCGGAATTCGTCATGCTTATGATAAACTGGGGGCATCATTTTTGACAATGCTTTCGCTCGCAGAAAATCAGACGGCGAAATCGTCAACGTATATTTTGCGTCGAAAGCGCACGACCCGTTCGTTTGTTCCGATTGTGGCGATGAAGTCATTTTGAAGACCAGCAGGCGCACGGTAAATCATTTCGCACACTTCAATCCCCTAGCGTGTCGGTATGCCGAAAACGAAAGCGATGGACACTGGCGCGGCAAAATGCCTGCATATGCTCCTTTTCACGAGGACCTATGCAGGTCAACTCGTTCACTTGAACAGAAAGCCGCAAATCAATTCATAGATTTCCGGCAGGAAAATATCGGAATGATGATCAGGATTGGGATGACTGGCGTCAGGATAGTTTGGACGAGATTCATGCAGGGGTGTGAGATCAGCCGTTACCAATCGAGTGGTCGGTGCAGCGCTCGCCAAGTGGTTAAACCCCGGATTGATAGTCAACGCCGTGACACCACCGAAATCACTAATCATTTTTGGGGTTGGACCCAATCCTCCTAGGGCGGCGTTGGAACTGCCTGGTCCTTTGAAGATGTTAATGTCTTGTGAAAGCGGATAATCACGTGTCAATGCCTGATCCAGCGCCGAAAAAGTTGCCAGCAAGCGAAGATTTGGCATCCCGCACAATCCACCGTAAACTTCGCCCTGCTCTAAATCGTTCTGGTCAAAAGCTGCTTCCAGCAGCACAACATTGATGTTCAGGTCTTTCCCGTTTGGAATCGTATCACTGTCGTCCAGAATTTCCTGAATAGCGGAACACACCACCCGGCAACCAAAGCTATGACCCAAAAAATGCAACCGGGGGATATTTGGCGATTCCTCAATCAACAATCGCAAAAGAGAGTAAACCGCGTTTTTACCCACTTGATCCGCTCGTTGAGCCATCGTGTAAAAAGAAAGTGGCTCAAGTTTGTTGATCCATGACTGATCGTCGTCACTAATCATCGAAGGCCAATGAACGGCAACCCCCAAAGGGGAACCAGGCAACAGAGTGAGAACCGGGTTTGGCAGAGCAGCAATGCGGGCGATTACCGCGCTCAATTCAACACTAAACTGATTGTAATCAGAGAGCGCACTGGTTGCCGAGGTCCACCATCCGTGAGAATAGATAAAGGCATCTGTGACGCTAAAGGGAGAATTGAGTGCATTTTTGAGGTTTTGAGCAACGTTGAGGTCAGCAACGATGCCATCGGTATTGATAGGAATTGTAAAGTAATGGCTCATAAATATTATGATTTTACTTCAAACTTGCCTGTAGCATCGCCGGCCTATTTGAATGGTCAACAACAAAATGAATGAATCTGGATTTGCCGGATGCACGATTTATCCCCCAGCCCCTCCGGTTGGACACTCCCTCACGTCTTGAAATATCCCAAGATTTTGGCTCAAACGAGTGGGCGGGTGGGAGGTGGGCTTTCGTGCAGGTGTTCAGAGATCCGCCCCCGCTCGCTTGATCCGCCTGGACGCGTAATTATCGGCTTTACGGCGACGACCATTTTCCTGCCCGACGATTATTAGGCAAGCCCCCTAGTCGAGAGGGCTTCGGTAAAAGCCAAGACAGAAACAATGGTATCCTTAATCTAATTTTCCAGCACCTTGAACAAAATCTGCACTCGCGGAAGATTTTTTGAAAGGTCGTCACTTTTCGTCCGTATTATCTATAGGCATATGCACATTTTTCTCAAAAACCCTATTCAACAAAGGCAAATCGCATGAAAAAAGCCGACGTATTAAGCCACTGGTATGCCCTCATTCCTGGCTTCAACACCTCTACCAAAGAGTTTTACGAAACCGTCGAGAAGGAATTAAAATCCCGCGAAGTTCCCGGCCTTGCAATGTCCCGCGTCGAATTCTCCGAAGGTGGCATATTGTCCGACAAACGCGAATATCTGCGCATGACCCGCGAGCGGCTGGTTTTCGACATTTGCGCCGCGCCATTCGGCACGGCTTTCTTCTTTTCTTGCCGCTTTGCCGAAATTCCCGCCGTGATCCAGCTCTGGCAATTGCTGGTGCTCCTGGCGGTATTCGGGATTTGTGCTCTCTTTTCGTTCATCGTTTGCGCCAAGGTATTTAGCTTGCTCACGATATTTGTCTGGCCGCTCGGCTGGATTGTCTTGATCGCTTTCATCATCTACACCCTGCGAAACGCCGTCGCCATGGAGCTGAAGAACGTTGATGCCATGCTCATCAAGTCACCGGTGGTTGGCCCCATCTATGAACGCTGGTTTCGCAAGGAAACGTATTATCGCCAGGACACGCGGCTCATGTATCTCGATACGGTAGATGCGGTGGTGAAAGAAAAAGTCGAGGAAATCACGGGTGCCAAAGGCATCAAATTGGTCCGTTTCAATGAGCACAGCCCCATTTTGGGCGAGCTTTACAAGCCAACCGCCGTGTCGCTGCCAAAGGCAGCCCAACCCGTTTGACCACCCATGTCCTCGGTTCACGAACAATTGACGGAACAATTCCGCAAATGGGAATTGCGCGGGCGTGGCTGGCAGGTGTTTGACGAGCCGGTGTCCCCTGAACCGCCGTTTGTCCCCTTTAGCGGCCATTTTCTGCCCGATACACCGCGAGTGGACGACGGGCGTAGGTCGACGGCCATCAGTTCACTGTTTCAAAACCTCACCCGCAAGCTTGCCAATGAGCCGCCAGCCCCGCCGCCGACCCTGCAAACCGAAGAAGAACCCGAACCAACACCGCTCATTCGCGATTCACTCGTCGAATTTCAAGCATCCTTGCCAGACAAACTCGATGTTCCCGAGGAAGCATTTGAACAGTTTCTTTTGAATCTTTCGCTGTGCCGCGAACCCATCGCCTTTGAATTGCTCGGCACTCACAAGAAAGTGACGGCGCAATTTGCCGCCGCTTCACATGATGCCCCCTTGCTCCGTCGTCAGTTGCAGGCATATTTCCCCGAAGCCGTGTTTATCGCACGCGAAGGCGCATTGGAAGAGGCATGGGACGCATCCGTCGGCGACGAGGTCTTGGCGGTCGAATTCGGCTTGGCGCATGAATTCATGCTGCCCTTGGCCAGCGGCAAAATTGATCCCTTCATCGGCATTGCGGGCGCGTTGTCTCAATTACAACCCGGCGAACTGGGGCTTTTCCAGGTCCTCTGGCAGCCAGTGCATAATCGCTGGGCGGAAAGCATCTTGGCTTCGGTGACGTATAGTGACGGCAAGCCGTTTTTCGTGGATTCACCGGAATTGACGGAGGCAGCCGAAAATAAAATTGATCATCCTTTGTTTGCCGCCGTGGTTCGCATTCTCATTCGCCCCAATGATTTTGACCGCCTGTTACAACTGGCGCGCGACCTAGCCGCTTCGCTGCGCGTGTTCTCCCATCCCAACGGCAACGAACTTATCCCGCTTAAAAACGACGACTACCCTTTTGTCGAACACATCGAAGACGTGTTGCGGCGGCAGTCCCGTCGCAGCGGAATGATTTTGAACAGCGACGAACTCATCGGCTTTGTCCATCTGCCGTCGAGTGCCGTTCGTTCCCCCGTCTTTGAGCGGCAGAGCGTCAAATCGAAGGCGGCACCGGCCATTGTTCGGCAACAGGGCTTGTTGCTTGGCACGAACGACCACGCCGGCCAGACGGTTGAAGTGAGGTTGTCGCCGGAACAGCGCACCCGCCATTGCCACATCATCGGCGCGAGCGGCACGGGCAAAAGCACGCTCCTTTTCAATCTCATCCGGCAGGACATTGAGAATGGCGAAGGCGTCGCCGTGCTGGATCCGCACGGCGATTTGATTGACCGCATTTGTGGCGTCATTCCGCAGGAGCGTATCGGCGACGTGGTTTTGGTTGATCCGTCGGATACCGAGTATTCCGTTGGATTC
>Ga0335074_10012542_pt1 | contig 11884 bp, 8 predicted proteins | sample Lox_Sample_23_FD_206715 | JGI IMG/M metagenome (GOLD analysis project Ga0335074, IMG submission 206715) | Soil microbial communities from Loxahatchee National Wildlife Refuge, Florida, United States - Lox_Sample_2.3 | ecosystem: Environmental > Terrestrial > Soil > Wetlands | place: USA: Florida...
CATTCGCGCGACGCGCACCCCCAGACTGAAGCCCGGCATTCGCGCGACGCGCACCCCCAGACTGAAGCCCGGCATTCGCGCGACGCGCACCCCCAGACTGAAGCCTGGGCATACCTGCGACGCGCCCCCGGACTGAATCCCGGCACTCGCGCGCCGGACCCCTCGGGACTGAATCGCGGGCATCCTGGGTTTCATTAATGTGGTTGATTCGAGGCTTATTTAGCCACCGATCAACCACATTGTTAGTTTTGGTTAATTTCTTGGGCAATCCCCGCCGTTTCGGGTGGGTGATTGACAGCGGACAGGTGCGCCGGAAAAAGGTGTGCTGACCAAATTTGGGCGTTCGGGACATGAGGTCAGTTAACGGGTCATGGAACCGAAATTTGCGGTCAGGCAATAATCCGGCGGCGGTATGCGGAGTCGGGAATGGCTGCTGCGGCGCGGCCACGCTCTTGATCGAAAACGGGTGGCCGGAGAGGTAAGTCTCGCAAATGGCGGAAGAGTGTGCCTCACGGGCCGCATGGTGTATGTGCTGCAGGTGAGACGGGCCGCCGAGTTGGATGGGCGGGTTGCGCCGGACAGCACTGTGCGCCGGCAGATCTGGGCCGCCGGGCAGAACTGGGGCGCCCGGCAGTGGGGTGCTGGGCGGAGCGGTCGCAGGTTGCCGGGCGGGGCAAGCTATGGGCCGGACGCGCGGGTGGCACCTTGTTTGGCGCGGGGCCGTCCCCGCCTCAATAACCGCGCCAGGAGCGCACCCGGCGCCCGGCCTGTCCCCTGTGGCCCAGCCTGCCTACCCCGCTTGCGCGGAAGCGAACCACTCAGCGCGAGAAACCTCATCGGCCACCGAGGCACCAAAGGGAGCAGCGATGAGAGCGGCCGGCGCGGCACGTCAGTCGGTGCATCGCCCCGGCGGAGTCCAAAACTTGGATCGCTCGTTTTCTTGAAACATTTGTGTTTACCGGAGTAGGTTGGGCGACGTGACCGCGTCCCAGCCCCCGACCAGCGCAGACGAGCTGCGCCGGGTCGGCCTCCGGGTGACGGCCGCCCGCATGGCACTGCTCGAAAGCATCCGGGACGGTGATCATCTCGGCATCGAGGCGATCACCTCCAAGGTGCGCGATCGCATAGGCCATATCTCGCTTCAGGCCGTGTATGAAGCTCTGCACGCGCTCACCGCGGCCGGGCTCATCCGCCGTCTCGAGCCGGCAGGCGGCCCGCCCCGGTTCGAGGGACGTGTCGGCGACAATCACCACCACATCATCTGCCGCTCGTGCGGTGTCGTCGCCGACGTCGACTGCGCGGTCGGCGAGGCACCCTGCCTGACCGCGTCCGACGACCACGGCTTCTCAATCGACGAAGCCGAGGTCGTCTACTGGGGCCTGTGCCCCGATTGCTCAACCACCCGCAATTCCTGATGACCGTGATCCGCCGCAGAGGGAAGGAAGTACATGACTGAGAACCACGATCCTGTAGTCACCGAAGGCCCAACCCCGGAGAGCGGGGGCGGCGGCGGAGAATGCCCGGTCGTGCACGGACTCACCCACCCCACCAAGGGCGACGCGAACAGCGACTGGTGGCCGAACAGGCTCAACCTCAAGATCCTCGCCAAGAACCCCGACGTGGGCAACCCCATGGGCAAGGACTTCAACTATGCGGCGGAGTTCAAGAGTCTCGACCTCGCCGCGGTCAAGCGCGACATCGCTGCCGTCCTGACCGACTCCAAGGACTGGTGGCCGGCTGACTTCGGCAACTACGCCCCGCTCATGATCCGGATGGCCTGGCACCTCGCTGGCACCTACCGGATCAACGACGGCCGTGGTGGAGCCGGCACCGGCCAGCAGCGCTTCGCCCCGCTGAACAGCTGGCCGGACAACGTCAGCCTGGACAAGGCCCGGCGGCTGCTGTGGCCGGTCAAGAAGAAGTACGGCCGGAAGATCTCGTGGGGCGACCTGATGGTCCTCACCGGCAACGTGGCCCTGGAGACCATGGGCCTGCCGACCTTCGGTTTTGGTGGCGGCCGCGAGGACGTGTGGGAGCCGGACGACGACGTGTACTGGGGCCCGGAGACCACCTGGCTCGACGACGAGCGCTACAGCGGCGACCGCGAGCTGCAGGAGCCGCTGGCCGCGGTCCAGATGGGGCTGATCTACGTCAACCCGCAGGGCCCGAACGGCAACCCGGACCCGCTGGCCGCTGCGCGCGACATCCGCGAGACGTTCCGCCGGATGGCGATGAACGACGAGGAGACGGTCGCGCTGATCGCGGGCGGTCACACGTTCGGCAAGACTCACGGCGCTGGGCCTGACGACAACGTGGGCCCCGACCCTGAGGCGGCCCCGATGGAGCAGCAGGGCCTGGGCTGGAAGAGCACGTTCGGCACCGGTGTAGGGAACGACGCCATCACCAGCGGTCTCGAGGTCATCTGGACGGACACGCCGGTCACCTGGGACAACAGCTTCTTCCGGATCCTCTTCGGCTACGAGTGGGAGCTCACCAAGAGCCCAGCGGGCGCGCACCAGTGGCAGCCCAAGGACGGCGCTGCCGCGGGTACAGTCCCCGACCCGCACGACCCGTCGAAGCGGCGCACGCCGATGATGCTGACCACCGACCTGTCACTCCGGTTCGACCCGATCTACGAGCCGATCTCGCGCCGGTTCATGCAGGACCAGGCCGCGTTCGCTGATGCGTTCGCCCGCGCATGGTTCAAGCTGACCCACCGCGACATGGGCCCGGTCGTGCGCTACCTCGGCCCCGAGGTGCCGTCCGAGGTTCTGATCTGGCAGGACCCGGTCCCGGCGGTCGATCACGAGCTCGTGAGCGCCGCGGACGTGGCCACCCTCAAAGACCAGATCCGCGCGTCGGGCCTGTCGGTGTCCCAGCTCGTGTCGACCGCGTGGGCGTCGGCCTCGTCATTCCGCGGCAGCGACAAGCGCGGCGGCGCCAACGGGGCGCGCATCCGCCTGGAGCCGCAGAGCGGCTGGGAGGTCAACAATCCCGACGAGCTGGCGACGGTACTGCGCACCCTGGAAGGGATCCAGCAGTCCTTCAACGGCGCGCAGGCCGGCGGGAAGAAGATCTCGCTGGCTGACCTGATCGTGCTGGCCGGCGGCGTGGGTGTCGAGCAGGCCGCCAAGAGCGCTGGCTACGAGGTCGAGGTTCCGTTCACAGCGGGCCGCACCGACGCGCAGCAGGACCAGACCGACGTGGAGTCGTTCTCAGTGCTCGAGCCGAGGGCTGACGGGTTCCGCAACTACGTCGGTAAGGGCACCCGGCTCCAGGCCGAGTACCTGCTGCTCGACAAGGCGAACCTGCTGACGCTGAGCGCACCCGAGATGACGGTGCTCGTCGGCGGCCTCAGGGTGCTTGGCGCCAACTACGACAAGTCGAAGGTGGGCGTCCTCACCGCCACTCCCGGGTCGCTGACGAACGACTTCTTCGTCAACCTGCTCGACATGGGCACGACGTGGGAGCCGACCTCCGAGGATGCGGCTGCGTTCGAGGGCCGCGACGCGGCCACCGGCGAGGTCAGGTGGACCGGCAGCCGCGCCGACCTCCTCTTCGGGTCGAACTCGGAACTGCGCGCGCTGGCCGAGGTCTACGGGAGCGATGACGCGAAGCAGAAGTTCGTGAACGATTTCGTGGCCGCCTGGGTCAAGGTGATGAACCTGGACCGGTTCGACCTGGTGTGACCGTGGCGTCCGGGCCGGCCCCATGGGGCCGGCCCGGACAGTTCAGGCTAGTTCCGCGGCCAGGAGAGCGCGCCGATCGCGAGCTTGAGCATGTTGCTGCCCGGGTCCGGGTTAATGACCTGCAGGCCAATGCCCTTCACCGACGAGGTCGCCGGAACCGTCCAGGTCAGCGTGAACCATCCGCTGCTGGACGGCAGCGGGGTGTTGCCGTTCCCGGCGAAATCGACAGTGAACGAATCATTCTGGATGAACGGACGGACGCTCCCTGACTCACCGCCGCTTGACCAGACGTGATACTCAACGGTGTCGCCGGACGTGAGCTGAGCGACGTCGGTCGTCGTGCCGACAGCGGTATAAGAGTCGGAGCTCGTGGTGAGCAGCAGCGAGGCGCCGTCGACAGCGGGACTGGTGACCGGCGTGTCGGTGATACTCCCCCAGAACGGACTCCACCCGTCCGTGCCGCCGGTGAAGGTGATCAGCACTGACGCTGGCGACGGGGCCTGCGGTGCTGGTGCCGGCCCGGGTGACGGTGTCGCGGCCGGCGTGCTCCGCGCCAGCTTGCCCGAGGGCACTGCGGTCGGCAGAGAGGCTGGCGTTGGCGCCCCGGTCATGGCAGAAGCGGGTCGCGCACCAGCAGCGGGCGGGCGGGATTTGGCCTGCGGACTGCCGGCCACCAGCAATGCGGCTATGACTACCGCGAGGACAACCGCACCCGCGAGGACGCTGATCGGGGGCTTCCCGCCCCGGTCACGGGTGAACGCGATGACACCCGCACCCGCGAGCACGCCGATCCTGGGTTTCTCGCGCCGGCCACGGCTGAACGCGATGGCAGCCACCCGGCGCGCAGGCAGAGGCGGATCCGCAGTTCCGTCGTCAGGATCGTCGAAGAGCGACAGCTCGGCGGCCGGCTCGCTCCGCTGGAGCATCCTGCTGACCTGGCGCCCTCGATCCGGGCACCTGGGTGCGTGGTAGAGCCGTTGCCCGAAAGGGTCCGCCGACTGCAATACGATCTCGCCGCAGGAGGCACAGACTCCCCACCTGTCGGCCGATGGTGTCTCCGACATTCCGCATCATCCTTGTGGGTGCCACGGCGGGGGGTGGCCAGGTGGACTGCCCAGGCGCGAATGGTGCATCACTCGCGAACGTTTAGGTCAGTTCGCAGTGCTAAATATAGACGGAAAATGGTGATACGGACGTCCTTTATGCGACAGTGCGGGGGCGCGAAACGCCTAGCGCCGTCGGGATGGGCGTGCACGGTGCATGGGCTGCCCAAAAGCGCCCCAAGAACGCGACATTCACTGCGCAAACATTCACAAATGCCGCATTAGCTCGGGCTCCTCGCATCTACTGCGGCTCCCACAGGTGCATGGATGGGCCGTTCATGCTGCGGGGGCAACATGGAAGGGCACATCCATGCTGTAGTGCCGTGCTGGGGCTGGCAACCGGCGCCGTCGCATCTGGTCCGCTTGGCAGACTGCAGACATCTTGATATCTTGATATCACCATGGCAGGAACTGAACGGGCGCGAGCGGGAAGCGCCCGGACGAAGAACAGCACCCGGACGAAGAACATCGTGCTGCGGCTCGAACCCGAGCTGGCCGAACGGCTGGCAGCCGTCGCCGAGGTGGAGGGCCGGACGGTGTCCGATGTTGCCCGTGAAGCGATCGCAGCGCTGATCGAGACGCGCAGGAACGACAAGCAGTTCCGTCGCTTGCTGGAAGACAACCTGGCTCGGCATCGTCGGCTGCTCGATCTGCTCCGGGAGGACCGGCCGTGATCGGGCTCGACACAGCGGACCTCATCATGATCGCCAGCGAAGTGATCGGCTGCGACACCGACATGGCGCTGGCGCAGGCGGACATCACCGCAGCGGACGACACCCTCGCCCAGGCTGGCGTGGCAGGCAAGGCCAGATCGCCAGGCACGGCGCTGGCGCAGGAGCCGGGCGGGGTGCACCCCTCCGACGCTGGGCAGGCTGCGGTCACCCTGATTAACGCCCTGCTGCGGCACCCTCCGTTTCCCACTCACCGCGAGCAGATCGCGGTCGCGGCCGGACTGCAGTTCCTGGCCGTCAACGGCTGGCAGGCGTACCTCGACGTGCCCAGGGCTGCGGCCATCGTCATCGAACGCCTTGCTTCTGGCCAGCTCACCCCGGAGCAGGCCGCATCCTGGCTGTCGGTCCACCTGTTTCCGGACCCCAGCTTGCCTGCCGGGGAGAAACACCGGCGAGCCATGATGCCGCCCCGGTCTCCGGTAGCGCAGATCGCGCACGCCGTCAGGCGACGGTACCGCCGACGGACACGCCCCAGCCCCTTCCTTATCCACATCGGCCCGGGCGAGGAACCCGGGGCCATCGTCACGCCGGTCACCGGGTCCATGGCATTCACCGGTCACGCCGGCAAGGCCCTCATCCTCGCCAGGCAGGAATCCTCGCGGCTGGGCTACCCTCGCGGCCCCGAGCACATCCTGCTCGGCCTTGCCAGCGTGGGCGACGGCCTCGCCGCCAAGGCGCTGGAGCGGCTCGGGGTCAGACCGGAGGCGGTGCGCGAGCAGATCGAGCAGGTCACCAGCCAGTACCCGCAGCACCAGCCCAGCGGCTTCCCGGATAAGCAGCAGACACGCCGAGTCTGGCACGCGGTGGCGGACGAAGCGGTCGCGCGCGGCGACGACTACATCGGCACCGAGCACTTCCTGCTCGCACTGTTCTGTGACGACAACGCCGCTGTTCAGATACTGACCAGGCTCGGCGCGGGCGAGCGCGAGGTCCGCGCATCAGTCGCGGAACTGCTGGCCGAGACCGGCCGCGAGCGATCTGCGTAATCCTGCCAACTCATCCGCCAGGCGCGGGCCTCTTTATTCAGCCAGTGCCCCACAAGGATTCGAGCTCGGCGTCGACGGTAGCGGCGAGCTGCGGCACGCGGGGGATGACGGGTTCAGGCGGGGCGGCCTCGACGGACTCGCACCGGGCCAGCGCCGCGGCATTCAGGAACCGGGTGAGCTGGGCATAGCCGTGGCGGTCGTCGCGCCCTGCGCGGTGGTAATGCAGCCGCAGCGGCGCGTACAGGTACAGCTCGTCGCGGGCCCGGGTCACCGCCACGTAGAACAGCCGCCGCTCCTCGGCCAGCCCCTCTGGTGTCGCGAGTGCCATGTCGCTTGGCACCGCCCCGTCGACCAGGTGCGGCAAATGCACGATGGGCCATTCAAGCCCCTTGGCCGAATGGATAGTCGAGATGATCGCGTAGTCCTCGTCCAGGCGGGGCGGCCCGGCGAGGTCACCGGCTGACGCCGGCGGGTCGAGAGCCAGCTCGACCAGCGCGTCGTGCAGCGAGGGGCGGCTCGCGGCGGCATCCGCCAGCCGCTGCAGGTCCGCGATCCGGGCTCCGGAGTCCGGGTAGCGCGCCCGCAGCGGGCCGGCCAGCGCGGCCAGGATCGCCGCGGCCCGTTCCCCTGTGTGGTCCAGGCCGGCCGCAGCCACAAGGCCGGTCATCGTGACCTCGACGGCCTGCCGGTTCCGGGCGGGTACGGTGTCCAGCGCGCTTACCCAGCGTTCAAAGACCGAAGGCTCGTCAAGCCGCAGAGCGTCCAGCACGCGGCGTGCGTGCGCGGGCCCGATGCCCTCGTGCAGCCGCAGCAGCCGGAACCAGGCGATGTCGTCCGCCGGGTTGGCCACGACGCGGGCCGCGGCCAGAAAGTCCTTGACGTGCGCGGCCTCGGTGATCCGCAGGCCGCCGTACTTCACGAACGGGATGGCCCGCGCGGCCAGCTCGACCTCAAGCACGTCGCTGTGATGGGCGGCGCGGACCAGGACCGCCTGCTCACGCAGCTCCCGGCCGCTCTCGTGAGCCTCCAGCACCCGGGCGGCGATCTCACGTGCCTGCGTGGCTTCGTCGTGACAGCGCACGAGCAACGGGGCTGGGCCGGCGCCGCGCACGCCGGACAGCTCCAAGTGCAGGCCCTCGGACTGCGGGCGGACCGCATTGGCCAGCGCCAGCACGTGGTCCTTTGACCGGTAGTTGCGGGCCAGCCGGATCACGGCAAGGTCCGGGTAGGTGGTGGCCAGTGCCCGCAGGTGCTCTGGGTCGGCGCCGCGGAACCCGTACACGGCCTGGGCGTCGTCACCGACGCAGGTCAGCCCGCTGCCGTCGGGCCGCATTAGCTGCACGATCTGCGCCTGGACCGCGTTGACGTCCTGGTATTCGTCTACGAGCACCGCGTCGAACAGGCCGCGCAGGGCGGGCCCGGCCGCGGAGTCGGCGAGCGCCGCCCGCCACAACAGCAGCAGGTCGTCGAAGTCGACGAGGGCGTGGGCGCGCTTGTGGGCCACGTAGCCGCGGAACAGCCCGGCGAGCTGCGTCGTGTATTCACGGCACCACGGGAAGCCGCTTTCGACGACGTCCGCGATCGTGGTCTGGGTGTTCACGCACCGGCTGTAGATGTCGGCGCACACCGGGGCGCGCGGAGCCCGCCGGTCGGTTCCGGCCAGCCCGTGGCCGGCGCGCAGCGTGTCCATCACGTCGGCGACGTCCGACGGGTCGATCACGCTGAACGCTGGCGGCAGCGCGAACGACTCCGCGTGGGCGCGGATGATCCGGTGCGCGACCGAGTGGAACGTCCCGCCGCAGATCCGCCCGCCCGCGCCGCCCGGCGCCGAGGCTCCCCCGGCCTCGCCCGGCGCGGACAATGCCGCCGCCCGGGCCAGCATGTCGTCGGCGGCACGGCGGGTAAACGTCAGCAGCAGGATCCGGCTGGGCTCGATTCCCTGGGCGGCCAGCCACGCGGCCCGGGCGACCAGTGTGCGGGTTTTGCCGGTTCCGGCTCCGGCCAGCACCAGCAGCGGGCCGCCAGCGTGGGTTACCGCCCGGCGCTGGGAGTCATTGAGCTGGTCCAGCACACCGGGCGGTTCGAACATGCACACGAAGGTATCGAGGCGGAACCCGGCGAGCCACTCTCCGCGCCGCACAACACCTCATATCGCTGGCCGGGTGATGCTCACAGCCGCAGCTAACCGGTCCAGGTGACCGGCAGCTCGCTGAGGTTGTGTATAGCCATGCCGGGTTTGAACGTGAGTTGATCGGCCGGGACGGCCAGCGCGAGCCCGGGCAGCCGGGCGAGCAGCCCGCGCACGGCTTCCTGGAGTTCCACCCGGGCCAGCTGGGCGCCGAGGCAGTGATGGAAGCCGCCGCCGAACGCCAGATGGCTGACCGGGGCGCGGCCGATGTCGAACCGGTCCGGGTCGCTGTACGCCAGCTGGTCCCGGTTGGCCAGCGGCAAGATCGGCAGGACTACCTCGCCCGCCGGGATCGTCACGCCGCCAAGCTCCACGTCCTCGGTAGTGATCCGGGCCAGCGACGCGCCGCCGGTGAGCCTGACGTAGCGCAGCAGTTCCTCGACAGCCGCGGGAATCAGCCCGGAATCCGCGCGCAGCCGCGCGAGCTCAGCCGGGTGATCGAGCAGAACCACCAGCGAGAGGCTGATCTGGTTGGTTGTGGTCTCATAACCGCCGACCAGGATGGTGGAGCCCAGCCTGGTCAGCTCTTGCTCGGACAGCCGGTCGCCGGAGTCACGGGCCTCGATGAGGGCACTGAGCAGGTCATCGCCGGGCTGGGCGCGCTTGGCCGCGATCAGCTCAGCGAAGTAGCTGTTCAGCTCGATCAGCGCGGTCATTATCTCGGCGATGTCGAGCTGCCAGTCCGCCACCAGCGCGCTCGTCCAGGCGTGGAACTTGTCCAGGTCGGCAGCTGGCACGCCGAGCATCTCGCAGATCACCCGGACGGGCAGCGGCAGGGAGAAGGCAGTCACCAGATCGGCCGGCTGCGGCCCGGCGGTGAAGCCGTCAATCAGCTCGCCGACGATCGCTGCCACCCGTGGGCGCATCGCCTCGACCCGGCGGGCGGTGAACGCGCTGGCCACCAGCTTGCGCAGCCGCGTGTGCTCGGGCGGGTCCATTCCGGCGATGGTGTCAGCGGCAGATAGCTCGATGCCTTGTGCCGCATGGCCGGGCGCCGCGGCCAGGGCCCGGGAGAAACGCTGATCGCTTAGCAGCTGCCGGACCTCGTCGTAACCGCCCACCAGCCATCCGGTGCTGCCGTCTGGTAATGCCGCTTGCATCACCCGGCGGGTGCGGAGCAGTTCATAGAGCTCGGGTTCCGGGTCACTCGGCGAGCCGGGAGCGGGGGGCGGGTACTTGATCAGGCTGCCGTCAGTGGTCATACGGTCCACTCCTCGCTCGCGCAGGCCCGCCCGTGACGTTACGGCCCAGTATGACGGGCAGTGACCTGATTGTCACCGGTATGGCCCGGCCCCGTAGACGGGGACCGGGCCATAGCCGAGACCGGAATTCGGCAGTTAAGAGACGGTCAGGCTGCCTGACGGTACGGGCACCGTGTTAGGCCTGCAGGGCTCGCCGGCAATGGTGTTGCAGGCGGGCATCGGCGCCTCGGCCGCCGCTCCGGGGATCAGCCCAAGCACGATCTGCGAAGGCTGGGCGGAGCTGGCATAGACGGTGTCCGTGAACGGCGCGGGCAGGCCGTTCAGCCCGTACATGCCGGTGGACTGAACGGCGCCCATGGCCGAATCGATAGTGATCCGGATGCTGGAGCCGGCCCGGAAGACATGCTCGAACGGGAGCATCTCCACCCGCGCGTACACCGGTGTGCCCGGGGTGAGCGGCTCATAGCCGGCCTGGGTGTGCGTCTGGTACGGGCGCAGCACGCTGGACTGCCCCGGCCCGTTTCCTGCCGGGGCCAGCTGCCGCTGGGCCAGGTCCAGCCAGCCCGCCTCCACGTACTGTTCCTGGCCGTCCGGGCGGACTTCGCTGAGGATCACCTCGATGTCGGTGTCCGGCGCGGTTGACGAAAGCCACAGGTTGACGCTGGCCGGCCCGAAGAAGTCCACGTCCTGTGTGAGCGGCGGCGTTGTGTAGGTAACGGAGGAACCGGGTGGCACCGCGGCCGTCCACGATCCGCTTTGTGATGGCGCCGGGCCGGAGAACGATGAAGTTCCGGCGCCGGCCGCTGGCTGAGCAGCCAGCCCGCCGCTGGCCTGGAAGTACAGGGTGACCGGGGTAACCACGCTGGACCAGCTGTTGTAGGTGCTGGTCCAGGCGGCCTTGGAGGTGGACGCGCTGACCTCGTGCAGGATCGTGATGTGCGGGGTCTTCTGCCAGCCGTTGTCCGCCCCGGCGACGTAATGGCGCATGAAGTTCACCATCATGCTGAGGGGCTGACTGGACTCACAGATTTCGTGCTGGCCGTTCTCGCCAATGAACCAGCTTGTCGCTTTGCTGAACGTGTCGCTGTACAGCTCCGTGGCCCGCGAGGACACCTCACCGTCTTGCCACGACTGGCAGCCCAGTATCGGGACGTCGATAAGGCTGAGCCGTGATACCGGCGTGTTCTGCCAGTACGCGTCGTCGTAGGCATGAGCTGGCGCGCTGGCGGCGATGCTGTACTGCCTGTTGAGGATGACTCCTTCGCGGTAGTCCTTGATGCACTGCTGGTCACCGCTCTTGATTCCGGGCGCTGCCGCCTGAGCGCTTATCTCGATCAGATCGGCGGCGTAGGCGTTTATCCACGCGGAGTCATACACCCCGCCCGGGTAGGCGACGTCCCGGTAGAAGTCGTCTGAGACGTGGTACGGCGTGATCGCGTCCAGGCCCTTCGGCCGGAAGCTGGCCACGCCGAGCTGCACGATGCCCGCCTACGACGAGCCGAACATCCCGACGTGCCCGGTGCTCCAGGGCTGGGCTGCCGCCCACTCCACTACCTGGGCTCCCGCGGCACCCCACTCGTTCACGTCAGCGATGTCGTTGTACCCGCCCGAGCAGCCACTGCCCGGCTGGTTGACACCCAGCACCGCGAATCCGGCGGCAAGCAGGTCAGCCGCGTCCGACCCCTGGTCCTCGGCGCTGTTATCCGTTCCGGCGGTGTAATCGTTGTATTCCAGCGCGACCGGGAACTGACCGGAAGCAGCCGGCAGCGTCAGGTCGTAGGCCAGCTTGACCCCGCCCGCTATCGGAATGTACCCGTGCTGGCTGACGGGCTTGCCGGCCGTCGGGGTTGTGCTGGCAGCCGGCGGGCTGGCAGCGGCCGGGGCAGGAAGCGCCGCCGCAGGCCCGCCGAGCGCCACGGTGACGCCAGCCGAGATCAGGAGCCCGCACAGAACCCGCCAAGGCCGCCGCCCGGACCGGCCGGCCC
>Ga0335074_10012543_pt1 | contig 11884 bp, 8 predicted proteins | sample Lox_Sample_23_FD_206715 | JGI IMG/M metagenome (GOLD analysis project Ga0335074, IMG submission 206715) | Soil microbial communities from Loxahatchee National Wildlife Refuge, Florida, United States - Lox_Sample_2.3 | ecosystem: Environmental > Terrestrial > Soil > Wetlands | place: USA: Florida...
ATGCCCTTTCGGGCGGCGGATGGCCAAAACGGACGGCTTGCCACAATGCCGCCAGAGCCACCTGCACGGGTTGGGCCGAGAGCCGGCGCCGGGCTGCGCGATGGCCCTCCACATGCTCCGTTTGGACCACTGAACCTGCCCCAGGAGGAAAACCGCACTTGTGGAATAAACGTGAGGAAGGAATGCCTGTAAGACCGCAACCGGAGCCGGGCCGCAGTCCCACGTTGGCCGGATCGGCACAGCCAGCCGCGCCCCCGCCGCGCCCCGAACCTGCCGCGCCCGCACCGCGCACTCAGCCGCCCGCACCGGCACAGCGCTCGCAATCGGCCGCCATCGGTTCTTCGATGCACATCAAGGGGGACATCCGCACGCGCGAGGAACTGCTGGTGGATGGCGAAGTGGAAGGCACCGTGGAATCGCACAGCCTGCTCACCGTGGGACCCAACGGAAAGGTGCATGCCGACATCAAGGCACGCGAGGTGGTGATCTTCGGCGCGGTGGAAGGCAACGTCGAGGTGGCGGAGAAATTGGCCATCCGTGGGCAAGGCAGCCTGGTAGGCAACATCAAGACCGCCGGAATCAGCATCGACGACGGAGCCTACTTCAAAGGCAGCATCGACATCGTGCGGCCGGAGCCTCGCGCGGCGACGCGGGCGATGCCGGCCCCCGAGAGCGATTTGGAAGAGAAGCTAGGGTAGGGCAGTAAGACAGAAGCTGTAAACAGGGCTGGAGCGCGGACCGCCGGCGATGGGCAGGCGGCATTCACTCCCCTATAGCCCGCTGCTCCACCGCATGACCGGCGAGTTGCGCTACCTGGGGGCGCCGGAGCCGCCCGAGCCCTACGAGGCCGGCTGGAAAGACACCGTGCGCGCGCACTCTATGATGGTTACGCGCTTCATCGTCCGCTTCGATGGCTACCCCGGCCGCTACGTCTGGCATTGTCACATTCTGGAACATGAGGACAACGAAATGATGCGGCCGTTCGAGGTTGTAGCGCCTTGAAAAACGGCGGCGCGCCAAACGATCTATAACAATCTGTAACATCTGGTGATACTTGTTACGCCGCCGGTGCTACAATGACTCGATGAAAAGGGTTGCATCAGTCTGAGGAGCGGCCACTTGGGAGTTGTTTGGCGTATTTAGCCACGGCGAGCCTCGTGCCCGAATCGCGTAACGGAGGGCACCGCCCAGGTGGGTTCACCAATGTGCCGGAATTGAACGGATGAGATGAGAGCGGCAGCCCAAAGGCGAAGGGTCCCTGGTGCCCTGTGCCTGGCGCTGGCGGTATCGGCGGCGGGCACGGCGCGGGCGCAGTGGATCCCCAGCGGACCTTTTGGCGGAGCGGCGGAAATCGTGCGCGTGGTGCCGCGCCAACCGGGGTTGGTGCTGGCGGCAACCGCCAACGGGCTGCTCTATCAATCGCACAACGGGGGAGCTTCCTGGGCGCGCCTGCCCTTTCCGGCACAACTCGCGGGAACCCTGCACGCCCTGGAGGTGGACCCGCACGCGCCCGGCACCTGGTACGCCGGCATGGAGAGCGACACTCCCTCGGTGGCCGGCGTGTACAAGACGGACGACGCCGGCGCCACCTGGCGGCAGCTTGCGGGGCTGAAAAGCCGGTCGGTGTGGGCGCTGGCGCTGGGGCCCGGCGGCGGCAACCGCATCGCCGCCGGCACCGATCATGGCGTCTTCCTCAGCAGCGATGCGGGCGCTACCTGGCGGCGCATCTCGCCCGAAGCCAATCATGAGCTGATGCCGGTGGTGGCGCTGGCCTTCGATCCCGTCGATCCCCAGACCCTCTACGCCGGCACCCTGCACCTGCCCTGGCGCACGCGCAACGGCGGTGCCGATTGGGAATCCATCCACACCGGGATGATCGACGATTCCGACGTCTTCAGCATCGCGCCGGAGGCCGGTTCGCGCGACTCGGTGTTTGCCAGCGCGTGCAGCGGCGTCTACCATACCGGCGATGGCGGCGCTTCTTGGAGCCGCCTGCCCACCCCGCGCGGCGCCTTCCGCGCCTACCTGGTGGCCCTGGACCCAGCCCACGCCGGGGTGGTCTTCGCCGCCACCAGCGCGGGCTTGCTGCGCTCGGTCGACCGTGGCGCCGCCTGGACCACCGTCACCCCGCACGTCATCCGCTCCATCGCCTTCGATCCAGTCAACCGCGAGAAGATCTACCTGGCGTCTTCGACCGGCGGCCTGTTGATCAGCCGCGATGGCGGGCGCACCGTGATGGAGTTCAACACCGGCTTCGTCAACCGTAACTTTACTTCTATCGCCGCGGCCGGCCCCCTGCTCTACGCGGCCAGCGTGTACGAACCGGGATCGGGCGGCATCTTCCGCTCGGTGAACCGGGGCCTGCGCTGGGAAAGGCTGGCCGGGCCGGGAGCGGGCGAGAACATCCTTCACCTGGCCGCCGCGCCCGACGATCCCAAACTGCTTTTCGCGGCCGGCTACGCGGCCCTGTTCCGCTCCACGGACGGCGGCGCCACCTGGGCCAAACCGGTGCCCGGTCCAGGCGGCGGTGCCATTAAAACGCTGGCCGCGATGCCCGGCGGGAGGCTTCTGGCCGGAAACGCCGCGGGCCTGTTTGCGTTTTCCGCCAATACGTGGAGGTCCCTTGGCCTTCCGGGCCACGGCGCGGTGGACGAATTGGAACCCTCGCCGGGCGGCATGCTGGCAGCGCTTACCGCGGCGGGCGCGTTTCGCAGCCAGGATGGCGGTGACTCCTGGACGGCCTGCGGAAAGCCGGTCGCCGACACCGTCTGGTACGGCCTGGCATTCGATTCGGCGCGGGATGGGATCGCCCTGGCCGCCACCTCGCGCGGGCTGTTCCGGTCCACCGATGGCTGCAGTTCGTGGATGGCGGTCCGCGGCGGCCTGGAAGCTGCCACCGCAACCGCCGTAGTGTTTCATCCCGAGCACCGCGGCGAGGCCTACGCGGCGCAATCCGGGCGCCTCTTTCGCACCACCGATGGCGGCGTCACCTGGACCCCGTTCGCCGCCGAGGGCCCCGCCGACGCTTACCCCGATCTTTTGTTTTTTCTGCCCGGCGCGCCCGAGCGGCTGTTCGCCCTGTTTCCGCGCCGTGGCGTGCTTTCCCACTCCATCGGCCGTGCCGCAAGCATCCTACCGGCCGGCATTTCCCACTTCACATCCAGAGGAGCAAATTGATTTCGATGCAGCCCGACTCTTATACCGGCCCATTCCGAAGACCAAGCCTGATCGCGCTGGTGGCCCTGGCGCTGGCCGCGGCGGCGCCCGCGGCAGCCCAGACCAAACCGTCTTCCCCGCCCTCCACCCCCGACGACTATTCCATCTATGAAGTCGGGTTGTTCGGCGGCTACCAGCACTTCCTGATAGACAACCGCGATTCGGGGCGCGTAAACCAACTCGATGGCGGCGGCGTCACCGGCTTCCGCATCACCGAAGACTGGTGGAACTACATCGGCATCGAGGAGAGCCTCACGGTGGGGTTCAACAATCTCTCCGTCTACCCGTTCGGCCTGACGCAGCAGGTAACCGCCGGCGAACATAACTATACGCTGGTCTTTAATCCGATGATCTACTTCACACCGCGAACGTCCAAGATCCGTCCGTTCGTCACGGCGGGGCCGGGCGTCACTTGGTACAAGACCGACCAGAACTTCGACACCAGCAATGTGCCCGCGGCCGTGCAGCAGGTGCCGTTGACCAGCGAGTCGAGCGCGGCGGTGATCTACGGCGGCGGCGTGAAATATAACGCGTCGAAGTGGGTGGGGCTGCGCTTCGACTTCCGCTTTTTGCGCACCTACGGCAAGGAGTTCGGCGAGCCCGAAGTCCCCACCGGACCCGGCACCATCTACATCCCGGCGCACAACTCCGAGAATGCCTGGTCGGCCACCGGTGGAATTTATTTCCGCCTGGGACACCGCTCCGGCTATGTGCCGCCGCCGCCCGCGCCCACCGTGCCGCCGCCGGTTGCGCACATCGCCATTACCGGTGTGACCGGCGCGCACGACGTATGCCCCGGCGATAGCCTCGAACTGCAGGTGGCCGCCAGCGGCTGGCTGACCGGCCAGACGCCTTCCTACCAGTGGATGGTCAACGGCCAGCCGGCGCCCGGCGCCACCAGCTCCACGTTCAGCGTGCCCACCCTCAGTTCCGGCACGGATAACATCACCGTGCGGGTGAGCGTGCCGGACAGCTCGCAGACCTCCAACCCGGTCACCGTGACGGTTAAGAATTACGCGCCGCCCACGGTGCAGTTCACGCTTTCGCGGAACACCATTGCTTTTGGCGACAAGCTGCCGCTGGAAGCCACTGCCAGGGCCTCGGATTGCGGCGGCAACACCACCCTGCGGTACACCGCCAGCGAAGGATCGATCAGCGGCAACACCTTCGATTCGAGCACCATGACCTTCGACCTCAACAACCGGCTCAAGCAGCAGACCAAAGTGGTGCACCTGACGGCCACGGCCACCGACGCCAAGGGCGGCACGGGCAGCGCCACAGCCGATCTGACGGTCACGCTCAGTCCGGAAGCGCGGAGACTGGACGACATCATCTTCCCGCTCAACAGCGCGCGCGTGAACAACTGCGCTAAGCGCCTGCTGCTGGAGCAGCTCACCCCCATGCTGCGCGACGATCCCAACGCGACGGTGATTCTGATCGGCCATCGCGACGAGCGCGAGAGAGGCCGCGGCGCCGCCACGCTGGATCGCCAGCGGACCCTGAACGCCGCCGCCGTGCTGAGCGCCGGCACCGGCATCTGCCCGATGCTGGAGCTGAGCCGCGTGAAAGTGAAGTGGGTGGGAACCGACCAAAGTGACCCGACCCGTCCGCTGATGTGCGGCGCTTCCACCGAAGTGAAGGAGCGGCCCGGGCAAGCCATCCGGTCGAACGACCAGCGCGCCCAGTTCCGCCGCGTGGAAGTGTGGATCGTCCCCGGCGGCGCGGCCATGCCGCCCGGCATCACCGGGTTGGAAGATGCGCCGGCTTCCGACGTAAAGAAGCTGGGCTGCCCGAAGTAGTTCGCGTGCGGGACGCAGGCGGCAACGTTGCGGGCCGCCTGCGCCCGTTCCGCGAGCCGCCGCACCGCGCTCACGCCGGACATGGCCTTGCGCATTGAAAAAGCCTTCGGCCCCGACAGGACCACCCGCCGCGCCCCGGCGTCCCCCGGCTTGCAGGCAGCCCATCGCCCACCAGCCCGATGGGATAATGGGTATGTGATCGATTTCCATGTCGGAACCAATCGGCATAGCGACTGACGTCTCGCTGCCGGAAGTCCCTGCCCCATCCAGCACTTTGCGCTGGCTGCTTCTGGTAATTTGCGGGGCGCTGCTGGCGCTGTTGTTCGGGTCCGGGCTGGTCGCCGTCCAACTTCTGGAGCAAATGTACGGGCAGCAGCAGGCGGTGACGCACGCCTTGGCGGAGCGCACCCAGATGCTCTCGGGGCTCTGGCTCTCCATCCAAAGCTACAACCAGGCGGTGCAGCAGTTTGTGGCGCAGGCCAACGTGGAGCGGGCCAACGCGGAGCAGGCCGAGAAGACCCGCCGGCGGCTGGATCAACTCACTGTGGAAATCGACGAAGGGCTGAAGAGCTACCCCAGCGACCGCGACGCGGCCGAAACCGCGCTCCTCGACGGAATGCAGGACGTCTTTTACCAGCAGCGAACCTTTTACATTTCGGTGCTGGCGGCTAAGCCCGAGCAGCGCCGCCGGGAGGCCCAGGCCCTCATCTCGCAGAATATGGTGCCGCTGCAAAAGCAGACCCTGAACTGGTCCGAGCGGTTGCGCACGTGGAACGGGCAGCGGCTTCAGCAGGCCGATCAATCGCTGGTGCGGGAATTCGGAACGCTCCAGGGCCGGCTTTCGCGGACCCTCACCATCAGCTTCGGCAGCGGCCTTTTGCTCATGCTGGTGAGTATGGCGTACATCCTGCGGCTGGAACGCCAAACCCAGAACCGCTACGTGCAGCTTGCCCGCAGCCAGCACGAATTGCAGCGCCTCTCGGCCCGCCTGCTGGACGCGCAGGAGACTGAGCGGCGGTCCATCTCGCGCGAGCTGCACGACGAAATCGGGCAGTCGCTGGGAGCGCTGCTGGTGGATATCGGAAGGCTGTCGGCCACGGTTTCCAATCCCCCTTCACAGGTCAGGGCGCAACTTGACAACATGAAGTCGGTGACCGAGCGGACCGTGCAGGCGGTGCGCAACATCGCCCTGCTGCTGCGTCCCTCGATGCTCGACGACCTGGGGCTGGCCGCGGCGCTGGAGTGGCAGGGCCGGGAAGTCTCGCGGCGCAGCGAGATCGAAGTCGCGGTGGAGTCTGACAACGTGCCTGAGGAACTGCCGGATGAGTACAAGATCTGCATCTACCGGCTGGTGCAGGAAGCCCTCAATAACGCCGTGCGCCACTCCGGCGCGCGCAACGCCAAGGTGAGCCTGGAACACTCCGCCCAAAGCGTCGCCGTGCGGGTGAGCGACGATGGGCACGGCTTTGACGCCGGCCGCACGCGCGGGCTGGGAATCCTGGGGATGGAAGAACGCGTGAAGCGCCTGGGCGGCACGTTTACGGTGGAATCCAAGCCGGGGCACGGGGCCATGCTCAAAGCGGAGTTGCCGCTCCCTCCCGCCAGCCCCGACTCCCTATGAAGATTCGCGTGCTTCTGGCTGACGACCACACGCTCATGCGCGCCGGTCTGCGCATGGTGGTGGACGCGCAGCCCGATCTCACCGTGATCGGCGAAGCCAACGATGGGCGGGAAGCCGTGGCGATGGCCCGCGAGCTGAAGCCGGACATCGTGGTGATGGATATCGGCATGCCAAGCCTGAACGGCATCGAGGCGGCCCGCCAGATTCGCGCCGGCCTGCCGGAGACCCAGATCGTCATGCTCAGCATGCATTCCGACGAAGGCTACATTCTGCGGGCGCTGAAGGCGGGGGCCAAAGCCTACCTTCTGAAGGATTCCGCCGAAGCCGATCTGGCACGGGCGGTGCGCGCGGCGGCCGCCGGAAAATCGTTCTTCAGCCCGGCGGTGGGCAAGGTCCTGCTGGAAGACTACATGCGCAAGCTTGAGAGGACCGGCGCGGAGGATTCCTACGAGCTGCTTTCGCCCCGCGAGCGGGAAATCCTGCAACTGGTGGCGGAAGGAAAATCCAGTAAGGAAGTCGCCCATCTCCTGAATCTCAGCACCTACACCGTGGAGACCCACCGCGCCCGGATCATGCAGAAGCTGAACCTGCGCGGCATCCCCGAGCTGATTCTGTACGCGGTCCGCAAGGGCTTCATTTCCTGACCCTGGGGCGCCTATACCGACTCTCCGGTACCCACAATACCGACTTCCCGACAACAACCCTGGGGTAACTTCTCCGTCCAATGTATTGGAGCCACAACCTGGGAGCTCATCAGGCGCAGTGGCCCGACGAAACACAAGCATTGGAGACTGATATGAGTAAACAGAGTTTTTGGAAGCGGCCCCAGGCTGTCCTGCTGGCGGCGGCGATGACACTCGCAGTTGGCGGCGTCGGGTTCGCCAGCGCGAGCCGCCTTGGGTATGTCCACCCGTTGCTGGCCCTGAAACTGGCCAACCCCGACGAAGGCCCCAGCCACACCGGCTTCGCGCCGGTAGTGAAGAGGGTGCTGCCGGCGGTGGTCAATGTTTCATCCTCAAAGGTAAGCAAGGTTCCCACAGAATTCTTCGGGCAAATGCCCGATGACCCGATGTTCCGGCAGTTCTTCGGCGATGGTTCCGGCAATGGTTCCGGCCGCCGAAACACTCCGCGCCAGGCCCCCGAGCAGCGCGAGCAGAGTCTCGGTTCGGGCATCATCATGAGCCCGGACGGTTACATTCTCACCAACAACCATGTAGTGGATGGCGCCAGCGATGTGCGCGTGACGCTGGCCGATAAGCGCGAGTTCAAGGCCAAGGTCGTGGGGACGGACCCCAAGAGCGACATCGCCGTGTTGAAGATCGACGCCACCAATCTGCCCACCATCACGGTGGGCGATTCATCGAAGGTCCAGGTTGGCGATTATGCGCTGGCCGTGGGCGATCCGTTCGGCGTGGGCCAGACGGTCACCATGGGCATTGTGAGCGCCACCGGCCGCACCAACCTCGGAATCGAAGACTATGAGGATTTCATTCAGACCGATGCGCCCATCAATCCCGGAAATTCCGGCGGCGCGCTGGTGAACGACCGCGGCGAACTGATCGGCGTCAATACCGCCATCATCGCGCATGGCTCGGAAGGTAACCAGGGAATCGGCTTCGCCATTCCGTCGGACATGGCGCGCAGCGTCATGGAAGAGATCGTCCAGAACGGCAAAGTCACCCGCGCGTACCTCGGGATTGTGCCGCAGGATGTGACCCCGGCCATTTCGCAGGCGTTCAATGAAGCGGTGCCCAGCGGCGCGCTGGTGGGCGACGTCAGCGCCAACAGCCCGGCTCAGCGGAGCGGCCTGCAGAGAGGCGACATCATCGTGGACCTCAACGGAAAACCGGTGGCCGATGCCAACGATCTGCGCATGAAGATTTCTATGGCGACTCCGGGAACGGACGTCAACCTGAAAGTGATGCGCAACGGAGAGGCTCGCGAAGTCACCGTGAGGCTGGGTGTGCTGCCGACTACCGAAGCAGCCGTCACCCCGGAGGGCGGCGATTCCAACAGCAGCAGCGCACTGGCCGGCGTATCGGTGCAGGACCTCGACACCGGCACGGCGCACGACCTCGGGCTGCCTGCCAGTACCCAAGGCGTGGTGGTAACCAATGTGAATCCCACCAGCGAAGCGGCCGATGCCGGTCTGCGCAAGGGTGATGTAATTCAGGAAGTCAACCGGCGCCCGGTGAAGAATGCCTCCGATTTCGAGCGCGCCGTTCGCAGCTCGAATGCGCAACCCCTCCTGTTGGTAAATCGTAACGGCAGCACTATGTATCTCGCTGTCTAAGTCGAAAACAGCCACAGGCATTGCCGGTCCCGGCACTCCTCCGAGCCGGGACCGGCTTTTGCGTTTTTGCGCGTTTTCGTCCGTTTGCCGCGTGGCCGTGCTGGAGCGCAGGATTAAAATGGGTAACAGGTACCACCAGGAGATCCCATGAGTAATCCAGACTACACACAGCATCCTTCCGAGTCCCAGGGGTCGGAGGCACTGGCGCAGTTAGGATTGGATCTGCGGTGGTCGTGGAACCATGCCGCGGATCAGGTCTGGCGCCGTTTGGACCCCGAGCTTTGGGACCTGACCCATAACCCCTGGATCATCCTGCAAACCGTCTCGAAGCAGAAATTGCAGAGCATCGACAACAACCCCGAGGTGCAGCAACTGCTTCGCGATCTCCTGGAGGACCAGCGCCATGCGTTGGAGTCGCCGGGGTGGTTTCAACAGGCGCATGCCGATTCGCGGCTCAGCGCCGTGGCCTACTTCAGCATGGAATTCATGCTGTGCGAGGGTCTGCCGATCTACTCCGGCGGTCTAGGCAACGTGGCCGGCGACCAACTGAAGGCGGCCAGCGATCTGGGAGTGCCGGTTATCGGCGTGGGGCTGCTCTACCAGCAGGGCTATTTTCGCCAGGAAATCGACGCCGACGGGAACCAGCTTGCGCGCTACCCGTTCAACGATCCCGGCCAGTTGCCCATCTCGCCGGTCCGCGACGCCAGCGGAGAATGGCTGCGAATCCAGTTGGAGCTTCCCGGCTTCCGCATGTGGGTGCGCGCGTGGCAGGCGCAGGTGGGCAGAACCAGGCTTTACCTGCTGGACACCAACGATCCGGCCAACCTTCCCGCCCACCGCGGCATCACCAGCGAGCTATACGGCGGCGGCCCGGACCTGCGGCTGAAACAGGAACTGGTGCTGGGCATCGCCGGCTGGCGGCTGCTGCGGGCCTTGGGACTCCGGCCCGAGGTGTGCCACCTGAACGAAGGGCACGCCGCGTTCGCCATCCTGGAAAGGGCGCGCTCGTGGATGGGCGAAAACAAGCAGCCGTTCGAGGTGGCCCTGGTTGCCACGCGCGCCGGGAACCTCTTCACCACCCACACGCCGGTGGCAGCGGGCTTCGATCGCTTCGCCCCTGAGCTGGTGGAGAAATATCTGGGGCAGTACGCCGAACGCCTGCTGGGAATTCCGTTCCGTACGCTGCTGGGGCTGGGACGCCAGAATCCCGACGATCCCTCGGAGCCGTTCAACATGGCCTTCCTCGCCGTGCGCGGCAGCGGCCGCATCAACGGGGTGAGCCGGCTGCACGGCCAGGTGAGCCGGCGGATCTTCCAGCCGCTGTTTCCGCGCTGGCCGCAGGATGAAGTGCCCGTGGCGCACGTAACCAATGGCGTCCACGTGCCGAGCTGGGACTGCGAGGAAGCCGACCGCATCTGGACCGCGGCCAGCGGGAAGGACCGCTGGATTGGCAGCCTGGAGGGCCTGGAGAAGGATTTCCGCAAGGTCAGCAGCAGCGATTTGTGGCAGCTTCGCACGGCGGCCAGGGGCGAGCTGATCGAGTTCACGCGGGCGCATCTCGCGCGCCAGTTGGCCGGCCAGGGCGTCCCGGCGGAACAGGTGGCCCAGGTGGAACAGATCTTCGATCCGAACACTCTGACGCTGGGCTTCGCGCGGCGCTTCGCCACTTACAAGCGCCCCAATCTGCTGTTGCACGACACCGAGCGGCTGACCCGCATTCTGACCAACCGGCAGATGCCGGTGCAACTGATTCTGGCGGGGAAGGCGCATCCCCAGGACTTGGCCGGGCAGGCGATGATCCGCCAGTGGGTCCAGTTCGTGCGCCGGCCGGAGGTGCGCGCGCACGCGGTCTTCCTGAGCGATTACGACATGCTGTTGACTGAGCGCCTGGTGCAGGGCGTGGACCTGTGGATCAACACGCCGCGGCGCCCCTGGGAGGCTTGCGGCACCAGCGGCATGAAGGTGCTGGTGAACGGCGCGCTGAACCTTTCCGAGCTGGATGGGTGGTGGGCCGAAGCGTATTCTCCGGACGCGGGGTGGGCGATCGGCGATGGGCGCGAGCATGGCGAGGACCCCGCCTGGGATGCCGCCGAAGCCGATGCGCTTTACACCCTGCTGGAGCGCGAGGTGGTGCCACAGTTTTACATCCGCGACAGCCGCGGCATCCCCACCGCCTGGGTGGCGCGGATGCGCGAAAGCATGGCCCGGTTGACGCCGGCATTCTCCACCAACCGGGCGGTCCGGCAGTATACCGAAGAGCATTATCTGCCCGCCGCGGCGGCCTACTGCGCAAGGTCCGCGGAGCACGGCAAGCTGGCGATGGGCTTGCTGGAATGGACCCGCCAGGTGGAGCGGCATTGGCCGGCGGTCCGGTTCGGCTCGCTCACGGTGGAGAAGGAAGACGGCCAGTTCGTCTTCGTGGTTCAGGTTTACCTGGACGAACTGGACCCGGATGCGGTCTGCGTGGAGCTGTATCGGGACACCGCCAACGGACCCTTTCACCAGTCCATGCAGCGGGGGCAAGCGCTGGTAGGGTCTATTCACGGCTACCAGTATTCGACCCGCGTACCGGCCGATGGCGCCCCGAACGACTACACGCCGCGAGTGGTCCCGTGCAAGGCCGGAGCCGTGATTCCACTGGAGACCAACCGCATCGTCTGGCAGCGCTGACGTGATATATATGTTGCGGTGACTCCCGCGCGCATCGCGAGCTTGGTAGCGCTGCTGATGGCGGCGGAAGGGGCTTCCGCGCAGCCGCAGCCCGGCGGTCAACCGGCCGAACCTGTCATTCGGGTCACCGTGGACATGGTGCAGGTCGATGCCGTGGTAACCGACTCGAAAGGCCACCACGTCGCGGACCTGAAGGCCGGAGATTTCCAAGTCCTGGAGGACGGGAAACCGCAGACGATCACGCATTTCTCCTATGTGCCGGGCAGCGGCGCGGCGCCTTCATCC
>Ga0335074_10012544_pt1 | contig 11884 bp, 7 predicted proteins | sample Lox_Sample_23_FD_206715 | JGI IMG/M metagenome (GOLD analysis project Ga0335074, IMG submission 206715) | Soil microbial communities from Loxahatchee National Wildlife Refuge, Florida, United States - Lox_Sample_2.3 | ecosystem: Environmental > Terrestrial > Soil > Wetlands | place: USA: Florida...
CGCCGGCCGCCGCGGGTGTTTCCGCCGTGCCATTTCCCTCCGTAAGTCAACAATTTGCACTGTCGCCCCTGCCGTAACTCGCTACTCTTACAATCGCCCGCTCACTCGGGCCGCTGGCTGCCTGTGACCGCAATCTTGGGTGGCAAAGCGAAGAGGCCGGCCCCCGCGGGACCGGCCTCTGCCCTTGTGCGCTCGACCTTCCCTGCCTGCCGTTCCGCCCTACGCGGAGAGGCGGTCGAGCATCCCGGCGACGAAGATCTTGGAAGCGGGATCGCAGTCCTCGTAGGGTGTGCCCGCGGTCACGGCCCGCATCGCGGTGAGGTGCGGGGCCAGTATCGTGGCCAGCTGCCGCGCGGTCTCGGGCGTCATCGGCGGTAAGGAGCTGGCGGCCTTCAGGTTGGCGAGGTCGTTTGCTTGCGATGTGGTATCTGCCTGATCAAATGCGGAAGTCATGACGAGCCCCCGGTGTCCGGGCCAGCATTCAGTCCATCCAGTCCCCGTGCTGGCAGCGTTACTTAACGTCATTAGCCAATCACGGGGACAAGCCTTTCTTCAGGGGAATCGGCCAAGCCGGTGACGCTCTGTGTTCGCATGTGTGCTTTGCGCGCGTGCCTTGACAGATCGGCGGCCTGTCGCCCCGGTAGATTGAGCGTTGTTCGCCGGCGGTGCGGGAGGAGACGCGAAGGCCATGACGATCCTCGTTGTCGGGGCGGGCGCCACCGGCGGCTATTTCGGGGCACGGCTGGCGCAGGCCGGCCGGGACGTCACGTTCCTTGTCCGCCCGCACCGAGCCGAGCAGTTGCGCAAGCGCGGGCTGCGGATCGTGGGGCCGGGAGCCGGAGACGGCGCCGGGCAGCCGGTGTGGCCGAGCCTGGTCACGGCCGCAGACCTGACCGGCCACGCCGAGGTCGTGCTGCTGTCGGTCAAGGCGACCGCGCTAGAGGCGGCCATCGCGGACTTCGCGCCGGCGGTCGGGCCGCGGACCACGGTTGTGCCGTTCCTGAACGGAATGGCTCACCTGGCGGTGCTCAACAAGCGGTTCGGCGAGTCGCCCGTGCTCGGCGGGGTGGTCGTGATCGCCGTCCAGCTGAACGACGACGGGGACGTGGTCCAGCTCAGCCCGCCAGCGAGCATGACGATCGGGGCGCAGGACGGCGCCCGCACCTCCCGGGTCCAGGACACCTGCGACCAGCTCTCCGGGGCTGGATTCGACGTCAGCACCAGCGACGCGATCATCGCCCGGATGTGGCAGAAGTGGGTGTTCATCGCCACGATCGGCGCGATGACCTCGCTGATGCGGGGCACGGTCGGGGACATCGTGGAGGTTCCCGGCGGACGCGAGCTTGGCCCGGCCATCCTCGCGGAGGCAAGCGCGGTCGCCACCGCGGCCGGCTACCCGGTGCCCGGCGACGCGATCGCCAGCACGACGAAGATCGTCACCAAGGCCGGATCACCGGTCGACTCGTCGCTGTCACGGGACGTGGCCGAGGGGCGGCACGCCGAGGTCGAGGAGGTGCTGGCCGACCTGGCCCGCCGCGGTGCCGACCACGGGGTCAGGACCCCGCTGCTCGACCTGGCCACGATGCAGCTGCGCGTCTACAACAACAGCCGACATTCCTCGCCCTGAAGGCGGGGGGAACAGGTCCGGTCTCAGGTCCCGGCGGAATCGCGGAGCACCCGGCGCAGGATCTTGCCCGCCGCCGACTTGGGGATCTCGCCGGCCTCGTCATCCGGCAGGCCGACGACCGCGGCGTCGACCACGTCGGGGTGGCGCAGCAGGATCGCCTCCATGGTCATCACCCGCCCGGAGGCGGCATCGATCAGCGCGGGCTTGCCGGGCTGGCCGACGCCGCCCGCCAGCACATACTCGGTCAGCGGCAGATCGGGGATTTCCACGTCGGGCAGCGGGCTGTCGTGAATCACGGGTTCTCTCCCCCCACCGGTGACCCATGAGAGCCCCACGGGATGCCTCATTGTCAGCCGGTCCCGGCCAGCGCAAGAGCCGGCACTCCGGTGGACCCTGCTAGCTACGCTAGGTATCTAGGCGTTTCTGATCAGACAGGCGAGGTCTGCCAACGCTCTCGCTCTCCAGAAATCGGCGGTCCTGACGTTGTCGCGGCTTCTAATGGCGTACACGATCTCTTCCGCCAGAGCGCGGTCTGTGCGCGCAGCCACGATCGCGACCTCAACCATGCGGGAGGGATCGTGGTGGGCTGCCTGCAGAGCATCCCTCACTCGCGGTTCGGCGCGCGCTGGATCGGTGCGGACCGCGATCTCGGCCATGACGATGGCATGCACATATTCATCGGTGATAGCAGCAGCGATTCGCTCGGCACAGGCACGGTCGGTCACGGCTACCGCCGATGCTAGTTCAGCCACCGTGTGTTCCTGGCCGTGCAGGCTGCGCGCGATCTTCTCAGCGCGCGCAGGTTCGCTGCGGGCGGCCGCTAGCGCGACCTCTCGCAGCGCCTCCTCCCTGTTTGCGCTGTTGACTCTGGTGCGGGCGAGTTGCTCCGCTTCGGTGAGCAGTGATCCTGCTCGGTCCCGATCGATCTGGGCCGCCGCCGTGATGACCGTGGTCATGGCCAAAGCCCGCGTGTCATCGGCCGTGATGTCACGGGCAAGCTGTTCGGCGTCAGCCAGCAGCTGGCCCGGCGAGGCGGGCCTTCCGGCTGTCGAGGCGCCTGCGGCGGTGATGGTGCTTTCGGCCTCGATACCGGACGGCCGCTGAAGCTTAAATGCGTCATCGCCGCTCATTGTGAGCGCGACCTTGGACAGCGCTCTGGCCGCCCACAGCCTCGCCGAATCTTGAGATAGAGGCGCCGTGGCCGTTGAAGCCTTCTGCCTGACTTCACCGGGCCTCGGCCACCATCGGGAACGGGCCCGGCTGCCCGACTCCGGAACCGGGCGGATCGCCTGCGTGGGCAGCCGCGTGATGTTGCGGGCCATCTGCTCGGCCCGGGCAGGGTCGACTTGAGCCGTGGCCGTGGCCGCTCGGGCCATCGCCGAGGCTTGTATTGCCTGGTCAGGATTCATGCGAGCGATGCGATCGGCTCGAGTTGGGTCGGTGCTGGCGACCGCCTCGGCGAGCCGCGTGATAGCACAGGCGACGGTCCCCGGTTCTTCGCGGATCATGGACTGGATGATGTCCTCGATCTCATCCAGAATCGGCCCGGCGAACTGAGTCTCGGCGCCCGCCAGCACCGTGCCAAGCTCGAACGTGGCGTGCCCGGCCAGGTGCCTCAACATCTGCCGGCGACTCGGGGCTGGCGCCCCGCCCCGCTGCGTGGTGGGGTACAGTGCGTCGTCCAGCAACCGCGCGGCCTGATCGGCATCGAAAGGGCTCACCACCGTTGCGACATGGACCTGAGCCTCGGCCCGGGCGTAAGCGTCGGGGATCCGGCGAGCGACCTGCTCCGCCTCCAGCAGCCGTGAGTAATGCTGCGGGTCGGCGGGCGGCTCGGTGGGCTCTGGCGCTTCGTACATCGAGATCATGTCGACAACCGGCTCGGGGAGCCACCGGGCGACCGAAGCGCGCGTGTCCAGACAATCCAGGACCTCCCCGGGCGTGGGACGGTCGGCCGGGTTTTTGGCCAGGCACCTTGCCACGAGCTCGCGGATCTGAGCGTCCACGGCATCAAGATCAGGTTCCGCATTGACGACCCGGTAAGTGATGGCGGCTTGCGGCTCCTCGCCGAACGGGCTGGCCCCATCCGCGACCGCCAGCACTACTCCCAGGGCGAAGACGTCGCAGGCCTCAGTGGCCTGATTCCCGGTCAGGACTTCGGGAGCCATGAAGCCTGGCGTCCCAGGTTGCGTGGTGTGGGCAGAGCCGTCAACGGCCCTCGCGATGCCAAAATCGATGACCCGCGGCCCGTCGTAGGTCAGCAGGATGTTCGATGGTTTGAGGTCTCGATGAATAACTCTGACGCTGTGAATGGCTGCGAGGGCCTCGGCCAGGCCGGCGCCCAGCACCCGCACAGTGTCGTGCGGGAGACGGCGGTGCTTGGCCAGGACCTGTTTAAGAGAAGGGCCGGGAACGTAGGCAGAGGCCATCCATGGCCGATCCGCCTCCAGGTCGGCGTCGATCACCTGGGCGGTATGGAATCCGCCGACCCTTCGGCAAGCCTCGACCTCCAGGCGGAAACGGCGACGGAAGTCCGCATCACTTGCGTAGAGAGGGTGTATCAGTTTGACGGCGACCATCCGCTCGCCCCGTGAGCGGCCGAGGAACACTTCGCCCATCGCGCCGGCCCCAAGTCGGCCCTCAAGGCGGTAAGGCCCGATGTGCTTTGAGTCGTTTGACCTCAGCGGTTCCATGGGTGGCCATCCTTCGTCGAAGGGACCAGTGAAGACGTGCTGCGCCCTGACTTGATCATTAACAGAAGCTGATCTATCGGGATTTTTCGTCGGCTTCGAAGATATCGCCTTTGCGGCGCGTCCGTCACGCAGGACGCTCTACCCCCACAGAACGGCAAGGAACGGCAGCCTCGAGAGGAAAGGCTACTGTAAACGGCAATTCAGCCGATCTCTGGCATAGGCGCATACGGCAGGGCTGGGCCATCACTCGAAGGCTTTTGGGGTCAGATAGGCCTTTTGGCGGTGCCCGGTTGGTCGGTAGCATCCAAAGATGGTGTTCGCTTTCCGGCTCACGCTGGTTTCGTCTGAAGTGGCAATCCTGACCACATTCTCGGTCCCAGTCGTGTCCGTGACGCGGATCCCTTGCAGGGCGTTTTCCGCTCTCGTCCGGTGAGGACTGCCGTGCTGCCCAACTTCGATCCGGAAACGTACATCGACAGCGTGCTCAGGCCTCTTGGGCGTGGGGGCGTCGGCAGCCTCCCGCACGAGGCCGTACGGTATGCACTCGACCAGTGTCCTCCCGACGCCGCTGACCAGGACATCATGATGCGGGTCGAGTTGGTGGTGGAGCTATGGCAGCGGCAGGTAGGAGGGGGGACCGCGGGTCTCGCCGAAGCGTGCAGGCGCTGCTTGACGGAAGATGACAGGCTGCGTGGGCAGCCCGGCTACAGAGATCCCCGTTGGTGGCGCGGCCGCATCCGTGACTGGCAGCGCCTCGACCAGGCCGACCGTTCCGGGGCAGAGCAGGCCTCCGCATCCGCGAGCCGTGCAGGGGAGCCGTCGGCCGCGCAGAGCAAGCAGTCTGCGGCGGAACCGCCGGAGTCGGAAGGCCCGAACGTCCCGCCCGAGCTGCCGCCTCCGACCGATCTGACCGCCGAGGCCGGTGACGACCGCGTGATTTTGCGGTGGCAAACGCCGTCGGCAGCGCCTGCCGACGTCTGGTTTACGGTCGAACGCTCGAGCGGCACGGGTACACACCTGGTCATCAGGGCCACGCCCAATACCACGGTCGAGGATCCCCGGCCGCCCGGGGGCCGGACGGTCACGTACCGGGTCTTTGCCGAGCACGCGGCCTCCGGCGCCCGGTCCGAGGCCGCGCAGGCCAGTGTGGTGTTCACGCCGCCGGTTACCGGTCTCACGGCCGACCAGGAACTCGACGGCAGCGTGGTTGGTCAGTGGCGGACACACCCTGACGTCTGGGGCGCCGACGTCTGGCGGACCGCGCACGGCTCACCTGCCGACCAGGCCAATGGCAAGGCTGTCCAGGCGCTGCCAGGAGGCTTCAACGACGACCCACAGCCCCCGCCGGGCCGCTATGTGTACAGCGTTGTCGCTGTCTACCGGGACCCTGATACGGGTCAGACGTACCGAGGACCGCGTGCCGAGGTCGAGGTAGAGGTCTTCGACCAGCCACCACAGCCGCGGGTGAGCATCTCGCAATCCGGGGAGCGTGAGTCGGCGAGGGTTGCTCTCCGGTGGGCCGCGTTGCCCGACGGTGTGTTCCTGCTGATGTGCCGTTCGGCCGTGGAGCCCGATGGCGCTGCAGGAGAATTGCTGATGGCAGAGCGAGCCGAGCAAGTTGGGCCAACGGTGTGGAACGGCCGTGGCTTCACCGATACGACCGCGACGCTCCCGTTACCCGCCGGACGCTGGGTTCTGGTTCCCTTCGCTGTGGCTGGCCGACGCGCCGTCCGCGGGAACTGCCTTAACGTCGACGTCCTTCCGCCGGTGACCTCGCCTGAGGCGATCCGTAACGGCCCGGACGTGCGGGTGAGCTGGGTCTGGCCCGACGGCTTGCGGCTCGCCCGGGTCGTCTGGCGCGGTGACGGCGCCGAACTAGCGCGTGAGATTACACTGAGCGAGTTTCAGGGCCCGGGAGGCGTGACCTTCCGGCGCGGCGACGCGGCCTCGATACGAATCACGGGCGTGGTGCGGAGCGGGGCGGACGAACTCACCTCCGCTGCTGTGACCGTCAGCGCGCCTCCGCAACCGCCGACCCTGACCTACCAAGTCAGACACGTCCCTGGTCTCGCGGGTCTGCTGCCGTGGTCCCGGCGACGGCAGGTCGTCCTCGCCACCGACGTACCCTGCGCCGGCGTGCATGCCCGGATCTATCTGCACCCTCCCGGCCCAGGCCGGGAGGCAGACGTGGACCTCGCAGTCCTCCATGACCTGGAACTCGGCCCCGACCGCTCGCAGGACGTGATGATCACGATTCCCAAGGCCAGCGTCGTACCTCGGCCCTGCTACGTGTCCTGCCGTGCTACGGCCGGTTCCAACGAGCTCAGGGTCGACGATTTTCGCAGCAGAGGACGTGAGATTCGGTGATGTTCGACGTCACGTGTCCGTTCTGCTACCACCGCACCAACCGGCTGCGGCCGTGGTTCGCATGCTCTGGATTGGCCGCGCCGGGATTCCCCTCGTGCTCAAAGAAACCTGACCCGGTCCGGCAGCGCGAGACGGGCGACGACGAGCCGATGTACTCGGTGTTCCCGCCGCCGCGCCTGTGGCTGCCATCGCCCCGGCGCGCGTATTGCCCGGATTGCAACGGCCGCACGGGACAGCGCGTATGTGCCAAGTGCCACAGCCCTCTTCCGGCCAACTTCGGGGGCAGCTTCAGCCCTGTGATCGCCGTGGTGGGCGCGAGGTCGACCGGGAAGACTGTTTACCTCATCGTCGTCGCACAACACCTACGCACGGTGGTGCGCGCCCGGTTCCGGGCGACCGTGTCGCTCTTCCCCGACGCGGCATATCAAACGCATCAGACGAACGTTGAGGCGATCTTCGAGAAGGGTTCGCTGCCTGCCCTGACCGAGCAGCGCGATGGCCGCAGCGAGCCTTTGGTCTTCGAGTGGCGCCGCCGGCGGCGGATCTTCAGCCGGTACCACAGCAGCTACCTGTCGTTTCTCGACACAGCGGGCGAGTCGCTGGGCACCCTCACTGGCGTCCAGGAACTGAAATTCCTTGCTGGTGTCGACTCGTTCATCGTCGTGCTCGATCCGTTCACGCTGCCCGGGGCGCGCGACCGGCTGAGCCTGCCAAAGGGCGCGCCTACGGCCGAATCCAACGCCTATGAGGTCCTGGCCCAGGTAACTGAGGTGATCCGCAAGGCCGAGGGGACCGGCAGCGGGGCGCGGATCAAGAAGCCAATCGCCGTGGCGTTCGCGAAGATCGATGCGCTCAAGGGAGTCCTGGGTGACGGTCACCCGATCTTCGCCGCCGAGTCGACCGACCCATGGGTAGACAACGCGGCCGGACGCGCCGTCCACGAGTCGGTGCGCGAGATGCTCCTTGACTGGGAGGCGGGCAATATCGACGACCACATGCAGGCCAACTACTCCCACTACCAATATTTCGCGGTGTCGTCACTCGGCCGCCCGCCCGACTACGAACACTACGCGGTTGCTGAGGGTGGGGTTCAGCCGCTACGGGTTGCAGATCCGGTGATCTGGCTGCTCAGCGTCTACAAGCTCGTTCCTCGGAGGCGCGGCCGTGGCAGATGACTTCGGAACAGCGATTTACACCAACTGCGCCCCCGGTCAGGGAGTCGAGGGTGTGGGGGGCATGCAGTTCCAGTCACACTCATCCGACGTCGGCCGCGAGGCCCTGGCGGTCATCCGCCGTCATTTGATTTACGAGCCCCCGGAGAGACTGATCAGGGAACGCCAGCCCATCGATGTCTTCCCGCCATCGTTCGGCCATGTTTACGAAGACGGCATCTTCGCCACGGCCGCCGGCGTCTACATCGGGCGCGAGGCGGAAGGGACCCGGCCGGGTAATCACCTGACACATGCGATCGTAACCAGCGACCCGGGAGCCTACCGTTCGGTGCGCCCGGCTCAGTTGTTCCGCGCGTCGTTCTGGCGTAACAAACCAGCCCCCACCACGCAGACTGAGCCCCTGACGGCAGCCTTGGAGCCCGGCCCGCTCGACGTCGCCGAGGTGAGCAGGTTCGTCAAGGCCCAGCCCGGTGGGGTTGAACTGCTCGCCGCCCTGCTGGCCGCGCTGATGGCACACCTGAATCGAGATGGGGGGGACGGGAGCAGGCCCTCGCGGCGGGTACTCCTGATCTCCGCGGATCCCGATCCGGCGCTGCGCTGGCTGACCGCGGCGACGCTGCTCATGCCGCTACCTGAAGCGCTTCGCATCAGCTTCAAGGTGTTTACGACCGACCCCGCCCGGTCGGCCATGCCGACCGTCGCCGTCCATCCAGACTGGACTCGGTCCATCGCGACGGTTGACGACGATCGCGGTTACGCCGTGTTCGAGCTGCCCCGTAATCGCTGGACGCCGGTACCGCAGCCGCCGGAGGCTGCGCACTGGGCGCGGCTCTTCTGCGAGACCGACCCCTACGACCTCAGCGAGATGGTGGACCTGGCCGCTGCGAGCGGCCTGAGCGGATACACCGCGTGTGAGCTTGCCTCGGCTGCCGTGCTCGGGCTAACTCCGTCGTCGGCAAACGCCAATGCTCTCGCCGACTGGCTCAGGACCGGGCCGCCGGCACTCCGTGAGGCGTACAGCGGAAGGCTCATCGGCGTCCTCACGCGTCTGCAAGACCCCAGGCTGGTGCGGAGGATCGACGACATCACCAGGGACCAATACCCTGCCCGCAGCGATGAAACGAGCCTGTCGCTGCTCCGTCTTGAGCTCGAGCACGCATCACTGCGTCAAGCACCGTCCTGGCCGAGTCGGCGCAGCCGATCCAGCGGACCGGATTACGGCCGTCGGGCTGTGTCGGCGGCCGCCGAGCCTCAGGCCGCCCAGCTGGTAACCCGGTATCTGCGGCAAGCACGAGGAGCGGCCTTCGATGCCGTCCTCATTGTCGGTGCTCGGTTCGGCGTCTCGGTGCCGCTGGACTCCATCCGCGAGGCCACAGCCGCGTTCACCGCGTACTGGGCGGACAACCCGTCGGCGGGATTCGATCCACGGGCGTGGCCCCGGGACCTCCCGATCCAGGACATGCTCACTGACGAACTGTCCGGCCGGCTTCTGCGCCGACCTTCCGATGCGGCGGTCGCCGGGGACGCCTGGTGGAATCGGCTGCCGGGCTGGGTGCCCGAGCGGGCCGACATCACGTCGCCGCTGGACCGTGTGCTGCTGTCGGCTGCGATGGCGAACAGCGACGAACGGGCCCGGCTTCACATCATCGAGGCCAACCTGAGCAGCAGCCGCGACGCCAGCACTGGCAGCCATTACCGTGAGGCGGCACACGTGCTCTGGGCCCGGACCCCGCCGACGATGGCGGAACTCCACGCGCTCTGCCGTCTTGTTCCGGCTGCCACGGACCTGGATCCCGCTCTGTTCGTCGACTTGGTTGATCGCGTGACTGGGGACCACCCCTCGCTTCCCCAGCTCGAGCTCTGCCATGAGCTCGTCAGAAAGCAGATCCTTGCACCGGATGCCGCAACGGCCAGATTGCTCGGCTTCCATCGTGACCTCAAGCTTTTCGAGTCCAGCGTGGCCGCCGCAGACCGGCCGGCCGGCATCGACAAACTGCTACGGCAGGCGCCCTGGAGCCTCCTCATCGCCCACAGCGGCCAGCTCACCCGTGCCATGCTCGCGATCGACGACCCGGAACGCGCGACCTGTCTCATCGGTCAGCTCCCGCCGCAGATCGCAGGCAGGTACTTGCGTGCGTGGTGCGACCAGGCCCTGTGGTCTCTTCGGCCAGCGCAGGTCGCGGTGGGTTTTGCGCTCTCCCGACGGGCCGACTGGACGGTGCTGGGCGGCGCGGGCTCCAACCTCCACCGCAGACTGGAGAGCTTTCTTCGTGACTGGTGCCGCAAGGTACCGCACCGCGCCACCGAGGAGGTGGCTGCATACTTGGCGCCCATCGACGCCACGCTGGTGGAATCCTGGGACGCCCACGCTGCAAGGAACCGGCCGAACCGGCTCCGGCGCGTGCGTAACCGCTGGGGTAGCTTCTGGCCCCTCCGCCAGCACCCAAACGTGTGATGGGGGAGATCGCCGGGTGGGTACTGGGCGGCCTCATCTGGATCGTGGCCTGCTGGCTTGCGCTCGTGTACGTGTCAGTGCCCCTGACCCTCATCGCTGTGGCCGTCGGCCTAGCCGTCGGCGCAGTGCTGGCGGCCGTCGGCTATGTGCGCGTGTACGCCGGCTACGAGGACGAACGGGCGCTCATAGAGCCCGCCACGGGCGTGGCGCGCAGGTCTTCTGCTCCCTATCGGTACTGGGACAACGGCTGGCCGTGCTACCTGACGAGGCAGCTTGAGCGTGACATTGTCGCCGCCTTTGACTGGCCGGGGCTGCAGGTAAGGGCGCTCTGGAGGGCTGCCGGAGAATGGGCCCGTCCACGTGCGGTGGGGCTGGCCGTGGCTTTGCCCGCGGTGCCGCCCCCCGTCGGGTTCCTCGTCGCTGTGACCGCTGGAACATGTGGCGGGTGGCTGGCGTTGGCGGTGGCTACCGAAGCCGTTGCGATTGTCCCGCGCCTCATCCGGTGGGCCGCGATAGGCGTTCTGCGGACCGGCGATAGCTCCGCACAGTGGTGGCACGGGGCAGCGGCAACGTGCTCCCGTTGCCGGGCGGTGACCCGGGTGTCGGCGTACTCTTGCGTTTTGCCCAGCTGTGGCGGGATTCACCGGGATCTGCGGCCCGGGCGCCTAGGCGTTTGGTGGCGCCGCTGCCAATGCAACACGCGCCTGCCCACCACTGTGCAGCGTGCTGCGTCGGCGATGACACCGGTTTGCCCGGCTTGCGAAAACCGGCTGCACGAGCGGGCCGGCGCCGCACCTGACGCCCGGATCGCCGTGTCGGGCGGCCCGAGAGTCGGCAAGACGGAGCTGCTGATGTCGGCGATGGTCAGGATGACCGGCTACGGAGCGTCCCCGGCAGCGTGGGAGTCTGCCGACGGATCCACAGAGGCCTGGCTGCGGGATGCGCGGAAGAGGATCGCCGAGCGGCCTCGCCGTGGCCCGAGGCCCACCGCGAGGCCGCGGCTGCTGACGCTGCGGCATGGCACGCCACCGCGGCAGCGCTACCTCCATCTCATCGACGTCGGCGGAAGCCATTTCACCGCGGCGGCTAGCGACCCACCGCTGCGGCACCTGGGCACGACGCGCCGACACCTGCTCGTCCTCGACCCGACGACAATCCCGTCGGTGCGTGACCGGATGAGTCCGGCCACCCTGGCCGACAGACACGCTGACGACGGTGGCTCAGGTGCCGGTGCCACCGAGGCCAGCAGCATCTCGGCGGAACTCCCATACCGTCTGCTCTTGTCTCAGCTCAACCATTGCGGCGTACGAACCCGGGGTGTCTCCTTGGCCATCGTCGTCACAAAGGCGGATCTCCTGGCCGAGCAGGGTCTTGTACCGGAACCAGATCCCGCCGAAACGCTGTCACTTCGACTGCGGGCGTGGCTGTGCGCGGCAGACCTGCGCAATCTCGTGGAAATGGCGGAACACGATTTTGCCCAGGTCCGATTCTTTCTGAGCGGACTGGGGATGGACTCGGCCGATCCCGTGGCGCCATTCACCTGGCTGCTTGACCGGCATCGGCGAGGGGC
>Ga0335074_10012545_pt1 | contig 11884 bp, 9 predicted proteins | sample Lox_Sample_23_FD_206715 | JGI IMG/M metagenome (GOLD analysis project Ga0335074, IMG submission 206715) | Soil microbial communities from Loxahatchee National Wildlife Refuge, Florida, United States - Lox_Sample_2.3 | ecosystem: Environmental > Terrestrial > Soil > Wetlands | place: USA: Florida...
CCCCACAATCGTCCCGCCATCGGATGTCCAAGTTACTGTCTGGTCGCTCACCCCGTTCACAATCGCCGTAATCGTCTGGTACGAGCCGGCAGGCGCAACCGGTGACGCCGGATAAAGATAAACACGCTGCGCCGAGAGTGGCACCCAAGGCAGTACAAAGGGGAGAAACAAGAGGGTCCTCTTCACGGCGTCCACGCGCTGTCTTATGAGACTCAGACGGACTCTCCCACGACGTCAATAGCACGAACAGGCGCCTGCCCGCGAAGTAGCGAAGGTTCCTTCATGTATGAAGGGACCGCAAGGCCGAGCATCTCAAGAATCGTCGGCGCAACTGACTCCAGCGCAACTCGCGGATTCGAGGACCGGGAGATGCGGGGGTCGCGGATCCATAGCAGGCCATCGGGATGGTGCATTCCGCTCTTGATGCCCTCAATCTCATACAGCTGATCGAAGAAGCGGGTCGACGCTCCATTGGCTGGGCTTGCCATAACTGCATCCTGAGGGATCTTGCCACGGATACTGCACCCGGTAAAAAGCGCCGTTTCCTCCGGTAGAACGATGAACGCTTTCTCTCCATTGACCGTAATCGCGTCCAGTACCTTCACAGCTGCCTGGACCTGCTCATTCGTAGAGAACTCTATCCAGAACTGTTCGGCCATCACTGGATTGCATTGCTTGACATCCTTCACGCCCGCCCAGTGCGCAAACTTGGCAATGTCCGACGGTCGATAAATATGCTTTCCACCCTGATCTTCGAACTTCAGATAAGGTTGCTGGCTGATCGCCGTCGCAAAGAAGATCGCAGCCTTATCGCCGACCAGATTCATAACTCTCGCAATCAGCTTATCCATGTGAATGTAGCCTTCGAGAATCGCACTCGAATACTCTCGCTGCTCTTCATCCGTCGGCTGAATTTTGAACACCTCGGGTTGCATGTTGCGCCAGTAGCAATGCTGCATATGCGCGGTGCTGTTCAGGAAGAACGTGGAGAACTGCGGCTTAAGCCGCTTGTACTCGTGCTCGAACACGTCGTACTGCAGCAAGTCGAGTAGAAAAGCGCGACGCCAGCGCTTGCCTTCGGTGCGCTCATTGAAAAGCTGCTTAACAACAGCCGAGATTGTATGCAGGCTCAGGCCGTGCGTCATCATGAACCACAGAAATTTCACATATGCCGACTTTGAAAACTTCGCGGTCGCATTGCTGTGTTCCTGCACCTGCTTGCGCACAAACTGGATGTACGTGAGCATCTCCGACGGCCGCGTCAATGACTCATCCGTCCACGGGTCGGGCACCAGACTTCCCTTGATCTCCGTCGTGCAGTGTGCGTTCATACTGCCGCATATCCATACGTTCTTCCCTGCATTGGAGGCCAGGTCCCACACGGCAGGCTGCTTCACTTTTGCGCTTTCGCCCAGAAACTCTACGCCATGCTCGCGGAACGTGACGCCCGTGTGTACGTTGATCCATTGAATCCAGGGCTCGAGATACGGGGCGCGCTCCTCTGCCTCGGTAATAAAAATGGCGGACGAATCGCGAAGCTTCTTAAAGTTCGGCAGCTTGCCTTCTTCGATGAACTGAGCCATCAGGCTCGGGCAAAGCTCATTGAACTCCAGAAAGACGATCGGATGATTCTGCATCGCACACCTCAAAACCGCTGAATTTCGGCAATCTGCCGTGTTTTACCGTGCTTCACATTGCAGCTATTGAAAGCCAAGAAGGCGCTTCAGCTTCTGCCGCCGCGCGTATCGTTCGCACTGCCAGATTTCTTCGCGCAACTCCTCCAGGCCCACGAGCAGTTCCTCACGATAAGGCTGTACCTGCGGGTAATTCTCGATCATATACTCCCAAACCCGCACGGTTTTGCGAAGCCATGTGATCGCGTTTGCGCTGATCGACTCCGGATGCCGCCTGTAAAACATCAACACTTCCGGTACGACGCCGAATGGGACCTGACTTAGGCAGCGGGCAAACAGCGTAGTGTCTTCTGCAGCCCATGAGTTGTCGACACTGCCGTCAAACCCGCCCACAGCCATAAAAAAATCCCTGCGCACTATCGGTGTGGAGGCGATGCCTGGCTGAAAGGTCGCGAGCTTGCCTGTAATTGGTTTGCGCACAATAAATCCTGAAGCACACTCTTCTTTATTCCAGAACCCTTCAGGCGCGTGTGAGAAGTGGCTCCGCTCTGCATGAACTCCATTCACCACGTCGCAGTAATCCGTGATGACGCAGTGGATCTCGGGGCACTCGCTCACCAGCCTCAACTGCTTCTCCAGCTTCGTCCTGTCCCATACATCATCGGAGTCGCAAAATGCCAGCCAGGTTCCCCGCGCATAATGCGCTCCCAGATTGCGCGCCTTGCTGACGCCTTGGTTCGGCGTGCGGATAATTCTCACCCGGTCCCCAAAGCTCTCTGCTATCGCCAACGAACCATCCTGCGACTCATCGTCGACCGCAATCACCTCAAACGCAGGAAACGTCTGAGACAGAATTGCCTCCAGTGATTCGCCGATATACTTCTCCACGTTGTAAAACGGCACCACCACCGAGACCGAGTAAAAAGGGTTATCAGGATGAAAGTCGACCGCGTTTTTGAGGGATGAAGCCTCGCTCATCGATCAAGTCTCCCCATATACATTCGAACCTCAACGACCTGGCAGCGTCCGATACTCACGTGAACTAGAAGAAGCCGAAGCCTTGTATGTCCACCCGCGCAGCATGGCGAATCCTTTCACGACATCTCCAACCGACTTACGTTGCAGCATCTCAGGCAGCAACTTCAGGCCTTGTGCCACATTTAGCTTCCCTTGCCGCACCCGCTTCATGACATTCGACAGGGCATCGGCAGCCGAGCTCACACGCATCAAGCTTCTCGGATCATCCATCCACGGCAGCCCGTTCAGTGCTGGGCCCTTACCAAGCTGCACCAGACTGTCATAAACCGCCTCTAGTGGCGTCAACGCCTTGCCCCACGGAAGCTTCACCACCGTCTCGCGCGCTTTCGAACCGAGCGTGCGTCGCATCTCGGCGGACTCGGACAACGCGACTAGCGCAGCGACCAGTGCGCCGGCGTCATCCACTTCCACGCTGTAGCCATTCACGCCGTCAGTAATTAAATCAGGAACTGCGCCCACGCGTGTCGATACCACCGCCGTCTCACACGCCATCGCTTCGAACACCGTGCACGGGCCGCCTTCCACACGCGAAGTCAGGAGGTACGCATCAAGAGCCGAATATAGCGCCGGTAGCTCCGACTTGTGTACATATCCCGTTGCATTGGCTGAAATCCCCTGCGCTGCAAGGCCCCGCATCTCCGTGTCCCATCCCGGCCCACCCAGCACTACGTGCAGATTCTTCACCTGGCTGTTGGTTCTCAGAATTACATCGAAAAACACATCCGTCCCCTTGCGGCCCTGGTCCGAGTCGCTTCCCTTATTACCGATGAACCCCACCACAAACTTGCCCGCCGGGATCCCAAAAGTTCCAGGCTTCAGCTTGACGCGGTGAAAGACCTTAGCATCGACCCCATGCGGAACTACTGTAATCGGCATGCGTACATCCAAGCATTGTTCCATGTACTGTTTCCAGCCCTCGGTGCAAACGTTCAGCGCCGTGCTCTTCTCTATCGCTAGCCGATGCATTGGAGACAGTGTCGTTATGTGGTGAATCCACGTCGAAATCGGGGGCAGCCGTTCGATATCGTAGCCGCGAAACAGGTCGATCGAAGACTCGTTCAGACAGTGAATGACGTCCACGGAGGCTACCAAGGTATCGAGCAAATCTGGTCGCCGCTCCAGCAGACCCTCCGGCACGAAATAGAAGTCGTACTTGTCACCGAATCGTGCGACAATCTGCCGGCCCATCTCGCCGATAATCCACCAGGCCACATTTGGGATAAGCAGTATTCGGGGCTTCCGGTTCATGACAAACTCCCGCGCCGCAATAACTGGTTCCTCAGGCTCACCGCCAGTCCGGAAAAGCGCCGCGGTTCCCACAGCGGAGAAGGCCACGCCGCCAGCGACCGCAGAATATATCCGATCTCACCTGGCCTCTCATTATCGCGCGCGATCAGCGCTGCGCTAAACCGCTGCACAGCGCGCACACGCTGGGTCCATATCCAGCGCCGGCTTCCGCGCAGGTCAGCCACCAGCGTTGTCGGCAGAATCTTCTCCATCGCATCCAGCATGCGCTGTGGGTCGGTGCTCATGCTGCCGGGATAGACGTAATAGTCCGTAAGCGCATCCGTCACAGCCGCGAAGTTACCAAGCCGATCGAGCCGCACCCACATATCCCAATCCTCGCAAGCGCGAATATCCTGCCGAAATCCCCCATTCAGTGAGAGAGCATCTCGCCTTGCAATAACCGATGACGGCGTTATCGGATTGCGATACCGAAGCACCTTGCGCGCCTCCCTGGGCACCATCGCTGGACAGGACTCGCGCATACCCTCGTCGCCGAAGATCCGAATCCCGGTATAAACGAGCACCGTATCTCCGCTCACAAGCTCCACTTGCGCCGCGAGTTTCTGCGGCTCCCACATATCGTCTGCGTCCAGCAGAGCAATCCACTCACCACTCGCGCACTCGATGCCCGTGTTTCTCGCGGCCGAAAGCCCGCCGTTCGGCCGGCGGATCACCTTTGCTCCCAGGTTCTCAGCAATCGTCCCGGTGTCATCCGTCGAGCCATCATCAACCACGATAATCTCAGCCGGCGCATGCGTCTGCGCGGCCACCGACGCGAGGCATCGAGGCAGAAATCGCGCAGCGTTGTAGGCCGGAATAACGACGCTGATCCTCACGGCGCCGTTCCCTTCCCTTGCTTCGCCGGGCTATACATTGCTCGGAGTCGCATCGCTCACTCCACCTCGAATCAATGCGGAAACTACCTTCTCCATCGGCCGAGCCAGCGTTACAGGCAGCATGCCGATCAGTACGTGGAACCGACTTCTGTCTTCAGGCTCCAACACGCGTAGTAGATAGAACAGCACCAGCAGCACTGCAACTGCTGAGACGCCGCCGACGAGAATCGCCACAACTGGAGACAACATCCTGATCCAGAAATACGCCGACGCGCTCGCCGCGGCACTTGCCACCATAACTTTGGTTATCAACACCCACGGCAACTTGACCCGGTACACGCGAATTCCAATCGCCCACATCAGGCCCACTGCCGTAATCTGCGCTGCGCCGCTACCGACGCACGCACCCACCGCTCCATGCGCAGGAATCAGCCAGCATGCCACGCCGATGTCCACAGCACCTGCTATCACCGTTGCTGCGATCTCATAGCGCTGCAACTCATTACTTTGTAGCAGGCTAAGCACGGGGCCGATGAACGCCTTGGGCAGACAGAGCAAAGGAGCCAACATCACGACCATCGCCGCGCCCTTGTACTGGCTGCCATATAACACCATCAGGAAAGGGAATGCCAGTGGCATCGCGATCAGATGCAGCGGAATTGATCCCATGGCGAGGTAGCGAAATGTTGCCGCCGCGATCGCCGGCAGCCGCGACCTGTCACGGCCATACTGCGCGAAGATCGTCGCGCCCGTCGACGACCCGAACACTTGCGCTGCGATCAGCAATCGCTCCGCCATACTAAAGGCCACTGAATAGTACGCGACCTGGCGAATGTCGGAGCAAAGATGCTTCAGCAGGAAGAACTCCGAACGGTCCCACACAACCATGGCGAGCAGCATGCCAATTACGCTCTGCCACGCAAACGTCGCCATGCGCCGACTTAGCCCTTCGGGATGCTGATGTGCCTTGTCCCAGCTTGCTATCCATCGCGTCGTCGGCACCAGCCTCACCAGGCAATCCACCAAACGCGTTAGCAGGATCGAAGCGCCGACCCCGATCACGCCCCACTTGAAGATGACCACCAAAAGAATCGCGATAAAGAAAGCCACGATCGAGATAACGGATGCCGGTAGGTTCCTCGATAGATCTTCGGCTGCAACATTGGCCTGAGCCGCAACCGCATTAATCATCGACGGCAAAATGCTCAGCGCGACCAGCGCCGAAGCCAGCTTGTAACCCGCTCCCGCATTGCCCATCACCCAAACGACGATCCCGGTTGTCGCCACCGAGGCCAGCGCTAGCTGCAGGCGCATCGTGCTGAAGTAAATATGGCGAGCGGTCCCTCGGTCGCCACGACCGATAAACTCGGCCATATACTTCTGGGTTGTCGAAGGAATGCCTAAGCTGCCGAGGCTCGCGACCACCGACGCAACCCAAATGACGTAGATGATGTACGCCATCCTCGTCGGCCCCAGCGTGCGGGCAATTGCGATGGAGGTAATGATGCCGATCAACGCGCTGACTATATTTTCGAGGCCGTACCAGCCAGTATTTTTCGCGATGATCTTGGTATTCGACATGAGCTTCAGCGGCGGCTGCGCTCCGGTTGGAAATGCCCTGGCCGCATTCCCCCGGCGAGCCTCGGACTCACACTCCAAAACAGCACCGCATCGTGCCGGACTAGACCATCATCATACCACCGCTCAGTTCGCCTCCATTGCACTATTGTGCACCCATGAGTAATGCAAGCCATTGACATTGCTCGAGCGCAAAAGCATCATCGGCTCCAAGGTTCCCTTCACAACTCTGTCGACTCTACGGAACTGGTCATGCGATCTATGCGGCCTCTCTCGATCACACTTGCAGTGGTACTGCTAGGCGGTCCCACGCTTTCGCTCCATACTGGGCAGAATGCGAAACCCATCCCGCCCGCTCCTGTCTACTTCCCTGCTGGCGCCATCTGGACACAGGACATCAGCGGCGCGCCGGTCTCGCCACAATCCTCCACCATCATTGACTGGCTTGCCGGAGCTGGCGGCTGGGGATCCGGCGCCATTCACATCGATTTCTCCATCCGCGTCCTTGAGGCGAAGGCTTCCACACCCTGGGTCCCATTCAAACCCTCTGAACACTTCTATCTTCCCGACTCCGACCTCACTAAAACTTTTCCGCTGCCCACTGGCGGAGGAGCTGAAGGTCACGCCGGATACAAGTGTCCCACCGCGCAAGAAGATTGCCACGTGATCGTCGTCGATCGCGTCCGCCAGAAGCTCTATGAAACCTGGGGGGCTACCTTCGACGGCAACGCCCTGCAGGCAACCATACTTGCGATTTGGGATCTCAAACGGATCTATCCACTCTCGGGCCGTGGCCTACAGTGTTCCAGTGCCGACGCAGCCGGCTTCCCCATTGCGCCTCTGCTTTTCAATGCCGATGAGCTCGCCCGCGGCCACATCGACCACGCCATTCGCTTCATACTTCCCAACGACCGCATCCGCGCCGGAGTCTTCGTCCCCCCCGCCACGCACGCCGGCGGACCTAAAGGTCCCAAGAACGCACCGCCATACGGCATCCACCTTCGCCTTAAAGCCAGCTATAACGTGTTTCAGTTAAAGCCGGCCGCACAGGTCGTAGCACGCGCGATGCAGAAGTATGGCATTTACCTCGCTGATGGCGGCAATGAGGCCCTCACCGCGCAGAGCGATGCAGACACGCAAATCAAGTACGCAGACGTCGGCTTTGGGAGTAACGACCTGCGGGCTCTCAAGGTCACCGACTTTGAAGTCCTCGACTTCATGCCGCCCATCAGACTCACCTACGACTGCGAAAGGAACCCCTAAACATGTCCATTCGCTTTTCAGCGAAAGGTGCCTCAGCCATTCGAGTGAAACAGGTACGCAGCCCACTCCAGCTGAATTAGCAGCAATAAAACCACTGCCGACCAGCCTCGTCGCGAAGAATGCGATACCCTAGTGCTGTGCCGAACATTTTCGGCAAATCTCCACGCCGCCAGCCCGAGAAAAGCGAGCGGCATGATGACTGGAAAGTGATACGTAGGGTGCGACATGCTGAACCAATATGGCAGCGAGTACACCAGCAGCGCACCGGCCAAAAGCCAGCTTCGCCAGGTTCGCCAAAACGCCGCTGGCGCGGCTGCGATCCAAAAAAAGGCTGGCAAGGCAATCGCCAGATAAGCTCCCGCCTCTGCTGCGAGCGACAACGGGAAAAGTTTGTGCCCAATTGGTCCTGCTTTACGCAGGTTGGCTGAAGTAAACGTGTCAAATCCCCAGTAACAGCGGAACCGGTTAACGCTTCGCAACGCAAAGATCCAGGGATGGTGCAGGATGTAGGTCACAGCCATCCTCTTAAACTCCGCCTCGGCAGCCAAGGGCGGCAAAGCGAAGGTCCGGGTGACAATCTGCTCGTACTCAGGAAAACGGGCAATCTCCGGCGAACCAATTTTTGCCCATGAGCCGAAATACCAGGTGCGATACATCGGCGTCCATGGATTATTGCCGTAATAAAGGTTCACGGAATTAGCGCTGTTAATCATCCAGGCGTTACAAAGATGATGCACCTCAGCCAGCCAGCCTATGACCATCGCCATACCTAGCACAGCCGCGAGACAAGCGTGCTTCCACCGGCGGCTGACGGCGCCGCAAAGCGCAGGCACAAGCAACACCAGCGGCAACGCGCTGGGACGTAGCAACGCCATCCAGCCCAGCGAAATTCCAAGCAGCAAAGTTGTATCCCACTGTCTTTTTGCGCGGGACACGATCGCCGTCACTGCTGCGCCGAGTGCTACCAGCAGCAGAGCAGCCACTGGCAGCTGTGTCAAAGGCTCGACCGATAGCTGGATCGATGCGGGCATAACGACAAATACCGCTAATGGAAGCCAGGCGTAGCGCTCAAGCCCAAGGCCTGACGCCAGTCGCCAGATTGCCCAGCACGCCAGCACCCAGAAAAAAAGCATCGACGCCCGCAAAACCGCCGCCGAACCACCCAATGCTACGAAAGGGGTTAGATAGAGCGGTAGCCCTGGCGGCCAATAAGGCACGAATCGTTGCCCACTCAAAAGCCGGTGAGCTACGTCGACATAGTCGCGCGCGTCGGAGACGAAAGGCACATGACGGAGCGCGAAAATAACCGCGATGCGCAGGATTGTCCCTGCGATGAAGAGAACAAAAAACACCTTAAGAGGCGACCATTTGTTTCCATTCACTCTCGACGATTGCTCACGACTCTTCATATCGGCTCACGGCGTGAAATCACCTCTCCTTCGAAATGTTTATCTCGACTTCTTGCTTCTCTTCATGAAGGCTGTGTTGCGATAGAGCTCTCCGTACGAAATCACCATCTTCTCCAGCGTGAAATACTTCTGAAAGGCCTGCTTTCCAGCCCTCGAATACTGCTCGCGTATTGTTGCGTTGGTGGCGATGCGGTCGATGGCCAAGGCCATCGTGTCCACATCGCTCAACGGTACAATCTCGCCCGCGCCAGCCAATTGCACCACTTCGGCCATCCCACCCACATTTGTGACGATCGCCGGTAGCCCCACCGAAAATGCCTGCAGCAGTGAAATTGGCAATCCCTCAGAAACCGAGGACATCATGAACGCATCCGCCGATAAATAGAACGGCGCGACATCCACCTGTTGTCCCCAGAACTTGACGTATTGAGTTATCTTCAGGTCCGAAGCCAACGCTTCCAGACTCGCTCGCTCGCTGCCGTCTCCCACCATCCACAGTCGCAGCTCAGGCGCCATCTTGCGCGCTTCGTGAAACGCACGCAGCATCATTGGATGATTCTTTATCGGATGCAGCCTCCCCACATACAGTAGTGTGAACCCCACCGTCTCAACTCGTCTCTCCAAAGGCACCGAGGGGATGGAAAGCGCGCCGTTATACACTCGAATAATCTTTGCCGGTTTCGCGCTCTCTATTTGCCGCAGATTCTCCGCCGTTGCATCGCAGATCCCGACAACCCAATCACAGAACCTCGCTGCAATCCTGTACTTGCGTTCCATGATCGGATTGTGCGGCGCAGCCACTAGGCTATGCCGCGTAGACACAATCGCAGGCACTCCGGCCATCCTCGCCGCTGGTCCTGCATACATGGTCGGAGTCGGATTGTGCAAGTGGACGACATCCGGCTTGAGCTTTCGGAAAATCTTAAAAAATCGCACTGCGGAGTCCACCAGATGCCGGCCGACGCTGGCCGTAACTTCAAATCCTTCGGTCAACATTTGCTCGCCAAGTACTCCCAGCGCAGCTACCGCTAAAACGTGGGGATCATGTCCCTGGTCGCGCTGCATCCGGCACATCTGCGACACCAACACCTCAGCGCCGCCGACCTCCATGCTATCCACGACATGCACAATCTTCATTCAGCGTCTCGCACTTCGCCTTTCCGTTTAGCGCGACAGGTTTACAAAGCGCAGGACAATATACATGAGCACTATCAGAGCAGCGGTCGTTATGCTCGCGTCGCGAAGTGCCCGTCCCAGCCGGATGCGCCTTAAATCCATACCCTGCTTTTGCGCGATATGGAAGATCACCGAAGCGAATCCCCCCAGAAGAAATAAGGTAATGGTGTAGGCACGCGACAGAAACCACCCAGCCACCATGAAGCCAACTAGAGAAGTCAGCAGCAACCTTCCCATACGTATGGTATCCATACGATCTTCCCTCGTGCCCTCGCCGTTCTCCCACGAGATGGTGCGTTCTTCCGCCTTAGCCTTGACCATTCGTTCCATAACATTTCCCTCTTCCACCCCGGCTACATAGACATAAGCCCTTTCGTACTTCATCGGCGGCGCCACTTCCGAAGTTTCTGCCAGTCCTGCAACCGCCAGCGTGTCCCTCACCGTCAGGAAAACGAACATTGACCAGAAAAACAGCCCAGTCAATCCCAACTCCGCCGCGCATACGGCAATCGTATTGTGCGCCGTATGACCGAAATAGTCCGGTGTTTGCTCGAACCCTACGCCAAACAGAGGATGCGTCTTCAGCAGTTCCAAGCTGTCGCCCCAGAACTCCGTGCGGTCGGCACCAGCGGCAAGTGAGATGTCGCGCTGTCCGGCAAAGTGAAGAGCTGATGCTCCCGCAAACACGGCACCTGCCACGATAAGGGCCGGCACGGTGCCAATACGTTTTCGCGATGCAACCAGGACGACCCCGATCAGCGCCAGCATTCCCCCACGTGAGTGCGTAAGAAAGAGACCCCACAAAAGCACTCCGCTGGGCAGCAGCACACAAATGAAGTTGCGAAACTTCCTCTTCGGCTTCCAGAAAAAAAATAGTAGGGGGAGAACACAGACCATTAGCTGGGCAAAATCGTTCGGATCGGCGATCTGCCCCTCTCCCCTCACCCTGTACAGAAACTGCCCTTCGCCAACTCCCATCTTGAAAACGTACGGAGTATTGGAGTCGACATTCCCGCTCGACAGAAGCGACGTTCCAGTGTGTAGCTCGATCGCTCCTTCAACGATCACAAAAAGACAGATAGATAACAGCGCCAGAATCACGATTTGAAGTTTTTTCTTTGAGTTGCAATGAAGGCAGATCAGAAAGTAGACCAGCACATTCGGGGCAACTTCCTGAATTGCCGTCAGTCCTCCGCTGATCCAGTGCTCCCCAAAAACCCCAGATGCGAAAATAGCGAACAGAAATCCCCCCAGCGCAAAGGACTGCACCGTTTTCCATATTATCGAGCCCTGCATCGAGGGAATTGAGAGTAGAAGGATGACGCAGATCAGGATCAGTGCAATGCGATAAACTGCCAGCGCCCCGAATAGCATCTGAGGGGTCAGATAACAGATCAGGAAATATAAAATGCTTAGAGCAAAGCCCATCTCAAAGAAATATCCAATCGACCCCCACAGGGGCAGCGTCTATTAGACGTCGTTATCTCAAGCGCACGGAGCAAGCCGGCCCGCGTCTACCTCCAAGATGCATTCTTTCATTTCGGCTAATGTTACTGCACCTGCGTCACGGTGACATTTCCGGTTCCGCTGGCCGAGAAGGTAAGTATGCCTGCGTTGTCCGTGGTTGCCGTCGCCGGTGCACCGGGCGCGTTGATGGCATAGG
>Ga0335074_10012546_pt1 | contig 11884 bp, 8 predicted proteins | sample Lox_Sample_23_FD_206715 | JGI IMG/M metagenome (GOLD analysis project Ga0335074, IMG submission 206715) | Soil microbial communities from Loxahatchee National Wildlife Refuge, Florida, United States - Lox_Sample_2.3 | ecosystem: Environmental > Terrestrial > Soil > Wetlands | place: USA: Florida...
CACAGAGCTGTGCTACAGGATTAAATCGCAAGCCAGCGTTGCGGCTCGGTATTCATCATTTATAAACCGATTTTTGGATCACCGGCACGTTAAACCTCCGTTCCCGTAGCATTTGATTATCAATCTGCGATTACGCTGCAAATTCTCTCGCGCAGAGATCGGACTTGTCGTGCGTATTGTCGTGGTCGATCCTAGTCGCACCATCTTGAAGGCCGTTTCGCAGCTGCTTGAGCGCGACGGCCACGCCGTATGCGCCTTCGTCGACGGCCAGCAAGCCTTCGAATTCATCAAGGCGAACGCAGACGTCGACGCGCTGATTGCCAGCGCCGAGCTGGAGTCGATCTCGGGCCTCGAATTGTGCTGGGATACCCGGCTGCTCGCTGGCCGCGATCGCGCCATATACATCATTGTGATGTCGTCGGATCACGCCCGACTCATTCAAGCGCTCGACAGCGGCGCCGACGAATTCATCGGCAAGCCGCCACAGCGCGAGGAACTTTATGCGCGCCTGCGCTCTGCCGATCGCCTTCTCGGTGCCCAGCGGGAACTGATCCGATTGGCCACGACCGATCCCTTGACCGGCGTCCTCAACCGCCGCGCATTCTTCGAGAGAGCGGAGCGGCTGTGCGGCTCTGCCACGTCGCTCGAAAGTCCTGTCGCAATCCTGTTCGACGTGGATCATTTCAAGCAGGTCAACGACACTTACGGACACGATGCGGGAGATCGGGTGCTCCGTGCCATCGGCCGGCAGAGCGTCGGCGAACGCGCCACGATTGGTCGTCTCGGCGGCGAGGAGTTTGCGATTCTCCTTGGAGGTTCGAATCTGCGAGCCGGGAGCGAATATGCCGGATTGCTACGCCGCGAGCTCGCCGCGCTGTCGTTTGATACCGAACGGGGCACATTGTCGGTAACGTGCAGCTTCGGCGTTGCCGAGATGACCTCCGGGGAGGATATCGATCGGTTGCTCAAACGGGCCGACTCAGCGCTCTACAAGGCCAAGAACGGCGGGCGAAATCGTGTCGTTGCGGCCCAACCGGCGGAGCAGGATGCCGGCGAAACCCAATGGTCTCGACGGCTGCGGTCGGACTTTCGCAAATTGGGCGGGCAAGACGAACGGCCATCAGATTGGTTGCCGAGCAATATGGAGGGACTAGTGACTTCATCTCAGGACGGTGAAGGCGCCCAGGCACGTTCGTGCAGCGCTTTCGTGCTCGACGACGAGCCGCAGATCGGCGCACTCGTCTGTAAGGTCTTGCAGGCGTGCGGCATTGCTCCCCGGCAATTCACCGCAGCGGGGCCATTTCTCTCCGAGCTTAAGACGACAGCACCCGATCTCATCTTGCTCGATCTTTCACTCGGACAGTCCGACGCCGTCGAGATCATCCGCCATCTCGAAGCAAACAAGTATGGGGGTAAAGTGATTCTCATTAGCGGTCGCGACGAGGCGACGCTGCGCGAGATCACCGCAATCGGCGAAAAGCACGGACTGACCATGCTGCCGCCGCTGAAGAAGCCATTTCGGCCGGCGGACCTCAGACAGCGATTATCCTCGCATTCTGGAGGCGCTGCGCCTGCGAAAACGGGTGAGGCGCAAAACAAGTCTCATTCGTCTGGCAAGGCCAACGTCCAATTGGTCGAGGCCCTGCGCAACGATTGGTTGGAAGTATGGTACCAGCCCAAGATCGATCTCAAAACGTTGTCATTCAGCGGTGCCGAAGCTTTGGTGCGCGCCCGCCATCCGGTGCACGGAATCATCACGCCCGACAGGTTGCTGCCGCCGGCCGGCGATCCAGCCTACCAGCCGCTGACCAAGTTCGTCGTCGAGCGCGTCCTGGCCGATTGGGTCCAGTTCGCTCAGCGCGACGTGCTGTTGAAATTGTCAGTCAACGCTCCGGTCTCGGTGATCCACACGCCGGCCTTTATTGCGCTGACGCGATCGGTATTACCGAAGGACCGGCGATTTCCCGGGCTAATTGTCGAAGTGACCGAAGACGAAGTCGTTCGTGACAGCGAATGGGCGCGTGAAATCGCAACTCAGCTAAAACTCTACAATGTCGCGTTGTCGATCGACGATTTCGGATCGGGCTATGCATCGCTGTCGCGATTGAACGACCTGCCGTTCATTGAGGTGAAGATTGACCGCAGCTTTGTGTCTGGCTGCGCTTCGAACCCGCTTAAACACGGTCTCTGTCAGACCGTGGTCGATCTGGCGCATCGCTTCGGCGCCACCGTCTGCGCCGAGGGCGTTGAGACTGCTGACGACTTTCGCGCGCTTGTCGATATGCAATGCGATGTGGGGCAAGGTTTCTTGTTCGCCAAACCAATGCCCGCGGCGCAGCTGACATCCACCACGCTCGCCGGACTGAGTGCATCAATGCGCTCTAAGGTGCAGGGGTCTCTCAACCAGCATTCCCGCGTAGCGCAGACCGCCTAGGTGACAGGCCCGGGCGGCATTCTGGGGGGTGACCAAAATGTCTGAGAATACTCGATCGGCTGCGCGCCTCCCGGCAGGGATCATTGCGCTGTGCGTCACGATCGTCGCAGTTCTCTGGGCAGCGTTGATCTTCGACATGAATCGATCGGGGCAGCTGGCCATCAAACAGGCAGGCAGCGACGCCGGCAATCTGGCCATGGCTTTCCGGGAGAATGTCAAGCGAACGATAAGCGCCATCGATCAGCTGATGCTGATGATGATTGCTGAGAACAATGAGAACGGAAATCCTTATCGCATTCCGGCGTGGGTCGAAAACTCGCCGTTGCTCAAGGGCATGAGCGTCCAGGTGTCGATAGCCGGACCCGACGGGATAATGGTTGCCTCCAGTCTTGGCGTTACGAAACGGGTCGACATTTCAGATCGCCCACATTTCCGCTATCACCTCAATCCAGTTGCACCGGAGCCCTATATCAGCGTGCCGGTGATTGGCCGAAATTCGGGGAAGTGGTCGATTCAAGTAACTCGCCGCATTGTGCGCAAGGGCGGCAGCTTTGGCGGCGTGATCGTGGTTTCGATCGACCCAGGGTATTTCACGCAGTTTTTCGATACCGTCAACCTCGGCCAAAACGGTACGGTCGATCTGGTCGGTCGCGACGGCATCGTGCGCGCACGGCGCGCGCGCAACAGTACTCAAGTCGGGCAGAACGTCGCCGGTACTGCTCTATTTGGTCTAATGCAGAATTCGGGCGCAGGAAGCGCAACCATTCGCAGCAAGCTTGACGGCGTCACCCGTGTTTTCGGATATTCATCCGTTCCCGATTATCCGCTTTTCGTCGCCGTCGGGCTGGCGATCGATGACGTGCTTGCGCCGGTCCAGCGCCAACGGCCGTTGTATCTTGCGGTCGGCGTCGCGCTGACACTCGTCATCGTCGGGCTGGGCTGGTTTCTTGCCCGCGAAACCAGACTGCGCCGTCAACGCGAATTAGCGCTGATCGCCGAGGAGAGCGTGCGAGAGCAGAAAAGGTTACTCGATACGGCATTGAACAACATGCGTCATGGCCTATTGATGTTCGACCAGGGTGGCCGCAGCGTTGTCATCAACAACAGATATGTTGAAATGTATCGGTTATCGCCGGAGGCCGCGAAGCCCGGCTGCACCGTGCGCGAATTGCTGGAGCTGCGCAAGGCAAACGGCACGTTTGCCGCAAACATTGACGACTATATTGAGAATCAGATCGTCCAAGGCCACGTGGTAGACCGAATCTTCGAGCTTTCTGACGGACGTTCGATCCGAGTTGTCAACCGGCTCATGGACAATGGCGGTTGGGTCTCGACCCATGAGGACGTGACGGAACAGCGCAATGCAGAGGCGGCGCTCGGAAAGGCCTTGGCCAAAGCCGAGCACGCCACGGCAGAAGCGAGCGCCGCGCATACGCGCCTGCGCGAGGCCTTCGAGGTGGTACCTGAAGGCTTGGCGCTGTTTGACGCTGATGATCGCTATGTGTTGTGGAATGGCCGCTATGCCGAGCTTTACGCGCAAACACCGAATGCGATTAGGGTGGGCGCGCGGTTCGAGGATGTTCTACGCGCCGGCTTGGCCGCCGACCAATATCCGGAGGCGCGAGGCCGCGAACAAGACTGGCTCGCGGAGCGCCTGGCGATGCACGCACGGGACAACAGCATCCACGAGCAGCAGCTGCCTGATAATCGTTGGCTGCGAATTTGCGAACGCCGCACCGCGGACGGCGGCAACGTCGGAATCCGGATCGACATTTCCGAACTCAAGCAGCGTGAAGAATCGGTTCGTATGCTATTCGAATTCAACCCCGTACCGATGTTTGTCGTCGATTGTAGTGATTTGAAATTTCTTGCGGTCAACCACACCGCGGTCGCCCATTACGGCTACGCGCGCGAGCAATTCCTGCGCATGACCAAACTCGATCTTCACCCCCTGGATGACCGTCAGCCATACAGCGACGCCTTCCGGGCCTTCCTGACGTCGGGCCAGTCTGAATTCGAGTGGAAGCCCGTCCGCCGGCACCGTAAGGGCGATGGCAGCGAGATACTGGTCCATGTCTATGGGCGGCGTTTGGATTATAATGGCCGACCGGCCATGCTCTGCTCTATCGTGGATGTCACCGAGCGCGTGCGGGCGCAAGAGGAGCGCGATCGCAACCGCGAGTTCTTGGACAGCATTGTCGAAAACATTACGGTGACCATCCTCGCCAAGGATCCAAAAACATTGAGATATATTCTGGTGAACAAGGCCGCGGAAAAGCTTTGGGGAATCTCGCGCGATCAAATATTGGGCAGAACAGCGTACGAGATTTTCGACGCAACAACCGCCGCTATGATCGAAGAACACGATCGACAATTGCTCAATACCAAATCCAATTTCTACAAGCCTGCGCATAAGATCACTACCTTGCACAGTGGTGTGCACCTGGTGACCTCAAGTCGGATCGCTATCCGCGATCAGAACGGCGCGCCGCAATACTTGTTGGCCGTGGTCGAAGACGTAACCGAACGGGTGCTAGCCGAAGAGGAGCGCGATCGCAACCGCGAGTTCCTCGATCGCATCATCGAGAGCATACCGGTGATCATTCTCGTCAAGGATGCCGAGACTCGTCGGTACGTGCTGGCCAACAAGGCCGCCGAACAATTGTGGGGCATACCTCGCGAAAAGATTATCGGACGGACACCGCGCGAGGTTTTTAATGACGAGAGTGCTGAACTGATAGAGAAATACGACCGGAAATTGCTCGAATCGGGCTCCAATTTCCGGAGGCCAGAGCACAAGATAGCAACACCAAACGGTGTGCGTTTGGTTGCGACCGATCGGATCGCGGTCCGCAATAAGGATGGCGACATACAATACGTGTTGGGTGTGCTTGAGGATATGACGGAGCGCAAGGGGGTCGAGGATCAGCTCAGGCAAGCACAGAAGATGGAGGCCATCGGCAACCTGACCGGTGGCGTGGCCCATGATTTCAACAACCTCCTTACGGTCATCATGGGCAACCTCGACCTGCTGAACGAAGACATCGCAGGCGATTCGGCGGCTGAAGAGAAAATTGGCGTGATCCTGGACGCGGCCGAACGGGGCGCGGACTTGACCCGTCACATGCTGGCGTTCTCTCGCCGGCAGCCATTGCAAGCGAAGCCGGTGGACATCAACGCGCAGATCGCTACGGCCACGCGGATGCTGAGCAGGCTTTTGGGCGAGAACATCACTGTCAAAGTGCACCTGGCGGCTGATTTGCCGGCGGCGCTGGTGGACAGCTCGCAGCTCGAAACCGCGCTGTTGAATATTGCGATCAATGCGCGCGACGCCATGCCCGACGGCGGTGCACTGACGATCAGCACGCGGTTAACCGCTCTCGATGAGGCCTATGCGACCCAACATCCGGGAGTGACTGTCGGCGCCTACGTGGCGATAGACGTTGCTGACACCGGTACCGGTATGGCGCCAGAATTGCTTGATCGGATTTTCGAGCCGTTCTTCACGACTAAAGCGGCGGGGCATGGCACCGGGCTCGGTCTCAGCATGGTCTATGGGTTCATCAAACAATCCGGCGGTCACATCGCTGCGTACAGCGAAGTCGGCCACGGCACGGTCTTTAAACTGTTTTTGCCGCTCGCGTCGAAGGCCAGTTCCGCGGAGACGGCAAAATCTGAAGAGCGCGCCGCCGGGAAATCGGCCGGCAGTGAAGCTATCCTTGCGGTCGAGGACGATCCTAATATTCGCGCGACCGTCGTGCGTCAGCTGCGGGATCTCGGCTATCGCGTGTACGAGGCCGACGGCGCGGCCGCCGCCCTGCGCATTCTCGATGCGGCTGAGCCGATCGATCTATTGTTCACGGACATCGTTATGCCAGGTGGACTCAATGGGAAACAGCTCGCCATCAAGGCGCGCGCAGCGCGAGCCGATATAAAGGTGCTATTCACCTCGGGATTCCCGGGGTCATCTGACGCCGCGGGGGCACAGCTTGAGCCCGGCGATTCGCTGCTGAGTAAGCCCTACCGGAAGGCTGACTTGGCCAAGGCGGTGCAGGAAGCGCTCAGCAAGGCGGCGTAACTCTTCGGCTCAGTCCAGCGTCGGGTCAAGCACGATCTTACCCTGGCCGCCGTTCTCTTCGATCATGCGGTGCGCCTGCGCGGCCTGCGACAGCGGCATGACGCGGTCGATTTGCGGCATGATCTTGCCTTCGGCCGCGGCGGCGAGACAGTCCGGCAGGTCGGATGGCGTAAAGCCGGGCCGCCCTCTGATGGTGATGCGGTGGTGATAGAGGTAGGAAAAATCGATTGAGACGTCCGGGCCGGCGTGCGCGCCGGCCGTGACCAGCCGGCCGTCCATGCCGATGGCGCGGAAGGCGAGCGGCAGGACCTGCGGATTGGCGATGTTGTCGTAGAGCACGTCGACGCCCTTGCCGCCGGTGATCTTCAAAATCTCGTCGCGAATGTTCTGGGTATTGTAGTTGATGCCGTAATCGGCGCCGAGATTGATGCCGAGCTTGACGCGCTCGTCGGAGCCGGCGGCCGCAATAACGGTGGCGCCGATCACGTTCTTGGCGATCTGAATGCCGATAGTGCCGAGATTGCCGCCGGCGCCCATGATCAGCACGGTTTCGCCCTCCTTCAGCTCAGCGACGTGCGTCAGCAGATTCCAGGCGGTGGGGACGTGGCGCATGATGACGGCGGCGTGATGGAAATCGAGATGCTCGGGGACCGAGACCGCCGCGGCGGCCGGCACCGTTATCATTTCGGCAAAGCCGCCGGGCCGCTTGATGCCCATCATGCCCTGGGGGCCGTTGTAACCGCTGCCGTCCTCGGCGCAGACATTGAGCGGCATGATGCCTGCGGCGGCGACGCGGTCGCCGGCGCGCCAGCGGCCGACCTGCGGCCCGACCGCGTCGACGAGGCCGGCGCAGTCGACGCCGGGAATGAGCGGCAGCACCGGCCCGCGGTATTGCTCTCGGCCGGCGCGAAGGCTGACGTCAAGCACGCGATTAACGGTTGCTGCATGCACTTTGATGCGGATTTCGCCCTGGCGCGGCACCGGGTCGGGAACGTCCTCGTAGCGCAAAACCTCGGGCGGGCCGTATTCGCGCAGTACAATCGCTTTCATTCTCAGCCTTCAGCAATACAGGGGGATGATCCACTAACCGGCGGCGGCTGGTCTGGCAATCTGGATCGTCCTATCGTCGGCGCGGGACCCATTGGGGAGGGGTACGTTGGCCGACACTTCGATGAGTTTTGCCGACAAAATCGCTTGCGCGGAAGTGATCCAGAACTGGGGCGTGTTTCGCGACCAGGGCCGCTGGAAGGAGCTGCGCGGCACGTTCACGCCGGATGGCCACATTTCGGTGTCGTGGTTTCGCGGCCCGTTCGAGCTGTTCGTCGAACACTGCCGGGCGAGCTACGGCGCTCACAACAGCTGGTCGCGGCACCATCTGTTTCCGCCGACGATCAAGCTTGCCGGCGACCGCGCCGTGGCCGAGACCAGCGTCATCATCCGCGTGCGCCAGCCGTTCAACGGCATCGCCGTGGACATGACGTCGTGTTCGCGCTTCCTGGACCGGATCGAGCGTCATGCCGACGGCTGGCTCATCGCCGAGCGCGCCGCGATCTACGAGCGCGACCGCCTGGACCCGGTCGAACCGTCACCGGCCTTCGACGAACTGTTCAAGGCTGCCAACACCGCGCAATATCCCGAACAGTATCGTTACATGGCCTTTCGGCTGGCGCACGCCCCGGGCCGTTCGCTCGCCGCCGTGATCTATCGCGACGGCGGGCGGGAAACCGCGGACCTTTACGCACGCTATTCCGGCTGGCTTGACGGCGGCGCGCCTTGACGGCCGCGGTGCGCGCGGGGTAGCCGCGAGGCCCTGGAGAACTGCATGGCGGTCTATACCGATGTCGCGGCGGAAGACCTCGCGCCCTTCGTCGCCGGCTACGACATCGGCGAGCTCCTGGCCTACAAGGGCATCGCCGAGGGCGTCGAGAACTCGAATTTCCTGGTCCACACCAGCCGCGGCTCCTTCATCCTGACGCTTTACGAGCGGCGCGTCGCCGAGCGCGATCTGCCGTTTTTCCTGGCGCTGATGGAGCACCTGGCGAGCCGCGGCATCACCTGCCCGCAGCCGGTGAAGAACAAGGCTGGCAAGGTGCTGGGCAAGCTTGCCGGCCGGCCGGCGGCGCTCGTCACCTTTTTGGACGGCATGTGGATCCGCCGTCCGGCCACAGCCAACTGTGCGGCGCTCGGCGAAGCGCTGGCGCAGCTGCATCTCGCCGGCGCAGATTTTCCAATGCGCCGCGACAATGCGCTTTCGGTTGCCGGCTGGCGGGCGCTTTACGAAGGCTGCCGCGAGCGCGCTCACAAGGTCGAGCGCAATCTGGAAAAAGTCGTCGCCGCCGAGCTTGAAACCCTGGAGCGCGATTGGCCGCGCGGGCTGCCGCAAGGCGTCATCCATGCCGATCTGTTTCCCGACAATGTGTTTTTCCTCGGCGACAAACTGTCGGGCCTGATCGATTTCTATTTCGCCTGCACCGACACGCTGGTCTATGACGTCGCCATCTGCCTTAACGCCTGGTGCTTCGAGTCCGATCATTCCTACAACGTCACCAAGGGGCGGGCCCTGCTCGCCAACTACGCCAAGGTTCGGCCGCTGTCGCACGACGAGTGGTTGAAGCTGCCGCTGCTGGCCCGCGGCGCCGCGTTGCGCTTTCTGCTCACGCGGCTGGTCGACTGGCTCGACGTGCCGCCGGGAGCGCTGGTGCGGCCCAAGGACCCGCGCGAATACGCGCGCAAGCTTCGCTTCCACCAGAAGATCGAGAGCGCGCGCGATTACGGATTGCCCGAGCCGTGAGCACTTCTCCGCCGCATGTGACCATTCACACCGACGGTGCCTGCTCGGGAAATCCGGGTCCGGGCGGATGGGGCGCTATTTTGGAGTTCGGCGATCATATGAAGGAGATCAAGGGCGGCGAGCCGAACACGACCAATAACCGCATGGAGCTGATGGCGGCCATTGCGGCGTTCGAAGCGTTGAATCGGCCGTGCCGGGTCGATCTGCATACCGACAGTCAATATCTGCGCAACGGCATCATGAGCTACATCAATAATTGGAAACGCAACGGCTGGCGCACCGCCGACAAGAAACCGGTCAAGAACGTCGATTTGTGGCAGCGCCTCGATGCCGCGCTCAAGCCGCATCAGGTGCGCTGGTACTGGCTCAAAGGCCACGCCGGCCACGCGCAAAATGAGCGCGCCGATGTTCTGGCGCGCGAGGCGATTGCGGCGATTCGCGAATCGGCGCGGCGCACAAGTTGATCAATGGAGAGATTTGACATTGGCCGCTACTGTGAAACTGCAGCTGCAAGAAGGAATCCAAAAAGCAGTAGAAGAAGGATGGCACCGAAGGTCACCTCAAGAATGTTGGGTTTGGATATTTCCGGGCCTGTGTGTGCAGACGACTTTCCTCCGCCAAGCGGCGGCGGGAGGTCTGTCACATGAGTTTCATCGGGCTTTGCAATCGGTTCGAGTTCGCTCTTGGCCATGTCATTGTTTGGCTGTACGTGGGGCACCGCTTCTGGTCCCCGCTCGGTGCTTTGGTTGTCGGTGATGTCGACAATTTCGCGTTTGGCGGTTGCGACCTTGAGCTCGGAGATTGTCCGTTCAAGCGTCTCGATCTTTTGTGCGGCCTCTGCGGCCTGACGCAACAGATGGTCCTGGCGGTCTTCTATTTCGTCTCGTCGCCTGAGGTCTTCATGGATCTGGCCCTTCAGCTTTGAGTTGTCTTCCTCGGCGGTCCCAAGACGGTCTTTTAACATCGAGACGGCCTCGAGCAGATCGTCGCGCTCGCGCGTGACTTGCTGCTGCGAGGCGACTTCCTTAACAATCTGTTCGCGCAAAGTCCGATCGCGGCGCTCGGCGCCCTCCCGCCGGGCCCGTTCCGCGACCAATTCGGCCTCCAGCCTGTCTATCTGTCTTCTGACCCAAAGGGGCGTTAGTTTCGCTTCGACCTCCTGCTGAAGCTTCAGCCAGCCGTCGTATTGCTCGTCGCCCGTCCATGCACTCAAATTGGCACCCTGCAGCGCATAATGCCCCATAGGGAACTGATCGGCTGCCAGGTCATCGAGGAGCACCGGGATGAGCTTCCCATGCTGCTTGGCAACACTTGCTTCGTGCCGGACGTTGTCGGAGACGATCGAATGCACGGACCAGAATACGATCGCGCATTTGGATTGGTTGAGGCGTTGGCGAATCCATGTGTCCCAATCGGTGCCGGGCGGTACCGATTGGTCCCAAAAAATCTCGAATCCCCGCTCAGCAAGGGCCGCATGGATCGGACGCACCCGGTCGCGATCCTTGCTGGAATAGGAGAAGAAGATGTCTGACATAATCCGAAAGCGTCGCCCCCATGTCGGGAGCGAGTATATCGCTGCCGTCCAGGAAAATTAACTAGGCGCGAACGCTTTCGGGCACCACGGATAGGGTCTCAGTTCCGCCTGCTTTCTGGAGGCCTGAAGGTGATTGGGGCGTAAGCGGCTGAAAGCGCAGCAGCTGTCAAGTCATAATATCGTCCGGAGGCTCCGGAAGCCGCGATGCGGCTCTCCGGAATATAATCACTGTGGTGGCTTGGCGCCGATCGTGCATTCCAGGTCCGCGGGCGTTCGCCCGCGCCCCGGAATGAGGAAACTACAGCGCTTTCATCAAATTATCGGCGCCGGAAACCTCGGCCTTGCCGGGTGCCTCTTCCACGTTCAGCGTCTTCACGACGCCGTCGTCCACCACCATGGCATAGCGCTGCGAGCGCACGCCAAGCCCACGTTCGGTCAGGTCGGCGATCAAGCCGAGCGCCTTGGCCCAGTTGGCGCTGCCGTCGGCGAGAAACTCGATGGCATCGCCGCCGGAGGCCTTCTTCCAGGCGTCCATGACGAAGACGTCGTTGACGCCGGTGACGGCGATGGTGTCGACGCCCTTGCCCTTGATCGCGGCGGCGTTCTTGACGAAGCCCGGGAGGTGATTGCGGTGGCAGGTCGGCGTGAAGGCGCCCGGCACCGCGAACAGCACCACCTTCTTGCCCTTGAACAATTCGTCGGTCGTTTTCGGCTTCGGCCCGTCGGCTGTCATCACCATGAACGTGCCGTTGGGTACGCGGTCGCCGACCTTGATAGCCATGATCAAATCCTCTCAGGTTTCTGGGCTTCTCAGCGCGCAAAATAGCGCGGCGCAGACGAATTAGTCGAGATGGGCCGGAACCTCAATGGCGTCGTCGCCGGACACGGCGGTGAGCGTGATGGCCGCGCCCTTGATCCGCGCGCCGGGCGGGAGCCCGTCGAGATCGAAGGCAAACCGCCTGGTGGGTCCGGTTGCCGGGCCGATCGGTTGCGGCAGCGGCAGCGCCCAGTCAGGCGTCGGCCCTTCGGCATAAAGCTCGACCGGCG
>Ga0335074_10012548_pt1 | contig 11884 bp, 10 predicted proteins | sample Lox_Sample_23_FD_206715 | JGI IMG/M metagenome (GOLD analysis project Ga0335074, IMG submission 206715) | Soil microbial communities from Loxahatchee National Wildlife Refuge, Florida, United States - Lox_Sample_2.3 | ecosystem: Environmental > Terrestrial > Soil > Wetlands | place: USA...
CGTGCAGCATCGACGTGGTAGTGGTCTTGCCGTTGGTGCCGGTGACCGCCAGCCAGCGCCGCGGCGGCCCGTACCGGCCGGACTGGTCGAGGCGCCACGCCAGCTCGACGTCGCCCCAGACCGGCACTCCGGCGGCCGCCGCGGCGGCGGGCACCGGTGCGGCCGGCGGAAATCCGGGGCTCGCGATCACCAGGGCGTAGTCGGCGATGCGCTGAGCGGCGGTCGCGGAATCCAGCGTCGCGGTGCCGGTGTCGGCGAACTGCGACCGGGTGGCCGGGTTGTCGTCGCACAGCGTCGCGGTGGCGCCCAGCGCGTCCAGCGCCGTGAGCACCGCGCGGCCGGTCACTCCGCCGCCCGCGACCAGCACCGGCGCCGCCGACAGCGAATCGAGGTTCATCTCAGCCGGCGCCGGTGGCGGCGAGCCACTCGCTGTAGAACAACGCCACCCCCAGACCGCAGCTGATCGCGGTGAGCAGCCAGAACCGGATGATCACCGTGGTTTCGGCCCAGCCGACCAGCTCGAAATGGTGGTGGAACGGCGCCATCCGGAACACCCGGCGACCGGTGGTCCGGAAGGCCAGGATCTGCACCACCACCGAGACGATCTCCGCCACGAACAGCGAGCCGAGTACCACCGCGAGGATCTCGGTTCGGCTGGTCACCGAGATGCCGGCGATGATGCCGCCGAGTGCCAGCGACCCGGTGTCGCCCATGAAGATCTTGGCCGGAGCGGCGTTCCACCACAGGAAGCCGATGCAGGCGCCCGCCGTCGCGGCGGCGATGATCGCCAGGTCCAGCGGGTCGCGCACGTTGTAGCAACCCAGGCCCGGCGCGGTCGCGCAGGCGTTGCGGTACTGCCAGAACGTGATCAGCACGTAGGCGGCGGTGACCATGGCCATCGATCCGGCGGCCAGCCCGTCGAGGCCGTCGGTGAAGTTGACCGCGTTGGACCAGGCGCTGACGATCACCACGCAGAACAGCACGAAAAGCGCGGGAGCCAGTGTGACGGTGGCGATTTCGCGTACGTAGGACAGGTCGGAGGTGCCCGGCGTGAGGCCCGCGTCGTTCCGGAACTGCAGGACCAGGATGCCGACCAGGACGGCGGCGGTGATCTGCCCGACGGTCTTGGCCGTCTTGTTCAGGCCCAGGTTGCGTGATCGCCGGATCTTGATCAGGTCGTCGACGAATCCGACGGCGCCCAGCGTGGTGGCCAAGAACAGCACCAGCAGGCCCGACGCCGACGGGCCCTCCCCGTTGAAGGCCAGACCGGCGAGGTGGGTGCCCAGGTAGCCCGCCCAGATGCCGGCCAGGATCGCCACCCCGCCCATCGACGGCGTTCCGCGCTTGGTCTTGTGGCTCGGCGGGCCGTCCTCGCGGATCTCGTGACCGAAGCCCTGCCGGTTGAACAGCCGGATCAGCATCGGGGTCAGCAGGATTGACACCGTCAGCGAGATGCCGACGGCGATCAGGATGTCGATCAACGGGCGTCACCCGCCAGCGCGTCGGCCAATGCCCCCAGGCCCGCGGCGTTGGAGGCCTTGACCAGCACCACGTCCCCGGGCCGCAGTTCGGCCCGCAGCAGGGTCAGGGCGGCGTCGGCGTCGGCGACGATGGCGGCCTCGCCACCCCACGAGCCTTCCATGACCGCGCCGTGGTGCATCGCGCTCATAGACCTCCCCATTCCCACGACAACGAGTCGAGACACATCTAAGCGCACCGCCAGCCGGCCGATGCCATCGTGCTCGGCCAGCGCGTCGTCGCCGAGTTCGGCCATCTCGCCGAGCACGGCCCAGCTCCTGCGCTTTTCGGCGGGTTGTGCCCCCCGGCCCTGTTGCGGGCCGTGCGCGATCCAGGCGAGCGCCTGCAGCCCGGCCCGCATCGAGTCGGGGTTGGCGTTGTAGGCGTCGTCGATCACCGTCACCCCGTCGGTGCGGGTGCTCACCCTCATCCGGTGGCCCGACACCGGGCCTGCGTCGGCCAACGCCTCGGCTACCTGTGTGGGGGTGGCGCCGGATTCAAGCGCGACGGCGGCCGCGCACAGCGCGTTGCTGACGTGGTGGTCGCCGTGCACGGCGAGGGTGACGTCGACGGCGGAGTCGCCGGCGTGCAGGGCGAACTGCGGCCTGGCCAGCTCGTCGAGCGTCACCGGCCCGGCCCACACGTCGGCGGGGCTCTGCCTGCTGACCCTCACCACCCGGGCCGCGGTCACCTCGGCCATCGCCGCCACCGCCGGGTCGTCGACGTTGAGCACGACCACGCCGGATCGCGGAACAGCCTGCGGCAGTTCGGATTTCGTCTTGGCGATCGCCTCGCGTGAGCCGAATTCGCCCAGGTGCGCGGTGCCGACGTTGAGCACCACCCCGATGGCCGGCGGGGCGATCGCGGCCAGCTCCGCGATGTTGCCGAGGTGTCGCGCCGACAGTTCGAGGATCAGGTAGTCGGTGCTCGCCGTCGCCCGCAGCACGGTCCACGGGTGGCCCAGCTCGTTGTTGAACGACCCGGGCGGCGCGATCACCTCGCCGAGCGGCGCGAGCACCGCGGCCAGCAGGTCTTTCGTCGACGTCTTGCCCGACGAGCCGGTGATGCCGACGATGGTCAGCCCGCCGGCCACCAGCTCGGCGGCCACCGCCGCGGCCAGCTTGGCCAGCGCGGCCAGCACCGCCGCGCCCGACCCGTCGGTGTCGTGCTCGAGCACACCGGCGCCGCTCCCGGCGGCGGTCCGGTCCGGAGCGACCACGATCGCCGGCACCCCCACCGGCCGGGCGGCCAGCACCGCCACCGCCCCGGCGGCCACCGCGGAGGCCGCGTGGTCGTGCCCGTCGACTCTCGCCCCGGGCAGCGCCAGGAACAATCCACCGGAAGTGACTTTGCGGGAATCGAATTCGACCGTTCCGGTCACATGCAACGCCGCGGCATCCTCGGCCGAAATGTCGGCAAGTTCGCCGCCGACGATGGCGGCGATCTGCGCGACGGTGAGGTCGATCATGCTCTGGCCTCGAGCGCCGCGGCGAGCTCGGCGCGGTCGTCGAACGGGTGGGTCTGCCCACCGCGGGTCTGGCCGGTCTCATGGCCCTTGCCGGCGATCACCACCACATCACCGGCAGTCGCCCACCCGACCGCGTGGTCGATGGCCGCGCGCCGGTCGCCGATCTCGACGACGCGTGCGGCGGTGCCGGCTTGCGCTGCGCCGGAAAGGATCTCGCGGCGGATCGCCGCGGGATCCTCGCTGCGGGGGTTGTCGTCGGTGACGACGACGAGGTCGGCCAGCTCGGCGGCGATGCGGCCCATCGGCGCGCGCTTGCCCGGGTCGCGGTCGCCGCCGGCCCCGAACACCACGGCCAGCCGACCGTCGGGACGGCGCAGCGATCGCAGCACTTCCTGCAGCGCGCCCGGCTTGTGCGCGTAGTCGACCAGCGCGAGGAAGTCCTGCCCTCGGTCGATCTGCTCGAGCCGCCCGGGAACCTGGGTGTGCCGCAGCCCCGCCGACGCCTGCTCGGGTGACACCCCGACGGCGTCGAGGATCGCCAGTGCGACAAGGCAATTGGCGATGTTGTAGGCGCCGGGCAGCCGAATCCCCAGCCGGTGGTGCACGCCGGCCGGGTCGACCGCGGTGAACTCCTGCGCGCCGGCCTCGGCCTTGACGTCCTCGGTGCGCCAGTCCGCGGGCCGACCCTGCGTGCTCACCGTGGTCGCGGCGTCGCAGCGGTTGGCCATCGCGTGGCCGGCGTCGTCGTCGACGCATACCACCGCGCGACGGGCACGCAGCGGCGACGCGGGGTCGAACAGCCGCGCCTTGGCCTCGAAGTAGTCCTCCATGGTCGGGTGGAAGTCGAGGTGGTCGCGGGACAGGTTGGTGAATCCGGCGACCGCGAAGCGAATGCCGTCGGCGCGGCCCAGCGTCAGCGCGTGACTGGACACCTCCATCACCACGGTGTCGACGCCGCGCTCGACCATCACCGCAAGCAAAGCCTGCAGCGCCGGCGCCTCGGGCGTGGTCAGCGTGCTGGGGATGTCGACGCCGTTGATGCGCAGCCCGACGGTGCCGATCAGCCCCACACTGCGTCCGGCCGATCGCAGACCGGCCTCGATCAGGTACGTCGTGGTCGTCTTTCCCGACGTCCCGGTGACGCCGACGACGGCCAGCTGCTCGGACGGGTGCCCGTACACGGTGGCGGCCAGTTCGCCGAGCACGTGGCGAGGTTCGGGATGCACCAGAACCGGCAGCGAACCGGTGTGACCGGCCAACTCCGCCAATCCGGCGGCATCGGTGAGCACCGCGACGGCCCCGCGTTCGACCGCGTCGGCGAGGAAGCGGGCGCCGTGCGTCGACCCTCCCGACAGGGCGGCGAACAGGTCGCCGGACCGCACATCCTGGGCGCGCAGCGTCACCCCGGTGATGCGCAGGTCGGGGATGACGCCCGGCCGAGTTGGGCCCTCGGCCAGTACCGCGCCGATTTGCGCGGCCAGCGTCGGCAGCGGCGCGCCCACAGCGGTGGCGGGGCGCAGCGCAGCGGACACCGATACCACCTTTCTGTGCGGCCGATCCGTCGTCTTAGTAGGCCATGCCACCCTATCTATCCGGCAAATTCCGACGACGGGTCAGGCGGAACCCGCCGCGCGCAGCCTCTCGGCGTTCTCGCGCTCCTGCGCCGCAAACTCGATCGCGTCGTTGGTCAACGCCAACGCATGATCGCCGACCGTGGTCAGCAGTCTGCGTGAGGTCTCCAGCCAGGCCGCCATCTTGCTGTCCAGCGCCGCCGCCGAGCTGCCGACCCAGCCACGCTGCGCGGCCGCTATCCGGTTGTCCGACAACGCGTGCGCCGTCGCCAGCTCCTCGCCCTGCGCGGCCACCTGGGCCGCCGAGCCCGCGAGCATTTCCAGGTCGACGCGAATGTCTTTATCAGTTGCCATCGCTGCTCTCCCTAGCAGGGGCCGGCAGGAGCCGCAATTCACTGCGCGGCTACATGGCCTGCAATGTCAACGGTGGCCCGGGATCGGGTGAGAGCGGCACATTTCCGCGTTGCAGCAGCCAGCCGGCGATGTTGTGGAACAGCGGGGCGGCCGAGTGGCCCGGGGTGCCGTCCGAGTTAGTCGCCGGGTTGTCCATCATGATGCCGATGACGTAGCGAGGGTCGTCGCTGGTGGCGATGCCGGCGAAGGTGATCCAGTAGACGTTGTCGTAGTAGCAGCCACACGCCGGGTTGATCTGCTGCGCCGTCCCGGTTTTGCCCGAGATCTGGTAGCCGTCGACGGCGGCGGCCGGTCCGGTGCCCTGCTGGTTGCCGGTCGGATCGTGTTGCACCACACCGCGCAGCATGTTGCGGACGGTCTTCGCGGTCTGTGCCGACACCACCTGAACGCCTTCTGCGCGAGGCTCTTCGGTGCGGGCGCCGTCCGGCGCGATGGTCGCCTTGATGATTCGCGGCGGCATCCGGACGCCGTCGTTGGCGATCGCCTGGTACATGCCGGTCATCTGCAACAGGGTCATCGAAAGCCCTTGCCCGATCGGCAAGTTGGAGAATGTGCTGCCCGACCATTGGTCGATGGGCGGCACCAGTCCGGCGCTTTCACCGGGCAACCCGACGCCGGTGCGCTGACCCAGCCCGAACTTGCGCATCATGTCGTAATAGCGTTGCGGCCCAATGCGCTGCGCGAGCATCAACGTGCCCACGTTGGAGGATTTCGAGAACACGCCGGTGGTCGTGTAGGGCGCGACGCCGTGGACCCAGGCGTCGTGGACGGTGACCCCGCCCATGTTGATCGAGCCCGGCACCTGCAGCACTTCGTCGGGATTGGTGACGCCGTACTCGATCGCCGAGGCCGCGGTGACCACCTTGTTCACCGAACCCGGCTCGAACGGTGAGGAGACCGGGAGATCGCCCAACTGCTTGTTGCCCTGACGCCCGATGTCCTGGGATGGGTCGAAGGTGTTGTCGTTGGACATGGCCAGCACTTCGCCGGTCTTGGCGTCCAGCACCACCGCAGAGACGTTGCGCGCACCGGACAGGTTCTTGGCCTGCTGCACTTGCTGCTGGACGTAGAACTGGATGTCGTCGTCGAGGGTCAGCTGAACGGTCGAGCCATTGACCGCCTGGTGCTGGTTGCGGTAGCTGCCCGGGATCACCACTCCGTCGGAGCCGCGGTCGTAGGTCACCGATCCGTCGGTGCCGGCCAGCTCGGCGTCCATCGCGTCTTCCAAGCCGAGCAAACCGTGTCCGTCCCAGTCGATTCCGCCGACAATGTTGGCCGCCAACGACCCGCCGGGATATTGCCGGAGGTCTTGGCGTTCGGCGCCGACCTCGGGAAATTTTGTGGTGATCGCGGTGGCGATGGCGGGGTCGACGGCGCGAGCCAGGTAGACGAAAGTCTCGTCGCTGCGCAGCTTCTTGAGCACGGTGGCCTTGTCCGGCTTGTTGTTCAGCCGCAGCGCCACCTCCTTGGCAATGTCTTTCAATCGCTGGTCGGGATCAGGGGCTTTCGCGTTCTTCTGCCTGGCCTCGGTCAGCTGCTTGCGGATCCGGTGCGGCTGGAAGGTCAGCGCGCGGGCCTCGATGGTGAAGGCGAGTTGATTGTTGTTGCGGTCGATGATGCTGCCGCGCACCGCCTTTTCGACGTCGGTGACCTTGAGTTGTCCCGCGGCCTCCGAACGCAGTCCGGAAGCGCGTGGCACCTGAATCATGAACAGCTGGACGGCGGCGACCAGCAGGGCCAGGAAGATGACCCCATTGCCCACCCGATGCCGGAAGATGAACGACGCGCCGCGCGTCGCGACCTCCGAAACCTGGCGGGTACGGCGATCGCGCGCCGAATGGCCGGCCGTGTTCGCCTTCGCGCGCGGTTGCGCCTTGGTCTTCAACGGCTTGCGGGAATGACCGCCGCGCTGCGCCGGTCGCCTGCCCGACCGGTCCGCGCGGCTCACCGCGGAGCGCCGGGCGTCGTGACGGTCAAGGGGCCAAACTGCTCGCCGATGAGCGGTGCGACAGGCGCGGTGAGGTGCGGTACCCCTGGAGGCGTCGCGTCGGCGGGGGGCGCAATCGCCGCGGGCGGCAGGGGAGCAACTGGGGCCGGCGGTGCGACGACAGGCGGTGCGAAGGCGGGCGGAGGCGCCACCCCCGGCGCAGGCGGCGCACCCGGGGCGAGCGGCACGCCGGGCACGGGCACCGGTCCCGCGGCGGGCGGCGCAAGCGGAACCGCCGGTGCGGGAAGGTGTTCGGTGCCCAGCGTGGCGGCGCCGTCAGGGGTCCGGACCATCGCGTCGGGTCCGGGGGCCAGCGGAACTCCCGGAGCACCGTTGCCGGGCAACACCCGCGTCGGAACTTCCAGCGAATTCACCTGCGGCGCAGGCGGCGTCGGCTTTTCATCGGGCAGCTTGATGTTCAACGGCGGCGGCGGGACGCCTTGTGCAGGCTTGGGCGTACCGACGACCACCCAATTGCCCGCAGGATCCTGAACCAAATGTGCAGTGTCCCTGGTCGGGATCATCCCCAAACTGCGGGCGGCCTCCGCCAGCGCAGGTGCGGACTGCGCCTGCTGCACGTCGCGTTCGAGCGCTTCCTTTTGCTGCTGCAGCAACTCGGTGCGCTGACGGGCACTGCCCAGCTGGTAGGAGCGCTCGGCGGCGTCGGTGGACAGCCACAACGTCAGGCCCAGCCCGGCGCCCAGTGAACCGATGACGAACACCACAAACGGGACTTTGGCCGCCAAGGTCTGCGGCCGCAGGTCGATCGAGGCCAGCCGGTCCAGCAAGCGTTCCCGCAGTGGTGGGCGAATAACCTTGGGTGCTTTGGCTTTCCGCGCCTTCGCACGAGCCTTGGCCTGGACGGTGCTTTTCGGTCGGGCCGGCCGCTCGACCGGCCGGGAGACCGGCGTGGTCTTCGGCGCGGATCGCGACGTCCGCGGCTCGCGGGCCGGCGCCGAGGCCTTGCCGGGGCGGGGACGTTTGCGACGCGCGGGGGTCTGCTCGGCTGTTCGGCGCCCAGCGGTCGCCGAAGCGTTGCCCCGCCCACGACGACGATCGCCGCGGCGGGGCGGTTGCGCTTCGCGCTTGGCTTTCATGAGCCTCCCCTGCTCGCTGCCTGTGGTTTCGGTCGCACACGTTGGATGGCCCGCAGTCGCACCGCCGCGCTGCGCGCGTTCCGTGCAACCTCGGCGTCGTCGGCACGTTCGGCGCCGCGGGTCAGCAGCGTGAATTGCGGTGCATGTTCGGGTAATTCGACCGGCAGGTCCGACGGTGTGCCGGAGGCGGTGGCCGCGGCGAACACCCGCTTGACGATTCGGTCCTCCAGCGACTGGTAGGCCATCACGACCATGCGGCCGCCGACGGCCAGGGCGTCCAGCGCAGCGGGCATGGCGCCGCGCAGGGCCTCCAACTCGGCGTTGACCGCGATGCGCAGTGCCTGGAAGGTCCGCTTGGCCGGATGCCCGCCGGTGCGCCGGGCCGGCGCCGGAACCGCTTGGTAGACAACCTCTACCAGCTCGCTCGTCGAGGTGAACGGTGTGCGCGCACGCCGGCGGGCGATGTGGGTCGCGATGCGGCGGGCGAAGCGCTCCTCGCCGTAGCGGCGCAGGATGTCGGTCAACGCGGCCTCGTCGTAGCTGTTGACGATCTCGGCCGCGGTCAGCGGTGAGGTTGGGTCCATCCGCATGTCCAGCGGCGCGTCCTGAGCGTAGGAGAACCCCCGCTCCGCGCGGTCGAGCTGCATGGACGACACACCCAGGTCGAAAAGGATTCCGTCGACGGATTCGGTTCGGCCGTAGCCCGATTCGGCCAGCGCGGCGTCTATCCCGTCATACCTGATCTGCACCAGGGTGAGCCGATCACCGAAACGCGCCAGCCGCGCACGGGCGATGTCCAGCGCCGTCGGGTCGCGGTCGACGCCGATCACCCGCAACCCGGGTAATTCGGTGAGGAACCGCTCGGCGTGGCCGCCGGCACCGAGGGTCGCGTCGATCAGCACCGCCCCGGATCCGTCGACCTGGTGGCGCGTCAGCGCGGGCTGCAGCAGATCGAAGCAGCGGTCGAGCAGCACGGGCACATGGCCGAAATCACCAGCGGCGTCAGGCACGACAACACCTTCCCGACGAGGGGCGCGACGTGCCCCTGCATCGAGGTCCCTGTCCGATAGCACGAACCTGGCGTTGGGGAAGTACGTCAGGGTCGGTTCGGGCAGAGGCCACGATGCACGGGCACGCGCCTCAAATAATGTCGCCGAGTGCTTCATCGCTGGCCGCGGAGAAGTTCTCTTCGTGGGTCTGTTGGTATTCCTGCCAGGCCTGCGCGTCCCAAATCTCCAGGTAGTCAACCGATCCGATCACCACGCAGTCCTTGGAGAGGTTCGCGTAGCGGCGGTGGTCGGCCGACAAGGTGATCCGGCCCTGGGCGTCGGGACGTTGTTCGTCGGTGGCGGCGGCCAGGTTGCGCAGGAACGCCCTGGCGTTCGGATTGCTTCGGGACGCGCTGCTGGCCCGGCGGGCAAGGTCCTCGAATTCCGACCGGGGATAGACAGCGAGGCTGTGATCTTGGCTCTTGGTAACCATCAACCCTCCTGCCAGCGCTTCTCGGAACTTTGCCGGGAGCGTCAACCTCCCCTTGTCGTCGAGCTTGGGCGTGTAGGTGCCGAGAAACATCTGGCCACCTCCACGCCTTTCGACTTCCGCCACCATACCCCACAATCCCCCACTGCGCTCCATTTAACGACACGAATGTCACCGTTTGGTGTCGTTTCAGCAGGTTTCCGGCCACTCATGCACTGGGATCGCGCCGCGTTGCCAGCGAAAAGCCGCAGATAAATGCCCTATGAGCTGCTGTTATCGCCGAGGTGGGGCGTAGTGGGTCACCCTTACGGCGCGATGGGTGGGACGCCGGCTTCCGCGGATACCAAAAAGGGCAGCCCGTGGGGCTGCCCTTGGTGAGTTCGAGCGACTATTCCTCGAAGCGGCGGCGGAAGCGGTCTTCCATCCGGCTGGTGAACGACCCGCCCGCGCCCTTGCCGCGGCGCTGGCGTGCGCCCGCCGACGGTCCGGGACGTTCGCCCTTCCCGGCAAGCCGCGGGCCGGTGATCGCGAAGACCACGCCACCGAACATCACCACGAAACCGACCACCGAGAGGATCGGGAAGTTTCCGATCATGGTGGCCTTAAAAGCCACTCCCGAGACCAACATTGCCAGGCCGAGGACGAACAACGCCGCGCCCTGCAGCCGTCGGCGCGCTGTCGGCGCCCGCAGGCCCCCGCCACGCACGCTCGAGGCGAATTTGGGGTCCTCGGCATAGAGAGCGCTCTCGATCTGGTCGAGCATCCGCTGCTCATGATCGGAGAGTGGCATTCGTCCCTCCTTGCCGAAAACCTGTCACGTTAATACCGATAGCACGTAGCTGCCCGCTGTGTGGGCAACTAATAAGAATGATACGAGGTCAATCTGCGCCTTACCACTGCTTCGCGAGCCGATTGTAGTCGCGGCCGGTCGGCGAACCACGCACCGCCACTGCCCCGATAATGGAATGGCACACGGCACTGGACGACTGACGAGGAGAACGCGAGTTGGCGACATTCCTCATCAACCTGCCGCCGCAGGATATGCAGCGGCGTCTTACAGACGCCCTGGGTGTGTACGTCGACGCGATGCGCTACCCACCGGGGACCGAGAACCAGCGTGCCGCCATGTGGCTGGAGCACACTCGGCGGCGCGGCTGGCAGGCGGTGGCCGCCGTGGAAGTCGACGCGCCGGCCGAGTCGACACCGTCGGCGACCCAGCTGAGCGACGCGCCGCTGCTGGGCGTGGCCTACGGCTACTGCGGCGCACCCGATCAGTGGTGGCAACAGCAGGTCGTGCTCGGGTTGCAACACCGCGGCTTCGCCGACCCGGAGATCACCAAGCTGATGGCCAGCTATTTCGAGCTGACCGAACTGCACATCCATCCCCGGGCGCAGGGCCGCGGCCTGGGAGAGGCGCTGGCGCGACGGCTGCTCGCCGACCGCGGCGAGGCCAACGTGCTGCTGTCCACCCCGGAGACCAACGGCGAGGCCAATCGCGCGTGGCGGCTCTACCGGCGGCTGGGCTTCACCGACATCATCCGCGGATACCACTTCACCGGCGACCCGCGGGCCTTCGCGATCCTGGGCCGCGAGCTGCCGCTGTAGTCGCCCCGGCTCAGGCACGGTCTGGCACGATGACCTGGTGCGCGCCAGCGGTATCCAGCTCATGCCCCGAGGTTCGACTGCTCGTCGCCGCCGGCCATTGATGGCGATCGCGATGCTGCTCCTGGTGATACCGCTGTTCGCCGGATGCGTGCGGATCAAGGCGTCGATCACCATCTCCCCCGACGACCTGGTGTCCGGCGAGATCATCGCGTCGGCCAAACCGCGCAACGACAAGGACGCCGGGCCGCAGCTGGATCCCAATCTGCCGTTCAGCCAGAAGGTCGCGGTCTCCAAGTACGACCGCGACGGCTACGTCGGGTCGCAGGCGGTGTTTTCTGACCTGACGTTCGCCGAGCTGCCCGAGCTGGCGCACATGAACTCCGATGCGCAGGGCGTGAACCTGTCCCTGCGCCGCGCCGGCGACCTGGTGATCCTGGAAGGACGCGCGGACCTGACGTCGCTGACCGACGCCGACGCCGACGTCGAGCTCACCGTCTCCTTCCCCGGCGCCGTCACCTCGACCAACGGCGACCGCGTCGACCCGGACACGGTGCTGTGGAAACTCAAACCCGGCGTGGTCAGCGCGCTCACCGCGCAGTCCCGCTACACCGATCCGAGCACCCGATCGTTCAACGGCGCGGCGCTGTGGCTCGGGCTGGCGGCGCTCGTGGTCGCGGGCGCGGTCAGCGGGCTGGCCTGGTATAGCCGCGACCGCTCGCCGCGGGTCGCCGAGCCGAGCGACCCG
>Ga0335074_10012549_pt1 | contig 11883 bp, 11 predicted proteins | sample Lox_Sample_23_FD_206715 | JGI IMG/M metagenome (GOLD analysis project Ga0335074, IMG submission 206715) | Soil microbial communities from Loxahatchee National Wildlife Refuge, Florida, United States - Lox_Sample_2.3 | ecosystem: Environmental > Terrestrial > Soil > Wetlands | place: USA...
ATGGACACAGTCAGGCGCCTGTTCGGCGAGTCTTCCATCGAGCGGCGTTGTGACGTCGCGACAAGTCCTTGCCTATGATCCGATGGGGCACATTAAGAAAGAGGAGCAGTGCACGCCAGGCAACTGCAGTACGACAGTGTCGCCGTACAAACTGTTTTATGACTATAACCTCGCGGGGAAGATGACCCATGCCAACGATGGAATCGGCCAAGCAGGTTGGTTCCCTCAGTACGATGGCTTCGGTCGATTGAGTGGCGTGTCAGCGACGACCATATGGCCAACGCAGTTTTATCCATCGCAGTTGCTTTCTGTCCAAGGCTACTCGCCATCCGGTGGGTTCACGAGTTGGACACTTGGAACACCGACCTCGGGACAGCCTGCCCTTACAGTTACCCAAACCTACGATAAACACCTCCGGCCAGTGACAGAAAGTGTGACCGGCCATGACTAACGAAACGGTGAGGGGTTGGTTTCCACTGGCGCTCGGTGTGCTATTTCTTCTGCCTGTCTTAGACTGCCGTGCCGCGACCACGACAATTACTATTGGCGGGTCGGAACAATTCGCTCTTCCGACCACATGGGACAATGGTTTGTTCTCACTATCCGTAAATGGACATACGGAGTCCGTCACCTATGGTCAGTTCTCCACACCCCAATCTGTTGCCTCCGGCTTAGCCGCCAAATTCGCTTTGGACTGCACGAGCCCAGTGATCGCTCATGCGAATGGCGCGGTCATCACTCTCACGACCAAGCGCTCTAATGAGACATTCGCTCAGATCAGCGCTTCAGCTTCCTGGAACACCGCATCTTTCACGCAGGCTTCTTTCAGCCTGCAGCAGAGCCAATCCGCGTCAGGATCGATGGCGCCCTCATTGGCGCTCTCGTGTACTCCGAATCCCATTCCCTCCGGCGGCTCCGCAAATTGCACGGCCGAATTGCCGAGCGGAGCAACTGGCACAGTTAGTTTTTCAATGGACGGTCAACCCGCATGGTCCACGGCAGACGTCGACGGGAAGGGTTCGGCACCAGCCAGTACTCTCTCTGGTCTTCAGCCCGGAAATCACACGCTCTCCGCCTCATACTCCGGCGACAGCAACTACAATGCGACATCTCAAACACTTGCCGTGAACGTCGATTCTGGAGCGCTCAACTCTCAGGTCGTATACAGCTATAGTATCCTGATGCCCGACGGTATCACCTCTGGTTACCAGCCGAATGGCAACATCCAGGCCTACAATGATACGGTGAACGGCCAGTGGAGCTTGCAATACGATGGTCTCAATCGGGTTGCCAACGCGAGCCTGCTCCCTGTAAACAGCCCTCAGCAATATATGTGCTGGAGATATGACTCTTTCGGCAATCGCACGATGGAGATGACCTCGGCATCGTCCATCGGAGGAGGCGGTACGACTGACTGCTCCCCGACCGGAGCATCGCAGAATAACGTGGCTTCTTACGATTCGAACAATCACCTTACTGGAAATTCCCTGGGACCTCTTCCCGCCCCTGATGCTGCCGGGAACACATCGAGTGACGGTACGAACAGCTACCTGTATGACGGTGAAGGTCGACTATGTGCGATGGGCACCCGGCTTGTATCCGGTGGCCTGGCGATGTTCCAGTACATCTACGATGCTGACGGCAATCGGGTGGCTAAGGGCATAATCACAAGCTTCAGCTGCAACGCCAGTTCGAACGGGTTTACACCCACGAGTTCCTATGTGCTGGACCAGGATGGCCACCAAGTCACTGAAATGGCGCAGAGCTCTGGACAGAATGCATGGGCACACACCAACGTCTATGCTGGGGGAGTACTGCTTGCCACGTACGATGCATTAGGATTGCACTTCCACCTTGGCGACTGGCTGGGAAATCGCCGTGTCCAGACCAATGCCTTCGGACAGGTGGAAGAGCGCTGTGTAAACGCGCCCTTTGGTGATGGTCTCATCTGCAACTCGCCGAGTTCTGCTCCAAATACAGCCGATGATGCAACGGAGCATCACTTCACGGGCAAGGAAAGAGACGCAGAATCAGGCAACGACTACTTCGGGGCTAGGTACTACGCGAGCAGCATGGGAAGGTTTATCAGCCCCGATCCGATGGGCATCCCATCGGGAGATCTCAACAATCCCCAAAGCTTGAACCTGTTCAGCTATGTGCTCAACAATCCTCTCGTGGGTGTTGACCCAGACGGCAAAGAGTGTGTCTGGGACGACGGCAGCTATGATTCGAATGATGACCCTGATACTGGAGATCCCGACAAGTGCGCTAAGCAAGGAGGAACGTGGATTGGGCATGATGTGTTTGTAAATAGCCCATATTATCGAGGCGACTGGACGGATCAAGGCGATGCTGATACTGCCGACCTTGTTCAGGATATTCAGTCCTGTTCAGCGACGGTCGGCGGAGGTCAAGCCGCCTCCCTACTGATTGCGGACGCGTTCACGCAGGGCTATACGGATGACCAAACAGCGTACCTCCTAGCATCGGCGCAGTGGGAGAGCAACATGGGGTCGTCTATGGTAGAGCTTGGAGGCGCGGCTTACCTGTCTCAATACGATGGGAACAAAAGACTCGGAAATACGCAACCCGGGGATGGTGCACTCTTTCGAGGCCGTGGTTACGTACAGATAACCGGTCGGACGGCATATCAGGGGTGGTCGAAAGTTCTGGGAGTCAACCTCGTGGGGAATCCGAATCTCGCGACGAATCCGGACATTGCTGCAGAAATTGCATCCGAAGGCGCATTCCGGGGAACATTCACAGGTCGCAGCTTGTATGACTATATAAATCCTTCTGGATCAAATTTCCAAGGGGCTCGTGGCGTCATTAACGGTGACGGTGCAAAGAACGGTCCCGCCGTCGCGGCGTGGGCTTATGCTTTCAGAAACACCATGTCCGGATGCAGATAATGAACAGGGCAATGCTAAAGATGAAGGCCATATTGTTACTCGCAGCCACTGTTGTGGCCCTGCTCGCCGGACCGCCCACGGACGGACAGTCTCCGGATATGCTGCCTAATGGCCGCCAAGTCGCCAAAGCGCTCCGCCCCATCTTGGCAAAGCTAAGCTCAGGCACGGCGGTTCCCTTACGTCTACCTTCGTATATTCCATTCTCGAGTGATCCAAAAAACCCAGTCTACAGCTCCCTATCGTATCTAAGCGAGTCTAGCTACGAAGTTGAACTCTCTTGGTCTCAAGACTGTTCGGGCGGTAATAGCTGTCATTTGGGTACTATTCGTGGAAGTAAGGGCTCCGACGAGCAACAGAGTGGAGGATCTTTGGTTTGGCTTAGGCCTGGACTAAAAGGCCACTTTACTCCTGCCGTATGTGGCGGAGCCGGATGCACAGATTCGACGATCTCCTGGAGCGAGGGAGGATTTGTTTATTCGATGAGCATCAAGGCTGGCAAAGAGACTTATCTCGCCAAGATGGCTCGATCCGCTCTCGAACATTAGACATTTGGCAGGGTCAGAATGGCAGCACCGGCGTGCTCGTCCACAAATCCCACATGCTTGTTTCGAGACGTAACACCTCGCACTCTCTTACGGAGATCGGGCTCGAGCGTTTATTGGCCGAAACTATTCACTGAAACCAAGGCGGCCCTTTAAGAGAGAGCAGGTCATGCGGCAGCGAATGGCACTAAGTTCATCGGAAGCCCCATGCAAGGTGCCAACGGCACGTGACCAATCTCCCGCGCCTGGGGGATGTGCGGTTCAGCGGGGGGCGCATGCAGACGGACGGCAACCTCAACGCGTGGGTCTCCAACCGGATGTTGAAGTGCGACCCACCCTCTGAGCTTTGCTGGTTCCCGCACCGCAGACCACCACCTTTTGTCCGCCGGTTTGGAGATAACCCTAGACGGGATTGCTCTGTGACCCGGTTCGCTGCTGCTGACTTGGTGATCCGTCCCATGCGAAATGCTTCTCGAAACCATTTGAGAGGGGAATAGGTGTGGGGCAGGGAGCAGCAGCCCAAGAAAAATCTCAGTAGTCACTCCATAAACCTCGTTCGGTCCCCGAGGTTTAGGACATGACGGATCTAATCATTTCCAGTTCGCTCCATAACGCCCGATCATTCTCTCTGCTCAACTCCGACGACGCCATCCGAAGCGCCATAGCACGCCATCGAGTCTGGATTGAACAGGCAATAAGCTCTTCGTTTGAAGAATCCATCTTCATCAGGCTTGATTTCGACATCAGCGAGACTGCAGTGGACCATATCTTCGGCTTTTCAGAACGGCCTAGTCAGAGCGCCCGCCAGACCCGGATGCGGCTGAAAGTCGAATCGATCAATACGCCTCCCAATTGCGCTCCGCTCGTCTCGTTCGCGGAGCCTAACACTGAAGCAAGTAATCATCTGCTCGGATTGCTTAGTATTCCTCCTCCACGTAGAGGGATTGCATTAACCTGGAGGGACTGCCCGGTCGCGGTGAAGCTCGAGGGGATTCCATCCCCGGTAGTTTTGCTGAATATTGCATACACCGCCACGGTTTCGAGCCATGAGGAAGCTACAGCGCACCTACTTATCACTTCCAAGATCCAAGTGCATGAAGTGTTGCGGTTCCTGTCATTTCTCGACAGCGCCGATCATCGGCCTCGCGTTTACACCGCGAATGGGTCAACACGTCCCGTTGCGCGTCTCTCTTGGGATGAACTGATTCTCGATCCGACCATCGTGAACCTGCTAAAGGATGACTTCGAGTGCTTTTGGGCACGAGAAACGTGGTTCCGAGCCAGGAATTTACCGTTCCGCCGCGGATATCTGTTGCATGGACCTCCGGGCAACGGAAAGAGCAGCGCTATCAGGGCGATGATGACAAGCCGCGGGCTCAGTGCGTACACGCTTCGATTGTTCGACCCCCATGCAGACGATTCCGATCTTGAGGCAGTATTCGAGAGGGCCGCAAAGCATCGCCCGTCCATTGTCCTTCTGGAAGACTTGGACCGAGCGTTTCCCCGGACCGGAGAAAGCAAGAGTTCGCTCAGTTTGCAGGCTCTCCTTAATTGTCTTGACGGAGTGGGTACCCCGGAGGGGATCGTGGTGATAGCAACCGCAAACGAGCCCTCTGTCCTCGACCCTGCGATTCTCAAGCGACCGGGGCGCTTCGATCGAGTGGTCCACTTTCCCAACCCGTGCGCTCAACTTCGGCGAGACTACTTCCTGAAGATGCATCCCCGTCTTGACAGGCAAGGTTTGGCTCCGGTCGTTGCTGAGTCGGACGGCATGTCGTTCGCGCAACGTCGCGAGGTCTAGATCCCTCGCCGGTGCCGAACATTACAGTAGACGATCTCTCGGCTGCAGTTCGATCTATCGGGAGCAGTCACCCGCTTGGATCGGGAGGCGGAATCCGATCCTGAGCCGGCCGCACCGAAAGAACGTTGGATCTCCTCAGCGGTCATCGGGAAATCGCCTCACTGGGGCGATTTGCACTCGGCTGCGTTTAGTTCATTCATGCTCTGCGCTGGGCAAACAATGACCGATCTCGTGCGCTGTCGGTGCACGGAGTCGCTGGCGGACTTGCGAGATCGGCCGCCCTCGGGAAACCGCTCGCCGTAATCCGGTGGCCCGGCCCGGCGGAGGGTATTAACCCTTGCGGGGGCGGCAAGATATCAGTTCACCGGGTATGTAGGTGTCCTGCGACATTCGCGTAAGAAAAAAGTCAGGTTCGAACTCAATTTTTGATCACCAGCTGCCTAGGTTGAAGAAGAGAGGACTACCTACATGCGAGTGGCAGCTGGAACGAACCGAAAAAGTCAAGCTGGGAAGAGGTCGAAAGATGAAGAACTGATCACACAAACGATAACCGAATGGGTAGTCCCTGCGCTAGCACGACACATCATGGCAGCGCGTCCCGCGACGAACGGCTGTCCCGCCCGTGAGGCCATCAAGGAATGCCGGGCTGGACTGACTCCAGCCGCCAGCCCCAGAGCTAAGCACTAGTGTGGGCTACCCAGCTTTGTCGCCATGTGCAACTTCAACCAGTGAACTTTTAACCCTTCTGTATAGAGACCTCTCTATAAGGATATGCATCAACCATGCCCAAGAATGAACCAAACCATTTGGCATCCCAGTCACGCGCGAATGATATACAGATGCCTCGTCACAGCGTCATCATCTTCTATGGACGTTTCAGTCTCTCTGATCTACAGGACAATTCTATAGACCAGCAACTGCGTTCTTGCCGGGAAGAGGCCAAAAAGCACGGCCAAGTAATCTCCGATGAGTGGGTCTTTTCGGACGAGGGTGTTCGCGGTGCAGAGGAATCTCGCCCGGAACTCGATCGTATGCTCGGCCTGATACGATCCGGCGCTATAAATTGCAGTGACCTGTACATCTTCGACACGTCCCGGTTGGCTCGAGACATCGAGATCGCCGCACGTCTGCAGCGGTTCTTTGATTACCACAAGATCCGCGTGCACTATGTAGCCAACGGGATGGTCTCTGGTAATCCAGGGTTCAACTTGCAGCACGCAATGTTTTCTGCATTCGACCAACAATTCTCGGCCACTCTCGGGAAGCACGTGCGCCGAGGTCAAATCGGCCAGCTCGAGATGGGCTACGCCGCGATGGCGCGATGCTATGGATACGATCATGTACCGGACATGGATCCGAGATACGCCGATTCCTTCGATGCTCGGCGTCGTCGTGGAGTAAATGCCGTGATCAACCCGGCCCAGGCGGAGGTCGTAAGGATGATCTTCCAGTTGTATCGCACGGGGTGGGGTTACAATGCCATCGCTCGCCGACTGAATGAAATGGGCATCAGGTCTCCTCGGCGGCCTACGAGGAACAAGGTCCGCAAGTGGAGTACGAGTTCGATCCGTACGATTCTGTCCAACTCTCGGTACACCGGTCGAGTCCGCCACGGCCTGATGGAGACAACCAGGCACCCGGAAAGTCGGAAGCTTGTCCACCAAGAGCGGGATGAATCGGAATGGAAGCAATACACCTTCGAAGACCTCCGCATTATCTCCGATGAAGAGTTCGATGAGGTCCAGCGGATACGCGCGTCACGGGACACGCTTGGCGATCGCCGCAAGACCGGCGGGCTTAACAAGGCGAAGGGCGTGTACGTCTTCTCCGGCCTGCTTTATTGCGACCTGTGCGGAAGTAATATGACCATCTGCCAACCGGACACCTATATGTGTCCCACCGCCTATAAGCATGCGGGATGCAACAACAAGATGAAGCTGAACCGCACCTCCCTCGAACGCGATCTGATGGAACGCCTGGTGCGCACCGTTCGAAAAGCCCGATCGTTCAAGCAGATCGTAGATGCAGTGATGGCGGAAGTCGATCGGCAGCGCAAGGAGGCTGAGAAGACCTCCCACGCGAATAACCTGAACCGCGGCGGCTTGGAGACAAAGCTCGTTAGCGTGACGAGAGAGATCGACGGCTTGGTGAACGCGATCGCACGACACGGTCATTCCGACGCTCTCTTGAAGGCGCTTGGGGAACGTGAGGCCGAGAAGAAGCTGATCGGGCAGCAACTCGATGCGTGCATGCGTGTCGCACCCGAGCCGGTTGAACGCTCGGAGGTTGAGGGCATGCTCAGTGACGCTTTGGAAAATCTTGCAGATATCCTGCTCGGAGATCCGATCATCTGCCGTAAGGAGATTCGCAAACGAATCAAGCGTCTGGTGTTGACGCCGAGCACGTTTGAGGGACATCCAGCTTATCTCCTTTCCGGCGACATCCAGCTATTCAGCCGCGACGATGCAAAAATGCTGGGCTCTAATGGATCCATTACAGCCGACCATTTTTTGCTGAGCCTGTCGGGAACGGTGCTGAAGCTCGATTCCCGAGGAAAGGTGCTGCGGATCACCACGGCCGCTTCGCCGAAACCCTCCTGCAGCACAGAAGGTCCACTCCCTAAATCACCCGAGGCCGCGGAGCTTTCTGAAGGAGACACGGAGGCGATCTGGCGCGAAGTAGCATCCATGGACGTGGAGGCGTTCCTGGCGAAGGTAGAATCTTCCAGTCGCGGACCGTCCGCTGTTGAAGAGATCGAGTGGGATGACCCAGGCACGGAAGCGGAGGAATCCTCGTGTGTGTACGACGCCAGGTTTGGGGGGCTGAGGCTCGCGGCGCGAGACGCGGCCAGCTTGTGATCATGCTAGCGCTCGAATCGCAGCTTCAATGGCGTCAAGCGCGTCGCCGGGCATGATCCTGGGGCTGCAAGCCCAAAATCTTCCGAAAAGTGAGACGGAAATCCCGACCCCGCCCCCGCCGGCGGGTATTAGCCCTTGGGTGTTTGCGCAAACCGAGTACAAACCCAAGGAGTATTCATGGTCCCTTCAACGAAGTCCGCCCCTCCGCCCCCGCTGAAATCCGATCAGCGGGACGTCTCCTCGTCTATGTCTGGTATCCCTCCAAACGTATCGACGATTAGCGCCCTCGTACGGGGCGACAGTTCCGTGTCGAGCGAGCCGACGCCGTCGGCGTCCAGTCTCACTATGCAGCATCTCCCGTCCCGCCAAGTCGACCGCCGGTCAGAGGAGCACCCTTCGCCGCTCGGCGGCGCTACCAGTGAGGTCGACGAGGACGCTCTGGTAAATCGGATTACGCAGCTGTGGTCCACTCATGGAGTTCGCAGCTCCGAAGCTCGCCATAGCCGTGAGCAGCTGCGTAATCTCCGTCTCGAACTCGGCAAGGAGTTGTCCCGCTACAAGAGGCTGCTGGCGCAGGTCGGTCGCGGCGGTAAGTGGACCCCCTTTTTGCGCCAGCTGAAGATTTCCCGCGCGACGGCCGACAGGTATATCCACTGTTGGGAAGTAATGCAGGAGCCTGAAGGAGAGAATCGCGTCAGTGAGTCGGTTTCACCGCCGAGCCCCGACGAGATCGCTGCCTTGGCTAAGAGGTTCGGCGCGAAGCTCCTCAAAACGCTTACCACGCCCGACTTGAGGAAGCGGTTCATCGAAGCACTTGCGTCGGCGTTCGAGCAGTCCCCTTCGACCGGTGTGTGATCGGGTCGGAACTGAGCAGCCCGATAACCAGACGGTTGCTCAGTCCTGGCCGTTTCGTCCAGCCGACTGGCGGTCGACCGTCGGTTAGCTAGTTCACAGGAATTGTGCAGGTCAAATCGCGGAACCCGGCGAGGCGGCCGGTATTAGCCAATATGGGGTCCGCGATGGAGCTGTGGAACAAAGAGTTGAACACTCCCTCCTCGGCACCCTGGACTATGAAAGAGAAGAGGAACGATCAATGGATCTACATAGCATCAAGGCCACACTCGAGCACTACTATGACCAGACGGGCAGTTGCATCTTCTACCAAGACGACGGGACCACCCTCGTCTCGGTGGGCTCCGTCGTGCTCGCTTCAATCCTCGCCAGAACTCAGTCTGCGGACGAAATCGCCACGCTCACCGGTCTTCCCATCGGTTTCGTCACTGGTGCACTGATCGTAATTTCGGCGGGCGGCCACTACTTCTCGTCGCGATTCGACGACCTCATCCGAGCGGTGCACAATCCCTACCTTGATGTCGACATCATCGAGGAGACTGTCGCTGATCTCCTGGTCGAGCTCTGCCAGGGAACGGACCGGCACTGGATCCAGATCCTGGGGAGTCTCCGTGGTGGCCACATCTATGGTGGCGATCTACAGCCTTGGACAGCGGAGGAGGCCGAACTCATCAACGCCCCTGCTCCCGGCATCATCAATTGATGATCAAGACCGTGGTGGCACACGATCGGAACCCGTCAAGCGAAGGGTCCGGTCGTGAGCATCCGGCAATACCACTACCCGCAACGTGCAGTTGCGATATGCCGGCATTCTGATCGAAGCAGCGAAGAAGGCGCATGCATCTTAATGTGCTGACCGGCGTCAAACCTGGCGGCAAGGAGCACGATATGGTCGGCAGATGGGATGAGTTGGCATGGCAGAGCGTTCGCGAGCGGCCGCGCCCGAGCAGCCCTCCCCGTGGAGTTGCAGAAGGCGGCAGGCCACGCGACTTCGGCGAACTTGAACAATTAATGAGAAGCGGTGAGTCACTCGAGGAAGCATTTGAGCAGTGGCTGCAAGAGTTCTACTGTTATCTGGATCCGAGCTTCCTGGCTGTCGCACCCTCGGAGTTCTACTCAGCAGGCCATCGCGCGTGGCTAGCTGGCGTCGCCGAGGGGTTGGCGGTGAAGTTCGGCCTTCCGGTTCCGAGTTGGACGGAGCGGCCGGAGTTCTTCTCCCCTCAGGTTTACGACTGGGAGGAAGAGTGGCTGGGACTCTTCTTTCCGCCCATGTTCGCGGAGCAGATCGATCACCGGCTGGAACGCTCCGACCCCGAGTTTCGACGCCGGAACGTGATCGGTAAGCTGCGGACTTTGACACGGGTCTAGGGCCAAGCCTGGTGTCCGCATGCGGGGCCTGAGCGGGTGGGACATGCGAAGCAGTACTCCCCGATCGATGGCGACGTATTCATCCAAGCTGCTAGCGGTGATTGAAGGAAACCATCTACGAGCACCTAGGCATAAGTTGCCAGCTCGTGACCCATAAGACGCGTCACGAGCTGGACTTTCAGAAATAAAGTACTGAAGGGTTGATATGTTACCCCACCTAAATCTTCAAGTGGTGAAAGAAGATGCCATTACGCATTTTCGCGTCCCGCATCACTTTGTCCCACGAGAGTACTTCTATATAAAGGTGGATCTTCTCGCGCCACTGAAACCACCCTAACCTGTCTGGCATGCAAGTGAAGTCCTTCTCCTCCTCCAGCCATTTCTCGACCTTTTGATTGATATCGCAGATCACATAGCCGAAGAACGGAGTATTGGGTACGACGTTAATGTTCCTGTGCTCGGGTGTCTTGTATTTTCCTGCGCGGATGTTGTTTACATATCGAATGATCTGCTCGACTGGATCTTCTTTGGAAGAGTGGTTTACAAAATCATCGCGCTGCGGTTTCTTGAACTCGAAAATGGTTATGGGATTACTCGCCTCGTTATCGCCCCGGAAAACAATTCGCTTGTCATAGGCAGCCAGATCTGGGCGCTCTGAAGCCCCTTCGTTCAGTGGTAGATCGGAACTTATGTAGTCGGTGAAATTCAGCCGTTCGTCAACGATCCATAGATTGTGCTGGTTGTACTTTGTGGTTTCTGAGTCGCTTCTTCGTGGAAAGATTATGTCGTGTACATAACCTTCTGACTTGTGCTTACCGCTTCGGTCCCGTTCTAGGCTCTTGCTGAAAATCTCCAAGACATTTCGGCGAATTGCAATGTAATGCACTAAATCGTTCTTGCTCGATTCAGAAATCGACTGGACCAGCTTTGCGACTCTCTCTTGGGGCTCCTCGATTGATTCATCCGAGAGAACTACCTTAACTTCATCTCTGATTCGTGCTTCTTCTCGAAACTTTTCCTTCTGTAGCCGAATTTCGATCTCCTCCTCGGATGGGCTCATTGGCATCGTAGAGATGTCCACCGTTGATAGGAGATGACGGTGCCACGGGGCAGCGCGCTCTACATATGCCTGGATTTTCTTTTTCTTCCGGTCCTGCCGCGTGGTGATTTCTTCGCCTAGGGCCGACTTCGCAATTTCTGCGGCGGCTTCCTCGATCTGATCCTGTTGTATGGCGAACAGATCATCGTCGGTTGGTGCTAGGTCAAAGGAACCTCTCTCAATGGACACGCGCCGGTCTAAGAAATCGCTGAATACATACGCCTTCAGGATGAAGTTTCTGGAGTTCAAGGAGCCGTCAAAGGGGGCTTCGCAAAACTCTTCGGCGAATTCTGGAACATAGTCGTGCAGGGATGTCGCCGACACCTCTCGTTTGTGGGCGATCAGGCTTACCCGGCTCTTCTGGTTCTTGGGAGAAAAGATCTTGAAGAGACGTACAGCGAATGACTCTTCATGATCATTGCGGCCGAGTCTAAAGCGCGGGTTTGACGCC
>Ga0335074_10012550_pt1 | contig 11883 bp, 9 predicted proteins | sample Lox_Sample_23_FD_206715 | JGI IMG/M metagenome (GOLD analysis project Ga0335074, IMG submission 206715) | Soil microbial communities from Loxahatchee National Wildlife Refuge, Florida, United States - Lox_Sample_2.3 | ecosystem: Environmental > Terrestrial > Soil > Wetlands | place: USA: Florida...
CGCATCTCGGCGACATGCGCGCGCTGTTCGACCAGATACCGCTCGACGAGATGAACACCTCGATGACCATCAACGCGACGGCCGCCTGGCTGCTCGCGCTCTATATCGCGGTCGCCGACGAGCAAACCGTGCCGCGCGCCAAGCTGCAGGGCACTACGCAGAACGACATCATCAAGGAATATCTCTCGCGCGGCACTTACGTGTTTCCGCCGGCGCCGTCGATGCGGCTGATCAAGGACACCATCCTGTTCACGACGCGCGAAATGCCGAAATGGAATCCGATGAACGTCTGCTCCTATCATTTGCAGGAAGCCGGCGCGACGCCGCAGCAGGAGCTCGCCTTTGCGCTGGCCACCGCGGTCGCGGTGCTCGACACGGTGAAGGCGGCGGGCGCGGTCGAGGATTTCGGCGAGGTCGTCGGGCGCATTTCGTTCTTCGTCAACGCTTCGACCCGCTTCATCGCCGAGATGTGCAAGATGCGCGCCTTCGGCGAATTGTGGGACAAGATCACGCGCGAGCGTTACGGCGTCGCCGATCCCAAGCAGCGGCTGTTCCGCTACGGCGTGCAGGTCAATTCGCTGGGGCTCACCGAGCAGCAACCGGAGAACAATGTCTACCGCATCCTGTTGTCGATGCTGGCGGTGACGCTGTCGAAAAAGGCCCGGGCGCGGGCGGTGCAGCTGCCCGCCTGGAACGAGGCGCTCGGACTGCCGCGGCCGTGGGACCAGCAGTGGTCGCTGCGCATGCAGCAGATCCTCGCCTACGAGACCGACCTGCTCGACTATGCCGACGTGTTCGACGGCTCCGCCGAAATCTCCCGCAAGGTGGACGATCTCAAACGCGCGGCGCTCGACGAGCTCGATCATATCGAGAAGCTCGGCGGCGCCATCGCCGCGGTCGAGATGGGCTACATGAAGAACCAGCTGGTCCAGAGCAATACCGCGCGGCTCGAGGCGATCGAGCGCAACGAGCAGACCGTCGTCGGCGTCAACCGCTATATCGAAACCGAGCCGTCGCCGCTGACCACCGGCGACGATACCATCATGACGGTGCCGCACGAGGTCGAGGCCGAGCAGATCGCACGGCTCGAGGCTTGGCGCGCGGCGCGCGACCGGAAGGCCGTCGATGCGGCGCTGGAGGAACTGCGGCGCGCCGCCAAAAGCGGCGCCAATATCATGCCGCCGTCGATCGCCTGCGCCAAGGCCGGCGTCACCACCGGCGAATGGGGCCTGGCGCTGCGCTCGGCATTCGGCGAATACCGCGCGCCGACCGGCGTCGGCACCGCCATGCGCAACGACGCCGAAGGCCTCGATGAGGTGCGCGCCGAGGTCGATCGCGTCTCCAAGAAGCTCGGCCGCCGCCTGAAGTTTCTGGTCGGCAAGCCGGGGCTGGACGGCCATTCCAACGGCGCCGAGCAGATCGCGGTGCGGGCGCGCGACGCCGGCATGGACGTGATCTACGACGGCATCCGGCTCACCCCGGAGGCGATCGTGTCCGCGGCGGCGGAGAAGAACGTGCACGTCGTCGGACTGTCGATCCTGTCCGGCTCGCATATTCCGCTGGTTGCCGACGTGGTCGGCCGCATGAAGGAAGCCGGGCTCGACGACGTGCCGGTGGTCGTCGGCGGCATCATCCCGAAGGAAGACGAAGCCGCGCTGCGCAAGGCCGGCGTTGCCGCGGTCTACACGCCGAAGGATTTTGAGCTCAACCGCATCATGAGCGATCTGTGCCGGATCGCCGAGGATTCGGCGGAGCGGACGAAAGCCGACGCGGCCGAGTAATCGGCGCGGCATCGCCCGCGACGGCGGATGATCCGGAAATCGATTGCGGCGGCCTTGCGGATCCGGGATGCCCGCCTTAGCGGGCATGACCATCAGCCAGGCTTCGCCACCGCTGCCAGCGCCGCGGCGAGCGCGCTCGGGCTCAACGGCTTGCGCAGATAGACGTTCATGCCGGCGGCGAGCGCGGCATCGCCGTCACCGGTCTCGCTGCGGCCGGAAATGCCGATGATCGGCGTCGCCGCGGCGCCGCCGGCGAGCGCGCGGATGCGCCGCGTCGCCTCGAGACCGTCGACGCCGGGCAGCGTCACGTCCATCAGCACCGCGTCGTAGCCGCGCGCCGCCGCCGCCACCGCCTCCTCGCCGCTGCCGGCGAAGTCGGCGTGATGGCCGAGCTCGGTGAGGATGGTGTTGAGAATGACGCGGCCGTAAGGATTATCCTCGGCGCACAGGATATTGAGCCGGCGCGCCGGTACGCTTGCCTGCCGCGCGCGGGCGGCGACCGCCGCCGCGGCCGGCGCGACCGGCAACACCGCGGAGAAGGTAAAGCGCGAACCGCGGCGCGGCGCGCTCGTCACCGTCAGATCGCCGCCCATCATCCGCGCCAGCACTCTGACGACGGCAAGGCCGAGGCCGGAGCCGCCGTAGCGGCGGGCGATGTCGGCATTGGCCTGCGCGAACGGGCGGAACAGCCGCTTGATCTCGCTTGGCTTAAGCCCGATGCCGCTGTCGGCGACGACGACGGTCAGGCGGGCCCGGCCGCGCCCGGCCGGCTTGCAACGGGCCTGCAAGGACACCACGCCCTGCGCGGTGAACTTCACCGCATTGTCGATGAGATTCTCCAACGCCGCGCGCAGCCGCACCGCATCGCCGATCAGCATGTCCGGCAAATCACCGGCGACGGTCACATCGACGCGCAGGCCCTTGGTCTGCGCCCGCGCGGCGAGCGTTTCGCCCGCGGCCTCGATCAGCCGCCGCAGCCGGAACGGCGCTTCGACGAGCGCGAGCGAGCCGTCGTCGGCCTTGGCGGCATCGACAATGAGTGTGGTCAGCGCCGCAAGGTGCTCGGCGCTGTCCTTGATGCCGTCCGCCCAGCGCCGCTCGCGCTCGCCCAGGCTGGAGCTCGCCAATAGTTCGCCGAGCGCGAGAATGCCGGTCAGCGCCGTGCGGATATCGTGGGCGAAAGCGGCCAGCGCCCGGTCGGCCGGGCGGGATTGCCGGCGCGGCTTGCGCCGGCTCACTTTGCTCCCGCGAACGCCCTTGGCGGGGATTGTTTGTTTGGTGCTGCGCCGCGCCATCGACCGTCCTTGTCCACCGCAACATGCCATGGTGGCGCGCGGAACAAAACCGGGCACGGCAGGATTGGCCGCGCCACGGCCGCCGTCGCGATGGACGGCTATGCTACCGGCCGAGCCCGACCATGCGGCGGATATCGACCGGGCTTTTGCCGGCGGCGCGCAACTCGCGCAGGCCCGCCGCCGCGCTCGACTTCGACAGCTTGTTGCCGTCGTCGCCGAGGATAAGCTTGTGATGATGATAGGTCGGCTCCGGCAGTCCGAGCAGCGTCTGCAGCAGCCGGTGAATCGCGGTCGAGAAGAACAGATCCTGCCCCCGCACCACGTCGGTCACGCCTTGCAGCGCATCGTCGACCACGACGGCGAGGTGATAGCTGGCCGGCGTGTCCTTGCGGGCCAGCACGACGTCGCCCCACATCTGCGGCGCGGCGCTGATCCGGCCGCTCTGGCCATGCGGACCGGCGCCGGTCTCGGTCCAGCCGAGCGCGCCGGCACGCGCCACCGCGGCGTCCATGGCGAGCCGCAGCGCGAACGGTTCGCCGGCGGCGCGCCGGCGCGCGCGCTCGGTGGCGGCGAGCAGGCGCGCCCGTCCCGGATAGATCGGCACCCCGTCGGGATCGCGCGGCCAGTGGCCGCGGCGGTCCCGCTCGGCGACCATCGCGTTCAATTCGCTGCGGCTTTCGAAGCTCGGATAGACGAGGCCCTGCGTTTCGAGCTCGGCGAGCGCCGCCGCATAATCGGCGAAGTGCTCGCTTTGGCGGCGCACCGGCTCGACCCACGAGACATCGAGCCATTGCAGATCCTGGCAGATCGCCTCCTCGTATTCGCCGCGGCAGCGCTCGCGATCGATGTCTTCGAGCCGCAGCAAAAGACGCCCGGCGAATTCGCGCGCCATATCGGCGTTGAGCAATGCGGAATAGGCATGGCCAAGATGCAGATATCCGTTCGGACTTGGTGCGAAACGCAGAATGCGGCTGTACATCGGCGATAGGCTTCCCGACACTGACGCAGACGATCACATTCGGAACCGAGCCGGCGCACGCACTCTAACATGCTTACGCATATTCACAGCGAGGCCGATCTCGACGCGGCATTGGACCGGCTGACGCAAGCCGAGCCGCGCTTCGGCGCACTGATCGGCGAGGCCGGCCGGCCGCCGTTGCGGCGGCGCGACGGCGGCTTTGCGGGTCTCGCCGCCACCGTCGTGTCGCAGCAATTGTCGACCGCGAGCGCGGGCGCGATCTGGGGCCGGCTGGCTGCGGCCTTCGACCCGCTCGATCCGGCTGCCATCGTCAAGGCGCGCGCGGAGAAACTGGCGCGGCTCGGCCTGTCCCGGCCGAAGATCAAGGCGCTCAAGGAAATCGCCCGCGCCGTCATCGCCGGCCGGCTCGCGCTGGCGACGCTCGCCGATATCGATGCCGATGCCGCCCACGCCGCGCTCACCGCGGTTCACGGCATCGGGCCTTGGACCGCCGACATTTATCTGTTGTCGTGCCTGGGGCACGCCGATGCGTGGCCGGCGGGCGATCTCGCGCTGCAGGAGGCGGTGCGGCTTGCATTCGGTCTTGCGGCGCGGCCCACGGCCAAGGAGATGATACGGCTCGCCGAGCCGTGGCGGCCGTTTCGCGCCGTGGCGGCGCGCGTCTTGTGGACTTATTATCGTGCCGTCAAAGGGCGCGAAGGCGCTCCCGCCGTGACCAGGATTCTTCCCAAACCGTCTGCCAAAAGGAGGGCCAATGGCCGCCGTATCCGACGGTCCAAAGCTTGATGGACCGAGGCTCGCACCGCGTTCCGGCCCGGCGCGCCAGCTCGTTGTTTTTCTGCACGGCTATGGCGCCGACGGCAACGACCTGATCGAGATCGGCCGCGCCTGGCAGGGCCTGCTGCCGCAGGCCGCCTTTGTCTCGCCGCATGCGCCCGAGCCGTGCGCGGGCGCGCCGATGGGACGGCAATGGTTCGCGCTGACCTTTCGCAATCCGGACGAGCGCTGGATCGGCGTCAATCAGGCGGCGCCGCTTTTGAACCGGTTCCTCGATGCCGAGCTTGCCCGCCACCAATTGCCGCCGTCGGCGCTTGCCTTGGTCGGCTTCAGCCAAGGCACCATGATGGCCTTGCATGTCGGGCTGCGGCGCAGCGTCGCCCCCGCGGCCATCGTCGGCTATTCCGGCCTGCTGGTCGACCGGCCGGACGGCGACGCCGAGGCTTTTGCCGCCGAGATCACGGCGCGGCCGCCGGTGCTGCTGGTGCATGGCGACCGTGACGACCTCATTCCGCCGCAGGCCTTGTTCGCGGCCACCGAGGGGCTCGCGGCGGTCGGCGTTTCGGCCGAATGGCACCTCTCGGCCGGAACAGGCCACGGCATCGATCCCGAGGGGTTGCGCCATGGCGGCGAATTCCTGGCCCGGCGCCTGGCCGCCGCCGCACCGCCGGGTTAACCGCAAGTCTTTGTATTGCGTAACGATTTCCTAGCATTTTAGGCCTAGAAGCGCGCTATTCGTTAAAGGTGCGCGATGGTCAAAGCGGCAATGCAAAAGCTGGCCCGGGGCGCCCGGTTGGCGCGCTTGCGGGCGCTGATTTCTCATTTCGGCTCAAATCGGCGGGGCAATGTCGCGGTCATTACCGCACTGGCCATGCTGCCCATGGTCGCAGCCGTGGGCTGCGTCATCGATTACACCACGGCCTCGACCATCAAGACCAAGCTGCAGGCGGCCGCCGATGCGGCAAGCCTTGCCACCGTCTCGGTCAACTCGCCGGTGATTAGCACCGCCAAGAGCATGTCGGGCAACGGCACGGTGTCGGGCGGATCGACCTGGGCCACCAACTTCTTCAACGCCAACCTGGCGACTGCCCCGGCCGACACCGGCTACACCAGCCTGGCGCCGACGGCGACGGTCACCCGCAGCGGGCTGACCATAACCGCCACCGTCTCCTTTACCGCCCAGGTCCCCACTTATTTCATGGGCATCCTCGGCTACAAGACCATCGCCGAATCCGGCACCTCCACCGCCAGCTATACGCTGCCGACCTACATCAATTTCTATCTGATGCTGGACGTCTCGGGCTCGATGAGCTTTCCGTCGACGTCGGGCGAACAGCAACGGCTGCAGGCGGTCAACCCCGACAATTACGGCCTATATCCGAGCGGCTGCCAGTTCGCTTGCCATTTCACCTCGCAGGGCGCGTGCGCGCAGTCCGAGCAGGAATCCGGCGTGCCGCCGTCCAAATACACCAGCACCTTCAACCCGAGCCCCGGCGGCTATTGTCAGGGATTCACCATCAGCCGGCTCGGCACCACGCCCGCGACCTGCTCGTCGCCGACCAACTGCTCCAACATCACCACGGCCGACATCAACTGGAGCAATTCGCAGGTCAGTTCCTGCACCACGGCCGGAACGACGTCGTGTATCCAATTGCGCGCCGACGCGGTCGGCTATGCCGTCAACGCCTTGTTGTCGCAGGCGTCGACCACCGAAAGCGGCGACAATGTCTCCAATCAGTTTCAGGTCGGGCTGTATCCGTTCATCCAGAACCTCTGCACCTCGAGCGCCGGCAGCAGCAATTCCTGCTCGGTCGGCATGACCAGCAGCCTCACCGGCTCCACCATCACCAATTTCGCCGCCCAACTGGCGAGCCTTCTGGATACCGGCGCCAATTCGACGCTGGGCTCGGGCGGCACGCATTTTGAAAACGCGCTGTCGTCGATGAACACTTTGATTTCTTCGGTCGGGACCGGATCGGGCGCATCCAACCCGCTGCCTTACGTGTTCATCGTCACCGACGGCTCGCAGGATTATCAGACGCAATGGAACGGCAATTGGAGCTCGCAAAATTGGGCTGCCAATGCGTCGGTTCCGTATCAAAATTCGGCGACGGTCATCCCGCCCAATACCGAACAGAGCACCGATTATTGCAAGACGATGAAGAACCGCGGCATCACCGTCGCGGTCCTGTACATTCCCTATATTCCGATCGCCAATCCCAACAGCAGCTTCGCCAGCAACGAAGACGGCTACGCCAACAAAAATATCGCGAATATTCCCACGGCTTTGCAGGCCTGTGCGTCGCCGAACTTCTTTTACACCGCGGCAACGCCGACGGACATCAACAACGCCCTGCTCGCAATGTTCGAGCAGGCGGTCAGCACCGCGCACATCACCAACTAGGCTTTGCGCGATCGAGCCTGCGGCGGCGCCGAAGCCGAAGGCGTTGCCGTCACCGCACGCGCCGCATCCTTTTGATCAACTTGGCACGGCCGCGAACGGCGTCTTGCGCGCGGCATTCGGCCTGGCTTGCCTTTGTCGACCGACAAGAGCTTTCCCGCTCGGCGGCGGCACAGCCGGCTCGCGCCCGCAGAGAGAGAGAGAGAGAGAGGCAGGGGGAGAGCAAGGGCAGATCGGAAGCCGGCGCCGGGCCGGTCCGGGCGGCGCGACACCACTGCAACGGCACGCAACAATGCGCCACCGCGCGCCGGCGCCGCTCAAACGCGGCCGAGACGCGGCGACGCCGGTTTTTTTGAAGCATCACGCGCCGCTGAATGGTCCCGCGCCGCGGGCCTATTCAATCCGGCGGATCGCGGCCGGTGAAAGCGCTACCAGCTAAAACAGAAACCGAAGAAGCAGAAGCCGGAGCCGCCGCCGCCCGAGCCGGAACCTGAACCGGACCCCGATCCAGAGCCAGAGCCGGAGCCAGAACCTGAGCCCGACCCAGAGCCTGAACCTGAACCGGAGCCCGACCCAGAACCTGAGCCTGAGCCTGACCCAGAGCCAGAACCCGATCCAGAGCCTGAGGACGCAACCACACAGGCGGTGCCGGTCAGCGGGGTGTAGACGACGCAAGAGCTGCTGCGCGGCGTCACGTAGAGGCTGTCGGAAAGATTGAGCGCGGCCGTGGTGAACAGGCCGAACAGCGGCGTGTAGGTGTAGCTGACTTGGCTATAGATCAGGTAGCACGGATAGGTGCCGCAGGTGGAAAGGCTCGACGGCAGCGACACCGAGGCGCCCGAACTCAACGCACTGCCGCCCTGGGTGTAGCTCCAGGCGACGGTGGCGGTGCTCGCCGCCGTGATCGCGATCTGCGAAACCGTGAAGGCGGCCGGCGTCGACGAATAGGGCGCCAGCACCTGTTGCGTGACCTGAATGATACCGGTCATCTGGTCGGACGAGATCGTCGGATATTGATTGACGATCGCCGCCAGCGAATAGGTGGCCGCGCGCAGCTTCAGGTAGATGGCGATGGCCCGGCCGCCGTCGACCGAGGCGAGAAACAGCGTCGCCAGGACGGGGGCCATCATGGCGAACTCGATCGCCGCCACGCCGCGCGACGACCCGGCGAAGCGGCGATGCAGGCGGCGAAGGCGGCGGAGCGCGCGCGTCATCAATACGGCTCCACCCGGAAGGCGGCGACGCCCATCATCTCCGTCGTGCCGTTGCCGAGACTCGGCAGCACCGACCCCAGCGGGATGCCGATGATCGGCCACTGGTAAATGAGCTGCACGACCATGAGCTGGCCCGGCGTGCCGACGTCGTAGGACCAGGTGTTGGAGACGCTGCCGTCGCTGTTATAGGTCAAGGTCGGTGCCGAGGTGCTCATGCTGCTGCCGCTCGAATAGGTCGCGACATTGACCATGAGCTTGCTGCAGGTGAACAGCGCCGAGACCATCGGGCAGATCTGGCTGGCGAATTGCGATTGCGTGGTGCCGGCGTTTTGCGTCTGCCCGGTCATCATCAGGCGCGACGCCTGATTGGCGGCGTTCTGCAGCGTCGACTGGGCGAACAAGAAAAGCGTGGTTTCAAAGATCGCGAACAACAGCGCAAAGAACGGCGGCGCGATCAGCGCGAATTCGACCGCCGTGGTGCCGCTGCGCTCGGCGGCGAAGCGGCGGACCTGCCGCCGGAAACATCTGGTCAGCGCGCGAACCATGCCCTGCCTGTCTCACTGAAAAACTCGGCCCGGCAAAACCGGATCGTCCGCATTCCTCATAGTTGAGACACATTGATTATTCCTTGCGCAAAACAAATAAACTCCGCTGCGCCAGCGTCGCCGCAAGCGCGCGTTAACGTTACTGTCGAGGCACTATGTTGCCCATAATTCTGCGCATTCGCCGGCCGGTCGCGCCGCACGGACAGGCGGCGGCCTTTCGCCTCGCCGCGACCGCGCTTCGCGCTGACGGAACCGCCTTCGCAAGGGCGTGCGCCTTTGCCGTGGACAGTGCCGCGCCGCAGTCGCTATCTTGCGGTTCGCGAGTGCCCGATGCCCATCCAGCGCAAAAATTACGACGTCATTATTGTCGGTGCCGGTTCCGCCGGCTGTACGCTCGCTGCGCGGCTGAGCGAGGACAAGGGCAAGCGCATCCTCCTCCTCGAGGCCGGCGGCTGGGACCGCGACCCCTGGATCAAGATTCCGCTCGGCTGGCCGCATATCCTGCTCAACCGCAAGCACGACTGGATGTATTTCGCCGAGCCCGAGGCGACGACCGGCGGGCGCGGCCTCGAATGCGCACGCGGCCGCGTGATCGGCGGCTCGTCCTCGATCAACGCCATGGCCTATGTGCGCGGCCACCAGGGCGACTACGACCGCTGGGCCGCGACCGGTCTCAAAGACTGGTCCTATGCGCATGTGCTGCCGTATTTCCGCCGCCAGGAATCCTGGCAGGGCGGCGCGAGCTTCTATCGGGGCGGCGGCGGCCCGCTCACCACGCAAGCCGTGAATTTTGCCGATCCGCTGATCGAGGCTTTCGGCGAAGCCGGCCGCGTCGCCGGCTACAAGACCACGGCCGATTATAACGGCGCGCAGCAGGAAGGCTTCTGCACCTGGCAGATGACGGTCAAGGACGGCCGCCGCTGCAGCGCCGCCGACGCCTATCTGCGCCCGGCCATGGAGCGCCCCAATCTGACCGTCGAGATCGACGCTCTGGCAAGCCGGATCGTGTTCGACGGCAGCCGCGCCGCCGGCGTCGAATATTTCCACCGCGGCGCGCCGGTCACCGCTTATGCGGACCAGGAAGTCATTCTCTGCGGCGGCGTCATCAATTCGCCGCAGCTTCTGATGCTCTCGGGCATCGGCGATCCGGCGGCGCTTGCCGCCCACGGCATAACCGTCAAGGCGGCGCTGCCCGGTGTCGGCAGGAATTTGCAGGATCACATTTCGGCGAGCGTCGCCTATGCGCGCAAGAGCCCGGGGCCGTTCCACCGCGCCATGCGCTTCGATCGCATCGTGCCGGCGCTGGCCCGCGCCTATCTCCACGGCCAAGGCATCGCCACCGGGCTGCCGACCGGGCGGATGGCGTTTCTGAAAAGCCGGCCGGACGCGGCGCTGCCCGACGTGCAATTCATCTTCAATGCCGCGCCGATGACGGCCTATCCCTATCTGTGGCCGTTCCGGCGCGCTTACGCCGACGCCTATTCCTGCCGCGCCGTGCTGCTGCGGCCGGAAAGCCGCGGCCGGCTCGAGCTTGTGTCCGACGATCCGCGCCAGCCGCCGCGCATCCGGCAGAATTTCCTCGCCACCGACGCCGACCGCAAGACGCTGCGCGCGGGCCTGCGCATGGCGCGCGAAGTGTGCCGGCAGTCGCCGCTGGCGCCGTTCATGGCCCGCGAGATCGCCCCCGGCGACGGCGCGCTCGCCGACGCCGATCTGGACGCGCATATCGGCAAGGATTCGATCACCGTCCACCATCCGCTCGGCACCTGCAAAATGGGCGTCGCCGCCGACCGCGAGGCGGTGGTCGACCCCGCGCTTCGCGTGTTCGGCATCGACGGCCTGCGGGTGGTCGACGGCTCGGTGATGCCGGATCTGGTCGGCGGCAATATCAATGCCCCGATCATCATGATTGCCGAAAAGGCCGCCGACCTTATTCGCGGCCGCGAGCCCCTGGAAGCGGTGCGGCTTGCCGCGGCGGCGGAATATTCACGCCAGCAGGGCCAGGGCGCCGCCGGCGGCTAGGCGCCGCCCGGCCACAGAACTGCATGGCTTGTAACCCGCGGGCCGGTCTTCACAATCCTGTCACGCCTGCCTATAAACTATGGCTGAACGCCGCACTGCGGCATTTGAGTCGAGGTGGGAGCGTCCGCGCTTGAACGCTCATGTATCGCCTTCCGGGTTTCCGGCCCTGGTGCTGAACGCGGACTTTCGTCCGCTGAGCTACTATCCGCTGTCGCTGTGGTCGTGGCAGGACGCGATCAAGGCGGTATTCCTCGAGCGGGTCAACATCGTCGCCAATTACGACCGCGCGGTGCGCTCGCCGAGCTTCGAAATGAAGCTGCCGAGCGTGGTGTCGCTGAAGACGTTCGTGAAGCCGTCGACGCATCCGGCCTTCACCCGCTTCAACGTCTTCTTGCGCGACCGCTTCGTCTGCCAATATTGCGGCGCGCACGACGACCTGACCTTCGATCATCTGGTGCCGCGCTCGCGCGGCGGCCATACCGTGTGGGACAATGTGGTCGCCGCCTGCTCGCCGTGCAATTTGCGCAAAGGCAATTTGACGCCGGACGAGGCACGGATGTTTCCCTCGCAGCGGCCATTCCAGCCGACGGTGCAGCATCTGCACCGCAACGGCCGGCTGTTTCCGCCCAACTATCTGCACGATAGCTGGCTAGACTATCTGTATTGGGACACCGAGCTCGATCCGTGAGCGTCGGGCCCCGTCACGGTTCCCGACCGGAACAAGCCGCCACCATGCCCGAGACCCGCAAGCTTGCCGCCATACTGGCGGCCGACGTGGTCGGATTCAGCCGGCTCGCCGGCGCCGACGAGGATCGCACGCTGGCGCGGCTGCGCGCCCTGCGCAGCGACCTGATTGATCCGACCGTCGC
>Ga0335074_10012551_pt1 | contig 11883 bp, 9 predicted proteins | sample Lox_Sample_23_FD_206715 | JGI IMG/M metagenome (GOLD analysis project Ga0335074, IMG submission 206715) | Soil microbial communities from Loxahatchee National Wildlife Refuge, Florida, United States - Lox_Sample_2.3 | ecosystem: Environmental > Terrestrial > Soil > Wetlands | place: USA: Florida...
GTTCCGAATGCCGACTGGGCATTGCCGGCCGCGGCGCTAGACGCCATCGAGCCGGTCTATCACTCGCTGGAGCCGCGCGATCCCATTAAGAAATTCGTCTGGCTATTTTCCTCGACCGTACGATTGCCGCGTCCAATCGCCGAAATAAGAGGTGAGGGGCCCAGCATTGAGGCATGGAAGGCAAACGATGCCGAAGCTGCGAACCAGCGTCGAGCGACGGTTGAAGAGTTACTCGCCGCGGATGGTATCGAGGCAGTCTTCCGCATGGCGGCAGTGGCAGAGGCGCCCGGATTTGTGGGCGCCGCCGTTGCGGACCTGCCGCAACATTCCGCCGAGCGGGACGCCATTCTCATGCGCGCATTGACCGCCCCCGATAAGCAGGCCGCCAATGTCGCCTACGGCATCATCGCTGTAAGCTTTCAAAACGGCGGAGAATCGTGGGCGACTGCGCTTCTGGCACGAGCGGCCGCGGAAAAGTGGAGCGAAGAGGCGATTTACCGGATCCTTTCCTCGCTACCGCAGTCGATGTGGACATGGAAGCGGGCGGAAGCGTTTGGCAAGCAGATTGACGATCTCTATTGGACAAGCGTGTATTGCAATTGGGTCGATGGAAGAGACGAGCTGTTATTCGCGATCGAAAAATTGCTGAGAGCCCGCCGCGCGGCACACGCCGTAATGCTCATCGGTCGCGCGCGTAATGAGGAGCTGCCGCGCGAACTGGTGTTGCGTACGCTGTCGCAAGCAGCGAGCGAGCCGTGGACCGCGGCAGAAGATTCAAACATGTTCCGGCATTCGGTCGTTGAAATCTTCAAGAAATTGGATGCGGCGGGCAACGTCCCGGACGACGTAATGGCCGGTTTGGAGTGGGGGTTTCTGCCACTGTTCCGCCATTCCGGCCGTCGGCCGCTTGCCTTGCAGCGGGCTCTCTCGAGCTCCCCGAAGTTTTTTGTCGACATCTTAAGCGCGGTCTACCGCCCTTCGAAGGAGAGTGGCGTCGAGGAACCGCCGCCCGACGAACCTGAACGGGCGAGGGGGATCGCCACGGAAGCGTATGAGCTTTTGCGGGGCTGGCGACGCGTGCCTGGGTCGAATGACGATGGGATAATCGACCCGGTAGCGTTGGAGGATTGGATCAAGGAGGCGCGAATTCTTTGCGGGCGGGTCGGCCGCCAGGCTGTGGGCGATATTCACATTGGGCAAATTTTGGCCGCAGCTTCGGCGGAGCCGGATGAGGTTTGGCCGGCGATTGCGGTCAGGGAGATGATCGAAATCACCCGCAGCCGTGAGCTTGAGCGGGGTATCCTGACCGGCGTCCGAAACGGGAGGGGCGCTGCATGGCGGGACATGAAGGCTGGCGGCGCGCCGGAGCGGGCGCTGGCGGAGCATTACAGGCGATGCGCCGCCGAAACCGCGCTGGAATGGCCGCGGACAGCGGCTCTGCTGGAGCTTATCGCCAAAAGCTACGAACAGCAGGGGCAATGGCACGATGACGATTCCGAGCGCATGGACTGGCAATAGGACCATCGTCAGGCGTGATGGGCTCGCGGCCGCCAAAACGCGCAGTCCCATCAGGGTAGCGGCTCGCGTCCCCTCACTTCGTCAACAGAAGCGCAAGGTCGGATCTCTACCTCCATCAATGGACTGCATTTCGGCCTCCCGAGTGTAGTTGTCGCACTCGGCCTGTGGCACAGCATTGCCGGACTTGATAGCGCAAGCTGCCTCCGATTTATGCGCCACGATATCCCGGCGCGCGCCTGGCGACCATTCGTCCTTGCCGATATCGCCAGCGTCAAGTCTGATCTCCCCTTGCCGTGTCTGCGATGAAGATACTCTGGGGCCAGGTGCTGTTCGTAGGCGCCGTTGTGCTCGTCTTCCTTTGGGCCGCGACCGAGTGGACCGCGTGGCAGCTCGGCTTCCAGGCGCAGCTCGGGCCTCCTTGGTTCCAGCTTCTCGGCTGGCCGTTTTATCGGCCGCCGGCCTTCCTCTGGTGGTGGTTCACCTATGACGCCTACGCCCACGACATTTTCGTCGACGGCGGCTTCATCGCGGCGTCCGGGGGGATCGCGGCGATCATCGTAGCCGTCGCGATGTCGGTGTGGCGGGCGCGCGAGGTCAAGCGCATCACGACCTACGGCTCGGCGCGCTGGGCCGAGAAAAGGGAGATCCGGGGCGCCGGCCTGTTTCGGTCCGAGGGCGTTCTCCTCGGTCGCTGGCGCGGCGAATACCTTCGCCACGATGGGCCGGAACATGTCTTGTGCTTCGCGCCGACCCGGAGCGGCAAGGGCGTCGGCCTCGTCGTGCCGACTTTGCTGACTTGGCACGGATCGGCGATCGTCCACGACATCAAGGGCGAGAACTGGGAATTGACGGCGGGATGGCGCGCCCGCTTCGGGCCGGTGCTGCTGTTCGACCCGACCAACGCCGAGAGCGCCGCCTACAACCCGCTGCTCGAAGTCCGCCGCGGCGAAGGTGAGGTGCGTGACGTCCAGAATATCGCCGATGTCCTGGTCGCTCCGGAAGGTGCCCTCGAGAGGCGAAACCACTGGGAGAAGACGAGCCATTCGCTGCTCGTCGGCACGATCCTGCACGTCCTCTACGCCGAGTCAGACAAGACCCTGGCGGGTGTGGTGAATTTCCTCTCGGACCCGATGCGCCCGATCGAGACGACGCTGCGCGCGATGATGACGACGCCGCATCTCGGCTCGCGCGGGGTTCATCCGGTCGTCGCGAGCGCAGCGCGCGAGCTCCTGAACAAGAGCGAGAACGAGCGCTCGGGCGTGCTCTCAACGGCGATGTCGTTCCTCGGCCTCTACCGCGACCCGGTCGTCGCCGCAGTGACGCGGCGATGCGACTGGCATATCCGCGATCTGATCGAGGGCGAACGCCCTTCGACGCTCTACCTCGTCGTGCCGCCTTCCGACATCAGCCGCACCAAGCCGCTCATCCGCCTGGTCCTCAACCAGATCGGCCGGCGGCTGACCGAAAAGCTGGAGCCGAGTCATCGGCGTCAGCGCCTGCTGCTGATGCTCGACGAGTTTCCAGCGCTCGGACGGCTCGACTTCTTCGAGAGCGCGCTCGCGTTCATGGCCGGCTACGGCATCAAGAGCTTCCTGATCGCGCAATCGCTCAATCAGATCGAGAAGGCCTACGGCCAGAATCACTCGATCCTCGACAACTGCCACGTCCGGGTGAGCTTTGCGACCAACGACGAACGGACCGCCAAGCGCGTGTCGGACGCGCTCGGCACGGCGACCGAGCTGCGCGCGATGCGCAACTACGCCGGCCATCGACTGAGCCCCTGGCTCGGTCATCTGATGATCTCTCGTCAGGAAACGTCGCGCGCACTGCTCACGACCGGCGAGGTCATGCAGCTCCCGCCGGACGACGAACTGATCCTGGTCTCCGGATGCCCGCCGATCCGTAGCAAGAAGCTCCGATACTACGAAGACCGGCATTTGCAGGCGCGCGTTCTGCCACCGCCTAAACCGTTGCGCCAACTGGCCGAAACGCAGGACGAGACAACTTACCGTGACTGGGTCGATGCCATCGTCGCCGCGCCTGCCGGCGCCGGTGATCCGGCCAATTCCGGCATTCGGCGTGAGCCCGAACTTCCCGAGCACGAGGAGATTGCCCCGGCGGCGCGCAAGGCGGTGCACGAGTTCGAGCCCTTCGACCTCGAAGCTGACGACGACGCGCACCACGCCCGAGCAATGCAGCGCCAGGTCCGCGCGCTGGCCCGCCAGACAGCTCTCGATCCCGCCGACCGCATGGGTCTGTAAGTCTCGTGCGCAGCAAGCACACGTATCGCCTGCCGCCCGATCTCGCCAAGAAGCTCGCCGATTATGCTGTCCGCAAGCGGGTGCCGCAGGCGCTCGTGGTCGAGACGGCACTGGCATCGCACCTGTCGCCCGACGGCGCCGACCGGCTCGAAGCGGCCCTCGCCGTTCGGCCTCTTCGGCCGCACCGCCTTTCTCGCCGAGAAGGTGCTCGGCAATGTCGTCTCGTCGGGGGTCAAGATCCTGGTGCTCGCCGTCATCATCGGTATCGGCTCGACGATCTTCGGCCAGTTCACCGCCGGCCTGAACAATCCGCCGACGATCGGCAATGCGCTGACCCTGATCCTCGCCGCCCTCTCCCTGCTCGGGCTGTCGATCTTCGGGCCCGGCATCGCCAACGGGCTGATCGCCGGCGGGCCGCAGCTCGGCGCCGGTGCGGTCGCGGGGACCGGTCTTGCCGTTGCCGGGTTGGGGGCCGCCGGCGCCGTGGCGCTCGGCGCGGCGGGAGGCGTCGCCGCGGCGGGGGTGCGCGGCGGCGCTTCCGTCGCCGGCGGGGCCGTCGGTGCCTACGGTGCCAGTGCGGCCGGGAGGGGAACGATCGCCGGTGTCGCGGCCGGTACCGCCAATGTTGTCAAGGAAGGGGCGCTCGCCGCGACCAGTCCGCTGCGCCGTGCCGCGGCCGCCGTTAAGGAGCGCTTCGATACCGGCATGGCGGCTGGCGCCGGGGTGCCATCGGGCTTGGCACCCGATATGGCCTCCGGCGAGCCGGCCTGGGCCGCGCGCATGCGTCGGCGCCAGACCGCGGCGAACGGCGCCTCGGCAACGAGCCACGCGCTGCGCTCCGGCGATAGCCCGAGCGCCGGCAGCTCGGTCGATCTCTCCGAGGAGTGACGCATGTTCAAGCGGCCCTCGGTGCGCTACGGCGCGACCCCCGAGCCCGAGACCCCCTACCAGCGCGCCGGCCAGGCCTGGGACGAGCGGATCGGCTCGGCCCGCGTCCAGGCGAAAAACTGGCGGCTTGCCTTCTTCGGCATGCTGGCGCTCTCGGGCGGGCTTGCCGCCGGGCTCGTCTGGCAATCGGCGCGCGGCACAGTAACGCCGTGGGTCGTCGAGGTCGACAAGCTCGGCCGGGCCGAGGCCGTGGCACCGGCGGTCGCCGACTACCGTCCGACCGATCCTGAAATCGCCTGGCACCTGGCGCACTTCGTCGAGGAGGTGCGCAGCATCCCGGCCGATCTGGTCGTGCTGCGCCAGAACTGGCTCGACGCCTACAATTACGTGACCGACAAAGGGGCGCTCGCGCTCAATGATTACGCCCGGCGCGCCGACCCGTTTGCCGAGATCGGCAGGACGCAGGTCGCGGTCGACGTGTCGAGCGTGATCCGCGCCTCGCCGGACAGCTTCCGCGTCGCCTGGATAGAGCGCCACTACGTCGACGACGCGCTCGCCGCGACCGAGCGCTGGAGCGCCATCCTGACCATCGTCATCGAGCCGCCCACCGACGCCGACCGGCTGCGCAAGAACCCGCTCGGCCTCTACGTCCACGCACTCAACTGGTCGAAGGAGCTCGGCTGATGCCGCGCCACAAGGGCCGGAGTTCAGATCGTCGCGCCTGTCGGCGCCGTGAATGTCGGATCGACGACGTTGCCGGTGTTCAGCGTACCGGCAGGCTCGAAGACCAGGATCTCAGCCTCGTCGTCGGCCGCGGTGCGATGCTCGACGCCGCGCGGAACGATGACATAGTCGCCGGGCCCCATGTCGACGACATGGTCGCGGAACTCGACTCGGAACCGTCCTCGCCAGACGAGGAACATCTCCTCCAGGTCGTCATGACGATGCCAGGGGAAGACCCCCTGAACCTTGACGATCCTGACGTCCTGGCCGTTCAGCGAGCCGATGACCTTCGGCCGCCACTGTTCCGAGAACAGCGAGAACTTCTCGGTAAGGCTGCCCTGCTGCAAGCCAATCGCTCCTCTCAGCATGGTGGGCCGGCATGCGTCCGGACGACGCGCGGCCGTGGGAGAAAATACCTCGCGCCGTGCCGAACGGCCATCCTGCTGAGCCTGACGCTCGGCGCCTGCTCGACCTGGAAGCCGCCCGCGATCGCCTATGACGACACACCGCAACAGGCGCAGCTCGAGCCCAACCCGCCGAAGCCGTTCCAGGTCGTTGCCCTGCCGAGGCCCTTGCCGTTGCCGGGCCAACTGAAGCGGCTGCCGCGGGCGCACCACCTGCCGCCGGAGCCGGCCGACCCGCACTATCGCGTCGAAGCGGCCAACAATGCGGCCCGCATCCAGCCGATCCGCGCCGACTATTTCAACGCGATCCAGGTCTATCCGTTCTCCGACGGCGCCCTCTACCAGGTCTATGCGGCCCCCGGCGAAATCACCGACATCGCACTCGAAGCCGGCGAAAAGCTCGCCGGCTCCGGTCCCGTCGCGGCCGGCGATACGGTACGCTGGATCATTGGTGAGACCGAGAGCGGGGTCGGTCCCTCGACTCGGGTCCACATCCTCTTGAAGCCGACGCGGCCCGACCTCGCGACCAACCTCGTCATCAACACCGACCGCCGCACCTATCATCTCGAGCTGCATTCGGACGAGAAGACCTACATGGCGTCGGTTTCCTGGGCCTATCCCGGAGACCAGCTAATCGCGCTGCGCCGGCAGGCCGCCGAGGCGGACGCCGCGGCGCCGATCGCGACCGGCGTCGATATCAACACGCTGAACTTCCGCTATCGGATTGAGGGCGACAACCCGCCCTGGCAGCCGCTGCGCGTCTTCGACGACGGCCGGAAGGTGTTCATCGAGTTCCCGCGTGGCATCGCCGAGGGCGAGATGCCGCCGCTCTGGGTGATCGGTGCCGCCGGTGGCGCGCAACTCGTCAACTACCGCGTGGTCGGCAACCACATGATCGTCGACCGGCTGTTCGCCGCCGCCGAATTGCGCCTCGGCGAGGGACCCCAGCAAGTCGTGCGCATTGTCCGCACCGATGTCAGATCGTGAGCGACGCCGGCGACAAACGCGATATCCCGGCCGAGATGCGGCTGCGGCCGAGCCGGCCGCCAGTCACCCGCCTCAGCCGCAAGGTGCTTCTCGGCCTTGGGATCGTCGCCGCGGCCGGCATCGCCGCAGCGCTCTTTATCGCCCTCGAACCGCACGGCCAGAACGCCGGCACCGAGCTCTACAACACGAGCAACCGCTCGACGCCGGAGGGCCTCAACAGTTTGCCGCGCGATTACACCGGGCTCCCGAAGAACGTGCCGCGCCTCGGTCCGCCGCTGCCCGGCGATCTCGGCCCGCCGATCGCCAATTCCGGGGCGCCGGCACCGGTCATCGCGTCCAATAACGGCCAGCAGGAAGAGGAAGCCGCGCTCAAAAGCAGCCTCTTCGTCACAACGAACTTCCAGCAAGTGGCGGCGGCCACTGTGCCGACTACCTCTGCACCGGCAGCGGCGCCAGCCGCCGGCGCCGCGGTCACGCCGACACCACGAGACGGCAACCTCGCTTTCCTCAACGGTGCCGTCGACCGGCGCACCGTGAGTCCCGACCGCGTCGAGGCGCCGGCCGGCCATTATGTGCTGCAGGCCGGGTCGGTGATCCCGGCGGCGCTGATCACCGGCATCCGCTCGGACCTGCCGGGCGAGGTCACGGCTCAGGTGACCGAGGACGTCTACGACAGCCCGACGGGCCGGATCCTCTTGATCCCGCAGGGCGCGCGGCTCATCGGTCAGTACGACGCCCAGGTCTCGTTCGGGCAATCCCGGGTGCTGCTGGCGTGGACGCGGCTCATCATGCCGAGCGGCCGCTCGATCGTCCTGGAGCGCCAGCCGGCGGCTGACACCGCCGGCTATGCCGGGCTCGAAGACGAGGTCGACAACCATTGGGGAATGCTGTTCAAGGCTGCAATCCTCTCGACGATCCTGAGTGTCGGCTCGGAAGCCGGCGTGAGCGGCAACAACGGCGGCTCGCTCGCCGCAGCGATCCAGCAAGGGATGTCGCAAAGCTTCAACCAGGTTGGCGAGCAGGTCGTCGGTCGGTCTCTCGCCATTCAGCCGACCCTGACGATCCGGCCGGGATTCCCGGTCCGGGTCATGGTCACCCGCGACCTCGTGCTCGAACCCTATTCGCGGTGAGCCGTATCGTGGCAAAGCTGAAGCTCGGCAGGATCGAGGATGACAAGCGGGTGCGGCTTACGGTCGAGCTGCCGGCCGCCCTTCACCGCGACCTCCTCGCCTATGCCGACACCCTCGGCCGCGAGACCGGCCAGGGCATCGTCGAGCCGGCGAAGCTGATCGGCCCGATGCTGGCGCGCTTTATGGCGACCGATCGCGCGTTCGCGAAACTGCGGCGGACAGCTCCCGCCTCAGACAAGCCTGCGTGAACGGACCGCGTCCCGTATGTATGCGACGAACCGGCCGACGACCGGCTCCTCGGTCTCCGGCAGCCAGGCGAGATCCAGCTGCAGAACGGCGTCTTTTTCGTCGATCGGTCGGAAGAGGACACCAGGAAACTTCGCTGCCGCCTCGCTTTCCGTCCCGATCGCGATTCCGAAGCCGCCGGCGACCAGGCCGAGGAGCGACTGCCGGCTTGCGGCGTGGCTTCGAAAACGGACTTCGGCGCCGACGAGCGGCACCAGAAATTCGCGCTCGGCCTGGCTTTCGTCCCACCCCTGGACCAAGATCGTCTCGCCGCTCAGCCCGGCCCAGGTCAGCGCTTTCTGGTGGCCCGCCAGGGCATGACCAACCGGCAGGGCCACGAACAGGCGTTCTCTGTAGGTGGCCAGCCTCGCCATACGGGTCGGCAGCATATGGCTGGGCGCAAGTGCGACGTCGAGCCGTCGCTCGTCGAGAGCAATTACGAGATCCCGCTCGTTCATCTCGAAGATCGTCAGCAGGACATTGGCGCTGTTCTCACGCCAAGCGCTCAACACCATAAGCATCGCCTCGCCGACCGGCGTTCGGAGTCCGAAACGCACCTCGCCGGCGGCTCCGATCCCGTTCTGCCGGGCGGCGAATTTGACGGCATCCAACTCGGCAACTGCGCGTCGGACATGCGTCAGCACATCCTTGCCGCCGGTCGTCAAGCGAATCCCGCTGTGTCCACGCTCGAATATCGCTAGGCCGAGTTCATCCTCGAGTCGGCCGATGCGCCTGCTGATCGTCGGGGTGCTGATCCCGAGCGATTTCGCCGCACGGGTGAAATTCCCTGCCGCCGTAGACGCCAAGAGATATTCGAGATCACGCAGCTTCATGACGGCAGGCCGACAGGACCATGGGCCGCTGAATCTTTTTTGTGAGCAAGAAACAATGCCCCTCGATAACATTCGAGCCCGATTCTGCCGCGTGAAGTCTTCAGGAAGATGTCTTCCAGTACTCAAAGTTACGTCGCCGTGGACACCGTTCTTTGCTGCATGTTGCATGCTCCGGCCGATTTAACATTCGTTTGCAAATCGCTTCTTTGGCAGATCCCGGCCGGCGCGCGATACTCAGCGGCGCCATGAACGCGACACCACACCTCTTGATCGTCGACGACGACAGCGAGATCTGCGCGCTGCTGTCGAGCTTTCTCGCGCAATACGGCTACCGCGTCTCCGTCGCCACCAATGGCGGCGCGATGATGCAGACTTTGGCCAGCGCCAAGATCGATCTCGTGGTTCTCGACATCATGCTGCCCGGGCGGGACGGGCTCGCGCTATGCAAGGAGCTGCGAGCCTCCGGCAGGCTGCCGATCATCATGCTGACCGCCATCGGCGGCGAAGCCGACCGCGTCCTCGGCCTCGAAATCGGCGCCGACGACTATTTGACGAAACCCTTCAGCCCGCGCGAGCTGGTTGCCCGCATTCGCGCCGTGCTGCGGCGCACCGCCGCTCCCGGGTCCGGTGCGCCGGCCGGGGTAAATCAGGTCTACGAGTTTTCCGGCTGGCGCCTCGACGTGGCGCGGCGCCAGCTTTTCTCGCCGGCCGGCGCGCTGGTCGTGCTGCGCACCGCCGAGTTCGACATTCTTCTGGCGTTGGTCGAACGGCCGCAACGCACCCTGACCCGCGATCAGCTGCTCGATCTCGCCCGCGGTCGTGCCTTGTCACCGTTCGACCGCGCGATCGACGTTCACATCAGCAGGCTGCGCAAACGGATCGAGGCTGATCCGAAGGAGCCGGAGATGATCAGGACGGTGCGCAGCGAGGGCTACTACTTTGCAGTTCCGGTTTCCGCCTCGGGAGCCCCGCCATGAGGAGGCGCTGGCGCCTCGACAGCATCGCGATGACCGTCGCGCTGACGGTCGTCGTCGCGATGGGCCTTGGCGCCGCGCTGCAGCGCGTCGTCAACACAGGGCTCGAATATGCCGGCCTCTATCCTTGGGGGACCCCGGAGGAATGGCGCACCCGGTTTTCGGCGGCACTATTTCCGGCGACCGTCGTATCGCTGGCCGAGGCCCTCGACACGGTCCCGAACGCGCAGCGGCTCGCGATCATCACCGCCGCGCGGCGTCCCGAGATCCGCATCGATCTTCGCGATGCGCCGCTCTCCGATCTTGTGAACTCTGGCGATCTCGAAGCGATCCGGTTGCGCCGCCGCATCCGCCTGCTGTTTGCCGCACCGCGCCCGGTCGTCGTTGCTCCCCAGCCGCAACAGAACGGGATGGGCATCGGACAGGACGGAATGTTCGTCGAAGTGCCGCTCAACGACGGTCACTGGCTGCTGTTCACGACAAGCTTCGAATCACCGCCGCTCCCGCGTCGGGCCGCGACCGAATTCTCGCATGCTGCCTTCGGCGCCTGGCTTGGTCTCACAGCGGTTCTCGTAATCCTGCTTTCCATCCTGGCGGCGAGGAGGCTGGCCAACCCGCTCTCCGAGCTGGCCGGCGCCGCCGAGCAGCTCGGCGCCAGCGGCGACGCACCGCTGTTGCCGCCGAAGGGGCCACGCGAGCTGCAGGTCACGATTGATGCCTTCAACCGGATGCAGGAGCGCTTGCGCCGCTTCAACGACGACCGCGTGCAGATGCTGGCTGCGATCTCACATGATCTGCGCACCTCGCTGACGCGCCTGAAGCTGCGCCTCGAGGTCGGCGATACCCCCGAGCAGCGAGAGAAGATGGCCGGCGAGATCGACGCAATGGGTGCGATGCTCAACTCGATCCTCTCCTTCGCACGCGACGACGCCAAGCGCGAGCTGCGCAGCCTCCTCGACTTCAACGCCCTCGCCGAGGGCGTGTGCGAAGACGCCTCGGACGCCGGGGCCGCGGTGACCTATTCCGGGGTCCGCGGCGTCACGGTTTCCGGCCGGCCGGCCGCGCTGCGCCGGGCGATCTCCAACTTGATCGACAACGCCGTGAAATATGGCGGTGGCGCGCAGGCGACCCTGAAATCGGAGGGCCGACTCGTCGTCCTCGCCGTCGAGGATTGCGGGCCCGGCATTCCGCGCAGCGAACGCGAGAAGGTTTTCGAGCCGTTCTATCGCATCGAGGGCTCGCGCAACCCCGAGACCGGCGGCGTTGGTCTCGGCCTCGCCGTCGCCCGCTCGATCGCCCGCGAGCACGGCGGCGACATCGTCCTCGCCGCCCGTAAAGGCGGCGGCCTCAGCGCCCGCCTCGAATTGCCGGCCTGACTAAGGCAAGATGCGCGCAGAAGCAGTAGCGCGGTCCGCTACTTCGACTGGGCGATGCGAACCAAGGCCCAGCCAAGGCGCAACTCATGATGCGATTGGCGCCGATAAGCCGTGGTCCGCACGGAGTCGCGCATCATAAGAATGTACGCTTTATCCATCAATCCTGTACACTAAATGAGTTCATTTAGATTGGAGAGTGACAGTTTCTCCGGAGATTACACGATGTCGACGACCAAAATCACAAAGCGAACAGTCGATGCAGCCCGTGCTAGCAATCGTGTCATCTGGATATGGGATGGCGAAATCAGGGGTTTTGGCCTAAAGGTCACACCTAGCGGCCAGAAGATATACGTCGTTCAGTACCGGACCGGAGGCCGCGAGACGTCTATGCGGCGATATACGATCGGGAAACATGGCTCGCCCTGGACTCCCGAGACCGCCAGACGGGAGGCTGTTGGAATAAAAGCACGGGTGGCTCAAGGCGAGGATCCCGCCGCTCAAAAG
>Ga0335074_10012552_pt1 | contig 11883 bp, 11 predicted proteins | sample Lox_Sample_23_FD_206715 | JGI IMG/M metagenome (GOLD analysis project Ga0335074, IMG submission 206715) | Soil microbial communities from Loxahatchee National Wildlife Refuge, Florida, United States - Lox_Sample_2.3 | ecosystem: Environmental > Terrestrial > Soil > Wetlands | place: USA...
GCTTGATCCGACATCGCAACGCTCCCGCATGGTAGGCGATTGTGAATGTGTCAGCCGCGCCGGCGGCGGCGCGAAACAGGTGACGACTGCGCCCGGTCAGGACGCTTTCTCTAATTCGTTTACCATTTCAAGGTGTTGCTGCAGCACCGGCAGCGCCAGGCCCGCGAGGTTGCGCAGCCCGCCATCGCGGCCCGAGTGATGATAGGTCGTGAACAGCGTGATCGCCTCCTGATGCGCGATCTTCTGCTGCGATATGTAGCGCTTGTCGAAATCCTCGTTGGCCGCGCCGTCAAGATCGTCGATCAGCGTCCGGTGCACCGCGTCGAGCTGGTCCGGTAGCGATTGCGGGCTGTTCGTGCCGCCGAGGAACGACTTCAATTCGCTGCCGACCTTCTCGTGGTCGGCGAGCATCGCGCGGGCGAACTCCTTCACATCCTGCCGCTGGGCGCGCCGCAGCGCGATTTTCGCCGCTTCCAGTTCGTAGAGATTGGCGATCGCGGCGTGGTGGACGAACCGGTCGCGGGTGATCGCGGTCGCCGCTGCCGCCAACCCCGCTGCGCCGCCGATCGCTTCCTTGACCGCGCTGGCCGTGTCCGACTTGCTGCCGGGCGTCGGCTTGTCGCTCGGATCGCTCATGGCGCCGCTCCTGTCGCTCGCTGCCGGGCCGCTGCCGCGGCCTGGCGGGCATCGCTGGTTTTAAAGGTGCGCCGTCGCCTCTGCCCAACGGCAATTTGCCCGCATGGTTCCGCTGCCGTATTTCCGCCGGGCGGGCGCATGGCCATGTCCGGATTTTCGGCAGCGCGAGAGGCGCCGAGGATTTGCCCCGCATGCGGCAACAACGCTGCCATATCGGCGTTTGTCAGCGGCGACGGCAGCATGGTCAGGTGAATGGCAGACGGCGAGGCGAGCGGGACGGACGCCGAGAAGCAAACCAGCGACGAGGAGGTGGAGCGGCGTCCCGACGTCACCGCGCGCGAAGTCGAGCACATCGAAGAGCATTCCCGGCTGCGGGTGCCGCTGATCTACGAAATCGTGCGCCGCGAAGGCGAGACCGAGATGGAGCGGCCGGCGGTGTCGCTCTGGTGGTCGGGCGTCGCCGCCGGGCTGTCGATCAGCTTTTCGCTGTTGGCCGAAGCGATCCTGCTCGTCCACGTGCCGGACGCGACGTGGCGGCCGCTGATCGTGAGCCTCGGCTATCCGTTCGGCTTCCTGATCGTCGTATTGGCGCGCCAGCAGCTGTTTACCGAGAACACCGTGACCGTCGTGCTGCCGGTCGCCGCGCAGTTCACGTGGAAGAACGTGCGGGGCCTGTTGCGCATGTGGGCGATCGTGTACGCCGCCAACATGGTCGGCACGCTGTTTGCTGCGCTGTTCTGCAATTTCACGCCGGTGATCCCGCCGGAATTGCGCGCCGCGATGTATCAGATCGGTCAGGCGATGATGGCGAACGACATGGCCGCGATGTTCATGAAGGGCATCACGGCCGGGTTTCTGATCGCCGCGATGGTCTGGCTGATCCCGAGTGCCGAGGGCACCCAGTTCCATGTCATCGCGATAATGACCTACGTCATTGCCGTCGGCGGCTTCACCCACATCGTCGCCGGCAGCGTCGAGGCTTTTCTGCTCGTCGTCAGCGGCCAACTCGGCCTGTTCGACATGCTGCGCGGCTTCATGCTGCCGGTGCTGTGCGGCAACATCGTCGGCGGCACGGCGTTGTTCGCGTTGCTTTCTTACGCCCAGGTCATGCGCGAGATGTAGCCGTTGTCGATGCCCGGCGCTAGGGATAGCGGATGTGCAGCGTAACCGGCTTGTCGCCACTGCCGACCGGGAAGGCGGCCTGGTAGAATTGCGGCTTGGCAAACTCGGCCCGGACGCCGTTCGACAATGCGTAGCCGTTGATCGGCTGGCCGAACGCGTTGGTTTCAAGGTGGCCGCTGCCGTCCTCGTCGTGGTAGGCGCCGACCGCATATTCGCCCGGTGGCAGGTTGTCGAATGCGACGGTGATCGGCGCCGTCGTCGCTTTCACCTTGTAATAGGCTGTGCAGTGCGTGCCGTTGAGGAATTCGTTCGGGTTGGAGTACAGGCCGATATAGACGTTGCCGGAGTTGTCGCGGACGCCGTCGATCGTGACGATGATGCGTGCGGCGAGTGCCGGTCCGGCCGCCAGGACCGCGGCGAGGACAAAAACAGCCGACATCATAGGAAGACGCATTCCCGATTTTCCTTTCTCGACAAGGCAGGTTCAACAAAGGATGGGGCAGGGGATTGGCCGCGCTCAACGCTCGCCCCCGCAGCGCGGACAACCCCCTCTATCGCCGGCTCGCAGCCGCGGTTTGTCGCTGCCGTGGCAAAATCGTGAATTGCGGGCGGAAAACCGGCCGCTTTCGCACGTGATCGTTGAATAGGCGCGGCGGAGAAGCCGGTTAACTTCGCCTCCCGGCTGGTCTAGCATTACCAGCCCCGTGGTTTGTCGCGGGACAAGGAGGGCGGCATGGCGGCGCGCACCGGGCAGCAATACATAAATGGTCTCAAAGAACAGGAGCGCGAGATCTGGCTCGGCGGCGAGCGGGTGCGCGATGTGACGACCCACCCCGGCCTGGCCGGCGGCGTGCGTGCGATCGCGCAACTCTATGACATGCAGCACGACCCCGAACTGCGCGAGGTCATGACGTACCGGTCGCCGACAAGCGGCCAGCCGGTCGGCCGCTCGTTCGACAACCCGAAGACCCGCGACGCCCTCGAAACCCGCAGCCGGATGATGTTGAACTGGGCGCGCGCCACCTGCGGCATGATGGGCCGCTCGCCCGATTTCATGAACGTGACCTTTGCCGCCTGGGGCGCCGCCGCCGATTTCTTCGGTGAGAAGCGCCCGGAATTTGCCGACAACATGCGGCGCTATGTCGAATACATCCGCGAGAACGACATCACGCTTACCCACGCGCTGATCAACCTGCAGCGCAGCCGCAATGCCTCGGGCATGTTCAATCTCGAGGAGGGCACGGCACTGCAGGTCGTCCGCGAGACCGCCGCCGGAATCGTCGTGCGCGGCGCCCGCATCCTCGCGACATTGGGGCCGCTCAGCGACGAGATCGCCGTCTACTCGCCGCGGCTCGCCCGCCACAGCGACGATCACAGCCCGTTCGCGGTCAGTTTTTCGATCCCCTGCGGCACGCCCGGCGTCAAATTCCTGTGCCGCGACAGCTTCGATCTCGGCCGCTCGCATTTCGACGCGCCGCTCGGATCGCGCTTCGAGGAGATGGACTGCATCGTGTTTTTCGACGACGTGACGGTGCCGTGGGAGCGCGTGTTCCTGTTGTACGACGTCGACCGCCTCAATGCGACGCCGAACGTCACCCATTCGACGGCCCATTCGGCGCATCAGGGCGCCGCCAAAAACCTCGCCAAATGCGAATTCGTGCTGGGACTGGCGCTGAAAATGACCGAGGCGCTCGGCAACGCGCACCTGCCGCATACCGAGGAGCGCATCGGGCAGTTGATGCTCTACACCGAATTGATGCGGTCGTGCATGCGCGCCGCCGAGGCCGATGCCAAGCTCGACCGGTGGGGCGTCATGTGCCCCGCGATCCTGCCGGTCGAATGCACCCGCAACCTGATGATGACCGCCTATCCGCGCATGGTCGAGATCCTGCAGCTGCTCGGATCGTCGAGCTTCCTCCTGACGCCGAGCGAAAAGGACTTTGCGGGTCCGCTGCAACCGCAGATCGAGCAGTATCTCGCGACCGACAACATCGCGGCGCGCGACCGGGTGAAACTGTTCCGCCTGGCGTGGGACGTCGCCGGCAGCGCCTTTGGCAGCCGGCAGGAGCTTTACGAGCGGTTCTTCGCCAGCGATCCGCTGACGCGCGCTCGCGCGATGGCGGCGATCTATCCCAAGGGCGAGGTGGTCGAGCGCGTCACGGAATTTTTGGGTCGTGACGTCGATGCGTGATAGACTGTCGCAGACCCTGCCGACTGGAGAGCCCGATGGCCAAGCGACCGATGTATCTTCAGCACGTCAACCTCTACGTGCGCAATGCGGAACGCTCGAAGCAATGGTACGAGGATCTGCTCGGCCTCCATACCTACGAATACCGGCCGGGCTGGGCCGCGTTCATGTCGGCCGACACCGAACAGTCGCACGAAGTGGCGCTGATGCAGCTCGGTGACGATGCGCCGCTACAGCAGCAGCGCCAGGTCGGCCTCAACCACATGGCGTGGCGGTTGGAAAACCTCGACGATTTGAAGGAGTTCTATCAGCGGCTGAAGGAAAAGGGGCAGAAGATCGAGCGCATTGCCGATCACGGCATCTCGCTCGGCATCTATTTGCGCGATCCCGACGGCAACGGCGTCGAGGTGTTCTACGAGCTGCCGCGCGCCGAATGGCCGGCCGACTACCACGTCTTTACGCGCGAGGTGACCGGCAGCGGCCGCTTCCCGGGGCCGTGGGACGCCGAGATCCGGCGCGATGGGCCACCGGCGCGGCAGCCGCAGCCCGCCGCCGCGGAGTGACGGCCGGCCCGCTGCCCAGCCTGGTCCTGCGGCGTCCCAACCTCTCCCCAATCAAGTCGCTGGTTGGCGGCGGGAGCGGCTGCGCCGCAGGTTGAAGGCGAGGCTTCGGCAGCGCCAGCTCCAGACCTATACGGTCGGCTACCTTCACATCGTCATCGCCTAAGTGCGCACGGCACGGGATCTCGAGGACGCCATTCGCGCACTATTCCGACGGCACACGGCCAGTCGGTTATCTTGCCAAACTCTATCCAGCGATTGTCCGACCGGCGGATCGGATCTTTCGCTTCAGTCGCCGGCCACATAGCCAGTAAGAGCGCGACGGAGCCGGCGATAGCGTCAAAAACGGTGCGCTATGTCTGCCGCCATTTTCCGTCATTCCCGCGCAAGCGGGAACCCAGGGCTTGCGCCTCGACGGTTGCCCTGGACCCCCGCGTTCGCGGGGACGACGGTAAGTGTGGAGACTGAATCTGGAAACGCGCCAGCGGAATGGCACCGACGCGCGACAGCGGAAGTTGCCAAACCGCCGGTTGGGCGGGTTTCTCTTATACCTTTGATTAAGCTCTTTCCGCTAGCGATTACCAATGCTTTGGGAAAATGTCACCGGTGCCGGAACCGCCAAAACGCCGTGCGCAACGGTGGCGCCCGGCGCGCCGCCCGGCCAAAGCGGCCCCGCGTGATCGGCCGGCTTGCGATCCCGAGCCGCCGGCTGACGCTCGGCGGGTTTGTGCTCGTCGGCCTGATGCTGCTCGCCGCCGGCGTCCGCAACTGGCGCGGACGCGAGGATGTTTTCGCGAGCTACCGGCGTGAAACGACAAATCTCGCGATCGCTCTGGCGGCCCAGGCGGCGCGCACGGTGCAGGCGGTCGATCTCGTCGTGCGCGAGACGCAGCGCGAGACGCTCGTTTCGGGCGCCGACAATCCGCAGCAGTTCAAGGAAAAGATCGCCGGCGATGACATCCACCGGTTTCTGGCGCGGCATCTGAAAAACCTGCCGCAGGCGGATTTCATCGGCATCGTCGCCGCCGACGGGGCGCTGATCAACGCCTCGAACGCATGGCCGCCGCCGCGCATGAACCTGTTCGGCAAGGACTGGTTCGTCTGGCTGCGCGACCGTCGCGATGCCGGCCTGCTGCTGACGCACCCGGTCAGGGTCCCGCAAACCGGCGCCTGGACGTTTTTTCTGGCGCGGCGCGTCCAGGGCCGGGACGGTGCGTTCCTTGGCGTCGTCGTCGCCGGCATCGAGGCGGATTACTTCACCCATTTCTACCGGGAGATCAGCCTGCAACCGGGCGAAGCGATCGACCTTTTCGCCCGCGACGGTATGCTGATTGCGCGTTATCCGCCCGCCGCGGCCGCGATCGGAACGAAACTGCCGCTCGGGTCGCCCTGGTATCGCAGCGTTGCCGAAGGCGGCGGCAGCTACCGAACGGCCGGCCGACCGGACGACCCCGCCCGGCTCGTGTCGGTCGTCCCACTGCGCGATTACCCGCTCGTCGTTACGGTCGGGATGCCGCAGGCGGCGGTGCTGGCTGAATGGTGGCATGAATCGGTTGCCGTCGCGATCGGCGCCCTGTCGCTGGCCCTCGGCTTTACCGGGCTGCTCGGCGCATTGGCGGCACGCTCGCGCGGTCTCGAACGCCACAGCGCCGAACTGGCGCAGAGCGCGGAGGCGCTGCGCCGCAGCGAGGCGCGCTTTCGCGATTTTGCGCTGACCTCGTCCGACTGGTTCTGGGAGACCGACGAGGAGCACCGGATCACCTTCGTCTCCGACGGGGTTTGCGCCTTTGGCCACGATCCGGCGGATTTCATCGGGCGCAGCCGGCTTCAAGTCGCCGCCACATCGGACCGCGACCGGGCGAAATGGGAACGGCACATGGCCGTGCTGCAGCGGCATGAGCCGTTTCGCAATTTCGTCTACAAGGTGAAACCCGGCGACGAGCCGGAGCGCACGGTGTCGATCAGCGGCAAGCCATTCTGCGACGCCGCCGGCAGTTTCCTCGGCTATCACGGGACGGGGCGCGACATCACCGAGGAATATCTCGCGCAGCATCGCCTGCAAGAGGCAAAAGCGGCCGCCGAGGCCGCCAACCTGACAAAATCGCAATTCCTCGCCAATGTCAGCCACGAGCTGCGCACACCGCTCAACGCAATCATCGGTTTTGCCGAAATGCTCGAAATGGGCATGGCCGGCGAACTCAAACCGGCGCAGCGGGAAAACGTCAAGATCATCCACACCAGCGCCCATCACCTGCATCAGATCATCAACGACATTCTCGATCTGGCAAAGGTCGATGCCGGCAAGCTCGACCTTTGCGACGAAGCGGGCGTCGAACCGCGAGCCGTCGTCGAGGGCTGCATCACCTTCGTCAAAGAGCGCGCGAACGAAGCCGGGATCAGCCTGTCTGTCGCGATCGAACCGGGATTGCCGCCGCTGATCGCCGATGCCTTGCGATTGAAGCAGATCCTGCTCAACCTGCTGTCGAACGCGGTGAAATTCAGCGCGCCGGGCGATGCGATCGTCACCGGCGCCTGCCGCCTCGCCGACGGCGGCATTGCATTCGAGGTCCGGGACAGCGGACCGGGCATGACCGAGGACGAGATCCAACTCGCGCTCGAACCGTTCGGCCAGGTCGATGGCGGCTTGGCGCGCCGCCATGACGGTGCCGGGCTCGGGCTGCCGATCGCGCGCCATCTCGCCGCGCTGCACGGCGGCACGCTGGAGATCAACAGCCGCAAAGGGGTGGGCACGACGGTGGTCGTGACACTGCCGGCCGCCCGGGTCATGGAGGACGCTGCAGGCGCCCAGCCGGCGATGGCTGAAATCGGCGCCGCCGCCTAGGCGCCCTTCTTCCCCAAGGATTTCGAGCGCATGGAAGGCGGTCCTCGCATGCCGCTGCAAGGGTGTGGATCAGAGCACCCATTTTCGGCATTTCAATGTCCACCCGAATTCGGGTGAACCGGAAGGACTCGTGGAAATATCCCCGCGTTGCGCACAATTGCGTCCTTGTCGAAGCCGTCGGGCTGTCGCATCTCGTGCTGCCGGTTATGCCGCTGCGCAACCGCGCCTGGAGAAGACGTTGAGCGATGATCCAGCGTGGGACCTGGCCCAGCATGTTTGCCATATCGATTTTGCCGACCTGCCGAAGAGCGCCGTCGAGTCCGCGCGGCGCGACATCCTCGACACCTTTGGTTGCATGCACGGGGGTAGCGGATCGCCGGGGATCGACGAGCTCTTCACCGTGAGTTCGCACTGGGGCGGCCTCGCCGAAAGCCGCCTCCTGCTGCGCGGCCTTCGGCTGCCGGCGCCGCAGGCGGCGCTGCTCAACGCCAGCATGGGCCATGCGCTCGATTTCGACGACACGCTCGACACCGGCGGATCGATCCATCCCGGCGTCTCGGTGCTGGCGGCAGCGCTGGCGGCCGGCGACAGCATCGACGGCGTCAGGCGGCGCGACCTGCTGCTGGCGGTCGCCCTCGGCCTCGACATTGCCTGCCGCATCGCGCTCGCCAGCACGCTCGACCGCGGTTGGCACCGCACCGCGGCGATGGGCGGTTTTGGCGCCGCCGCGGCCGCCGGCAAATTGTTGCGGCTGACCCCCGAGCAGATGCTAAACGCCTTCGGCATCGCCTACAGCCATGCCGCCGGCAACCGCCAATGCATCCTCGACGGGGCGCTCACAAACGCCTGCAGGCTGGCCAGGCGGCGAGCGCCGGGGTGTTCGCCGCAGTTCTCGCGCAGACCGGGTTTACCGGGGCGCGCAACATATTCAACGGCCGGTTCGGATTTTTCGAGCTGTACCAGCCGAACGGCTCGGATGCCTCTGTGCTCTTACGAGACCTCGGCACGGAGTTCCGGGGTGAGGCATTGAGCTACAAGCCCTATCCCTGCGGCCGGCCGCTGCACGCGGCGATCGATGCCGCGCTCGCGGCGCGGGCGCAACTCGGTATAGCGGCGGCCAGCGATATCGCGGCGGTGACAATCGAGGCCGACCCGGCCGGTCACGCCGACCAGTTCGAAAGCGGGCCGACCAAGCGGCGGCCAAGCCAGGTCGTGGAGGCCCAACTATTGCGCATCGTCGTCGGGTTTGGTCTCGCCGCTGCGATCACCCCGGCCCTCACCCTCATCCTCGAACTGACGCCGACGCGGCGGCGCACCCTCATCACCAGCTTTTTCGCGCAGTTCGCCGCGGCGGGATCGACCGATCGACCGCTTACGCCAGCGAATCCAGCCGATCGCGGCGGCAGGAATTGGCGGCAAGGTTTGCCCCAGAGCCGTCGCTGCCTCGTTGACTTTACTCGCCGACCGATGCTGGTGCAGCACCGGCCCGCGGCGCAGTTAATGACCACGTCGCCTTCGACCGGAACGATAGACGACCAGTAGGTTAGGCCATTTGCACACGATCGCGCGGGCGTGATGATCGCTTGGTTTGCGGGAGGTCAGAAGGCGTCATGGCCCACGGCAAGGCAATTAGCCCCCAGGCACGAGCGGCGGGCGGTGGACCAGTGGTTTCGTTTGGTCGCTATCGCTTGTTTCCGGCGCGTCATCTGCTGTCGCGCGACGGCAGGCCGGTCGCGATCGGCAGTCGCGCGCTCGACATTCTCATCGCGCTTACCGAGCACCCAGGCGAGCTTCTGAGCAAGGAATAGCTTGTTGGGCGTGCCTGGCCTAACCTGATCGTGGAAGAATCCAATCTTCGCGCGCAAATCGCGGCCTTGCGGCGGGCGCTTGCCGGCGACGGCGCGCCCAGGTCAGCCATCGCGGTTCGCGGCAAAATTTCACAACGTTTCACTCGCGCCAGGGCCCCTGCGCGGCGACGATCTCGCCGTTCTGCCAAGCCCAAGAGAAAATTTTCGATGCCCGAGGAGAGTGAGGACCGTCCGGTCACAGCAGCGCGTCTCGAACCGCTGACGCAGCGCTTCGTTGAGGCGACGTCGGCCGCAGAACAGGGTTTCCTTCTGACCGGTACTCCGGCCGACGCCAGACGGGCGCTCCTTGCGCTGCAATCGGGTCCGATCGGCAAGCTTGGGGTCGACATCGAGGATACGATCTTTCCCGTTGGTCCAACTGGCGCGGTGCGGGTTCGCATCGTCCGGCCCCAGCGGCGGGGCGATAGTCTGCCGGTCGTGCTCTATTTTCATGGCGGCGGCTGGATTGCCAGCGATGCGGATACGCATGATCGATTGATCCGCGAAATCGCGGTCGGCGCTGGCGCTGGACTTCTATTTGTCGAGTTCGAGCTGTCGCCCGAGGCCGCCTTTCCAGTGGCGGTCGAACAAGGCTACGCGGCAATGACATACATCGCCGAGCATGGAGCCAGCCTCCGGCTCGACGGGACCCGCATCGCCGTCGCGGGCGACTGCGCCGGCGGCAACCTGGCCGCGGCGCTCACGGCGATCGCCAAGGAGCGCCGCGGCCCCAGGATTTCGTTTCAGGTTCTCTTCTATCCGACGACGAGCGCCGACTTCGCGACCGAGTCCTACCGTGATTTTGCGGACGGCCCTTGGCTGACCCGGACGGCAATGGAGCGATGCTGGGACGCTTACCTCCCGAATCCCGAAGAAAGACGCACGTTGCGCGCGGCGCCCCTCCACGCCTCCTTGGAACAGCTGAAGGGGTTGCCCGAAGCATTGATCATCGTCGCCGAGAATGACGTGCTTCGCGACGAGGGAGAGGCCTACGCGCGGCGGCTGTCAGATGCCGGCGTGGCCGTAACCTCGGTACGCTACAACGGAACTATTCACGATTTTGTCATGCTGAACGCGCTAGCCGACGCACCCGCGACTCGGGGCGCCATCGCCCAAGCAAGCGCCGCTCTGCTACGCATCGCCTACAACCTCTTCACCCAGAAGCCGAAAGGCGAGAAGGACGACTTCCTCAACTGGACCCGCAGCTCGAAATACAAACAGGGCAACGACTACTTCCGGCATAACGGCGGCGGCGAGATGCTCGTGTTCTCGGCCGCGGATTTCGAGGACTTTCGTCAGCCGCGGCCCGACATGCCGCCCGAGATGGAAGGCGAGCCCGAAAGCGTCATCCGCATCCTCGCCGAGAACCGCTGGCCGTGGCGATTGCACGCGACCTATGACGAAAACGATCAGCCGCGCGCTCGATGTGTTCGAGCGGGTGAACCAGGACATCCCTCTGGAAGGGCTGAATTGGTTCTTCGACCACGCCGAGACCATCTCCGACGGGTCGATCGACCGCATCGCGGCGCTCGGCGGCGGCATCGCCGTGCAGCACCGGATGGCCTATCAGGGCGAGTATTTTATCGAGCGCCACGGCCCCGGCGCCGCGGAGGCGACCCCACCCGTCGCCAAGATTCTCGCCAGCGGGATCAAGACCTCCGCCGGCACCGACGCAACGCGGGTCGCCTCCTACAATCCCTGGGTTTCGCTTGCCTGGCTCGTCACCGGCAAGACCGTCGGTGGCCTGCACCTCTATCCGCGCCGGAATTGCCTCGACCGCGAGATGGCGCTGCGGATGTGGACTGAGAACGTGACCTGGTTCTCGAATGAGGAAGGCAAGAAGGGCCGCATCGCGGTCGGCCAGCTCGCCGATCTCGTCGTCCCGGACCGCGACTATTTCGCCTGCTCCGAGGACGAGATCGCCGACATTACGGCCGCACTGACCATCGTCGGCGGCAGGGTGGTTTATGCCTCCGGCGACTTCGCCCGGCTCGATGAAACCGGACCGCCGCCCCCGATGCCCGACTGGTCGCCGGTCCGGCGCTATGGGGGTTACGCGGCCTGGGGCGATCCCGGCGGCGCCGTGCAGCAACGCGCGGCGGCAGCCTGCGGCTGCGCCCACGCCTGCGGCGTTCACCGCCACGATCATGCGACCGCCTGGTCGGGCAACCTCCCGGTATCCGATCTCAAATCATTCTGGGGCGCGCTGGGCTGCTCGTGCTGGGCGGTGTGAGATGGGGGGCATCCTCGGATGCGATCCGCGCTGGGTGGACGCGATACTTGAATGGCGCTGGACCTGGCGCGCGGCCCGACTCGCATTGGTGTCAGCCTATCTCGTCGGCGGCCTGGACAAGCTTTCCGATATGCCGGGTGCGATCGCCGAGCAGGCGCGGTTCGGGCTCCACCCGGCATGGCTATGGGCGTCGCTTGCGATCGTTGTGGAGCTGGGCGGCGCACTGCTTGTCCTCGCCGGGCGCCTTGTGTGGCTTGGCGCCGGCGCTCTCGGCGTCCTTACCGCCGTCGCGATTTTCGTCGCGAATGATTTCTGGCGGACGGAAGGGCCGGCCCGCTTCGTCGCGATCAACGGGTTTTTCGAGCATATCGGGCTGATCGCCGGCCTCGCGATGGTGGCGATGCTGGCGGCGCGTCGAGACGGCGCGCGAGCTGCCGCCCGTTTTGCGGAGGGCC
>Ga0335074_10012553_pt1 | contig 11882 bp, 12 predicted proteins | sample Lox_Sample_23_FD_206715 | JGI IMG/M metagenome (GOLD analysis project Ga0335074, IMG submission 206715) | Soil microbial communities from Loxahatchee National Wildlife Refuge, Florida, United States - Lox_Sample_2.3 | ecosystem: Environmental > Terrestrial > Soil > Wetlands | place: USA...
ACCACGAGCGTCGCGACGGTGGTGTTGCTGAGCGAAAGATTCGAGCCGACCAGGCTGGCGCAGGAGCCGTTCCTCGCGCACCCGGCCAGGGCGGAGTGCCACACCAGCGCCGCGTGCAGCCCGGTCATCAGCAGCACGACGGCCAGCACGGCGAGCAGCGCGGCGGCGAGCGCGGCCTGGTAACGGTACTGGCGCCAGGTGACCCAGGTCATCGGTGTCCTCCTACTGCTGACAGCCGGGCGGCCCCGGAGCCGGCGGCGTCTCCTTCGTCGTCCTGGCTCATGTAGCCGAGCACTATCTCCTCCAGGTTCGGTTCGTCGACGGCCCAGGCGGGATCGATCACGGGGCCGTTCAGCCTGACGAGCAGCGTGGTCTGCCGGCGAGTGGTGTCCTCCCGCACGACGGTGTGCGCCCGCGCGATCGCCGTGGTGTCCTTGCGGGGGCCGGTCAGGACACGGTGCTGCGCGAGCAGCGTCTCGACGTCGGCGCACAACTGCACCCGGGATGCCGCCAGCAGGATCAGGTGGTCGCAGACCCGCTCGATGTCCGCGATCAGGTGCGAGGACAGCACGATGGTCAGGTCGCCGCCCGCCGACGCCTCGGCCAGCGCCGCGAGGAAGTTCCGCCTGGCCAGCGGGTCGAGCGCGGCGAGCGGCTCGTCCAGCAGCAGCAGCCTGGGCCGCTTGGCCAGCGTGAGCGCGAGCGCGACCTGGGCGCGCTGGCCCCCAGACAGCGTGCCCACCGGCCGGTCCAGCGGTATCTTCAGGCCGCCGAGCCGGGTCCGCACCGACTCGCCGTCCCAGCGCGGGTTCAGGTGCGCGCCGATGCCGATGTGCTCGGCCGCGGTCCGCCGCCGGTACAGCGGGATCTCCTGGGCCAGGAAGCCGATCTGCGCCACATACGCGGGATCCTGGCCAGCCCGGCCGCCGAGCACGGTGGCCCGGCCCGCTGTCGGCGCGGCAAGTCCGGCCAGCAGCCGCAGCAGCGTGGTCTTGCCCGCGCCGTTCGGCCCGACCAGCGCGGATATCCGGCCCTGCGGAACGCTGATCGTGCAGTCGCCCAGCGCGGTGACCCGGCGGTACCGCTTGGTCAGCCCGCTGGTCTCGATCACATCAGTCACGCGATGTCCTCCTCGCCAGCCGACTGCAGCGTGACCCGCAGTAGCGACTCGATCGCCTCGTCATCCAGCCCTGCGGCCCGCGCCTCGCTCACCCACGCCGCCAGAGCGCGGCCCAGCCGCGAGTGCGTGCCAGGCGGGGGACCCGGCGGCCGGCTCCGCACGAACGTGCCCTGCCCGGCCCGCGGCTCGACCAGGCCCTCTCGCTCGAGGTCGCGGTAGGCCTTCAGCACCGTGTTGGGGTTGACCGCCGTCGCCGCGACGACCTCCCGCACGCTCGGGAGCTGATCGCCCACGGCGAGCACTCCCATCCGCAGCGCCTGCCGCACCTGCTGCACAATCTGCAGGTAAGGCGGCACTGCGGACCGCCCGTCCACCCGGAATCTGATCATGCCAGTGCTCCAGTGTCTTAGATTGCTAAGACAATATGGCACTGCCTTCGCCTGGGTCAAGCCATCCCGGTCCGGGCGTGCGCCGCCCCGCGAGCCGGGTCCCGCTACGGGCTCGCCGGGAAGCAAGCAGTGGCTGCCGGTTTCTGCGTGCCTGGACCCGCGTCGCGGCGTGCAGCCGCTGCGCCCGGTGCACGTGTCCCGGCGGCGCATGAGGCAAACCGGACACGTCGGTGGTTCGGCGGCCCGGCGGATTCCGTGATCGTGGTACCAGACGCGCCCGGCGCGGTTGGTGCCGGGACGCGCGGGGGCGGGACGAGCGCGGCGTTACGCCGCGCGGGGGGCGTTAGCTCAGAGGCGCTCGATGATCGTGGCGTTGGCCTGGCCGCCGCCCTCACACATCGTCTGCAGGCCGTAACGCCCGCCGGTTCGCTCGAGCTCGTGCAGCAGCTTGGTCATCAGGATGGCGCCGGTCGCCCCGAGCGGATGCCCGAGCGCGATCGCCCCGCCGTTCGGGTTCGCCTTCTCCAGCGATGCGCCGGTGTCGGCCGACCAGGCGAGCAGGACCGGCGCGAACGCCTCGTTGACCTCGAACACGTCGATGTCGTCGACGGTCAGCCCGGACTTGGCCAGCGCCTGCTCGGTGGCGGGGATGGGGCCGGTCAGCATGAACACCGGGTCCGCACCGGTGACCGTGAGCGAGTGAATCCGCGCGCGCGGCGTCAGGCCGTGTTGCTGGACGGCCGCGGGCGAGGCGACCATCACAGCGGCGGCTCCGTCGGAGATCTGCGAGGCCGTGGCCGCGGTGAGCTCCCAGCCCTCGCGCAGCGGCTTCAGCTCGGCCATCTTCTCCAGGGACGTGTCACGGCGCGGTCCCTCGTCCGTGGTCACGCCGTCAACCGCGACGATCTCCCGCGCGAACCGGGCCTCGTCGATCGCCCGCACCGCCCGCCGGTGGCTCTCCAGCGCGAACTCTTCCAGCTGCGACCGCTTGAAGCCCCACTTCTCGCAGATCATCTGCGCGCCGCGGAACTGTGAGATCTCCTGGTCGCCGTACCGGTCCCGCCAGCCCTGGCCGAACGGCCCCGGCATGCCCTTCTCCATCGGAAGCGCCACCGTCGAGCCCATCGGGACCATGCTCATGTTTTCCACGCCGGCGGCGATAACCAGGTCCTGGGTGCCGGACAGGACCGCCTGGGCGGCGAAGTGCACGGCCTGCTGGGACGAACCGCACTGGCGGTCGATGGTGACACCCGGCACGCTCTCCGGGAAACCAGCTGACAGCCAGGCGTTCCGCGCGATGTCGATGGACTGTGCCCCGATCTGCGAGACGCATCCCATGATGACGTCGTCGACCGCCGAAGGGTCGGCACCGGTTCTGGCGATGAGCTCGGTCAGGGCCTGGGAAGCCAGGTCCACCGAGTGCACAGCGGCCAGGCCGCCGTTGCGTCTGCCGACGGGGGTGCGAACCGCCCCGACAATGTATGCCTCAGACAAGATGTCCGCCCTCCGCTAGCCCTTGCTAGCTCTCGCCGCCGGCCGGCCGCACAGGTGAACGCTGCGTGACACAAACGCCCCGGTTGGCCCTTGATTTGAGGTTACTCCCGGGAACCGCGCGCTCCATAGGCCTGCCGGGCAAGATCCGCCCGGCACCAGATTCCGCCAAGATTCCGTCTCCCTCTGTGTTCGGAGGGCTACCATCCGTAATATATCGAGGCCAGTCGGTGTGCCAGGCGAGGGGGCTCGCCCGGCACGGGGGTCCGGCAGGTCATCGGCACCGGTGGGCTGGGCGCGCGGGGGCAATGCGCACCGCCGGGCCAGCTGGCATGGCAACAGGGGGAAAACGGGGCATGGTAGCCAAGATCGTCGAGGACACGGCCGGCCTGGTGAGCATCGGTCAGCTCGCCAAGGCGGCGGGAGTCAGCAGCCGGACCATCCGCTACTACGAGGAACTCGGCATACTGCCCGAGCCGCGCCGATCACCCGGCGGCACCCGCCGGTACCCGAGTGAATACCAGGGCTACATCGACACCGCGCTGGCGCTGAAGGATCTGGGCTTCCGGCTGGAGGAAATCAAGCCGCTGGCCAGGCTCGCTCTCGGCCGCTCGGTCAGCGCCGGCCAGCGCGACCTCGCGGCGCGATTGGTCGATGACCGGATAGAGGCGCTCTCGCGCCAGGCCAGCGTGCTGCGCCGGCTGCGCGACTCCGTCCAGGCGCCGGACGCGGCCACCGCGGTGCCCGGCGTGCTCAGCTCGGCCGATCTGGTTGTCGTCCCGCCCATGCGCAGCGACGGGGCGGCATAACCAAGCGGTCTGAACCGGGTATCCCACAGGCAACGCGCGGCCTTGGGGTGGCCTGGTTTCAGGCCGTCGCGGCTTATGCTCGAGGGGAGACGACCCCCGGGAGAGCGCCATGACCAATGGACTGATCCTGCTGGCGTTCATCGGCATACTCATCGCGCTGTTCACGGTGCGGACGCGGCGCCGCATGGGCATCGCGTCGAATGCCCGGACGTGGTACATGGTGATCGTCGGGGTGATCCTGGTCGGGCTCGTGCTCTGGCTGGCTTCCTCGCCGCAGTGAGCGGAGCGGGCGGCCCTGGTCAGGGAAGCCCGATGCCGCCCTTGATCGGGATCTCGAACCAGACGGCCTTGCCATCCTGGGTAGGCCGGGAACCCCACCGGCTGGCGAGCTGATCAACGAGGTAGAGGCCGCGCCCTCCCTCGTCGTTCTCACCGGCGCTGCGGATCCGGGGCAGTCGCAGGTCGGGGTCGAACACCTCGACCCACACCGCGGTGTCGCCGCGGCGCAGCCGGAGCGTGAACTCTCTGCGCCCGGCGGGCGCGATGAAGTCTTCGGGATTCGGTGAGCCGGCCCAGTCGTCCAGGCTCACGCCGTCGGCGACCGCCGGATCCAGCGTGAACTCGTGCCGGGGACTGGGCGAGACCGCGGCGTGCAGCACGACGTTCGTCACGACCTCGGAAACCAGCAGGCAGGCCAGGTCGGCCTGCGACTGCTCCATGCCCCAGGCGAGGAAGGTCTGGTTCGCCAGCCGCCTGGCCTCGGAGACGCGGATCGGCTCGGCCGGGAAGTTGCGCTCCCTGGAGGCGAGTTCCACAGCGGAGGTGCGGACCACGACGATCGCCATGTCGTCGTCGATCTCCCCCGGCACGGCCTGCTCGGCCGCCTGGGCGATGGCCTCGACGCTGCCCGCGGCGACGTCGCGCACTGCCTCGCGCAGCATCTCCAGCGCCTCGGCCTCGGTGTAGTGGCCCTCGCCGTCCGCGCGCTGCCGCCGGTCGGTCAGGCCGTCGGTGTAGAAGACCAGGGCCGAGCCAGGGGCCAGGTACCGCGTTTCCTCGCGGTAAGTCGGCAGGCCGGGCATGCCCTTGCCGCGCACGCCGAGCAGCACGCCCTTGTGCTCGATCTCCATCTGCCCGACCTCGCTGCCGGTGACCAGCAGCGGCGCGTCGTGGCCCGCGTTGGCGAACGACAGCGTCCGAGACCAGGCGTCGTAGACCAGGTAGGTGCAGCTGACCGTCGGCGTGTCGGCGGACTCGCCGGACGCGTCCGGGTTCGTCGGGTCCAGCGAGCGGACCCAGTCGTCGAGACGGCGCAGGATCTCCGCGGGCGGCTTGTCGTCCTGCGCGAAGGCCCGCAGAGCCGCCCGCAGCTGGCCCATGGTCGCGGCGGCGCGGGCGCCGCGGCCCTCGACATCGCCGATCACGATGCCGACCCGTCCGGCCGACAGCGGGATGATGTCGTACCAGTCCCCGCCCACCTGGGTCTGGATGCCCTGGCCGTGCGTCTCGAGCGGCTTGGCCGGAACGTACTTGTAGGCGACGGTCAGGCCGTCGACCGCGGGCGGGTCGTGCGGCAGCAGGCTGGTCTGGAACGCGAGCGCGGTCCGGCGCTCCTCCTCGAACAGCATCGCGTTGTCGATGGCGATCGCGACCCGGCTGCCGATCGTGCCGAGGAAGTCGCCGTCGTCGACGACGTAGTGCCGCTGATCACGCAGGGTCAGGTCGGACAGGGCCAGGCTGATCACGCCCAGCACCTCGCCGCGGGCGATGAGCGGCGTGGCGATCACCGACCTCAGCCCGATGTCGCCGCAGGTGTCCAGGCTGGCCTGGCGCGGCGCCGGCCACTCCTTCTCGCTGAGGTCGGCCACGACGACCGTTTCCTTGCGAGACATGGCCTGCTCGCAGAAGTGGCCGGGCGGATAGCTGAGCGGCTCACCCACCTGGGCCCAGGTGCCCTCCGGCGGCCACCAGCCCCTGGCGTGCAGCTGAGCCCTTCGCACCAGTTTGTCGCCGTGGAACAGGTCAATCAGGCAGTGATCGGCGAACTGCGGCACGAGCGTCTCGGCCACCTGCCGGAGCGTGACATCCAGCTCGAGCGAGTGCGCCAGCCGCTCGCCGACGCGCTCCAGCAGCCGGAGCCGGTCCCGCTCCCCGCGGCTGCCACCGAGAGTTGCCTCGCGCGCCACGAGGACGACGCCGATGACCTCCCCGGTCCGGTCGAGCAAGGAGGCGGCCCGGGCCCGGATCAGCAGGCGGGACCCGTCGACCCTGCGGGTCGAGAGGGTGCCCTCCCAGGACCGCCCGTGCAGCACCTGCGACACCAGGTCGTTGACCCGGCGCGCGTCTCCGTCCTCGAACCCCAGCGACAGGAGCGGCCGGCCGATGAGGCGCGTCGCGTGGTCGGGGAAGCCGAACAGGTCCTCGGCGTAGACATTCGCGTACAGCAGGCTTCCGTCGGCGTCGGTGACCAGCACCGCCGTTGACAACTGCTCGAGGATGTCCCCCGGGCTCGGCAGCGGGCGCAGGGCAGCGGCGTCAGAAGCGGTGGACCTCATCGCGGCCCCCCCGCGCGAACGGATCGTTGTATGCAGTCGCATAGGTCAAGGTTTGGTGACGAAGACATGCGCGGCCACATGGTGCGGCAGCTCTGCCTCCAGACCGCCGATTCCATCGTCACCGATCACCCGCACACCGTCGTCGCTCGTCGCGAGAGTGATCTCCCGCCCCGGCTGTATCCCGATGTTCTTGAGTTTAAGCATCAGTGCCGCGTCGCTCTGGACCTGTTCGCTGATCCTGCGGACCACCACTAGCTCGGCTCGGCGCGACGCGATCATCGTCATGGCCACGGCGCGCTCACGACCTGCCGCAAGTGCGCGCTTGCTAGCATCGGTCGGAACGTCGAGTTCCGCAAGTCCGGGAATGATATTTCCGTGCGGGCAGCGGACCGGATACCCCAGCAACTCAACGAGCCGGCGCTCGACGCTATCGGAAATAACGTGCTCCCAGCGGCACGCCTCGATGTGCACCTCTTCCCAGGGCAGGCCGATCACGCCGACCAGGAGGCACTCGGCCAGCCGGTGCTTGCGCATCACCCGCATGGCCAGCCTGCGGCCGGTGCCGGTCAGCGCCAGCTGACGGTCGCCTTCGACCCGGAGCAGGCCGTCGCGTTCCATCCGGGCAACGGTCTGGCTCACGGTCGGGCCGCTCTGCGACAGGCGCTCCGCAATGCGGGCACGCAGCGGGACGATGCCTTCCTCTTCCAGTTCGAAAACCGTGCGAAGGTACATCTCCGTGGTATCGATCAGCCCGTGCGCCGTCAAAGGCCCTCCCTTCTGGAACGATGCTATGCCGCAGCGCCAGTTCGGCGAACCACGAAAATTCCCGGACGGCCCGCGTCCGGTGCGGTAAGGATCGAGAGAGCTCAGGGCGCCAGGCGCTCGACGGCCCAGGCGCCGCCGTCCCTGCGGTACCTGAATCGGTCGTGCAGCCGGTTCACCCGGCCCTGCCAGAACTCGATTACCTCGGGAATCACCCGGTATCCGCCCCAAAACTCCGGCATCGGAACCTCCGTCCCTTCCGGCCATTTCGCGGCAAGCTGGTCGTAACGGTCATCGAGGTCGGCCCGCGAGCCGATCACCGTGGATTGCCGGCTGGCCCACGCGCCGACCTGGGACCCGTGCGGGCGGGACCGGAAGTAAGGCTCGCTCTCGGCGGTGGACAGCGCGGACACCGTGCCCTCGACGATCACCTGCCGCTGGATCGGATACCACGGGAACACCAGGCTGGCCCGCGGCACCTCGGCGAGGTCGGTGCCCTTGCGCGAGGTCCGGTTCGTGTAGAAGACGAACCCGCCGGAGTCGTGGCTTTTGAGCAGAACCGTCCGGCCGCGCGGCCGGCCGCTGGCCGACACCGTCGCCAGCACCATCGCGGTGGGCTCGGGCAGACCCGCCGCCACCACATCGGCCATCCAGGCCGCGAACTGCGCCATCGGGTCAGCGGCCAGCATGGCCTCGGTCAACACGCGATCATCGGCCGCGCGAGGTGTCGGTTCCACGGCTAGTGATCCTCACATACCCGCCGCTCGCGCCGCCACCGGATGGCCGCGCGCCCGGGCGCCGCCGAAGACCGCGGCCGCGGGCCCGGGACGGTATCGGAGGGTATGGACGGACTCTGCCGGCCGGCCGGGTTACCAAGGCCGAGGCGGGCACGATTGAATAGGTCGGCTGGCCGCACAGCGCTACGGGCCGACGAGGCCCAGCCGGTGACCCACAGGACGGAGGAGCCAGATGTCCGATTTCACGCCCGGTCTAGAGGGTGTTGTCGCGTTCGAAACAGAGATCGCGGAACCCGACAGGGAGGGAAGCGCGCTTCGCTACCGGGGAGTGGACATCGAGGAACTAGTCGGGCATGTGTCCTACGGCCATGTCTGGGGTCTTCTGGTGGACAACTCCTTCGAGCCCGGCCTGCCGCCGGCCGAGCCGTACCCGATCCCGGTGCACTCCGGCGATATCCGGGTCGACGTGCAGAGCGCGCTGGCGATGCTGGCCCCGGCGTGGGGCATGCATCAGCTGCTGGACATCAGCGACGAGCAGGCCCGCGACGATCTAGCCCGGGCATCGGTGATGGCGCTGTCGTTCGTGGCCCAGGCGGCGCGCGGGCTGGGCCTGCCGATGGTCCCGCAGAAGCGGGTCGACGAGGCGAAGACGATCACCGAGCGGTTCATGATCCGCTGGCAGGGTGACCCGGACCCCAAGCACGTGCGGGCCATCGACTCCTACTGGGTTTCCGCCGCCGAGCACGGCATGAACGCCTCGACGTTCACCGCGCGGGTGATCGCCTCGACCGGGGCGGATGTGGCCGCGGCTCTGTCCGGAGCGGTCGGCGCGCTGTCCGGGCCGCTGCACGGCGGCGCCCCGGCGCGGGTGCTCAGCATGATCGAGGAGGTCGAACAGCAGGGCGACGCGGACGCCTGGGTCAAGGGGGCGCTGGACCGCGGCGAGCGGCTGATGGGGTTCGGCCACCGGGTGTACCGGGCCGAGGACCCGCGGGCGCGGGTGCTGCGCCGGACGGCCAGGGAACTCGGCGCGCCCAGGTTCGAGGTGGCCGAGGCGCTGGAGAAGGCGGCCCTGGCCGAGCTGCACGCCCGCAGGCCGGACCGGGTGCTGGCCACGAACGTCGAGTTCTGGTCTGCCGTCGTTCTGGACTTCGCCCAGGTACCCTTGCACATGTTCACCTCCATGTTCACCTGCGCGCGCACCGCTGGCTGGGCGGCGCACATCATGGAGCAGAAGGCTGCCGGCCGCCTGATCCGGCCGAGCGCGCGGTACGTGGGCCCGAAGAGCCGCCCGGTATCGGAGGTGACCGGCGCGGCCGACGTCCTCGACAAGGAAGTCTGACCGCTTATGACCGAGATCGTGATCCCCGGCGACCTGCTGCCCGCCGACGGCAGGTTCGGCTGCGGCCCGTCGAAGGTCCGCCTGGAGCAGCTGGCAGCGCTGGCCGGCCCGGGGGCGGCCTACCTCGGAACGTCCCACCGCCAGGCGCCGGTCCGCTCGCTGGTGCAGCGGATCCGCGAGGGGATGGCGCAGCTGTTCTCGGTCCCGGACGGGTACGAGGTCGTGCTCGGCAACGGGGGCACCACGGCGTTCTGGGACATCGCCGCGTTCGGCCTGGTGGACCGCAAGGCCCAGCACCTGTCGTTCGGAGAGTTCTCATCGAAGTTCGCCAAGGTCACCGCCGCCGCGCCGTGGCTGGAGGCGCCGACGGTCATCGAGTCTCCCCCAGGGACCCATCCCCTGCCGCTCGCTGAGGCCGGGATCGACACCTACGCGCTGACCCACAACGAGACCTCCACCGGCGTCGCCATGCCGGTGGGCCGGGTGCCCGACGCCGACCCGGGTGCGCTGGTCATCGTGGACGCCACGAGCGGCGCGGGCGGCCTGCCGGTCCGGGCCGGCGAGGTGGACGTGTACTACTTCGCGCCGCAGAAGTCGTTCGGATCCGACGGCGGCCTGTGGCTGGCCCTGATGTCGCCGGCGGCGCTGGAGCGGGCCGGCAAGGTCGCGGCCAGCGGCCGGTACATCCCGGATTTCTTCTCGCTCGAGACCGCGATCGACAACTCGCGCAAGCAGCAGACCTACAACACCCCCGCGGTCGCCACGCTGTTCCTGCTGGCCGACCAGGTCGACTGGCTGCTGGCCCAGGGCGGGCTGGCCTGGGCGACCGCCCGGACGGCGCAGTCCTCGGCGTTCCTGTACGAGTGGGCCGAGAAGACGCCGGTGACGACCCCGTTCGTGGCCGACCCGCTGCAGCGCTCCCAGGTCGTCGGCACGATCGACTTCGACGACACGGTGCAGGCGACGCAGCTGTCGGCGGCGCTGCGCGCCAACGGCATCGTCGACACCGACTCCTACCGCAAGCTCGGCCGCAACCAGTTGCGCATCGGCATGTTCCCGGCCGTGGACCCGGCCGACGTTCAGGCGCTGACCGCCTGCATCGACTACGTGGTCGAGCGTCTCTAGCGGATACCGGCGGCGCGGCCGCGACTTCCCGGCCGCTCGCGCGCAGACTGGGAGCGTGCGGGACTTCGGCCGCGGGTTCGGCTGCGGGTTTGGCTGGGCGTTCGGCTTAACCGGCGAGCGCGCCGCCGCCGGGCGGCCGGCCTGGCGGTCGGTGCGCGCCCGGCTCGTGGCAGCCGTCTTCTGCGCAGCGGCGGCCGGCGGCCTGGTGATCACGGTGGCCGGTCATCTGGCGGCGCAGAATTACCTGACCCGGCAGGCCGATCGGCAGCTGCGTTCCTACGCCGACCTGCTCACCGCCCGCCCGTTCACGGTCTTTCCCGGTTTCAGGCGCGCGCCCGGAGCGGCCGGCCTCGGCCCCGCAGGAGGCGCGCTCGGCATCGCCGTTCGTGCGTCCGGGGGCCAGCTGCTGATGAGTGCGGGCCCGGCCGCGCCGCCGGCCGTCGGCCGGGGCTGGCTGGAGGTGTCCGAGCCGGTCAGTTACCGGCAAGACCACATCCCGTTCGTGTACGGTGCCGACAATTTCTCGGTGTCGGTCAGCCCCAAGGCCCGCAGCGGGCTGGCGGGGACGCTGGTCATCGGGCTCGACCTGGACGGCGTCGGCCGGGCCGTCGGCGGCCTCACGAACACCTGCCTGGCGGTGACCGGCCTGTCGGTCCTGGTGGCCTCGGCCGCGGCCGCCGGGGTTACCGGCAGACTGCTCCGGCCGCGCGCCCTTGCGGCGCAGGCCGGGGCGCCAGCCGAAGCCGCCGCCGAAGCCGCCGCAGCCAGCCGGTCCGCCCGCGCCACCGGTGCGGCCGTCGCCGCAACCTGCGGCCAGCTGCGCAGGCCGCTCAGCATCGTGGCCGGCCTGGCCGAATCTCACCGGGAACGCGGCGAGCTGCGGCCCGATGACGCCGACCGCATGATGCGCCAGCTGGCTCAGGAGGCGGGGCGGATGGCGGCGCTGGTCGATGCGCTCGACGCCGCCGCGGAAACCGGCTGGCCCGCCCGCGCGAGGCCGTGAGAGGGTCGCCGCATGGTGACAGAACGGGCCGAGCCCCCGCTGCGGGCAGGCGAACGAGAGATGCTGCTCGGGTGGCTTGATTACCACCGGGCCACCCTGCTGTGGAAATGCGAGGGCCTCAGCGACGACCAGCTGCGGGAGCGCGCGGTGCCGCCGTCCGCGCTGTCCCTGCTCGGGCTCGTCCGCCACCTGGCCGAATGCGAGCACTCGTGGTTCCGCAAGGTGCTGCTCGGCGAGGACGTGCCCTACCTCTACGTGACCGAGCAGGACAACGACGCGGATTTCAACGACGTCGACAAAGCGGACGTCGCGGAGGACATCCGCACCTTCGAGCGGGCGTGCCAGGCGGCGCGTGAGGCGATCGCCTCCGCTCCCGACCTCGACACGGTGAGCAAGAAGCCGGACCGCCGCACCGGGGAGCAGTTCTCGCTGCGCTGGATCATCACCCACATGATCGAGGAGTACGCCCGGCACAACGGGCATGCCGACCTGCTGCGGGAACGCATCGACGGCGCCACGGGCGACTAGCGGTCCGATGGCCACCGATCA
>Ga0335074_10012555_pt1 | contig 11881 bp, 10 predicted proteins | sample Lox_Sample_23_FD_206715 | JGI IMG/M metagenome (GOLD analysis project Ga0335074, IMG submission 206715) | Soil microbial communities from Loxahatchee National Wildlife Refuge, Florida, United States - Lox_Sample_2.3 | ecosystem: Environmental > Terrestrial > Soil > Wetlands | place: USA...
ACTCGCTGGCCATGGTGGTGATGGGCTACGAGAGCACGCTGCCGGTGACCATGGAGGAGATGCTGCATCACGCGCGCGCGGTGAGGCGGGCGGTGAAGCACGCCATTGTTGTCGCGGATATGCCTTTCGGGTCGTATCACGTGAGCGCGGCGGAGGGTGTGGCCAGCGCGGCTCGGTTTGTGAAGGAAGCGGGCGCGGAGGCGGTGAAGATCGAAGGGGGCGCCGCGCGCTGCGAGCTGGTACAGCGGCTGACCGAGGCCGAGATACCGGTTGTCTGTCATCTTGGCCTGACGCCGCAGGCGGTGCATCGCATGGGCGGCTACAAGGTGCAGGGCAAGACGCTGGCTGCAGCGGAAGAGTTGGCGCGTGATGCGCGGATGCTGGAAGCGGCGGGCGCGTCGATGATTGTGCTTGAAGGCATGCCGCGCGAGGTGGCGTCGATCATCACGTCGCAGCTGCATATTCCAACGATTGGCATTGGCGCCGGGCCGGATTGCGATGGGCAGATTCTGGTGTTTCACGATCTGGTCAACCTGAGCTTCTCGCGGCCAGCGAAGTTTGTGCGGCAGTATGCCGATGCGGCAGCACTGTTTCGCAACGCGATCGAGGGCTACGTGCACGATGTCGAGGAGCGGTCGTTTCCGGATGATGCGGAGAGCTACCACGTGTCGAGAGAAGTCATAACAGAGCTCAAGGCTTCCGAAGTGAACGAAGCGCTGAAGGCTCCCGAGTCAAAAGCGCATCTCGTCCGCAAAGCCTGATGCGGATCACCAAGACAATTGCAGAGACGCGGGCGGCGGTGCGCGAATTGCGCGCGGCGGGACGCACTGTCGGTCTTGTGCCGACGATGGGCGCATTGCATGCGGGCCACGTGTCGCTGGTGCGCGCGGCGCGCGAGCAGTGCGATGCGGTGGTGGTGTCGATCTTTGTAAATCCGACGCAGTTTGGACCGAATGAGGATTTCGCGAAGTATCCGCGGACGTGGGATGCCGATTGCGCGCTGCTGGAGAGAGAAGGCGCAGCTCTGATTTTCGCGCCGGATGCGAGCGAGATGTATCCGGCTGGGGCGAGTACGTTTGTCGAGGTCGAAGGCGTCAGCGACCGGCTGGACGGTGCGTCGCGACCGGGACACTTTCGCGGCGTGGCCACGGTGGTGGCGAAGCTGTTTCATATCGTCGCTGCGGACAAGGCGTTCTTCGGGCAGAAGGATGCGGCGCAGGTGGCGGTGCTGCGCAGGATGGTCCGCGATATGAATTTTGATCTGGAGCTGGTGGTGTGTCCCGCGGTGCGCGAGCCAGACGGGCTGGCGCTGAGCTCACGCAACCGGTACTTGTCAGCCGAGGAGCGAAAGCAGGCGCTGGTACTCCGCCGGGCGTTGCGGCAGGTCCAGGAGCAGGTGGCGGGAGGTGTCGTTGAGTCGGCAGCGCTGGTTCGCGAGGCCTTGGCGGTCTTAGCGGAGCAGCCAGCTGTGCGCGTGGATTATTTGAGGATCGTCGATCCGAGTTCGCTCGAAGATGTGACCGATGTGCGCGGGGGCGCGCTGGTGGCGGTTGCGGCGTGGGTTGGGGCGACGCGGCTGATCGATAATGTTGTGATCGAGCCGCGCGAGTAGTTTACTGCGGCTTCTGGTCGGGCATTGGATGGTCGTGGTCTTGTCCCGGCGTGGCTGCGGGAGCGAAGGGAGCGGGCATGCTGTTGCCGCGATGACATGTTCCGCAGGTCACGGTCTTCTCTGCCGGGGTAGCATCCGGATCTTTCACCTGAGACAGATATCTCGCATTGATCGCATTGGTCATGGAGATCATGGTGCGCGCGGTCGCCTTGTCGGGATTGGCGTCGGAGGCGTAGTCGGGCTTGTGCGTTGTCGGGTTGCTGGTGTGGCAGAATTCGCATTCGACGCCGAGCGCTGCGGTATAGCTGCGCATCAGTGAGAGCAGGTCGGGAACGGCGATGTCCTTGGGAAGCACCTGCAGGTTGGTTGGCTTGGGCATAGGGCGGCGCCGACGCGGCTGGGCGGGAGATTGCTGAGGAGCGGGAGCGGTGTCCTGTGCGGTGGCAGTGATTGCGAAGGGCGCGGTGGCGAAAAATAGAGCGGCTGCGGCGAGAGCGGCGGCAAAGTTGCGCGGCACGGGTTGATCCTCAGAGTTTTAGGATTTTTGGGAAAGCAGGCACTTGCTGGCCATTTTACATAGGACGCGGAATTCGGGAGTCTGGACACCAGCGCCGCGAGGGATTCGAGACTAGGGACGCGGGTGTTTCGGCTGATACAGGCCGAGTTCGCCGCCGCTGGGCATGCGCATCCGGGTGATCGAGCCCCATCGGGCTTCCTGGACTTCGGAACATTGGATGCCCTTCTTGGCAAGGGAGACAATTTCGGCGCCCAAGTCGTCGCACATGAAATAGAGTTCGCGGGCACCGCTTGCATCGGATGGGTGGAATGCGGCTTCCGCAGGTGGGAGGGCGAAGATCAGCCAGCCGTGGCCGGCGTCCACGGATTTGAGACCGAGAACATCGCGGAAGAATGCGCGGTCCGCCTCGGCATTCTTGCTATAGACGACGAAGTGAGCGCCGGAAATCATCTTGCTCCGTTCAAGCTGTCTGAACCGAACTATCAAAACGAAACCTGCTGGAAGTGCGCGAACATGTGCTGGAACTCGGGCAAGCTTGCCGGAATTTCGTATGTGCAGGCTTCCTCGAAGCGCTTCCAGAGGTCGAGGACGACGGGATTGGAATGAGCACCAGCGATGGCTTCCGGGGAAATCCATTCGAAGACTTCGACAATTACGCCGGATGCAGTGCGCATGACGATGGAGGCGCGATCGGTGACCAGTCCTTCTGCGCGCAGAGGCGGGAGGTGGTTGCGGACAAGATCGAGGAGGGCTGCCTCCTTGCCCGGCCTGGGCTTGTAGCAGGCGACGGAGATGGATCCCATAAGAGCTCTCGCTGAAAGGTATCTTGCGCCGCGCCCGAAAAGGACACGGCTCGGGAAGTGTACGGGCGACTATTGGGCCGGGTCAACTATCAGGTTTTATCCGGTCTGGCAAAACGAGCGTCTAGGCCGGGAGGGTGTCGAACTCCTCTTCTTCCTCGAGTCCGTGGCGGCGAAGAAGGTTGGGCAGATTCTGCGAGAAGGCGGAGCGCGGCATGACCATGTCGCATCCGGCCTCGATGGCCTTGGCCTTGAGGTCGCCCTGCAGGTGGGAAAGGAAGCCGATGATGGAGGTTCCCTTCTTGAGCTTGGCGCGGAGCTTGGGAATCAGCGTGAGCGGCTTGGCGTTCGCGTTGTTGAGGTCAAAGACGATGAGCGACGGGCGGTCACGCTCGGAATCGGTGAGCCGAGCGATGACATCCTTGTCGGCCTTGACGAAAGCGACCTTTATGCCCAGCTTGCGCGACGTCTCCTGAATCTTGGCGAGGAAGAAGAGATCCTCGATGAAGCAAAAGATGCGCGTCGGGGCATCCTCGCGAATAGGGACGACGGGCTCGGGCGGAGCGTAGAGCTCGTTCGCGTAGCCGTAACCATATCCGTTGGAATGGCCGCCGGCGTTCACGTTGCCGTTACGCAGCTCGATGGTGGACGGCGGAGAATCGGCGATGTTGCCATTGACCGCGCGGTAGCTGTGATCCATGGGGCCGACAAAGACCTGCTGCTTGCGCTGCTTGTTTTTGCGGCGGCCACCGCCCTGCTGTCCGTTGCCGCTACCGTTTTTCTGGAAGAAGCGATTCTGGCTGGAGGGCTTGGATTTCTGGCCTTGCCCGGGCTGATTGGGTTGATTCTGCTGGGGCGCTTGTCCGTTTGCCTGGGCAGCGGACTTGTTGCCTTTTCTTCTGCGACGCCGCCTGCGGTGTCCCTGATTCTGTCCCTGCGGAGCCTGCATCTCAGGCGGTTGGGCCTGAGGCTGAGGCTGGGACAGGTTCTGCTCTGTTGTCATGCGTGCACTTCCTGGTGCGATTTACTTGATGGACGGCAGCGGATTCCGGCGGAGGCGCTGCCCCCTTATTCGCGTCAAACGATGCCGGAGAGTGGTGAACTTCGAGCGTGGAGCCGGCCGTCGGCACAAATGCAATGTGCTTCCGGGGAGCGACCAGGCGGCAGGACGGACGGGTTAACGGATCGCAATGGAGACAAATGCTTTGAAACCTTCAACCACAACCACGTATGTTGTCATTCAACCGCGCTCCAAGCCTGGAACTGCATTCCTGCCGGCGTGGGCCACGGTGAGACGCGTCAGTTGAAATCCTGTTTGACTCTCGAGAATCGCGGCGAGCCCCTTCTCCGAAGGTTGGCGTCAGCCGCTCGATAGACAAAGATGATCCTATCCTAAAAACAGTTGGCTGGCAAGGGGTTCAAGTTCCACAAAGGTGGTAAGAGTGACCCAAAAGAGAAAAGCCATCGCGATGTGCGATGGCTTTTCGACTCACCTTCCGATGGCCAGTCACTGGCCTCCCTGAAAATGCCCGATCACACATTGGAGCTTCGGGACTTGTTCGTTCCGGCCCGGGCTTAACCTCGTGGGGTTCTTGCTCTCGGTGGCCGGAACTGATTCGCATGGCTCTTCTATCGAGTGGAGAGCCTGTGCGTCGCTGGCTGCCGATGTGATAAGCAATCGTTATGCCGTTCGACGATTTCTTTGGAATGTGGCACTTACGCCGTTGAGTCGAGTGCAAGAATCCTGAATCTGGAAGCGTTCCATGGCCGAAGCTTCGTAAAACCATACTACGTGCCCGCGTCGGGGGTTGGAGTGACCGCAGTCTAGCGTTGGCAGTGAGGGCAGTAATGAGTGCCCCGACCGGCGAGGAGGGTGCGACGAATGGGGGTTCCGCAAACCAGGCAGGGCTGCCCGGTGCGCATGTAGACGCGATGCTCGAGCTGGAAGAAGCCGGCCACCCCGTCGGCGTCGACGTAGTCGGATACGGAAGAGCCACCAAGGGAGATGGCTTTCCGCAGGATGCTCTGCAGGGCGCTGTGGAGTTTGTCGAGTTGGGCTCGGGTGAGGCGTCCGGCCATGCGGGTGGGGCGGATTCCGGCGTGGAAGAGGCCCTCGTCGGCATAGATGTTGCCGACGCCGTGCAGTAGCTTCTGATCGAGCAGGGCGGCCTTGATCGAGAGCTTGCGGCGGCGGAACAGGGCCGCGAAGTCGGCGGCGGAGATGGTGAGGGGCTCGTGGCCGGGTCCGCGGAAGGGGTGGGGGGTGTCCGCTTCGGCGGCGGAGTGCACGGCGAGGCGGCCGAAGCGGCGGGGATCGACGAAGCGGAGATCGCGGCCCGAGCTCAGAGACAGGATGGCGTGGGTGTGCGCCGGGATGGGGACTTCGGCGGCGGAGACGAGCAAGCGGCCGGTCATGCCTAGATGGACGATCCATTGGAGCGGCGCCTTCTCGCGAGTGAGGTCGAAGACGATGTGCTTGCCGACGCGGTGTACGAGGTCGATGCGGGCGCCGGTGAGAGCTTCGGTCATCGGGTCGGGAGGGGTTTTGAAGGGCTCCTTGTAACGGCTGAGCCAGACGGAGAGAATGCGCTCGCCGCGGATGCGTTCGTTGACACCGCTGGCGACGGTTTCGACTTCAGGGAGCTCGGGCATCCAGTTTTTATTGTCGCAGAGGCAGCGGCACCACCGCCTATGGCGAGGGGGGCTTCGGGGGTACCTGTGCGATGAGGCGAGCGAGCACGGTGTTGTCGTCTCCGCGAAGGAGCAGGGCGGCTCCCCGGATGCGGAAGCTCGAGGTGGCGCTGAGCGCTTTGAGGAAGGCCTGTTCGTGCGGCATCGACTCACCAGGGCACGCCATCATGGTGCTGGCGACCTGGCGGAAGCGGAGCGACGAGCCGTCGAGCTCGTAGGAGCCCATGATGCGATTGCAGCCTCCGGATCCGAAGAGGCGTTTGGTGTCGGCGGCGAGTTCGATCCAGGCTTCGCTCCGGCCGGTTGCGGGTGTAACAGCTTCACCATTGAGCTGGTTGAGGGTCCAGTGGGTTCCGGTGAGCGTGATGGAGCCCGGCTTTGCACCAGGGAGCGCGGGCGGGGATTGCTGGACGAGGATCTCGATGTGCCTCTCAGGCGCGCCCTGGGTGAGGACGGGGTAGGCGGTGGTGGAGGTGAAGAGCAGCTTGCCGCCCGACGAGATGGTGGCACGAATCTGGTAGCGGTGCGACGGATTGAGGGCGGCGGGATCGTACTTGACGTCGAAGGGGATGGGGACCTGCTTACCACTGGTGGGAACCTGCTCCTCTGCGACGGATATCGCGGGCGCATCGGCGCGGGAGATGTCCTCGATCACCAGGCGGACGACGGCGTCGGGCGGCAGGGCGATGCGCTGGCGATAGGCGACGGTTCCGGTGACGGTGCCGGCACTGTGTTCGGGCTCAGCGCTGCCTTGGCCGAGCACGAGCGGGGCGGCGCAGAGCAACAGGGCGAGGATGGGGGTTGGGTGCTTCATAGCTGATTCCTGCCGTTTGGACGGGCATTCCAAATGTACGCGAGCGGAGCGGGCCGCATCTACGCTGATATGATCCGCAAACTGAAATCGGGCGAATACCGGCTGTACTCGCGCAAGAAGGATGCCTCGACGGGCAAGCGGCGCAACCTGGGCACGTTTTCGAGTCTCGAGAAGGCGAAGCAGCACGAGCGCGAGGTTCAGTACTTCAAGAAGCACTGATCAGGCGAACCTTAGTCAGAGCTACCCCTCCCCTCTCCCCGTATATTCTGTAACCGTTTCATTCTGTACGGTTTCCGAGATTGTGGATTGTAATCGATTCATAACAAGGTAGTTGTGGGCAAAGATCTGAAAATTAAAGACTTACCCGCTGATTTAAAACAATGGCTAATTTCATATTCATACGAGCGATCTCGTGAGAACCAAATGAAAAGGCCCGGCTGCGATTGCAGTCGGGCCTTCTGTGTCTCTATTTCTATTTTAACGCATTGAGGGAATTGATCGGCCAAAAAACCAGAGAACAGGGAGCAGGGTGTGGAGCGTGGCCATTCGGGTCGATTGCGACCGGATCGGACGGTCACACGTATGAAGGCTATGCGACCGGTTGATCAAAACAAGGCCGTTGTTAAAGGGAGTCTGGCGAAACCGAGCCTGGCGGCGCGGTTGCCGTTGCCGACTCTGCTCTCGCAGATGTTGGTGGCTTTCATTATCGAGTTCGATAACGAGTTTGAGCACCGGACGCCGCACCGGACGACAATTTCCGGTTCGCGGAGCCATGGCTCGAGCTTCGGTCCGTGGCTGGCGTCGATGGCCATGTATCTCACCTGCATGAAGTTCGCAGGCGACGAGGGCGTGACGGTGAGCGAACTGGAGCGGCTGGCGCGAACGCCAACTAACCTGCACGGCATGCAGAGGTGGGGCTACATTGTTGTCGACCCTGGCCCGGACCGGGAGAAGCCTCGCAAACCGGTGGGGCGGCCGGGGCGCGACTGGTTGATTCGCCCCACAATCAAGGGAAGGATGGCTCGGGAGGTATGGCAGCCGCTCTTCGGCGTGATCGAGGAGCGGTGGAAGGAGCGGTTTGGCAAGGGCGAGGTTGAGAGGCTTCGGGAAGCGCTATGGGCGCTGCTGAGCCAGATGGATGTCGACCTGCCGGAGTGCCTTCCGATTCTCGGATACGGGTTGTTCAGCAGAGGGCCGGTGTTGGAACGGCGGGAGGCGGCGAAGGGTCGGCCTGATGGTTTGGACGCGACCTTGCCGACGCTTCTTTCTAAAGTGTTGCTGGCGTTCGCCATCGAGTTTGAGAGCGAATCGGAGGTGTCGTTCGCCATCTGCGCCAACGTTCTGCGGGTGCTGGATGAGAAAGGGACGCGGGTCAGAGATCTTCCACAACTCAGCGGGGTGTCCAAAGAGGCGATCAGCATGGCGATGGGTGTGCTCGAGAAAAAGGGGCTGGCCGTCATCGAGGCGGATCCGATGGGGAGCCGGGCGAAGATCGTGCGGCTTACGGCCAATGGTGTCGAGGCTGAGGACCGGTATCGGCGGCTGCTCGAAACCATTGAGGAGCGTTGGCGAGCGCGGTTCGGCGAGGACAGGATAGGTGAACTGCGGAAGGCGCTTGGGGCTTTGGTCGACGAGCCGGGTGCCACTGTGTCGCCGCTGTTTCGCGGGCTGGAGCCCTGTCCGGATGGGTGGCGTGCTCGGGTACGCACGCCGGATGTGCTGCCGCATTATCCGATGGTGCTGCATCGGGGCGGGTATCCGGATGGGAGTTAGGACCGGTTTACTTCTGTTCGAGAGTGAGGGCGTAGACGTCGGTGGTCGAGGCATCGCGAAGCATCAGAGGTGCGTCGGTGGGATCGAGCGCAAGCCATAAGCCGTTTGTTCCGGTATAAGGAAAGCCCTTCAAGTCGACGACCACCTTCGCGTCCCCACCCGTGACCGGGATCTGAAGGATTGCAGGGTCGCCCGCGAATCTTAAGACGTAGACAGAGCGGCTATCTTTCGACCACGAGCCATAGGCATGGAGGACTTTGTACAGCGTTGACCAATGCCGGGTACCTATATCGAAGATATACAGCGTGGATGCATCGAACGAAGATCCCAAGATAGATTGGCCATCGGGAGACCAGTGGGGCGCAAACATGCCGGCGGAGCCCGGGAGTGTGATGACCTGATGGCTGGCCAAGTCGAGGACATATATGTGGCTCTCGCGATCTCTAAGCGCTCCGGTAGCAAAGATCGCTTTGTGTCCGTCAGGCGACCAGCTCGGATCTGTCTGCTGTCCGCTGTCCCCGGGAAGAAGCCGCTGCGGGCTGCCGCCCCTGGAGGATACGATCCATGCATGAAGGCCTTGCGGCGACGGCGCCATGAACGCGATCTGTGAACCGTCCGGTGACCAGGCGACCGACATCGGGCGCAGAGGCGGACTCGTCAGTTGAATGCGGTCGTTTCCATCCCTGTTTGCTTTCCAAAGGATGCCGTCAGGATAAGAGACGTACGCCACCGACTGGCCGTCCCTGGAGAAGGCCACCAAATCGGCGGAGATGCCTCCAAGGAAGGGCTGAAACTGATTGGACTTCGGGTCGAAACACATCAACTCGCCTGCCTGTGTGGAACCGGTCGCGAAGGTTTTCTTCCCATCCTTGCTGAAGACAGGGGCATCCCAGTTGATTGGGCCAGAGGTCAGTTGAAACGGGTCCCTGGCTGTCCGCCGAAAGGGCCCGCGCCGCTCATTCAGAGCATAGATCTGAGAATCGGGTCCGGCCGGTCCGGGGCCGAGGAAGGCAAAAAATTTTCCGTCGGGCGACCAGCGGCCGCAACACTTGTCTTCTGAGGAATGCCAGCCCGCGAGCAGCGGATGAAGGTTAGCGCCGCTGGAGGTGATTTCCCAAATTGAGTCGTCTCTATCAAACCGAATGGTCTTGCCGTCGGGCGACCAACTGAAGTTGTATGCAACACCACCCGCAGACGCGAGTTTGTGAGCGCCAGTCCCGTCGCTGTTGATGAGGTTAATATCGCCGTTCGACGTAGAGTATGCCACGAGCTTTCCATCCGGAGACCAGGTTGCGTCTGCAGCGTCAACCAGGTAACGATGCGAAGCTCCCACGACCTGAACCGTGTAGAGCGGCGGCGAGGCCGACACATTCCTCTCGTAAGACGAAACGAGAAAGGTTGAGCCGTCGGGCGAGACGTCACGCAAAAATGGATTTGGCAGGGTGATGGGAAGCGGCTCGATCTCGCCGCCGGAGACGGAAACCTGCGAAATGGAACCGCCAATTCGGTGGCCGTCCAAGTAGAGCCTGCTGCCATCCGTTTCGCGAACCTGTCCGGCGTGGCCGTTGTGGGTGAGCTGGGCGTAGTCCGAGATCCGCAGTGGTGCGGCCGCGTTCTGGTTTTTAATCTCAAACCAGTCCACTGCCGCGAGCAAAACCGCTGCTATCGCAGCGACTGACCATACAAGCCTTCTTTTAGGCGAGCGACGCTCGAGCGCCTGCGTGCCGACGGCCGGAGATGCGCCCGAGTCCGACAGGGCATCCAGAGCGAAGGCCAGATCCGATGCCGAGTGAAAGCGCTGTTCGGGATTCTTCTCCAGGCAACGGTTCATGACTCGCTGCAGGGCCGGCAGGATGTTCGCTCCGGTTTGTGAAATTGCGGGCGGATCGTCGTTGAGGATGGCGGTCATCGTCTCGGCTGAGGTCGACAGCTGGAAGGCACGCTTGCCGGAGAGCATTTCATAGAGGATGGCTCCGAAGGCAAAGATGTCGGTTCGATGATCGATGTTCTGGCCGCGCACCTGCTCCGGAGACATGTAGCCGGCCGTGCCGATGACCATGCCGGGATCGGTCTCATGCGTCACAGTGGCTGCCGGACCCTCCGGGACCGGTTCGCGATGCACCAGCTTGGCCAGTCCGAAGTCGAGAATCTTGATGCGGCCCTCTTTGGTGACGAAGAGGTTCTCGGGCTTGAGATCGCGATGGACGATGCCGTGGTCGTGGGCTGCGGCCAATCCGTGAGCGATCTGAATGCCGTAGTCGATGGCTTTGCGGACGGGGAGTGGGCCGCGCTCGAGTGCGTGACGCAGCGATTCTCCGGTGAGCAGTTCGGAGACGAGGTAGGGCGAGCCGTCGAAGGTTCCGAACTGGTGGACGGCGAGGATGTTGGGGTGATCGAGCGCAGCGGCCGCCTGGGCTTCCTGCTCGAAGCGCTGCAGGCGATCAGGGTCGCGGCAAACGAATGAGGGTAGAACTTTGATGGCGACTTCACGCTTCAGGGCCGGATCACGGGCGCGGTAAACCTCGCCCATTCCGCCGGCGCCGAGCAGGCCGAGAATTTCATAGCTGTCGAGTTTTGTGCCAGCAGTCAGAGCCATCGGTGACGCGGATTATACCGCCCGACATGAGATATGCGGCAGGGACTGGTTGCGATCCGCTATACGCCCTTGAACCTGGCGGACGCTACTTCCAGTGGTTGGCGTTGTCGTAGATGGCTTTGAGGTCGGGGCGGGTGAGGATTTTGTCGGCGCCCGGATCGGATTTGACGATGTCGAGCAGGCGGACGGCTTCACCGTAGTAGTAGGCGATCTGTGAATGATCGGCGCTGCCGCTGAGCCTTGCCGACTCGCCGAGCAGGTAGTAGATGCGGGCGTCGTCCAGGCGCATGTTTGCCTTTTCTACGAAGGTCAGAGCCTGTTGGAGATCATGCTGCGCGTGGACGTAGTCCTTGATTCCGATTTCGGCCTCGGCATAGGCGATGGCTGCGCGCATTGAGAGCCATGCGCTGACGGAACTGTCGGGCTTGAGCAGCGGGCGGAGGATGTTGAGTGCGTCTTTGGCGCGGCCCTGGGCTATGGCCGAACGGGCGACGTTGAGCTTCGACTGCACGATGATGTCGTTGTCCTTGATGCGGGGCGTGAGGCGGAGCGCAGACTGGTAGAACTGGTCGGCGGCTTTGAGGTCTCCAGCGAAGAAGGCGACATCGCCGCGGGTATTCAGGATGGAGGCGCTCAGGCCGTTGTTTTTGAGATCGCGCGCGATGGCGTCGGCTTCATCGAGGGGCTGGGCGGCCTCGTTGCCGCGGCCGGCGCGGGCCAGAGCTCCGGCGAGGTCGGTGAGGAAGGTGGCCATCGCGGCCCCGTGCTCCTTCTGGTCGCGGAAGGCTTTGACGCCGTCCTGCATGGATTTGACGGCGGCGCCGAGCCGGCCCTGATATTGGAAGACCAGGCCAAGCTGATGCGACACGACGGCGATGGTTTGTGCGTCGTTTACTTTTCGGGCCAGATCGAGTGCCTGCATCAGCGAGTTGAGGGCCTGATCGTACTGGCCAGTGTGGGTGTAGGCCTCGCCGAGTCCTTCGAGCGTCTGCGCGATGTCGTCGGGGACGCCGAGTTTCTCACGAAGCTGGAGCGCCTGCTGGTAGTTGGTGAAGGCGTTGTCGGTATCGCCTTTGGC
>Ga0335074_10012558_pt1 | contig 11880 bp, 11 predicted proteins | sample Lox_Sample_23_FD_206715 | JGI IMG/M metagenome (GOLD analysis project Ga0335074, IMG submission 206715) | Soil microbial communities from Loxahatchee National Wildlife Refuge, Florida, United States - Lox_Sample_2.3 | ecosystem: Environmental > Terrestrial > Soil > Wetlands | place: USA...
GGCCACGTAGGGGCCGCAGAGACGCTCGCCGAGGCGGCGATTCGCGAAGTCCGCGAGGAAACCGGGTTGGAAGTCGAGATCGTCACTGGCCCGCTATTCCGGCATGATGCTGTGACGACTCATCCCGTGCCGTTCCTGATCATCGAGGCGATGGCGGCTGACCCGGTGAATGGACCGCACCGGCACATCGACGCCAACTATGTCTGCCGCGCTTCTACCGGCCTGATCGGGGAGCTTGATCGCCGCGAAGTGACTGGTTCATGCTGGGCTGAACCTGATGAGATGCGGGACTTGAACGTGCCGCCAGAGCTGCCCGGCATGACTCGCGCTGCTATCCGCTGGGCAGCCAGCCTCATGCCCGCGGAACCAGAGGCGTGACCATATTCACCGCAGGTCATGGCCGACAATCCGGCATGGCACGCTGACGGCTCATGCCTGAACCTGCAAGCGGAGTGTGCTCATGACATCGCCGATTATCGCGCGGGCCTGGTCGCCGTATTGCGCGAGTCCGGCGAACTGCCGGAAGGAAGCGGCGTAGGCCGTGATCTCGTCAGCCTGGGTGAGGTTAAGCTCTGCGGTCATTGTCTCGACCTGCACTAGCTTGTCGTCGATTATCCAGAAGCCGTGGTCGGGGATGCGGGAGTACGCCGTCGTGAAGCCGATGACGCCGAGCCGCAGATTGGGCAGTGTGGTAGCCGCGACCAGCCGGTCGAGCTGGGCGAGCATGACCGGGACGGGGGCGAACCGGTACCAGAGCACTGCTTCGGTGATGACGATGTGGAACCGCTTGCTGGTGTCGTAGAGGATCTGCTGGCGGGCCATGCGGGAGGCGACGGCCTGGTCGATGTCGTTGGGCAGTGCCTGGCTGGCGATCACTTCGGCGAGGATCGCCCTCGCGTATCCGCCGGTCTGGAGCAGGCCGGGTACGACGTTGCATTCGAAGTTGTGGATGATCCGGGCCTTGCTGTGCAGGCGTGTCAGTGTGTCCTGGTGCCCGTGCGCTCCGCCTAGGAGCAGTCGCTTCCATTCCGCGTGGCGCGTCTGCAGTGTGTGAAGGGCCGAGAGAATGGACGCTAGTTCCTCTAGCCCTGCCGGGGCGCACGCTTCGCACCAGGCCTGCACGTCGCTGTCAGAGGGCATCTGACGGCCGTTCTCCAGCTTCGACACCTTCGAGTGCGCCCAGCCCAGGCGCTCCGCGAGCACCGCCCCGGTCTGGCCCGACCGCTTCCTGACCAGCCGGAGCCTGCCGCCTAGCGCTTCGCGTGCCTGCTGGACTGATGTGACCGGCGAGCTGTTAGCTGAGACCGCAGGCCTCCGCGAAATCCTGCCTGGAGCTGGCAAGCTCGAAGGCCCGGTCGAACGCAGCCGACACGTCGCCGATTATGGCCGGGCTGGTGATGATCTCGGCTCCGAGCAGCGCGCCGGAGTCATCGAAATGGAGCCTGGCGACCCGTGCCGAGACTTCGCCAGCGTCGAAGAGCCAGAAGTCGAACCCTGGCAGGCCGTCGCCGAAGGCTCCGGCAGCCTTCGCCCGGTCCAGATACCGGATGTCCTCACCTGCGGCGATGTTGTGCGCCGCGATCCGGTCCACGCCGCATCGCTGGTAGTCCGACAGCGGGACGCTCACAACCCGCACCCGCCGGAATCGCTTCCCGGCGGCAGTCAGTGCCCTGATCTGGTCGAACCAGGCTTGCGACCATGCCAGGTCATCCGGTTCCCCGGCCACGTACCGGCGGGTCACCTCGTCCTCGATGTCGCTGCGGTAGACGTCCCGCAGCTCCAGCCGGTCTGCCGTGGCCGCTACGGACGTGAACAGCGCGCCGAAGTCATCACCGGTGAGCAGCCTCAACGGGCCTCGCCGCGGTGGCCTGGACGGGGATCGTGGTCCATCGGGTTGTCGGCGAACCGCAGCAGCTCACGCGGGATCTCGATGTCCAGTTCACCGGCCGGCACGTCCCCCAGATCGGCGAGTGCCTGTGTATCGGTGATCGCGTACCCCCGCACGACCAGGGTTCCCCGATCGGTGGCGAACAGGGTGGGTGACCCTCCGTTGTGCGAGTCGGTGCCAAGGAACCTGATCCGCATGCCCGGTCTCCTTCTGGTCAGTTTCGGGAAGTTTCTCTTCTGAGAGAACTCCATCTGCGCCGAGCCGTCAAGGCAAGGTCGGGCTCGTTTCCGGGCGCATCCATGCTCCAGATCCTCCGTCTGGTGAGAAATCCAGGTGGAGTCATACCTATCGGGTCGGATGGCAGGTGTGTCTTCAACTCAACCGACGGCGTAGCGGCGAATTTCTCAGCGATGACAGCACCGGACTGCCTTTTAGAAACAAATCGAAACATCCTGGCTCTCTGGACCGTCCTGCCGCCATGCTCTGACCAGGAGCACGCAGCACGACGCTCGTCGTGGCGTCAACGGAGGTGGCAGGTGAGCCCTGGCGGCAAGGACCCTGGGTGCACGGTTGTGTCCGTCCCGCTCCTGCCGCGGGAGAAGGCCGCCCGCCTGCCTGAGCGTGCCCGGCAGGTGGTGGAGTACCGGAAGTCGGGCCTGTCCCTCAATCATGTCCAGGGATGCCCGCTGGGGTGCGCTTACTGCATCCGTCACACCTACGGGCTATGGGATGCGCAGGCGCCCGTGGCCTTGATGCCTGACGCTGATGCTGTCGCCGAACTGGTCGGGCATCGTTACTTCCGGCCGCACGCTACGCCGCTCCAGATCTTCAACCGGGCTACGGACCCGTTCCTGCGCGGGGTGAAGGACCACTTGTTCGCCGTGCTGGAGGACCTGGATGGACGGGGCCTGGCCAATCCGGTACTGATCATCACCCGGGCGCACGTGCGGAGCGCGGACTGCGCCCGCCTTAATGCCCTCCGGAACCTGAAGGTGACGGTCCTGTTCACCTACAGCGGCATCTCAGACCGGCGGATCGAGCCGTTCCCGGGTGCCGTCGCGGTCCGCTCCATGTGCCGCGCGACCGGATACGGCACCGGCGATGACCCGCGCCGGTACCGGACAGTGTTCTACTGGCGCCCGCTCGTCCCGGGCCTGAACGACAGCCCTCAGTTGCTCGCCCGCGCCGCGGAGCTGTCCTGCCAAGCCGATGCCGCCGTGTTCACCGGGCTGTTCTACCGAGGCGAGATCGCCGAGTATTACCGGGCTAACGGGATTCCCGAACCGTACACGGAAACAGCCCGCCGCAAGATCGTGCCCCAGACGCTGGAGCGGCGGATTCTTGCGGCGTTCGCCAGGCGGCCCGCCGGGGCGGCTCCGCTGTTCCGGAAGACGTCTTGCGCCATCTCGCACGTGCATGGCTTGCCGGACTACAACGGCCACTACGGTATCCGGGAGCTATGTGACATATGCCCGGCTGCGCAGCTGCGCTTGTGCGCCAGCCGTCACCGCGTTCCCGACGCGGCACAGCTCCTTGATGCCGCCGTGCCGTTCCCGGATGCGGCAGGCTTGCGAGTGCTCGACGTCAGCGACCGGGCTGCGATCGTCGATGGGCTGCCGGATGAGCAGCCCCGCTACTACCTCCAGCACCGGTTCGCTTTCCAGATCCACGATGCCGGGCACCCGCATCTGCCCGGCCAGCACGGCAGGGCTGTCATCGGCTATCCGGCCGCCGGTACCGCCCAGGAGGACCGCGCATGAACCCGCTCGTACCGTGGACCGCCGTCCGGTGGGTTGCCGTTGACGTGGAAGGCAACGGGCAGCGACCGCCGGACCTTGTGGAAGTCGCCGTTGTCGCCATCGCTGGCGGCGAGATCGGGCAGCCCCGTTCCTGGCTGGTCAGGCCAGCACGGCCGATCACGCCGATGGCCCGCAAATTCCACCAGATCGCCGATGAGGACGTGGCGGACGCCCCGGCCATTGCTGAGGTCGCCGGGCAGATCACCGCCGAGCTGGACGGCGCGGTATTCGTCGCCCACAACGCTCACATCGATCTCAGCGTGATCATGAGAGAGATCCCGGAATACCGGCCCGTGCTGGGTGTCGCCGACACGCTGAAGCTGTCCCGGCGGATTATCGGCGGCCTCGGCTCCTACAAGCTCAGCGCGCTGGCGGACGCACTGGCCCTCTCCGATGGCCTGCCGCCCGGCCTGCGCCCGCACCGCGCCGGGTATGACGCCCTGGTCTGTGCCCGGCTGCTGCGTCACCTGGCAGCCTCCGCCTCCGGGCCGCGGGCAGCGGGCGAGTTGCTGACGCTGCCGTCCGGGGACGAGCCCAGCGCGGAAAGGGGCGAGGACGATGCCGCTCCGGTCCTTTTCTGACCCTCACCGAGGAGTGTTCGTCACCGTGGACGGCCCGTCTGGAGTCGGCAAATCCACCAGCGTCGCCCACCTGGCACGCCTGCTGATCTCGGCCGGCGAGCAGGTGCACACCACCGCCGAACCCTCGTCCTCGATGGTGGGGATGCTGGCGAGACAGGTCACGGAACGGGTAACTGGCCCGGCACTGGCGTGCCTTTATGCCGCGGACCGCTATCACCACCTGGACAGTGAGATACGCCCCCGCCTAGCTAGCATGCTGGCCGTCGGCTAACCGCCGTTGCACGTACCGCCCGCCGGCGCTACGTTCCTTCCCGGCTGTGCACGGTCCGGCCGCGGTTTCAGGGGGTGAGGCGGTTGGGTCCCCGGAACAGGAACGCGGCGTCCCGGATCGAATCGAGGCCGAGCAGGACCATGAGCACGCGGTTGAGTCCCATCCCCAGGCCGCCGTGGGGCGGGCATCCGTAACGGAAGGCGTTTACATAATCGGCCATCGGCTCGGTGCGCATGCCTTTCTCCCCGGCCTGCCGGGTGAGCACGTCGTAGCGGTGCTCGCGTTGGGCGCCGGTGGTGATCTCCAGGCCCTTCCACAGCAGGTCGAAGCTGAGTGTCAGGTCCGGCCGGCCTTCGGGCCGCATGTGGTAGAAGGGCCGGACGGTGGAGGGAAAGGAGGTTACGAACACGAACTCGTGGCCGGTCTGGCTGGCTACATGGGCGGCGATGCCGCGCTCGCCTTCGGGGTCGAGGTCTTCCTTCTGCCGTTGCGGGTCCCAGCCCTGGTCGCGCATGATGTCCAGGGCCTCAGCCATGGTCAGGCGGGGGAATGGCACCTGTGGCACAGTGACCTTGGTGTCGTAAACCTCGGCGATCATCTCCCCGTGCTCCCGGGCGACCGCGGCGAGTGCGTAGGCGAGCATCCGCTCCTGGAAGGCCATGACGTCTTCCACGTCATCGATCCACGCCATCTCCACGTCCACGCCGGTGAACTCGGTGGAGTGACGCGAGGTGAAGGACGGCTCGGCGCGGAACACCGGGCCGATCTCGAAGACCCGCTCGATACCTGCGGAGATGGCCATCTGCTTGTAGAACTGCGGGCTCTGGGCAAGGTAGGCGGTGCGGCCGAAGTAGCCGACCTGGAATACCTCGGCACCGGATTCCGACGCGGTCCCCATCAGCTTGGGGGTGTGCATCTCGGTGAAGCCCTCGCCGTAGGCGTACTCGCGCATCGCCTGCTCGAGCGTGGTCTGGATCTCGAAGAGGCGGCGCGCGGCAGGACGCTTGCGGACGTCGAGGAACCGCCAGTCCAGGCGATGTTCCGCGCTGGAATGCTCATCGATCGGCAGCGGTGCTTCCGCGCGGCCCAGCACCTCGACGTGTTCTGGGATGATCTCCAGCCCGCCCAGGTTCACCACCGGGTTGTCCACCACCCTGCCGGTGACCGTGACGGTGGTCTCCTCGCTGAGCGACTCGATCACCTGCTCGATCTGATCATCGCCTCCGCCGCGCTTGTGGGTCACCTGGGCCAGGCCGGACGAGTCCCGCACGATCAGGAACTGGATCGCGCGTTGCAGCCGCAGGGCATTGACCCAGCCGCGCACCGTGACGGTCTGGCCGAGCTGGCTGCGTAGGTCTCGCACGAGCGTCCTGGGCATTATCGGGGCTCACTCTCTCCGGTCGTTGTCGCAGGGCCTGGTTACAGAGCACGTTAGCGGCTGGCGGGCACCGCCGGCGACGGCAACTCGCCCGCAGCCGCGGGACCCGGCAGGAATCCTCGCGTTGCCGCATGGCTAGCCAGCCCGGTTCGCTGCAAAGGCCCGGTGCTGGTGCATCAGCTCAGCGGTGAGCAGTGGGCCGCTCTCGCTGTCCCGCTCGGGGAATAGCTTCTTCCATCCGGTCCCGGGAACCTTCCGCGCGAGGCCGCGCGCCGCCGCGGCGGCTAGGACATCACCCCAGTACGGGCCTGCCAGGGACCGGGTGCGTGAGACGATCTCCGCCGCGCTGTTCGCAGCGAGCCCGGGTGGCCCGTTCAGGCAGTCCGGCAGCGCGTTTGCCAGGCCGGCCAGTGCGGTCACAGTGTCCCAGGACAGGTCTGGCATCTGGCCCATGTCGGCCGTGGTGCATGGCGCCGGGCTGGCGCAGAAGTCTGCCGCCAGCTTGATGTCGTCATCGCCGCGCAGGTGCATCGAGACGGCGAGATGGCGGTAGGTGCCGGCCTGCAGCCCGGTCAGGCGGGCAACCAGCTCGGCGAGCATCGAGAACTCGAACATGTTGTACGGGAGCAGGCGCAGCGCGTCGTTGGCGCGCATGATCACCGACGCGTCCAGGGCACCGGATCGCGGCAGGAACGCGATGCCCAGGCAGCAGGCGACGTCGACGCTGGTCTCGTTACCGGCATACGGCGGGAACAGCGTGGCCGCAGCACGCTTGGTATTCGGCCTGGTCGTGATTATCTGAGCGCACCGCCGGATCTGGTCGGTGCCGGGCTGGCCGCCGAACAGCAGGGCGCCGTAGGCGCTGCCGCCGAGATGGATGCCGTCGGCGCTGAACTTGCGCACGCCGCCGCTGAACGGCGCGATGAACTGAAGGTCGCGGCGGCCGGTCAGCAGGTACAGAAACCGTGCGGCGGCCAGGCCAGGGCTGATCCACCCGCCGGGTCCCGAGCAGCCGGCCAGGCGGTGCGGCAGCTGGTCGAATTCCAGGCTGCCGTGGACGAATTCGCGGATCGGCCGGCCGCCGTTGTGGGAGGCGGGGCCGCTGGTGCGGGTCGCTCCGGAGCTGATGACGCGGGTGAGAAGCCCGCGGAGCGCGGCATCGGCCGTGACCCGCCGCCGGACTGGGCTCAGGTTATCGCTCATATGCGCTCCCGCAGTTGCCGACGATCGGATCTGAGTGGCGGGCCTGCGGCTCCGCGGTTTCGTCCCGGCTCGCCAGGAGTTCCCACGCGCGGCGGCGCTCCGCGAGGTCGCTGAACCACCCGCCGGCGGCCTGGATCCCGGCCAGATAGGCCCGGAGCCGGGCGGTGCGCATGCTCAGCCGGGCCAGGGAGAAGACGAAATTCTCGGTGTCGGCGCGGACGGCGATGCCGGGGTCGGCTTCGCGCGCCATCGCGTACAGCGTCGCGGTCGGGTTGTTCACCGCCAGGTTCATCAGCGCGTCCCGGTCATACCGCGCGACGACCGCGTCCCAGCCGGGCAGCGTGCCGATTCCCAGCCATGCGTCGGGCGGGCCGGCGTTCACGTACAGCCGGCCGGATGCGGTGGCGTACAGGCTAAGGCCCTTGATCTGGTCCTGCTTCGGCGTGACGTACTCGCGCCCGCCGCCGAGCAGGGAACGGCAGTGCGCTGGCCCGCGCAGGATCGTCTCGTAGTAGTTATGGCCTTCGCCTCTCGGGCCGCGCCAGGACAAGTTGAACGGCGTCCCGGCCCGTTCTTCGGCCCGCACCAGGTGCTTCCAGTCCTGTGTCCGGGCGGGCCGCCCGAATCCCAGGCCGTAGTCCGGCTTGAAGATCACCGGGACGTCCGTGCCGCCGTAGCGGAGCCAGGTAACGGGCATGCCATCGATGACGGGCAGGCTGCCCGGGTCCCCGAGCGGGGGCACGGCCGGGGCGAAGGCGCTCAGCCAGCTTCCGGCCGTCCCGCGGGCCAGGTCGCTCATCGCCGAACGCAGGATCACCCTGACCTCGACCCGGTCGCGGGCGTGACCGGCGGCCCAGTCGGCCACCCGCCGGTAGCAGGCGGGGTCGATCCGGTGCCCGGCATCGGCGCTGAGCCTGATGATGATCCGGACGCCGGCGTGATGCTGTGCGAACGCCTGCAGCAGGGGGTCCAGATGCGCTGAGGCCGCTGGTCCGGACTGCGCGTAATGGCCGCTGGTGATGAGGACCAGCTCGTCGGCCGTTGCCAGCGTTTCCGTCAGGGCGATGACCGCCGGGAGGTTCTCCAGCGGCTCCCCTCCGCCGGATATCACCAGCTGCCGGACCCCGGCCTGGGCCAGGAATGCCCCCAGGTGCGCGGCGGCTGCCGGGGTGAGCTCATCAGGCTTCGAGGCGCCGGCCTGCTTCTGCCGCGGGGCGGAGAACAGGCAGTGCGCGCAGGACAGGCTGCACCGGTCGGTCGGGTTGACCACGGCGTGAGTGGCGGATCGGCGGCTGAGCCGCCCTGCGTATTCCAGCCGCAGGGCGGCCTCATCGGGCGCGAGCAGGGACGTCACTGGTCAGCGCCGATCGGCGAGGAAGCGCTGGGAGCCATGCTGATGGTCTCCCGATGAGATGTGCGAGTGCCTGATGTCAGTGTCATCTCGCCACCAGACATCCCATGCCCGCAGGTCCAGGATCCGAGCCGCGTACTGCGGTGATATCCAGACATCACCGAGTTCGGGCTGGCCGGGCGGGGCCGGGAACTTGTTCGTCAGGAACTGCAGGATCAGCGTGCCCCCGGGCTTCAGCGTCCGCCCGGCGTCGCTCAGCACGCTCGCGGCGTCGCTCTCGGCGAGCACGTGCAGCATGCCGTAGCAAATGATCATGTTGTATCCGGCGCAGGCGCCGCGAAGGTACTCAACGGCATTCACCTGATGCAGGCGGATGACGCCTTCGGGGACGATCCCGGCGTGTTCCAGCCGCAGTGACCCATCCAGGATGGCCTGGCCGGCGACCGCGTCTACTTCGACCGCGTCGACGGTGGCCGCGCCTCGCCGGGCGGCCTCGAAACAGTGACGGCCGGTGCCCGCGCCCAGGTCCAGCACCCGCGACCCGTCCAGGGTCGGCCGGGCGGCGAAGAACCTGCCAACGGCCGCGGCGAGATCATCGCCCCAGAACGCCGCGCCGTGCGCCGCATAGTGATGGCGGTACCGCCCGGCGCCTGGCGTCATGCCCGCCGCAGGAACCGGCGATCTCAGCGCCTCCGGCATCGCCTCTCGTGATGCGCGCATCACTGGCGCTCCCGGTAGGTGTTTGCCAGGTTCTTGTTGATCGCCGGCGCGCTTCCGGCAACTGCCGCGAGCATCTGCTCGCGGCTCATCGTCAGCAGGTTGCCCAGCGGGACATCCGCGTCCCCTTGCGTGACGGTCACGATGCCGGTGGGCTGGACGAGCAGCGCCGGGGAATTCCTGAACGTCTCCAGGTCGTGATCGGCGATGGCCATCTCGCTGTCGGCGTACCTCTCCCGGAGCGCGTCCAGCAGGGCAGCGAACTGGCCCGGGTCGATGGCCAGTATCCCTGCGTTCGACGCGGAGGCGCGGCCGGCCTGGCGGGGGTAGAAATGCATCAGCTTCCACACCTCGACGCCGTGCTTTTCCAGCAGGTCACCGAGTTCGAAGAACGCCGACGGGTCCAGGGTCAGCCTGGTCACCACGGTGCCGATCTTGACCGATATCCCGGCCTGCTTGCACAAGCCGATCGCTTTCAGCGTCGAGGCGAACGCTGATTCCCGGCCCCTGATGACCGCGTTCAGCGCCGGGGTGGGTCCGTCCAGTGAAAGCGCCGCCCACCTGACTCCGTGCTCCGCGTAGAACGCGGTGCTCTCCGCGGTCAGCCCGATGCCGGTTGTCTGCAGGATCGGCTCACGGTGCAGCGCGGAGATCGCCCGGACGAGCAGCGGGACATCGTTCTTGCCGGTGCCGGGGTCGCGGCGCACGAAAATCTCGCCGCCGGTCAGCTGGATCCGGCGGGCGACCTGGCCGAGCCGGTAGATGACGTCCAGGAGAGTGCTGGTAGCGACGTCCCCGGCCAGGCCGGTGCCCTGGAATGACTCTTCGGCATGGCAGTGGACGCAGGTTAGATGGCACTTCGCCGTCACGTACAGCGAGGCGAACTCCAGTGGCGTGCCGAGCTGCGCGAACTCACCGGCACTTGCGAGGTATGCCTGCTCACGCTCCACGCCGGCACGCTCGGGCCGGACATCTGCCCAGTATGTGATGGAGCGCGCTGCCCAGGTCAGCGACATGGACGCGACCCTTCCCCTGTCCAGAGCATCCGGCAGCACCTGAAGGCCAGCCACCCCGGTGCCCAGGATCCGGGCGCATGCAGGCAGTTCCTCCGGATCCCGTACCGCTCCATGCCCCGGGAACAGGTGCCGATCGCGGGTGTCACCACAGACCCCTCTCTGCACGTGTCACTGCAATGACTGACAGTCAACGGCGCGGTTGTGCTGGCGTGAAAGTGTTTCCCGTATCCCCGGTTCTGCGAGGAAACAGGGATACACCAGGCGGTCGGCACGACGGCCAGATGACAGCCGTCCCAATCGACCACGCTCATGACCGGATCAGGCAGCAGCCAGCCGTCTGCTCCGCGGTGCGGAAGATGCCGGCTGCCTGGCCGGCCCTGGGTGCCTCCCATCGCGTCACGCTCCTTTCGCCCCCGCCATGTCCGCAGCGGTGGGCTCCGGTACCAAGCTGACCTGACCGGTTCAGGGCGGGAAAGGGCTGTGTCATATCAGGCAAGGCGTTTGCAGATGACGCAAAGCACCTTGGCGGTTCACCCGTACGCAGTTACGGTTGCAGGGGACTTTTGACGCGGATCGGTGATGCGGTCATCGCGGCTGCCTGGGACGGGGCTGCGCCCGGCCCAGGCCGGCCTGCGGCGGTGCCCGCATGACCGGGACCTGTCCCCTTGCTGGACTCGTCGCGCGTGCCGGCTGCCGACGGCGCAGGTCTCCCGGTATAAGCGCCAGTTGCCGGCCAGCGCCTCGGCGTGCGGGCAGGCGCCTTAAGGCGAGCCGGCGGCAACGACCGCCGCTGGGACCTGGCTGCCAGCGACCACGTGGCGATTCTGGAGCTTGACCTTGAATGAGTACCGCGCACAGACGGCTGCTGGGCGGTAGCCAGACCTTCCGGCGATCCAGCAGCGGGGCGTGGGACAACGGGCGGCGGGGAAGACACAGTTCGTGGCCAGCAGGCGGGTTGCATGCCGTGCAAGCGGCTGGCCTGCTGGCACGGACGCGGTTACGGTGGACGGGGGAGCGGTGACTCCGGAGCGGGCCGGGTGGATGAGGCACAGGTAGCGGCAGCAGGGATCACCGGCCGCGGCCCGGGCGCGATCGTCCGGGGCATCCGCGCCGCCCGCGGGATGACCCTGGCGGAGCTAGGGAAGCGTATGGGCTATTCGGCCGCGCAGGTCTCCCGGTTCGAACGGGGGATCGCGCCGCTGACCGATATCGCGGTGCTGCGCCGGTTCGCCATCGCGCTGGAGATCGCACCGGAAACTCTCGGCCTGGCATCTGGCCAGGCGTCCGGGAAGCAGCGGCAGCCCGGAAGGTCCGCTGCTGCGGAGTCGGTGAAGCCGTACGCCGACCGGGGCCTGGTCACCAGGCAGCAGTGGAACGGCATTATCCAGGACGCGGCCAGCGAGCTGTGGCTGTACGGCATGGCCGAGTTCGGCTACGCCTCCGACGACGCCGTACCCGGCATCCTCGCCCGCGCGACCGCCCGCGGCTGCCGGGTCCGCGTCCTGCTCCTCAGCCCGCGGTCCCAGAGCACCGAGGCGATCGACCGGGATGAGGGGCATCCTCCGGGCACGCTTGCCGCTCGGATCACCGCGGCGCTGGCCCGGTTCGGGCAGATGCGGCGGGCGTGCGGCTCGCGGATGCAGATCCGGGTCTACGATGAGTACCCGACCGTCAGC
>Ga0335074_10012560_pt1 | contig 11879 bp, 9 predicted proteins | sample Lox_Sample_23_FD_206715 | JGI IMG/M metagenome (GOLD analysis project Ga0335074, IMG submission 206715) | Soil microbial communities from Loxahatchee National Wildlife Refuge, Florida, United States - Lox_Sample_2.3 | ecosystem: Environmental > Terrestrial > Soil > Wetlands | place: USA: Florida...
TTCGAAACGACCGGATTCGCCGGGCTGCCGGTGCTCAGGCTCGACTCGGGCGTCCGCAGCGGCAGCGAGGTAGGCATCTTCTACGACCCGATGCTGGCCAAGGTCATCGCCTGGGCACCTGACCGCGGGCAGGCCGCTTCGGCCCTGTCGGCGGCGCTAGCGCGAGCCCGGATCCACGGCCTGACAACGAACCGGGACCTGCTGGTACGCGTGCTCCGTCATCCCGCGTTTCTGGCCGGCCAGACGGACACCGCGTTCCTCGAAGAGCACGACCTCTCGGCACTGGCTGCGCCGCTCGCGGACGAAGAGGCGCGCTGGCTGTCGGCGCTGGCGGCCGCGCTGGCCGACGCTGCGACACGTCAGGCGCGGGCCAGGGTCCTGGGCGGGCTGCCCTCTGGCTGGCGCAATGTACCATCGCAGCTCCAGCGCAAGGACTACGCGCTGCCGGGAACCTCCGAGCGGTACGAGGTCGGCTACCGGCTCACGAGGGACGGCCTCGTCACCGACGCCGACGGAGATCCGCGGCTGGTGTCGATGGCACCGGACCTGGCCGAGCTTGAGGTCACCGGAGTGCTGCACCGGTTCGAGGTCGCGGCCTATCCAGGACTGACCTGCGTTGACTCCGCACTCGGCCCGGTGGCGCTCGAGCCGCTCAGCCGGTTCACGGACCCATCGAGGCAGGCTGCCGCCGGGTCGCTGCTCGCGCCGATGCCGGGAACTGTCGCCAGGGTCGGCGTCAGCGTTGGCGAGCAGGTCGCGGCGGGCCAGCCGCTGCTCTGGCTGGAGGCCATGAAGATGGAGCACGTGATCGCCGCCCCCACGGCGGGGGTCGTGATCGACCTGCCCGCCGCACCGGGCCAGCAGGTAGAAGTCGGCAGCGTGCTAGCAGTTGTCAAGCACGCGGATGAGGGTCGATAAAGCATGAGGGAGCCAGCGTGAACTTCACCGAGTCCGACGAGCAGCAGGCGCTGCGGGCGGCAGCGGCCGACCTTGCCCGCAAGTACGGCCACGAGTATTACGCGAAGCAGGCACGGGGAGGCGGCCGGCTCACCGAACTGTGGCAGGAGGCAGCCAAGCTCGGGTTCATCGGCGTCAACCTGCCCGAGCAGTACGGCGGCGGCGGTGCGGGCATGTACGAGCTGGCCATCGTGCTGGAGGAACTCGCAGCGGCTGGCTGCGGCCTGCTCATGATGGTCGTCTCGCCCGCGATCTGCGGCACCATCATCGCGCGGTTCGGCACGCCGGAGCAGAAGCAGGAGTGGCTGCCGAAGATTGCCAGCGGGTCGTCCATCCTCGCCTTCGGCATCACCGAGCCGGACGCCGGGTCCAACTCGCACAACCTCACCACGGTGGCGACCCGCGACGGCGACACGTGGTTGCTGTCCGGCCGCAAGATCTACATCTCCGGCGTGGACGAGGCTGAGGCCGTGCTGATCGTCGGCCGGACCGCGGACGCCAAGACCGGTCGCCTCCGCCCGGCCCTGTTCGTGGTGCCGACCGGGACACCTGGCTTCACCTACCAGCCGATCGACATGGACATCGTGATGCCGGAGAAGCAGTACCTGCTGTTCCTCGATGACGTCAGGCTCCCGGCGTCGGCGCTGGTCGGCGAGGAGGGCGCTGCGCTGCAGCAGCTCTTCGCCGGGCTCAACCCGGAGCGGATCATGGCATCGGCGATGGCGATCGGCTCGGCCAGGTTCGCTCTGGACAAGGCGATCGGTTACGCCAGGGAGCGAACCGTCTGGAGCGTGCCGATCGGCGCGCACCAGGGGCTCGCGCACCCGCTTGCCCAGGTCAAGATCGAGCTGGAGCTGGCCAGGCTGATGATGCAGAAGGCGGCCACGCTGTACGACCAGGGCGACGACATGGCTGCCGGAGAGGCCGCGAACATGGCCAAGTACTCAGCGGCCGAGGCCAGCGTGCGGACCGTCGACCAGGCCATTCAGACTCTCGGCGGCAGTGCGATGACGAGGGAGTTCGGTCTTGCCTCGATGCTGGCGAACGTGCGGACCACCCGCATCGCGCCGGTCAGCCGGGAGATGATCCTCAACTTCGTCGCGCAGTACTCGCTCGGCCTGCCGAAGTCCTACTAGCAGACTCAGGGTCCGACCAGCAGGGAGATGGGCCAGTGGCTGACCAGCTCGTGCAGTACTCGACCGACCGCGGCATCGCCAGGATCGCGCTGGACTCGCCGCGCAACCGGAACGCACTGTCGGCCGCGCTGGTCGCGCAGCTAACCGAGGCGCTGGCGGCAGCGGGAGCCGACGACAGCGTCCGGGCCGTCGAGCTGACGCACACCGGGTCCACGTTCTGCGCCGGGGCGGACCTGACCGAGGCGAGTCAGGGCGGCATGACAACCGGAGCGGAACGGCTCATCGCCCTGCTGAAGCTCATCGTCACGCTGCCTAAGCCGGTCGTCGGCAGCATCGACGGTCACGTCCGGGCCGGCGGCCTCGGTCTGGTCGGTGCCTGCGACATCGTGATCGCCGGGCCGGCGTCGACCTTCGCGTTCACTGAGGTGAAGCTCGGGCTCGCGGCCGCAGTGATCTCGCTGACCACGCTGCCGAGGCTGGATCCGCGCGCCGCGAGCCGGTACTACCTGACCGGTGAGACGTTCGACGCCGCGGCGGCGGAGCGGATCGGGCTGATTACCGAGGCGGTCGAGGACATCGAGGCCGGCACGCTGGCCGTGCTCGACCGGCTGCGCGCCGCTTCACCACAGGGTTTGAGGGAAACGAAGCCGCTCCTCACGGCGGCCGTTCTTGACGACTTCGACAGCAGGGCCAGTGGGCTAGCTGAGCTCTCCGCACGGCTGTTCGGCTCAGAAGAGGCCGCCGAGGGAATGGCCGCGTTCCTGGAAAAACGACGGCCATCCTGGGCGGCAGGGTAGTTCCGGTGGCGGCGTAACTCACGTGGCTGGGAGTGCGTTCCGGCGGGAACCGCGGCAGGACCGGGGCTGGGCTACTCGCGCGCGGCTGCTCGAGTCCGCGGTGGCCTGCCTGGCGGAGCTCGGCTGGAGCGGCGCCACGGTCTCGGTGATCGCCGAGCGGGCCGGGGTGTCGCGCGGGGCGACTCAGCACTACTTTCCGACGCGTGAGGACCTGCTCACCGCGGCCATCGAGCACATGGCTGACGTGCGGCTAGCCGAGATCCGGCGCGAGGCGGCGCGGCTGCCGGGAGTCAGCGGGCAGCGGACTGCGGACGTGGTGCGCCTGCTGGTGCGGCTGTACACCGGGCCCGTATTCCGGGCTGCGCTGCAGTTGTGGGCTGCCGCGTCGGCGAGCGAGTTCCTGCGCGAGCTCGTCCTGCCGCTCGAGGCACGGCTCGGCCGGGAAGCGCACAAGGCGGCCATCGAGCTACTCGGCGCCGACGAGTCGGTCCCCGGCGTTCACGAGGCGGTGCAGGCGACGCTTGACCTGGCTCGCGGCCTCGGGCTAGCGGACACACTTGCCGACGACTCCCGCCGCCGCGAGCGCATCATCACGCAATGGGCCGGCATGCTGGACGCCACGATCCGGTCCTGATCGCGGGCCCGGCGGCGCGGAATCCCGGACGCCGACCTGCTCCGCCCGTACCATGCTGGGGTGACAAAAACGGCGAACTGCTTAACGCGAGCGCTGACCCTGACTGCCGCGGTTGCCTCCGCCGGGGTTCTCGTGGTTGCTGCCGGAGCCTGGGAAGCCGCGTCTGCGGCCCCCGCGGCTCGAGCGGGGAAACCGCCGGCTGCCGCGCCATCTCCGCCTGCGCCTGACTCGGCTGCCACCAGTACGGCGTCGCCGTCACCATCACCCTCGCCGTCGCCGTCCCCCTCGCCGACGGAGCCGACCGGCAAGGCCTTCGATGGCACTCCTGCCGTCGGCGCGCTGTTCATGGAGGTCAAGGGGAAGCTGAAGCATTTCTGCACGGCCTCCGTGGTACAGAGCCCGCACGAGAACCTGGCCATCACTGCCGCGCACTGCATGTATGGCCGGAAGCTCGGGAACGACAGCTCGGTGACGTTCGTGCCCGGCTACCACGATGGAAAGGCTCCGTACGGCACCTGGCTGGTCCGGGCTGACTGGGTCGACGCCAGCTGGAAGAAGAACCTCAACCCCAACGACGATGTCGCGTTCCTGCTGATCGGCCGGCCAGGCCACCGGATCCAGAAGCACACCGGCGGAGAGCAGGTCAAGTTCAACGTAGCGCTGCCGCAGGACGTGGAGGTCATCGGCTACCCGGACTCGACGAACCTGCCGATCAGCTGCGACAACGTGGCGACCAGGGCCAAGCTGGGCAAGGGCTGGGAGCAGATGGTGTTCGACTGCGGTGACTACACCGACGGCACCAGCGGCGGGCCGTTCCTGACCCACGTCAGCAAGAAGACCGGCCTTGGCGACGTGATCGGCGTCATCGGCGGCTACGAGCTTGGCGGCGATCTGGCGAGCGTGTCCTACTCGGCGCGCTTCCTGAACAACATCGCCAGGCTCTACGACGAGGCGGTCAAGGGCAGCTGACGGGCTGATCCGCGGGAGGGCTAGCTCTGACGGCTAGCCCTCCGTTCAGGCAGCTAGCCCGCCAGCAGCGGAGTCAGGGAGAGCTGCTGCGGATAAAGCTCCGGCAGGACGGCGCTCTCGGGTAGCTGGCTCTGCGTGCTCGCGGTCAGGCTGAGAGCCGACTTGCCGTTACGGTTGGTCACCCTCATCCCCTTGGACTGGCTGGCCAGGTGGTCAGAATTGCCCAGGTAGAACCCGTACACGAAGAAGACGAAATCGCCCGTGCCGCCGGCGCCGTCGCCAGCCACCCAGCCGCTTGAGTTCGTGCGGGCCGTCTCCAGGTATTCCCATACTGTCGGGTCTTGCTGGTAGTCGTACTTGAAGACCACTTTCTGCCCGGACCACGGCTTCCAGCGGTTGGAGATGCGTACCTCCAGGCGGCACCTGAACTTGAATTCCTGTTTATTCGCGACGGTGCTCGGGCTCAGACTGCACGAGACGATCCTGGTCGGGTCCATCGCGGAGTGAATGACGTCGCTGGTTGCGGCGTTGAAGCTATAGCCCGCAAGGCCGGAGGTTGAGAGGCCGGAGGTCGCCGGGTAGTACGCCCGGTAGTACGCGTTGTCGCTCTTGGCCTGAATCGCGCCGGTGAAGTAGGAGTCCACGGCGCTCCGGCATGACTTCACCCGCCTCCCCGTGTCGACCAGTTGCTCGGAGCCGAGCAGCTTCCACGGGCCGTGCGCGGTTGCCGAGTACTCGATATCGATACTGGGCTGCGGGCCGGAGCCAATCGGGTCGGACGCCACGGCACAGCCGCTGGTGCTGACCTTGTTGTCGACGGCTAGTTTGGCCGCGAACTTCGTCAGCTTGACGCCGACGGCGACGTCCAGGCTCCCTGCCGTCCGGCTCTGCTGCGTCAGGCTGCCCGCCTCGACCGTGGCCGTCCAGCTGACGCCATCCGTGGTCGGCAGCGTGGTGTCGAAGGTGCCGTCGATGCCGGATGCCACCGTCTGCAGAGTGGCGTCACCCTCGGCCAGCTGTACGCTCGCGTCCGGCAGTGCGGTCCAGGTGCTGCCGTTCAGGTACTGCACAGTGCCGGTGAGGGAGGCACTCTGCCCGTAGCTCAGCTTTGCCGGGCTTGTGCTGGCGGTGGTGATGCGCGTCTGCGCCTGGACCACCCCGACCGAGACGGACTCGTTGGCCTGCGTATACGTGCTCGTGCTGGCAACGCTGAACTGGAAAGTATCGGCCGCAGAAATGCCGCTCATCGTGTAGCTGAAGCCGCCCGAGCCGTTTGTGGTGGTCACCTCGCCCAGGTCGGTGGTCCCCTTGGAGTTGGTGATGGTGACGTCCACCGGTGCGTTCGGAATGTCCTGCGCGGCGCCGGTTCCGATGACGCCGGTCAGCGTGCCGGAGAAGGTAACGCTCTGCGCTCCCTCCGTGACGCTGGCTGAGCTTGCGGTGACCGCGAGCGTGGAGTTGAGCTGGTCCAGCCCGATGGCGACCGTCTGCGACTGAGCCGTGTAGAACGTGCCGGCCTGGACGCTGAACTCGTAGTCGGCCGGCTGCGTCACCCCGGTGGCGGTGTAGCTGAAGTCGCCGTTCGCGTCGTCTGTGGTCGTGACCGCGGCCGGAGTGCTGCCGCCGATGCTGAGGAGAACAGGGGTGCCGACGGGGACGCCCGCCGCAGTGGATGAGCCCTGCGGCGTCACCTGGACCGTGCCGGAGAAGGCGACCGTCGACGACCCGAGGTGGACGTCGGGCGGGTTGGCGGTCACGGCGATCGCGGTTGCTCCCGGATCGAGACTGACCTGGACCGGGTAGCTGGCCGCGCCGTACAGGCTGCCGGCGCCGACGCTGAAGGTGTAGTCGCCGCCCGCGGTCAGGCCGCTGTCCGTATAGGTGAAGTCACCGTTCGCGTCATCGGTGGTGGTCACCTCAGTGGCACTGCCGCCGGGAGCGGTGAGGTAGACAGGCACACCGCTGCCGATGCCCACGGCGGGCCCGCCGCCAGGAGTCGCCTCGACCGTGCCGGTGAAGGTGACCGACTGTGAGCCGTAGGTGATGAACGCTGGGCTCGCGGCCATGTTGATCATTGCGGTGGAGGCGATCTCCGTGCCGATCGAGACCTCCGGAGCCGTGTAGCCGGTGTACAGGCTGGTGGCCGCGACACTGAAGACGAACTCTGAGGCCTGCGTGATGCCAGGGGCTGTGTAGGTGAAGTCGCCATTGGTGTCGTCGGTGGTGGTCACCACCGAGCTGGCACCGCCGTTGACGCTCAGGTAGATCGGGATGTCGCTGCCGATGCCCACAGGTGTGGTCGCGTCCGGCGGTGTCACCTGGACGGTTCCGGTGAACGTGACGCTCTCGTTGCTGAGGCTCACGCTGGACTGGCTTGTCTGGATCGCTGTCATCGAGGTCTGCGCCGCATCGGCGTTGACCGTGACGGAGGCGGCCGCGGCCGGATAGGTGGCCGTCGCGGCGACCGTGAAGGCGTAGGTGGCGGTCTCAGCGACCCCGGACAACGGGTAGCTGAACTGACCGCTGCCGTTCGTCGTGGTCACCAGGGTCGGAGTACTGCCGCTGATGCTGAGGAGCACCGGCGCACCGGGTATGGCGAACGCGGGACCGCCGGTCTCCCCGGCCGCGGTCAGCGTGCCGCTGAATGTGACAACCTGTGATCCCTGGGTCACGTACGGCGGGGTGTTGCTGACGCTGAGGCTGGTCGTCGCAAGCGGACTGAACGAGAAGCCGGGTGTCGGCAGCGCTGAGTCGCTCTCGTCGGCATCCGCCGCGTCCACGGTGACGGTGTAGGTGCCCGCAGGCAGGTCCGCTTCCGGGATTGGTGTCGACGCGGCCCACGTCTGTGCGGCCGGGTTGGAGGTCGACACCGCCGTCATTGGCACATCGGCGACGTCGGTCCCGCCCGCGTCGTAGACGTGCGCCGTCATTGTCTGGATCGGCAGACCATTACCGTCGTCGGCGATCACCGTCAGGTCGTACGGGTCGCCGTTCGCGTCCGGGCCGACGGACGTGATCGAGATGTTGGGCGTCGGCGCTGCTATGGCCGTAGCTGGCAAGCAGGCCATCGTCAGCAGAACGGCCCCTGCGCCAAGCAGCGAACCTGCGGTCATGCGGAGACCCGGCACCGCAACCCCCCCAGGGTATGAATAGGACCGGCATTGCCGGTGAGAGAACCTGTGGAACAAATCGGAGAGAAACGGTCAGTGTCTCTCGAACCCCTCCAACGCGCCTCATTGTAATGGTCGTGACACTGGCCTGGGTGTCGTTCTGATCACAACTGGTGGCCGGCGTTGCGTCTGGTTGCTGGCGGCCTCTGGTCGGCGCGGCATACCGGAACCGGCCGCTCTGGCCGGGATACTGGACGGCGCCGAATGACCGGGCAACGGACCGATGCGAGCCGGAAGGCGGCCGATGCGGAGCGAGCGCTATGACGAGGACGTCCTTGCGGCCCCGTCGCGCCGCCCGGCTCCGCCGCGCAGGGTGGTCGCCGAGCTGGGCATGGTCGTCGAAGACAGTGCCGGCGAGTTCTGCGGCGCCGTGGTCGCCTGCGAGAAGGACGCGGTCACGCTGGAAGACCGCTTCGGCAAGCGCCGGGTGTTCCCGCTGGCCGGGACATTCCTGCTGGAGGGTGAGCGGGTGAGCCTGGTCCGGCCGCCCGCCGGGAGTCAGGACCACCGGCCAGTCCGCACGGCGTCGGGCTCGATCGCCGCCCCGGCGAGCCGGGCGAAGGTGGCGCGCGCCAGCCGCATCTACGTGGAGGGGCGGCACGATGCGGAGCTGGTGGAGCGGGTCTGGGGCGACGATCTGCGCGAGGCCGGCGTTGTCGTCGAGTTCCTGAACGGCATCGACGACCTGCCCGCGATCGTGGCCGAGTTCGCCCCGGCTGGCTGCCGCCGCCTGGGCGTGCTGGTCGATCACCTGGTCGACGGCTCGAAGGAAGCTCGCATCGCGGCCCGGGTGAGCTCCCCGCATGTCCTCGTCGTCGGACACCCGTTCATCGACGTCTGGGCAGCGGTGCAGCCAGCGGTGCTCGGCATCGCGCGCTGGCCGGAGGTCCCCCGCGGGATGCCATGGAAGGAAGGTGTCCTCGCCGCCATCGGCTGGCCGCCAGACACTGCGGCCGCCTGGCGGCGCATTCTAGGCCGGGTGAACTCGTACGCTGATCTCGAGCCGGCATTCCTCGGCCGGGTTGAGGAGCTCATCGACTTCGTCACGGCGCCCGGCAGCCGGTGACCGGCGGCGCGCTCCCTGCCGCCGAAACGGCAAGGCCAGTCCCGGCGGTGACGAGCCACGGCTGGCATGATCGAAGGCATGACGGTCGTGAAGATCAATGCGATCACCGTGCCCGCAGAGAGCGGCGACGAACTGGCCCGCAGGTTCGCCGGCCGGGCCGGTGCGGTCGATAACGCCGAGGGCTTCGAGGGTTTCGAGTTGCTGAAGCCGACCGATGGGCGCACGACCTGGCTGGTCGTCACCCGATGGCGGGACGATGAGTCGTTCAATGCGTGGCTGACCTCGTCGGCCTTCGTCGAGGGGCACGCGCATGTTGCAGGTCAGAGCCCTGGCGCTGGCCACGGCCATAGCGCCGGGCACGGCCATGGCGCCGGGCACGGCCATGGCGCAGCCCACGGTGAGACTGGCACCGGCGAGCAGGCCAGATCGCCGGTCGGCACCAGCAGCGAGCTATGGTCGTTCGCCGTCGCCGGGGGCTCGCCCGGTCGCTGACGGCTTAGTCGGCCAGGGCGGTGTCTTCGAGGACGCTGTCGGGCAGGCCGAGCGCTTCCCTCAGAACCGGATCCCGCAGCGTCGCAAGCGCTCGCCAGTCCTCGCCTTCCTCCAGGATCTTCTCGGCACCGAAGATCCGGTCGTACTCGCCGTCGCCCGCCGCTGGCGGCTGCTCGCCGGCTGCCAGGCCCTTGGCAGCACGTAGCAGGAGATGGCGCATCCGGGTTATCGCCAGGTCGGTGGAGCCGAGGCGCTCCTGAGTGCGGTCGTAGATGGGTCCCATCGACTCGGTCACCATGAAGTCCTGGCTGACAAAGTCCGCGACCCCGCTGAACGTCGCGGTGCGCTGAACGTCCCGGTCGATCTGGAACTCGTTCTCCATCGTGTGCAAGCGCGGGATGATCCCGTTCCGCTGACCGCCGCTGATCGGAGTGGTGAACGGCGCCACGGAGAACAAGTTGGCGCCGCCGTAGCCGTGCACGTTAGCTGGTGCCGTCGTGGCGAAGGTGTAGCGCGCCGTGTGGAAGTCGTCCAGCGGCACGAACATGCCGTGCCGCTGGTTCCACGGAATGCTCGCGACGAGAGTCGAATACGGCAGGATGTAGGCCGTAACCCGGACGTGAGTGTTGCCCGCGGGCGTGGTGCGGATTCCGGCGTACCGGTAGCCGTACCAGGTCTCTTCCAGTTCGAGCCGCGGCGCCCGGTCGTGCCGCCAGAACTTCCACGACATCGCATTGGACGGGTAGCCGGGCCTGTCCGAGCCGTCATCGGGGATGTCGTCGATGCCGTTCCACTGGTGCAAGTGCGAGATATGCGCGGTGTCGATGTTGCCTTCCATCGCCTGCACCCAGTTGCAGTCGGTGAGCTGCTTGGTGGCCGACCACCCGCCCGGCTCGAGCCCTTCGGTGCCGAAGTCCCGGAACGGCGTCATGGTCTCCTGTGGCCCCAGGTAGGCCCACACGATCCCGCCGGACTCGTGCGTCGGGTATGCCCTGATCCGGACTTTCTCGCAGAACGGCTCGGGCTCGCTCGGCATGTCCACGCACCGGCCATTCGCGTCGAACGCCCAGCCGTGATACACGCAGCGGATGGCGTCGTCCTCGTTCCGGCCGAAGTAGAGCGAGGCGCCCCGGTGCGGGCAGTTCTCCTGCACCAGGCCGATCCGGCCCGCGGTGTCCCGGTAGGCGACCAGGCTTTCGCCGAGTAACCGCACCCGCGCTGGCACGCCTCCCGGCTCGGGAATTTCCGCGGTCAGGCACGCAGGGGTCCAGTACCGGCGCAGCAGGTCGCCCATGAGCGTGCCACGGCCAACCCGGGTCAGGATCTCGTTGTCTTCCTTGCTCAGCACGGCTTACCTCCCTGCGGCTGGACGAGGCTGCGACCGACTGCTTCTAAGCTGTCACGCCCGGCTGCGGTCGGCCACCGTTATTCCGGCTGGTAGCAATGGTCTAGTCCGGCGAGGCGGCGTTCACGTCGTCGGCTACCACCGCGTGCACGTCCGGCAGCTCGGCTAGCGCGGCTGCCAGATCGTTGACCGAGCCCCGGCCGTGGACGTGCATGTGTACCTCCACGAGCACCTCGCCCGGTGTGGCCTCTGGACCGCCCGCCTGGCGGCCGGCCATCTCGGTGGACAGCTGGTCCACGGCGAATCCACGAGAGGTGGTCAGGCTCAGTACCTCGCGCAGGATGCCGCGCCCGTCCGGATAGCGGACCATCAGGCGGGAGATGGCCGTGCCGGAGGTCGGCAGCCGCCTGGTGAGCAGCGGGAAGCCGAGGGCCACTACCAGGTAGGCCGCGGTCGCCACCGAGGCGAGCAGCGGGAGGCCTGCACCAGCGGCCGCCCCGATGGCGGCGGTTACCCAGACGGATGCGGCTGTGGTGAGCCCGCGTACCGCGTCCTGGCGGACGAAGATTAGCCCCGCGCCGATGAAGCCCACGCCGGTCACGATCTGCGCGGCGACCCTGGACGGATCGACAACGATGCGACCAGGCGCCAGGACGTCGTTGAACCCGTACTTGCTGATCAGCATGAACAGCGCGGCACCGGCTCCGACGAGGGCCTGGGTCCGCAAGCCCGCCTGCTTCTGCCGGAACTCGCGCTCCAGGCCGATGATCGACGACAGCAGCAGCGCCAGCCCGAACTCACCGACCTGCAGCAGTCCCTCGATGTTGGGAGTGCCCTCGGCGACCGCCCTGCTCAGCACTGGCATCCGGCCCAACTCCCCGGCGGGCGACGCCTAACCGCACCGGGTGGCGAGGAAGACCGGGATCGTGCGCTGCGTCCGTTCCTGGTACTCCGCGTACGGCGGGTAGGCCGCGACCGCGCGGTCCCACCACTCCTGCCGCTCGGGTCCGGACAGCTCGCGGACCTGTGCGTCGAACGGCTCCGGGCCGTCCTGGATCAGCACCTCGGCCGGATTAGCCTTCAGGTTGTAGTACCAGACCGGATTCGCAGGCGCGCCGCCTTTCGATGCGACGAGCGCGTACTCGCCATCGTGCTCGACCCGCATTAGCGCCATCTTGCGGATCTTGCCGGTCTTGTTGCCCCGCACAGTCACGATCACGACCGGGAGCCCGGTGTCGCGCAGCGTGTTCGCGCGCTGGCCGCCGGATGCCTCGTACTCCGCGACCTGATCGCGGACCCACTGTGCCGGACTG
>Ga0335074_10012561_pt1 | contig 11879 bp, 9 predicted proteins | sample Lox_Sample_23_FD_206715 | JGI IMG/M metagenome (GOLD analysis project Ga0335074, IMG submission 206715) | Soil microbial communities from Loxahatchee National Wildlife Refuge, Florida, United States - Lox_Sample_2.3 | ecosystem: Environmental > Terrestrial > Soil > Wetlands | place: USA: Florida...
GACTGCTCACAGCGCTGCCGCCGAATACCGCGGCGGCAAACGCCATGTTCTCGGCCGCCGTCAGGTCGTCGTACAGGCCAAGGCCCTGCGGAACGTAGCCGATCCGGCGCCTGGTCAGGCGGCTAGGCGGCTCTCCGAGCAGTCGCACCTGGCCGGCCGTAGCCGGAATAAGGCCGAGCAGCATGCGGATCAGCGTGGTCTTGCCTGCGCCGTTCGCGCCAAGCAGGCCGACAATCTCGCCGGGCTGCACGGCCATGCTGACGTCCCTGACTGCGGTAACACTGCCAAACCGGCAAGTGACCGCGATGCTTTCGACGAGAGGTCCGGCGCTGCGCTGCACTGCTGTTTGCTGCACTGCTGTTTGCTGCACTGCTGTTTGCTGCACTGCTGTTTGCTGCACTGCTGTTTGCTGCACTGCTGTTTGCTGCACTGCTGTCTGCCGCGGCAGGTGCTGTTCGACTCGCAGCGGGGCCGGCAGCTGACGGGCGAGCGCGGCAGCTATCACCGCATCTTGCAGGTCCGGCTCGACTGGAGTGCCGAGCGCGGCGGTGTCGTCCGCATCGCCGATGCCGGGCGGACCCCAGACCCGCCAGCCGGTACCGCGCCGCCACGCGCGCTGCGCTGCCAGGCCCGCAGGCTGTGCATTGATCGCACGCACCGAGCCAGGCATCCTCGCCACGATCTGATCCGGCGTGCCGGAAGCCAGCGCCCGTCCGGCATCGAGCACGAGCACCTCCGTCGCGCGCTGCGCATCGTCTAGGTATGTCGTCGCAAGGATCACCGCGGCACCCTCGGCGGCTGCGGACGCGATCAGCCACCACAATCCGGACCGGCTGACCGGGTCCACGCCTGTGCTCGGCTCGTCGAGTATGAGCAACTCGGGGCGGTGCAGCAGAGCGGCGATAACGCCGAGCTTCTGCCGCATGCCGCCGGACAGGTTCGCCGCGAGGCGGTCCTGCGCGGCTGTCAGGCCCGCCTGCTCCATCAACTCAGCAGCACGCCCGGTCGCGGTACTGGCACGCAGGCCGTAAGCGGTGGCACGGAACGCGAGGTTCTCTGCCACGGTCAGATCCGGGTAGATGCCGGAGCTGGCGGGCAGGAACCCGATGCGCGACTTACCCGGGCTCCGAACCTCCCCGGCCTGCGGCCTGAGCACCCCGGCCAGGCACCGCAACAGCGACGTCTTGCCCGCGCCGTCCCCGCCGACTACTGCGGTGACCTGGCCGGACGTCACGGCAACGGACACGTCATCGAGCGCGAGCATGCCGTGATAGCTGAGGCGTACCGCCGTTACGCCCCAGGCCCGGCCAGGCGCCGCTCCGTCCGGGATGCCAGTCATGCGGGTCCGGCCTGGTCCTGCGCGATGACGAGCTCGGCGGGCTTGCGCAGCTTGCCTCGCGGCGGGGCGGGTGCGAGGTAGCTGCGGAAGCGCAGGATCGCCAGCGTGACGATCACCAGTCCGAGCACAGCGAGGAGTACGAACGGCTGCCACAGCGGGCCGATCGGCTCAGCCCGCAGCATGACGCCTCTGGCGATCTCGTTGAAATACGTGAGCGGCAGCAGGTAAGCGATCCAGCGCACGCCAGCAGCAATCGAGGACAACGGAAAGACGAGGCCGGACAGCAACACCTGCGGCAGCATCGTGGTCATCATCGCCAGCTGAATCGCCTGGCCCTGGTTCTGCGACACGGTGCTGATCAGTACGCCGAGCCCGAGCGTCACGAATACGAACAGCATCGCGCCCAGCGCGAACACCAGCGGAGAGCCGCGGAACGGCACACCGAAGACAGCGATACCGACCCCCAGCACGATTGCGAGGTCAACCACAGCCACCGCGAAGTACGGCGCGATCTTGCCGAGGAACACGTCTCGCGGGCGCAACGGCATGACGGCTAGCTGCTCGAGCGTCCCGGACTGGCGCTCTCGGACTACGCCGAGGCTGGTGATGATCGTGCCGATGAACACCAGAACAACGCCGGCCAAGCCCGGGATCATCACGTCCGACGTCTTGAGCTTCGGGTTATACAAGATCGTCACCTGCGGCCTGGACAATGCGCCGGCGGCCGCAGCGACGTGCAGCTTTGCCAGGGCAGCGAGCGTGGCCTGCGCTGTGAAGATCTGACTGCCATCGATCAGCACGATCGGTGCCCCGCCGCCGGTCACGATGGCGACGGCAGCGTGGCCGTCCCGCAACTGGTCTTGGGCCCAGCTCCGGCCAGCACTGGGATCCGAGTTGACCAACGCGAATGAACAGCCAGAACCACACGGGACGGCGGGCAGCGCTCTAGCCAGAGCAGCGGACTGCGGGCCGGCCACCGCGACCGGGATCGACGAGACATTGAAGCTCGCCGCATAACCAAGCACCACGAGCAGCAGAATCGGGAGCACGATCGTCATTGCCAGCGTGCGCCGGTCTCGTCGGAGCTGTCGGAATTCCTTGACGATCATCGCCCACATGGCCAGCCTCGGCTCTCGGCAGAATGTCAACGCGCGTTGAATTCTACGCGCGTTGAATTCGTTTGAACAAGCCCGTCGCCCGCCCGGCGGCGCCGATCTGATCAGATGAACGCATGGTGATCACACGGCACGCGGGGCACTGGACCTTAGAGGACCGGTTCGGGTCCCCCTGGCATTACCTGCCGTTCGAGGTCCCGCATGGCGCGTACGGGCTGCGGGTCGAGCTCGATTACGAACGGTCCGCCGCGATCGTGGATCTCGGCTGCCTGGGCAGCGCCGGATTCCGCGGCTGGTCTGGCAGCGCGCGCCGGTCTTTCGTCATCACCGCCGACTCCGCCACCCCGGGCTACCTTCCGGGGGAGCCCGAAGACGGCTTGTGGCAGGTGATGATCGGCTTGCACCGGCTGCCCATGGCAGGCGCGGACTACCGCGTCACAATCGAGGTGTCCACCACCCCTGGCGAGCTGCCATCAGACGATCCGCCCGAGAGCATGCCCCCGCTAGCTGACCGGCCAGCCCGGCGCGTCCTGCCCGCGCCACCGGGACACCGGTGGCTGGCAGGCGACCTGCACACGCACACTGCTCACTCCGATGGCGTGATGACCGTCTCGGAGCTCGCGAGGTTCGCGGCCGGGCGAGGCATGGACTTCATCGCGGTCACCGACCACAACACGGTGAGCCATCACGCCGAACTGCCAGCCGCAGCCGCCGCGCACGCCATCACTCTGGTGCCGGGCCAGGAGGTCACGACCGACGCCGGCCACGCGAACGCGCTCGGCGAGGTGGGCTGGATCGACTTCCGCAAGTCGCCGGACGACTGGCTGGAAGCCTGCGAGCGGGCCGGCGGCCTGTTGTCGGTGAACCATCCGTACGGCGGGGAAGTCAGCTGGACCGCCCCGATGAAGCGACGGCCGCCACTGCTGGAGGTGTGGCATTGGAGCTGGCTCGACTTGCGGTGGACGTTGCCGCTCAGCTGGTGGCAGATGTGGGGTCCGGCCGCCATCCCGGTCGGCGGCAGCGACTGGCACCGCCCAGGGTCGGACGCTCCGCCGGGCTCGCCGACGACCTGGGTGGCAGCCGAGGACGCGGACCCGGCCGCGGTGCTCGAAGGCATCGCGGCCGGGCGCACGGCGTTGTCGGCCCGCAGGGACGGTGCCGTCCTCCTGCGTGTGGGCAACGAACTCATCGCGAGCGAAGCCGACGGCACGGTGCTGCACGGACCTGGCGGACCGCAGGCGCGGGTGCGCGGGCAGCTAGCGAAGTTCCCGGCAGCGGACGGCTGTCACCGACTCGTCGATCCGGCTGGCGCGACGGTCGCCCTTACCCGTTAGAACTTCACTGCGTGCCAGGTGCGGCCCGCGTTCCTGGTCAGCCACAGGCGAGTCAGACCTAGAGGTGCCATGCCCTCGACCGCCACGCCCTGGCTCGGAGTGGTGAAGCCGAAGTCGTTCCAGCCCAGCCCCGCGTCGTCGAGCGTCAGCGCCTGGTGCCAGCGCTTGCCACCGTCAGTGCTGGCGTACAGCCAGGTCGCACCGGACGCGGTGGCGATGAACAAGTGCTGGGGAGTGGGCTCGGCGAGCAACCCGCCGTCTCCGCCCCGTGGCGGCACGCCAACCCTGGCGAAATGAGCACCGCCATTGGTCGAGGCGTACAGCAGCTTGGAGCTGGAACCCAGGCCGGGGTTCCCGACGCACAGCAACGTGATCTGGCTGGCGCTGTAGGCCGCGACACTCGTGATGCCGTAGCCGGCCGGGCAGGTGAAGCTTTCCTTCGTCCAGTGCGATCCATTGTGGGTGGAGTACAGCTTGCCGCCGAGGATGAGCCAGGCAGCCTTGCCGTGCAGGGTGATTGAGCCGAGCCCGCCAGGCCCAGCGGTCTCAGGCAGCCCCGCGACGCGGTGCCACGAGTCGCGGCCAGCTGGACTTGAGTAGACAACCTCCTTGCCGGACTTGTTTACCGACGTCACCGCATACGCCACCCCGGCCGACGTCTCCAGGTCGGTCACGTAACCGGGAACCTGCCGGACCCGGTGCCAGCTGGATCCTCCGTTGTGCGTCACCCACAGCTGCGAACCGTAGGCGAACCCGTCGAGCGCGTCGGCAAATCGCAGCCGGACCAGGCCCGCCGCCAGGTTGTAGCGCGCCAGCTTGTACTTCGGCGCCGGGATTCCGGTCCAGGACCGCCCGCCGTCGGTCGTGCGCAGCACCGAAGTGCATGGCTTGTGCGCACAAGTCTTGGTCGTGCCAAGCACCCAGCCGTCGCTCGCTGACACGAAGGTCACCGAGGCAACCCGGAAGCCGCGCGGCACCGGCCCGCCCGGCGGCCCTGTCCGCACTGCCGCGTGCCCAGCCACCGATACCGGCTGGGCGCTAGCCGTCCCGACTGCGCTTGCGAGCACACCGCCAGTGGCCAGAGCCAGGCCAGTAGCTGCAGCCACTATCCGGTTAATCCGCATTGATCCTGCCTTCGCTCGATGTCGTCATGCAGCAAGCCCTAAGACAGCGAAAGTCCCCGATCGGTTGCGGCGGGATCGAGTTGCCAGCCCGCTGGCGCGCCCCCGCGGAGCAGTCCGCCCGCGCCGCCGGGTTCTAATAGCAGCGGGCCCGCGGACAAAGCGCCCGCGGGCCCGTAGCGAGCTGAGCTCAGCTGTGGCCGGCTGCCGCCAGCTCCCGGTTAGCCACCGCGATCCTGGTGCGCCACCCCGGCAGCCCTCGCGCCCCGGCAGCCACCCCGATGGCAACCACCACCTGGACCGTGATCACAACCAGGAACGCCGTGCTGACCCCTGTGCCGTCGCCCGCCAGCGTCAGGAACAGGCTGCCAAGCGTCGCCACGCCGAGCGCGAGCGCCGTCTGCTGCGTGGTCGTCAGAACCCCGGCGCCCGCGCCGGCTGCGGCTGGCGGTACCTCCGACAGCACGACGCCGAACAGCGGGCTCATCACCAGGCCCTGGCCAAGTCCGGCGACAGCGAGGCCAGGGGCCAGTGCCGCCACGGCCAGGTGCGGCCAGCCAAGGTAGACCGTCACGCCCAGGATGATCAGACCGACCGCCTGCAGGAGGCCGCCGGCGGCGAGCACCTTCGCGCCGAACCGCGCGAGCAGCCTGGACGTCGACAACGAAGCGAGCAGGAACGTGGCCGCCATGGGCACCAGGCCAAGGCCCGCTGTCAGTGCACTAGCGTGCATGCCCTCCTGCACCAGGAGCGCATAGCAGAACATAAAAGCGCCGAACCCGGCGAAGAACGGCAGCGCCAGCAACAGGCCGCGGCGCATGCTGCGATGCTGCAGCAGCGACGGCGGCACCAGCGGGGTGAGGCCTGCCCGCTCCGCCCTGATCTCGTAGCGGATGAACGCGAGCGCGACGAGTGGCGCGATCACCAGCATTGCGATGGTCCAGGCTGGCCAGCCCACCGACTGGCCTTCGGTCAGCGGGACGAGCAGCGTGAGGACGGTGAGTCCGAGGAGGAGCGTTCCGATGCTGTCAATCGGAGCGGGCGCACCATGCCGGGTGTCCGGCACGTAGCGCCGGGCCAGCACCAGGCCAACCAGACCGATCGGCACGTTCACCAGGAAGATCGGCCGCCAGCCAAGGTTGTCGATGTTCGCGGAAATGAGCACGCCACCGAGCACCTGGCCGAGGACCGCAGCCAGACCGCCCGTTGCCCCGTAGCGGCCAATCGCCCGGGCACGGCGCTCACCGGTCGTCGCCGCCTGGATCGTCGCAAGCACCTGCGGCACCATCATGGCGGCCGAGGCGCCCTGCGCCACGCGACCGATCACGAGGATGTCGGCAGTCGGTGCTAGGCCGCAGGCCAGCGACGTGACCGTGAACGCAGCCATCCCGAGCAGGAATAGCCGCTTGCGGCCGATACTGTCGCCCAGGCGCCCGCCGAGTACGAGCAGCAGTGCATATGCCGTCGCGTAACCAGACACGACCAGTTCGAGCAGTGCCTGGCTGGCCTGCAGGTCGCGGTCGATGGTCGGCAGCGCGACGTTGACAATGAAGAAATCGATCATGGGCAGCAGCACGCCGACGAGGATGACGGTCAGCCCGGCGGCTGTCAGCGCCTGCGGCTCATGCGACTGACGCGCGTGGTGCCGGCCCTCGTGGCGCCGACCGTCGTGTCGGCCGGGCCGGCGACGGCCAGCCGCCGGGCGCACCGTTCCCCTATCGCTCGGAGCCGCGGTCGAAGGAGCCAGGGTCGAAGGACTATTGGAAGGCATGTAGCTAGATTGGCCGATAAACCTATCCAGGTACTAGAGCCCACTTATGCTGGTATCAGAAGTACTAGGCAACAGTATGAGTTCAGGGCATACTAGTAGACATGAGCGAACAGACCCTGCTTACTGAGGTTCCGCCGCTTCCTGAGACTCCGCCCTTTTCTGCGGCCGGGCTGCGGGACGCCAGGCCTGCGAACATCGCGGCACTCCGTCGCCGGGAGCTGGCTGATTTCCTGCGCAGCCGCCGCGAGCGGATCGCGCCAGAGGATGTGGGGCTGCCTCCGGCCCCCCGGCGCCGCACGCCTGGCCTGCGCCGCGAGGAGGTTGCCACGCTGGCCGGGGTCGGCGTCACCTGGTACACGTGGCTGGAACAAGGCCGGGACATCAACGCTTCCCCGCAGGTTCTGGACGCCGTCGCCCGGACGCTACTGCTGGACCCGCATGAACGTGACCACCTGTTCCGGCTCGCCGACGCGCCCGACAGCGCCGGCAAGGCCGACTGCACGTCACTGACTCCGACGGCTCAGTTGCTGCTCGACAAACTCGACCCGTTCCCGGCCTGCATCCGCAACGCGCGCTACGACATCCTGGCCTACAACCAGGCGTTTGACCTGCTCATGGGCCCGCTCGCAGACTTGCCCTTCGAAGAGCGGAACTCGCTGTGGCGCATGTTCACGGTGCCAAGCTGCCGGGCTGCGACGCTGGACTGGGAGGAAGGCACCCGGCGGATGGTCGCTGAGTACCGGGCTGCTATGGCCGAGCACGTGGCCGAGCCAGCCTGGAAGTGCCTGGTGGCCCGGCTGACCAAGGCGTCGCCGGAGTTTGCCGAACTGTGGGAGCGGCACGAGGTCGCCAGCCCGGAGAACCTCACCAAACGGTATCTGCACCCGGAGGTGGGGCTGCTCAAGCTCAACTACACGCATCTGTGGCTGGGCCAGCGCCTCGGCACCCGGATGACGACCTACAGCCCGGCTGACGACCAGACCGCGGGACGGCTTCGCGAGCTGCATCGCCGCAGTCAGCCCCCCTCTTCCTGACAGCGCCGTCAGCCTGACAGCGCCGTCAGCCTGAGAGCACTGTCAGCCTGACTGAAATTCTGCCTGCCAGAAGCTCAGCTAGCGGAGGGTCACCCGGACATAAGTCTGGCCGGAGCCTGACCTTAAGCCAGACCCCGGCCAGAGCTCGGGGGAGATGAGCTGCTTCTCAGGCGGCCTCGCGCACCGGCAGCAGGCCAGCGCCGGCTGTCACGGGTACGGCCGGAACGGCAGTCGGGAAGTATGAGCAGCCGCACAGGTCGCCGGCCAGTTCCCGGACCCAGCGCATCCGGTCGATTGCTTCGTCGGGGTGGTCGCCGAATTCCTCCGCCATGCGGCCGGTGCAGCCGGCCGGGCCGAGGCGGCGCACCGTGCTGCCGATGGCGTCTGCGACAGACTCAGCCGTAAGAACATCCGAGGGCTGCAGGGGTGAGGCGAATAGGGCTTCGCACACAGCTTCGTTCACGGTCATCCTGGTCACGGCAAGCCTCCAGGTCGGATGGGGGGTGTGGATTCCAGCGCCTCTGTGGAGCGGCACCTATCGATTACTTAGTGCTATGACGTCGTCACTCACTGTTTCCGTTGCGTGATCTGAGTCACATTTCGGCGCTCAGCCGCCGGCGGCCCAAGCTGGCATACTCGCCACCATGGAACTGCAGCCCCGCTGGGGCCTGACCCTGCCGCTCTCCGGCGTGCCGCTGGCAGACCAGCAAAAGCTAGTATCAGCCCTGCCTGACCTCGGTTATACCGACGCCTGGTCCGCGGAACTGAACGGGATAGACGGTTTCACCCCGCTGACCCTTGCCTCCCAGTGGGCACCCCAGCTCCGGCTCGGCACAGCGATCGTAGGCATTTACACCCGAGCGCCCGTTTCCCTTGCCGTCCAGGCCGGCACGCTTGCCGCTCTCGCTCCCGGCAGGTTCGTCATGGGCATCGGCACCTCCTCCCAGGTCGCGGTCGAGCAGTGGAACGGCATTCCGTTCGAGAAGCCCTACCAGCGCTCGCGTGACATGCTGCGGTTCCTGCGGGAAGCGCTGGCCGGCGGGAAGGTCACCCGCGACTACGAGACGTTCAGCGTGAACGGCTTCCGCCTCGACCCGGCGCCCGAGGTCCCGCCCGCGCTGGCGCTGGCAGCGCTGCGGCCCGGCATGGTCAGGCTGGCGGCCGCCGAGGCGGGCATCGCGATCACCAACTGGCTCTCCCCGGCGGACGTCCCGAAGGTGCGCAGCGTGGCGGGTACGGATTGCGAGCTCGTCGCCAGGATTTTCGTCTGCCCGACCACCGACGCCGGCACCGCTCGCTTCATCGGCAGGCGGATGATCGCGGCCTACCTGACCGTGCCCGTCTACGCCGCGTTCCACCAATGGCTCGGCCGCGGAGAGGTGATCGCTCCGATGCTGGCCGCCTGGAACTCCGGCGACCGGAAAGGCGCGCTCGCCGCCATCCCTGACGCACTAGTCGACGAACTCGTCGTCCACGGCCCGCTCGAGCACTGCCGGGAGAGGGTGGCCGAATACCACGCGACCGGGCTGAACACTCCAGTCATCGCGATCACGCCAGTACCAGGGCTCGACCTCGGCGAGGCCATCAGCAAGCTCGCGCCCGCCTGACATGACCGGCCCGGGCGACGGGGAGTTTCCCAAAGCTCGACATCTCATCCGGGAACGGGGTAGCCCCGCGCAACTGTGCGTGGCGGTGCGCGGCCGAATTGTGCTGAACGAGGCATTTCACTGTCGGCCCGACTCACTGTTCTTCCTCTTCTCGGCCAGCAAGCCCCTTGTCGCGCTGCTGGTGCACAAGCTGGCCGAGCGCGGCGAACTGGCACTCGACGACCCCGTCGCCGCTCACTGGCCGGAATTCGGCCAGGCCGGCAAGCAGGACATCACGATCCGGCAGGTCCTGCAGCACCGCAGCGGGCTGCCGGTGGTGCGCGGCATGGCCAAGGACGCGCTCGCGATGACCAACTGGGCCGCGTCCGTGCGGGCGCTCGAGGTGGCCACACCCTCGTTCCCGCCCGGTTCGGTGCCTGCCTATCACGTGCTCAGCTACGGGTTCATTCTCGGCGAGCTGGTGCGACGGGTGACCGGCGCGCCAGTGCGCGACGTGCTGCAGTCCGAACTGCTCGGTCCGCTCGGCCTGCGCGACAGCTACCTGGGGCTGCCGCCCGGGCAGTGGCACCGGCACGTCCCGGTAGCCGGCCGCGGCCCGGCCGAACTGGCTACCCAGCTGATGATCAACCGCCCGGCCGTGCGACAAGCTGTCATCCCGGCCGCCAGCGTGTCCGCCACCGCTTACGACCTAGCCCGGCTGTATCAGGCACTGCTGGCCGGCGGCGAGCTTGACGGGGTACGGGTGCTGCGGCCCGAGACGATCCGTCAGGCGACCTCGCCGTCCAGCGACGGCGAGGTCGACCGCTACCTGAAGCTGCCGGTTCGCTGGTCGGAAGGCTTCCAGCTGGGCGGCGAGCGGGCCGGGCAGACCCGGCTCGGCGGCGGGTCCGGGCCGATGGGCGCCCTTGCCAGCCGGACCACTTTCGGCCATAACGGCAGCTACGTCTGCCTCGGCTGGGCCGACCCGGAGCGACAAGTCGCCGTCGCTTACCTGACCGCCTGCCTGGTCTCCCGCTCGGCCGGCGCCCGGCACATGGCCGCGGTCAGCGATGCGATCCTGAGCGAGGTCCGCTGACCAGCTGGCCAACAAACGGCGCAGTTCGCACTGTCCGGCACCGCACCAGCTGGCATGCGGTCGCTCGCCCGGCCTGCCCGGTTGCTCGCAGCGCCAGGTGAGCCGGGCAGGCAGTTCCAACCTGGACCCAGACAAGGGCGTCTCACCCTGCGGGTGAGTCATGCGCGTCTGTGGGTTGTCCCGGTCTCCGGGAAAAGTAGCCGTGCGCGCCGCTGTTGCGGCGCTGATCCTTGCCGGATGTGCGCTTGCCGGATGTGCGCCTGCCGCGCATCCGACGGGGCCGGCTTCCCGTCGGCAGGCTCCGTCACCGCCCGCCGGCCAGTCTCGTGCCGTGCTGGCGACGCCTTCGACATACCCGGTGGCAGTGCCTCATCGAGCGGCGCTGCCACGGCGCATCCTGACGAGACGATGGAATCCGGCACCGGGCCAGCCCTGGTCGCACCGACTAGTGCTCGCTGGCACGTTCACTGACGTCGCATCGGCCGGTGACGTGCTGTACCTGCTGGAGACCTTGCCGCAGCGGGCTGAGCCGATGCAGCTGCTGGCTCGGGTCGACCTGGCTACCGGCACCATCGGCTACGCTCACCGCCTCGTCCCGATGACCGGGACGGCGACGATCGTGGTCAACCGGTCCGGGGTATGGCTGCTGGGCTCAGCCTGGCTGAGCCGGAACGCCGAACGTTCGGGTCCGCTGACGCTCTACCGGTTGGATCCGCGGACGCTGCGGCTGATCAGCCAGCGCGTAGTCGGACCTGCCCGCTGCTGCGAGCCGGCCACGCTCACCGGATGGACCGCCGGCCGGCTGTGGTTGTCCGTGGGCTCGACTGTCCAGCTCATCCGGCCGGTGCCATGGATGGTGCAGCACACCATCCGGATCCGCGCAGGCCAGGTGCAGTGGCTGTCATTCAGCCCGGACCGGCGTCGCGTCTACCTGGCCATTTCCCCGACTCAGACCGTGCGTGGCCGGCCGCTGCAGGAGCGGGCGCTACCCGGCTGGCGACTTCTGCACAGCGGCGCCGTCGCCGGCAACCTGGATATCGGCCCGATCTCTGCGGCGGCGACCGGGCTCTGGGTGACGGCAGGCGGCGGCACCACTGGCGAGATCCAGCTGCTCGCCGCCAGCCTCGGTCGCGTGCGGCTCCGCCTCGGCGCCGGCGAGCTGGCCCGCGGCGCGGAAGAGAAGCACTTCTTCACCTTCGAGAACAGCGTGCGTGTCGCCGTGCTGGGGGGCGTGACGTGGCTGACCGCCATGAACGCACTAGCCTGCCTTCAGGCCGACACCGGGCGGCTGCTCGCCGAGCAGCCGGGCGACCAGGCTCACGGTTCAGCCATCGGAGCGACGCCGGCCACAGCAAGCGATGACATCTACGGTGCCGGTGCAGGAGGACTGGTCCAGCTGCGGCCACCAGCCGCCTGTCGGCCGTAGCGGCACTCACTGGCGCTGGCTGGGCGGGGAAACAGCGGGCGGATGTCAGGCAGTCAG
>Ga0335074_10012562_pt1 | contig 11879 bp, 4 predicted proteins | sample Lox_Sample_23_FD_206715 | JGI IMG/M metagenome (GOLD analysis project Ga0335074, IMG submission 206715) | Soil microbial communities from Loxahatchee National Wildlife Refuge, Florida, United States - Lox_Sample_2.3 | ecosystem: Environmental > Terrestrial > Soil > Wetlands | place: USA: Florida...
TGATCCCTATCTGGTGATGACCCTTCCCGGATGATGACCTTGGATCATGCCTCCACAATGTCCTCCGGACCAGCTATATACATCAAGGTGCCCCGGTATAGGAACAACAATTGCCCAGATCAGCTAACCCACTCCAACTCAACCTCGCCTAAATCATGTGATTTGTAGGGGACCACGGAACCCCACCACATTGTAAATTGATTTCTTTTACTAGGTGGGTGAAATAGGCTAGCAAATCGCACGTGCTTCCCTAAGGACTTTAATGCTTAGCTAGTACGCTGCCTTGCAGGCGCACTCGCTACTCGTTTCCCTCTAGCTCTATCCTTCTCTCTTAATCCTACTTGCTCTATAAAGCACACACGCAGACTGTAGCTACCTTTTCTTAGTTCTTACTTAGTAGCTTGGCATACTAGTTCCTAGAATTATTATACTTAAATGTGACTTAAGCATTATAAAAGAATAGGGCTTTAAGTATAAGAGTGTGCTTGCTTTTATTAAGAACAAGCAGCATCTAGTAATTGACTACTCCTCTAATGTTAATCTCTATATTTTTACAAGCCCTATTAAAGACCTATATGTCCTTAAAAACTGCCTTTAATGCTAAAAGGAGATCTGTTCGGACTAGAAGTCCTAGCTCGTCTGCTACTGCTCGAGTTATAACATTAACTTCTACTTTAATGTCCAATATTGCTCGAGTTAGTGCTCCATCAACTTTTACTAATAGCTTGGGTGTCTTAGCTGTATAAGTCTTTTCTTTCTTGTGCTAGACCCTAATAGATCTTATACTTGCAGCTAGAACATCTACTGCTTCCCTTATAGAAACACCCTTAAATAGCAACTTAGTAAATGTAAGAGAGCATGCAAGGAGGTCTTACAGCTTAATAGTTACTAGCTGCTTTATAACTTCGTTAAAGACTGCTTCTAAGTCTGTAGTCTCCTTAATTACATCTAGATACTTCTTCTTTGAGGTCCTTAGTCGTCTCTTCTTCTTAGGATTGTCTTTAACTCGTACGAGGACTGCTTCTTCTACTAGCTCTAAGTCTACTTTTATGCCTTTATTTGTAACATCTATAACAGTCGCTAGCTTTTACTCTTCAAGTCGCACGATCTTTAAGACAGCTAGCTTTTACTCCTTAAGTTCTATCCTCTTTATAATCTTAGTTGGGTTCTTCTACTTCCTGTTTTTAGTACGGGTCCTATCTGTACGGGTCCGCTCCACTCGCACTGCTAATATCTAGTAAACCTCTAGCTTCTTGCCTTCTAATTCTTCCTCGTCCTTACTGTCTACCCTATTAAGAAGAGTGATGCTAGCTACTTCTACTTCTAATATTTGCTGCAAGCCGCTTTTAGGACGGTTCTTAATGTTTTCATCCTTAGGGGTCCTTGCAGTTGCTAAAACTACTTGGGTTCCCTTAAGGCGGCCGGGTTAGATAAAGAATTTTAAGGCTCCTAGGCGAGGTGGTCTACGTGCAAGTCGCCTATTCTTATTGACGTACGCTGTCCTAATTGCTAGGTGCTACTTGTACTATAAGCATTAATCCTTAAACTTATATAGAGGGTCTTAGTAGAGAGGGTTCTAGTTGAAGTAGTACTAGCACACATCTATTAGCATTCTTAACATTCCTTAGCTTCCTACTGCGTAAGCTCCTACATTTACAAACGGAAAATTCTCTCCTTTTTTATTTTGTAGTACTTTTAGGTCTTCTAGGCGATTTACAAGTGGTTGTTAGTTTGTAAATTGAGAATATCGTCTGTAAGGACCTCTAGCTAGCAGATAGGACTGCCTCTAAGACTGCACTTGCTGTAATAGATTGACACTTAATTTCTTAAAGGCTTTAGTAAGCTAGTCTACTACTGCAGTCTCCAATTTAGTTGATTTAACTATAAGCTCTATAAGTTGCTGCTCTTTTGTTATAGAAATAGTAGGCTGTAGCTGCTGTACCACTTGATTTACTGCTTCCATCTGCTATTAAGATGGGCTTCGTGTAGCATTTATTTGCTAGATGGCCTTGTCGGACGCAGTCTGCTTTACAACTTGCTTAAGCAGCTTCTTGTAGTTAACTGTCTTAGGGTCCTTAGTGTCAATTTCCAGCTTCCAAATGAGTTTGCTAGTAGTAGGAAGTAGCAGTCTATAAATAAACTAGACCTTAACAGTATACTCAGTTAGAACCTTCTTTTTCATGTAATACTAGGCAATCCAGTCAAATTTGCAATAATAGTCTAAGACATCATCCTTCTTTATACGAGCAATATTCTTATACTTCTTAAGGAATAAGACGGAGTAGAGAAGCTGGTGAGTATCGTTATTCTTGTACTTGGCAAGGAGAACCTTTTTTAGCGCAGTATAGTCTTAATTTTTCTACTCTTTTAACGACTTAATTGTTTCTGCAATAAGTTGGATGTAGTAGCATGGGAGTCTTATAAGTCTGTCCTCGTCTGTTACATAATAATCTAAGCAAAAGTCTTTATAGCGCTTAAGAAACTCAGTCACATTAGCTCCCTTGAACATCAAGCTCCTTAAGGTGCTAGGTGGAAGTATTAGCATATAAAACATCGTTGACATTGTTGCTTGCTGTAAGAGAAAAGTTTAAAGACTCTCCTAACTGTTGCTAGAAGAAGAAGAAGAAGGGGTTGTAGCAGTAGATAACGTTACTAGCAATACGCTTACACTTAGATGTAGGAATATAGTATATAGTAGGTTTGCGCTGTAATCTATTAAGTGCGTCTAGTCGTCTATAAAGTCCTTTATGGATGCTTGTAGTCCTTTATAGGTCCATACGGGTTCTTTCTAGTCTGTAAAACCTGTAATGTCATCTGTAAAGCTGTCCTAGTCCGTCCTGTCTATGTCGCCTATATCGTTTGTGCTTCCCTTATTATAGTCTCTGTTCTACCCCCCTATTGCTTTATCATCTAGCTATTTCTTAATATAACCTGCTCTTATAGCGCCTACTCGCACTATTACTAGCAAAATTAATAGCGTCGTCCTTAACGTCTTAAAAATAAGGGTATATCTAAGACTTCCTATTTCCTAGAAGTCATCCTTAAGCCCCCTAATTGGTTTAATGCTTTCCAGATAGTCTTATAGCGTCCTAACACTACTAGCGTCTAATTTACTCCTTTTCTAAGACGAGTTTGGTCTGACTCTTTTAGTGGGGTGTAATCTCAGCTCCAATCTTAGTCCTTTACTGTTGTTGTTAGTAGCAACCTACTATAATCTCTGTCCCCCTATTACTTCCTTCTCTGCTTTGCCCCTTAATTTTTCGAATAGGTAGGCACTGCCTACCTCTTTAGTCTTTTAGTCCTTAATGCAGCCTATTCTCCTACTAGCAAACCTCTTGCTTTAAGCTGTAGTTTCCCTTCTTATAGTGCTCTAAGCAACCATTTCAAATGCCTCTCTCTAGTTACTAATATAGAGGGTTAGGGTGGGTGTGCTGTTGTAGTACATGATTGTTAGGGCGATAGGTGGGTTAACGTGCGCTTAATAAGGTGCTTAGTAGAAGGAATAGACCTAAAACCATACAATAAGTAGCTAACACAAAAAACAATTGCACTCTATGTCCGTAAAGTCCTATAAAACCTGCAAATACTATGTGGGTGTCTGTAAAGCTCAGTCTATATCTGTAAAACCGTCTGTAAAACTGCTTAAACCTCTTATAGACAGCTTTGTACGTCTGTTTGTAAGTTCCTTACTAATCCTCTATCTAATAATAACCCTTCTTGGATGATGACCTTAAATGATACTTCTACAATGTCCTCCAGACCAGCTATATACATTAAGTTGCCCTAGTATAGGAACAACAATTACTTAGATTAGCTGACCCAACCTAACTCAACCTCGCTTAAATCATGTGATTTTATAGGGGACTATAGAACCCTATCACAATATCACTAACATTCAAGCTATTTTAATAAATCCCAAATATTTTGTAGTATAATCTTCTACATTCAACCACCCTCTATTATCTTAAAATCCTAATACAGCTAATCTACTAATAATAACACTCTCATATTCGTTATCACCTAATTCGTAGTTCAACAATGTTATATACAACTCTAAATATAATTAGTTAATCCTTTCTAATGCTAAGTCCTTTTACTAACTTTCCTAGCTTTTTTAATGTTGCTAACTTTGCTAACTTTCTTGACTTTACCAACTTTCCTAACTTCCCTAACTTTCTTAACTTCTCTAACTTTCCTAACTTTCCTAACTTTCCTAACTTTCCTAACTTCCTTAACTTCCTAGCTGTCCTGCTTCTTCCATCTTGTCCTTTATATTATCTACTACTCTTACTAATACACTAAATGCATCTTCTTGTTAATAAGTAAATTAATAACTTAGCTTTGCTTTTTTAAACCGCTTATCCTTTTACATATAATATATATAATACAACAATTACTCTTAAACCCCATAGTATTTCTTTAATGTATTCTTACTTATAAAACTGCTAAATGGTATAAACGGCTTTTAAGTTGCAATCTTTTAATTTACTTTAAATAATATATTAATTCCTACTATTTTAAGGATAGTAATAGATTGTGCTATACTAACTACTCAACTAAAACTTTTAATAATAGCTTGCAATTCAAGTTCTTTGCTAGTATTAGGTGGCTTAATAGCTTCTTATAATCGCTTAAGGTCCTTCTCCTTTAAATGTCGCACCCAACCTACCCGCTTTAACTATAAATTGGGTTCTACATTCTTATTAGCTTCCTTAACCTTTTCCTTAGCCTTCTTCTTAATATGCTCTAACCTTTCTACTATTATTTTTTGTACTTTTACTTATATGTCTAGCTCTAAATCTCTCTTATCAACTGCCTCCTCTCTTATCACCTCAAAAAATTCCTACTTAAGTCCGTTCTTAAAAAATTGCTAACAATATACTTTAAAAATCTATAGCTATTTTAGTGTTATTTGCCTTTTTTTGTATAATAGCTGTCTTTTCCCACGCTTATTCTCTTATCTATATATTATACAATAATACTCTTAAATTAATTGTTAATAGCAAATCACATACTTATACAATTAACACTTTAATCTATTAGTCTTTAAGGCATTTAATTTGGGGATTGCTAGGCTAGTTGACTTAAGGAATACAAACGATTCTAACCCTCTTATATCTTAAATTAATCCTTCAATTTAACTAATTTCTTTAATAACCTGCTCTTATTGCTCCTTCTTGTAATTGTAATACATATCGCTTAAATGACTGTTTATGTAGATGGGTAATACTGCGTACTTATATTATAGCCTTATACATATAATAACATGATAATCAAACAAATAAATAAATAGATTTATAATTAGAACAATAGCTATTATAATTAAATGATTAGCTAGTAAAATGCTAGCTATAAAACTAATAATTCTTTAACTTATTTTTAACTATATATGTTGCACTAACACGCTAACATTTATATGTATTTGCGCTTTATAAAATTTAGAATGGTTTTACTAGCTGATGCCTTATAAAATAAGTGTGGGTTTTACTAGTTTGTAAGTTGCTATTTAACCTTATTAAAAACTAACTTAACAACAACCTACCTTACTTACCTACCTTCTTATAGTTTTCTAGGCTGGAAATTGTAGGGATTTTACTAGCAAAATTGGGTTTGATATATACTCAACTTACTTACAATTCCAACTGCTCCTTTTATAATTTCTTAATAAATAGATAATACCCCCCCTTAAAAATAGATAATATATAAGTGCTTTCTTACTGCCTAATTCTGCCCCTAACAAAAAAAAATGGATAATACCTATTATCCATTTAGGACTTAGTGTTAAGCCCTTAGTAGTCTAATAGATAGTATTTGTATAATATATCTTAATAACATCTTAATCTACTTGGATTCTTAGGAGAATTACTTGTACTACATGCATAAAGTCCTTATACAGCTTTATTGTTTTAGTTTATATGCTAATACGGACAAGTGTAAATTCTTTATAGAAGAAGTAGACTTCTTAGGCTTTATTATAAGTTAGAATGGAATCTGCATGGACCTTAAAAGGGTTAAGACGATTGCTTAATAGCCTTAGTTTAAGAGCATTTAAGACGTATAAGTCTTCTTTGGATTCATAAACTTCTATTAAAGATTTATTAAAAGATACTTGTATATAGCACGCCCTTTAACCGATCTACTAAAAGGAAGTAAAAGTTAGACTAATACAACCTAGCACAATAGAAAAGGCAAAGCTAATTTGCAAACGTTAAGTAGTAAGGGTAAGGCAAGCTTAAAGCAGCTAAAAGCTTAGCGCAATAAAAGTGCAAGCAGTATAGCTATAAAGCGCCTGCTATCAGATTTGCTAGGTGGCTACAGCGTAGTTAACCTTACTATAAAAGGCAACAACAAGGTGTCTTATAGTTAGTAGCAATAGAGTGTAGCAGCTAAGAAAGCGTTTATATAGCTAAAAGAATCATTTTCTTATACAATAATCCTTGCTTACTTTAATTTATATAAGCGTATACGTGTAAAAACAGACGCGTCTAAGTATGCAATTACAGCAATTATCTTTTAGCTATAAGAGGACGAGTAGTAGCGTCTAGTATCCTTTTAGTCGAAGAAGTTGATCCTAGCTGAAACATGTTATAAGACTTATAACTAAAAGCTCTTAGCTATTATAGCAGCGTTCAAGTAATAGCGTTACTACTTAAAGGGGTCTATACATATAGTTGAAGTGCTTATAGATTATAATAACCTAATAGCCTTCTAGAAGATTAAGGCCTTTAATAGCAAGCAAGCATAATAGGCGATAGCCTTATCCGGGTATGATTTTGTAATTATATACCAACCAGGCAAGAAAAACCTTGCTGATGCACTATTAAGACGCCTAAATTATGCTTCTACTTTGTAGGAGATAAATGAGCAGGCTAGTATATTGCTGTTAACACTTAGGAAGAAGCTTGTTAGAGTTAAACTAGGTTTCTACAACAAGTAAGCCTTAAAGTAGATTAAAGCTATAACGTAAGACTTATACAACTAGCACGTATTTATTGCGGAGTTGAAGTAGGAGGATAAACTAAGTGAGCTAGTAGCATATTATTATAATGACTATATAGAACTTCTAAATGCTATAAACAAAGAAGACTCTTTCCTTAAGGACGATGTAAAGGGCGGTAATAGCTTTATACAAAATGCAACGCTAAATAAGTAAGAAGAGGACGTAATAGCTGTAGTAGTAAGACAATATGTCTTTAAAGTAGTAGTCCGTATTTATACAGCTAGCATAAATAACGTAAGAGGGGAGGAAGACCTTTAAGAAAAGCCCTTTAAGGACTTAATTGCTAAGCTTCAAGCAGACAATCCCTTTATAGCATGAAAGCGTAACGCATATAACACGCAATTAACATGTAAGAGGAATTAGGAAATGCAAGGACAGTAGCATTTTTAGGACGATAAACTACTATACTACTTGTACTACTTGTACGTCTTAGACAATAAAGCTGTATGGAGTAAGCTCTTTGCCTACTTTTATAAGGACAGCCTTGCAGGCCATTTTAGCGAAAAGAGGACCTTCAAGCTTGTTTAAAGACATTATTACTAGCTAAACATTAATAGCTATATTAGTTATAAGGTGAGTATATGTAAGACTGCCAGTCTCATAGGGTCTCTAGTAGGGAATCAACACAGGTTATAGTATGATATACTAGTGTCATATGGGTGATTACGGGATGCAAAGACAGGTCTCTAGAATGACAGTGATATTCAAGGAACTACTCGCTACCTTTTCCATTTCTAGGAATGTCATTCTTTAAGTATGACCAGCGTTAGCCGGCCGGAGAAACCACGCTCCGTAGCGTTCTAACATGTGCAGCAGCTTGAACTATATGCTGTACGTTCTAGCGCCTAACATGATACCTCTCCCCACAGTGGCCTGTCCCCAGGTCACAAAATAAGGGATGTACTTAGCAGTAGCAGCCTTGCTACGCCTAACATGATGTTCGGTATGTACTTCATTAAAATAGGACAATTTAGGCGGGAGGAATGAACATGGGTCTCCCAACTTAGGGGCCGCAGCGGGGCGCCTAGTATGCATTAGGGATGCGTTTTCACATTTGTAGCATACCCGTAGCATCCTTGCCGTTATCCGCTTACTAGCCCCCATACATTCCCATCCACGTCCCAAGCCGCGGCAGGTTACGCAGAGCCGCGAAAATGTTCACTATATTATAAGCTCTTAATTGCCATTTCCTAGCATTAAACTGCAGTCACGCTTTCCAATTAGGACCGGGTGGTTACATCGGTGTTCCTGCCCGGTTTTAGCAGTGCCTGGCCCGCGTTAAGGTTTGTGTCACCAAAATCACCGATTATGGAGCTAAGCCTATTTAGGCTATTAGAATAGCTTCAGGAATTCCCAATTGTGAATTGTAAACATTCTTCCGAATCGGGTAAGGTGCTATAGTGGTAATTGCGTGCGCTAGTGATTTTGCGTGCGCACCTTTCTCCTATTTAAATTACCACTTCTTACTACAACAACCTTCCTTCCTTTCACTATCACTCCCACACCCCCACGCCGCTGTGCCTCTACCCCTGCCCCTGCCACACCTCGTAGCTTACTTCTTGTTTTATTCTCGAACTATAGCTCCCAAAAACACTCCCGCTCGCGCCCTGCCCCCGCCTCCTACAGCGCGTCTCGTCTGGAACACCTGCCTCTAGTGTTCAAAGAAGCTCGTGGCCCACGCCTAAAAGCCGACCCTGCTGCGCTATACTCGCACCACCCCCTTACAAGCATGCTCATACTGCAGCAGCGTGCACAACAAATGTGAGGAAGTAAGTACACGTTTTAGCCTTCACTTCTCCTTCCCCCCCATGTGAGAAACACCACTAATACATAGTAGGTTCTAGAAAAGTTCAAGAAAACTGTGCGCTGGATCTAGGAAGACATCAAAAAATGGATTAGTAACGGGAAGCCCACGGATGACCCCGCAGACCCTACAAGGAAACATGCAGACCTTGTAAGTCTCAAGCGTCGTCAAAAAATATACACAAAAGAAGTGCAGTTGTAGCTCTAGAAGCACAAGATTCCAACATCTCATAATTAGCAGCGCACCGCTATGCTCGCATCCACTCGACGCATTAAGCGTCATCTTGGAAATCTCGTCGATGTTCTTCGCTTCCAAGTAAGTTATTCATTTCTCCTTCATCCCCCTTCCATTTGGTATCCCCTATGTCTTCATCCCTACTCCATTGCAGCCATTTGCTAACAAAATCCTATAGAATAACCTCGACCCTCTTAATAAGAGCGACATCGAAGATTCCACAGATGATAATTCAGAAAGCGACGATGACACTAATGCAGAGTAGATGGTTTGGGGTTGGAGATACCTGGGATGGCTGGGAATGAAAGTTTAGAATTTGTACATTAGACATTGCTGCTTAATGCAGCTCTTATGAATCTGCAGCTGCAGTCCGCTCGTACTTTGGTACTTAATGAAATAATAATTCTCCCTTCCACCCTTCTAACTTTCTGCGTGGCAATTCAGAATAGCTTCTTGTAGTTATCATATTCATTTGCCTCCTATAACGATGTAGTATCAGATTCCTAGTGTTTCCACAATGTTTCTCAGCTGACCATGCACTTCGATGACACTCATGCATAAACAGAAAGGAACCATAATGGAATACTTCTACGTTTCCTCTTCCTTCTATTCTGCTGCGCCACTATGTTATAGGCGGTTCTGTACTCGTTCAGAATGTCCGCAGCATGTTCCAAGAACCCTTCATAAATCCATTCGTCATACTCTTACAACCACCCTTTCTAACGCACTAGGTACTGCATCTTCCCATAGCGTGTCCTGTAGTCGACGATTGATTCAATTTCCTATTCCTCGCTGCCATCCTCATCTTCTAGAATGGGCAGCGTCTACTGTCCCACTAGCTCTCCAGCCTTTCCTCAGTACAGTTCCAATAATGAAACATAGAATACTAGGTGGAGGCAAGAATATAGAGGGGGCAAGGAAAGCTTGTACGCTTAATTGCCGATTATCTTAAGGACTTAGAATGGGCCTATAAATGGGGGCGTAAGCTTGCCGGAGCGGAAGCGGATGTTCTTTGATGAGAGCATAACCCATTCTTCTAAAGCGAACTTTATTAGTATATGTTTCTTGTTATAGTGTTTCTTCTGCGAAACAGTCGCAGCAGCTAGGTTACAGTCTAGTACCGCCCTTGCAGCATAGATCTTGCAGATCCTCTCTCAAGCAGAAGGGACGTCATGTTCATACACGTCGTCTGCGAGCATTAGAGGGAGAGATGGGCTGTAGCCGAACAGGGCCTGGAACGGGCTTATTCTAGTACTAGAATGCTATGAATTGTTATAAGCAAATTCGGCCATGGCAAGCATTTCTGCCCAATTATCCTTATTGTCATTGCAGTATGCTCGTAGATATGCCTCAAGAATCTGGTTCTAACGCTCCGTTTGCCTATCAGTCTGGGGGTGGAACGCCGTTGAAAGCTTCCTCTTAATCTTAAGGTAGTAACAAATGTTAGACTAGTAGTTACTTGTAAACACACTGCCTCTATCTGTTACTATGCCATCTAGAACACCGTGGTACCGTATGATCTCCTCGACTAACTGTACCGCAAGGGACTCTGCATCTATCTCCTTTGTACACTAGAGATAGCGCGCCATCTTAGTGTAACAGTCTACAACCACTAGAATCGCATCATAAAGGACCCCCTTAAACTTACTAGGAGGGAGACCTATAATGAAATCCATCGTGATTTCTTTCCATGGCCCTACAGGCTTTAGCAGCAGCGATAACTCGCCGTACGGGCGGTGGCGCCGCGGCTTATTGCGCTAACACGCAGCACACGTTAACACATACTCTTCAACGTCCTCAAATAGTCCTTTCCAATAAAACTTCCAACAGAGGAGCTCCAAAGTTCTTTTAGGACCAAAGTGGCCAGCTAGGGGATCATCATGATGCGCCCTAAGTAGCTCCTACCGTACTACTTCGTCTTCTAGAACAAACACCTTCTTGTTCCAACAAAGCAGTCCTATATCGTCTATGCTCTATAGGCCCTTCATAGGCCTTCCTACTGCTCGACTTCTTTCTAGGACCCCCTTCTTATTTGCAACAAAGACGTCTCCTTGTTGCAACACTAAGATTAAGTCCTAAATCGAGTCAGACGGATAGGCATACAGCAATTTAGAGGTGGCACAGATCCGTGCACACGTCCTTAGGACAAGGTGATTACTAGTCCCTAGCACTGCCACGGATGTCTTATGTCCGCTAACCGCAGTTGCTCTGCTAAGGGGGTTTATTCCCTTAAGTAGTAGGGGTTCATGCCCACTGCGTCTTAGTGGGGTTTCATACCCACTACGCTCTTACTCGCTAAACACAGCCATGCAAGTGTTAATGACATAAGACACTATTATCTTAGCGCCAGTACGGCTCTGCAGAGCTAGGGACATCATGTTTACCATGAAGCTTCCCTTCATCTTATTCTAGAACGTAGGGAGCAGATCATGCAACCCCAATCCCGCTGGTAAATCATAGTTAGGCCGCCAGCTTGGCGCGTCTGCGGGATTCGACTTACCTAGTCTGTACTTGATCTCAAAATTAAAAGAACTCAGGTTCATAGCCCATCAGACCTGCCTCCCATTCAGCTGCTTCGTAGTCATAAAGTAGTAGAGGTTATTGTGGTCTGTAAGGACAACAACAGGGTAGCAGCTACCCTCCAAGTAGTGTCGCCACTATTTGAAGCACTCGACGATCGCAAGCAACTCTTAATCGTACGTTTCATAGCGCCTCTCTACATCAGTCATCTTCCTAGACCAATAAGCTATAGGATGCTAGTGCCTCTACTTAGGCGCTTCAACGCCGGGGTCGGGCTGGGAAATAATCCTAGTAAGAGCAAACCCTAAGGCATCTAACTCA
>Ga0335074_10012563_pt1 | contig 11878 bp, 12 predicted proteins | sample Lox_Sample_23_FD_206715 | JGI IMG/M metagenome (GOLD analysis project Ga0335074, IMG submission 206715) | Soil microbial communities from Loxahatchee National Wildlife Refuge, Florida, United States - Lox_Sample_2.3 | ecosystem: Environmental > Terrestrial > Soil > Wetlands | place: USA...
TGGTTCCGACCACGGAGCCGTCTGCGAAGATGCGGCCGACGCCGGCGGTGCCGTCGAAGCAGGTGTAGGTGAACAGCTTGCCCGCGATGAAGGCGCGAGCCTGCGCTGGCGTCAGTTCCTGGGCAAACGCCGAGCTCACACCCAGCAGACACGCGCAAACGATGGCGACGCGCACGAACATAGCCGACTCCCCTGCAGACTTGGCCGCGAGATTAACGAAATTCCTTAACGGTCCCCTTAGCATAACGGCCGTCCCCTAGCATAACCGGCTCGATCATGGTCGGATTTCGCAGCCAAATTATGCACCCGTTTACCGAATTTTCACCACGATGCGCCCGCGGACTTGGCCCTCGACGATGCGCGAGCCGGCCTCGATGACATCCGCCAAGCCGATCTCGGTCGTCATCGCCGCGATCTTGGACCTGTCCAGATCCGTTTCCAGGCGACGCCAAGCCGCTTCCCGCAGCGGCAAGGGACACATGACCGAGTCGATGCCGATCAGCGACACCCCACGCAGGATGAAAGGGGCGACCGTGGCGGGCAAGTCCATTCCGCCGGCGAGTCCGCAGGCGGCAACGGCTCCGCCGTAGCGGGTCATGGAGAGCATGTTGGCCAGCGTCGTTGAGCCGACCACGTCGATACCGCCCGCCCACCGCTCCTTGGCGAGCGGGCGCACGGGGCCGCTCAGCTCCTTGCGATCGATGATATCAGCGGCGCCAAGGCGCTTGAGATAGTCGGCTTCCGCCGGCCTGCCGGTTGCGGCCGTGACCGCGTAGCCGAGCTTGCCGAGCAGCGCCACCGCCACCGAGCCGACACCGCCGGCGGCGCCGGTCACGATCAGCGGTCCACGCTCGGGTTTTATCCCGGAACGCTCAAGCGCCATGACCGCCAGCATCGCCGTATAGCCGGCGGTTCCGATCGCCATTGCCTCGCGTGCGGATATACTGCCCGGCAGGCGCACCAGCCAATCGCCCCTGACGCGCGCCTTCTCCGCATAGCCGCCGAGATGCGTCTCGCCCAGACCCCAACCGTCGAGGATCACCTTGTCGCCGGGCTTCCATCCAGCATGCGCGGAGGATTCGACGGTGCCGGCGAAATCGACGCCGGGAATCATCGGAAAACGGCGAACCACCGGGGCTTTGCCGGTGAGCGCAAGCCCGTCCTTGTAGTTCAGCGTCGAGTATTCCACGGCGACCGTAACATCGCCGTCCATCAGATCATTTTCGTCAAAATCGGCAAGGCGCACCGATTGGCCATTCTCGGTCCTATCGATGACGATCGCCTGCATTTTTGCCACAGCGCCTCCAAGACGTTCAGCATAGGGTCACTTGGAGGATCGCCCAACCGAAATTTGCCGTTTCGCAAGTCGACAGGTGTGGGGCCGGACGACTGGCGCGCGGATTGGCGCAATGTTATCGGACTGGCGCCGTTGCGGCCGATTGCAAAGACGCACCCTGGACAAGTTTACCAAAACCGGGCGTACCATGTCGCTTCTGCGTTCAGACGCTTTCATCTCCCCGCTCGAAATCGAAGCGGCGGTCACGCGCGCACTTGCCGAAGACCTCGGGCGCGCCGGCGACATCACCTCGATCGCCACGGTACCGGAGGACGCCCGCGGGCGTGCCGGCGTGGTCGTCCGCAAAGCCGGCGTCGTGTCCGGCCTGCCGCTGGTCGAGGCTTCGTTTCGCCGGCTGTCGCCGCAGATCGCGATTAACGCCGCCTCGCGCGACGGCGAGGCGGTTACCGCCGGCGCCAAGCTGATGACGATCGAGGGCGATGCGCGCGCGATCCTTTCCGCCGAGCGCACCGCGCTCAATTTCATCGGGCTCATGTCAGGCATCGCCACCGCGACCGCCGAATTCGTCAAGCGAATCGCGCACACCAAGGCGCGCGTGATCTGCACGCGCAAGACCGCGCCCGGTCTGCGCGCGCTGGAAAAATACGCCGTGCGCTGTGGCGGCGGTTTTAATCACCGCTTCGGGCTCGACGACGCGATGCTGATCAAAGACAACCACATCGCCGTCGCCGGCGGCATCGAAGCGGTGCTCAAGCGCGCCAAGGCGGCGGCCGGGCATCTGGTCAAAATCGAGATCGAAGTCGACTCGCTCGACCAACTCGAGGAAGTGCTCAGGGTGGGACTGGCCGACGTGGTGCTGATCGACAATTTCGATCTCGATGCTATGCGCCGCGCCGTCGCCATGGTCGCCGGCCGTCTCGTCGTCGAAGCCTCGGGCGGAATCAATCTGCAATCCGCCGCCGCCATCGCCGAAACCGGCGTCGATTATCTGTCCTCGGGTTCGCTCACCCATTCGGTGCAAAATCTCGACATCGGCCTCGATATCGAAATGTGAAGCAAACAACAGTCCGCTTACAATGGCGAAAACCGCAATGATCGCGCACGGCGCACCGCTGCAGACCAGCGAAGACGCGGTGCTCGGCGGCCGCTTGGTCCTGCGGCAGCCGCTCAGCGGACATCGCGTCGGCCATGACGCCATCCTGCTCGCGGCGGCGACGTCGGCGCCCGCCGGCGCTCACGCGATCGATCTCGGCGCCGGCGTCGGCGCGGCGGGTCTGGCGCTGGCGCGGCGCGTCGAAGGGCTGGCCGTCACGCTCGTTGAAATCGACCCAGCGCTGGCGGCGCTGGCGCGCGATAACGCCGCGCGCAATCGGCTCGGCGATCGCGTGCGCGCGGTTTGTCTCGATGTCGTCGCAGGCGCCGCCGCTTTCGCCGCCGCCGGACTAGCCGCGGGAGGGGCGGATTGCGTGCTGATGAATCCGCCGTTTAATCCTCCGCACAATCCCTCGCCAAACCCGCGCCGCCGCCTCGCCCACGCGGCATCGCGCGACACATTGCGGCGCTGGGTTCGCACCGCCGCCCGGCTGCTGCGACCGAACGGCGGCTTGACGCTGATCTGGCGCGCGGAGGGTATGGCGGACTTGCTCACCGTGTTTGCCACCGACTTTGGTGCAGTTTCGCTGCTGCCGGTTTACTCAAAACCCGGCGCGCCGGCCATTCGCCTGCTGGCGCGGGCGGTCAAGGCCAGCCGCGCACCGCTCACACTGCTGCCCGCATTACTGCTTGCCGACGCACAAGGCCGTCCAACCGATGCGGCCGAAGCCGTACTGCGCGAAGGCGCCCCGCTCTCTTTGGATCAGCGCTGAAATGCCTGCCCGGTCGGTAGGCAATCTGCCGTCAATCTCGGCGCACGCTATTGCGCACCTTCGCTCCCTGGCGCAGCGGATAGTAGGAAACGCAGACAAAAACGCTGATCAGCATCAAAAGCATGTACGTTTTCATGGCTTGTCGGCTGTCCCTGTTTGCGACCCGTTCATCCCAACGGCAGACAGGCAAAAAGCGTTCCGGAAATTAAGGAACAGTTACTTGAGGGCGCTTTTGAGGCATCTTATGTGCACGGCATGAGTGAACCCCAGACCGGCGTGCGCGCTCGCGATGTTTACTCGCGGTTTATGGCGCCGCTGCGGCCGCTAATTCCGCGGCGCTTCCGCTCCGACCAGGCGCTCATTCCGGTTGTGCGGCTCGCCGGCGTGATCGGCTTCTCGACGCCGCTGCGGCCGGGACTGACGCTCGCCGGCGTCGCCCGCACGCTCGATCGCGCTTTCGCCATGCGCCGGGCGCAAGCGGTCGCAATTTCCATCAACTCGCCCGGCGGATCGCCGGTGCAGTCGCATCTGATCTTTCGCCGCATCCGCGAACTCGCCGCCGAGAAAAACCGGCGGGTGATCGCTTTTGTCGAGGATGCCGCCGCTTCGGGCGGCTACATGATCGCCTGCGCGGCCGACGAGATCGTCGCCGACCCGCACTCGATTGTCGGCTCGATCGGCGTGGTCGGCGGTTCGTTCGGCTTCGACAAGGCGATCGGCAAGCTCGGCATCGAGCGGCGGCTGTATACTTCGGGCGAGCACAAGGCCATGCTCGATCCGTTCTTGCCGGAAAATCCCGGCGACGTGGACCGCCTGAAGCAGTTGCAACGCGAGATTCACCAAGGGTTCATCGCTTTGGTCAAGTCGCGCCGCGGCAGCAAGCTCAGCGGCGCGGAGCCGGAATTATTCTCCGGCGAATACTGGACCGGAGTGCGCGGCCTGCAACTCGGGCTGGTCGACGCCATCGGCGACCTGCACGGCGTGCTCCGCGAACGATTCGGGGATAAAGTCGTTACACCCCTGATCAGTGCCGAGCGCGGTTGGTTCGGACGGCGGGTGCCCGGCGTTGGCGGCTGGCCCGGCGGCCGCGGCGAAGCGTTGACGGGGTTCGCCGAGGAGGCGATCTCGGCGCTTGAAGCGCGCGCAATGTGGGCGCGCTACGGGCTCTAGCACGGAGGATAGACAATGCCGCCGGTGCTTGCATTGACGCTCGGATTGGTGGGCGCGGCCGCGTTGGTGCGCTGGTGCATCAAGGAGGTGCACCGCGTCAATGCCGAGCTGGACGAGGTGCGCGGCGTCGCCGCCGAACCGGTCGATCGCGACGCCTTGCCGAAGCTCAAGCGCGACCCCGCGACCGGCGAATACCGGCCGGGCTAGCCGGATGACGGATGTCAGACCACAGATGACGGAATAAAAGAGTTCCTTATCCGGCACCTGCCCTCCGATCTCTGACCCCAGCCGCTACTCCACCTTAATTCCATTTTCCGCGATCACCCTGCCCCATTTGTCGTAGGCGGCCTTCATGAAGACGCCGAGCGCCTGCGGCTTGCCGCCGACCGGCGTCGCGCCGGTACTGACGAGCTTCTCGTGCACGCCGGGGTCGGTGAGCGCGTCGTTGACGGCCTTGTTCAGCTTGTCGATCACGTCGGACGGCGTTTTCGCCGGCGCCAACAGCGCGTACCAATTCGATGCGTCGGTATTCGGGTAGCCTTGTTCGGCAAGTGTCGGCACGTCGGGGAGCACAGCAACGCGCTGGTCGCCTGCGATGCCGATCGGCAGCAAATTGCCGGCGCGAATTTGCGAAATCACGACCGGCGTGTCGAGCGCGACCACCTGCACCTGTCCGCCGAGCAAATCGGTCAGCGCCGGAGCGGCGCCGCGATAGGGCACGTGCAGGAATCTTACGCCGGCGGCGGCATCGAGCAGCAATTGGGCAAGATGCGGCGGCGAGCCGACGCCGGTCGAGGCAAACGTCACGGCACCCGGCTTTTTCTTGGCAAGCGCCACCAGTTCCTTGACGTTCTTGACGCCGAGTTTAGGGGACACGACGAGAACTTCGCTGACCGTGGTGACCAGCGCCACGGGGGCGAAATCGCGGAACGTATCGAATGGCATTTTCGCCATGAGGTGCGGCGACACCGTCACCGCGCCCGACGTGGTGAGAAACAGCGAATAGCCGTCGGGGTCGGATTTGGCGACATCGCCGCCGCCGAGCGTGCCGTTGGCCCCGGGCTTGTTGTCGATATAGACGCGCTGACCGAGAATCTTCGTCATTTTGTCGGCGACCAGGCGGCCGACGAAATCGGTCGGCCCGCCCGGCGGAAACGCCACGACGATGCGGATCGGCCGGGACGGAAAATTCTGCGCGCCGGCGAATTGCGGCGCGAGCGCAAGCAACAGCACGGCAATGCCGGCCAACACGGCTTGAAGTTTTTTCACCAATTCCTCCCGTATCAGGCGTCAGGGTAGCAGGGATCAGGTATCACAGGATCAGGTATCAGGAATCGGCCTGCAAATCTCGACGCCTGATGCCTGCTCCCTTGACCTTCGGCGATCGTTCCACCAACAACGTGCCATGGCCGAGCAGTCCGCAGCGGATTTACCGCCGCACATGCGCCCGCAGCGCTCGTTCCAGGGGCTGATCCTGGCCCTGCAGCGCTATTGGGCCGATTGGGGCTGCATCATTTTGCAGCCCTACGACATGGAGGTGGGTGCCGGGACCTTTCATCCGGCCACCACGCTGCGCGCTCTCGGGCCGAAACCGTGGAACGCCGCTTACGTGCAACCGTCGCGCCGGCCGAAGGACGGCCGCTATGGCGAGAACCCGAACCGCCTGCAGCACTATTATCAGCTGCAGGTCATCCTCAAACCGTCGCCCGACGATTTGCAGGAGCTTTATCTCAAGTCCCTCTATGCCATCGGCATCGATCCGAAGCTGCACGACATCCGCTTTGTCGAGGACGATTGGGAGAGTCCGACGCTCGGGGCCTGGGGGCTTGGCTGGGAGTGCTGGTGCGACGGCATGGAAGTGTCGCAATTCACCTATTTCCAGCAGGTCGCCGGCTTCGAATGCGCGCCGGTTTCCGGCGAGCTGACCTACGGACTGGAGCGGCTCGCGATGTACGTGCAAGGCGTGGAAAACGTCTTCGACCTCAATTTCAACGGCCGCGACGGCGCCGCGAAGGTCAGCTACGGCGACGTGTTTCTGCAGGCGGAGCAGGAATATTCGCGGCACAATTTCGAATACGCCGACACCGACATGCTGTTCGAACAATTCCGCATGGCGGAGACTGCGTGCAAAAAATATCTCGAAGCCGGATGGCAAGCCGGCCATAATCAGGGCCGGCACCTGCTGGCGCTGCCGGCCTACGATCAGTGCATCAAGGCGAGCCACGTGTTCAACCTGCTCGACGCTCGCGGCGTGATTTCCGTGACCGAGCGGCAGAGCTATATCTTAAGGGTGCGCGAACTCGCCAAGGCCTGCGGCGAGGCGTGGCTGGCAACGGAAGGCGGAGGGAAGAGCGCATGAGCGACGTAAGCGAAATGCCCGAAATCGGCGGGCGGCGGCCGATCATGATCGAAGTGGAAGCCGGCAAGAGCTATTGGTGGTGCGCCTGCGGGCGTTCGCAAAAGCAACCGTTCTGCGACGGCTCGCACAAAGTCACCGCATTCCGGCCGGTCGAGTTCAAGGCGGACAAATCCGAGCAGGCCTGGTTCTGCGCCTGCAAACGCTCGGGCAAAAAGCCGATGTGCGACGGCAGTCATAAGACGCTGCCGGCGTAGCTGGCGAGGGCTCAGCGAACTTCGATGATCCTCTCGCCGGCGTTCAGCGCATCAACAATTTCGTCCAGTAGCGGGTCGATCACGCGCCATAAGGCGTCGTTGCTAATGTTGCCAACGCGAATCCAGACGACCTGCGGACCGCTCGACTCTCGTCGGGCAAGCGCCACGAAGTCTTCGTCCTTGGTGACCAGCGTTTCGCGGCTGCGACTCGCATGGCGCCAGATGGCGTCGTCGCCAGCGATTCCCAGACCGACGCGATTGACGTGCTCAGCGGGGTAGCCGCGTGCCGTAAGCTCCCGCGCCAACCCAGGCGGAAGCTGCGCATCGATGAGGAAGCGGATCATCACGCTGTGCGTACGATCCGATGCTCCGTAGCGCGCGCGGCATAGAGCAGCGCCGCTGCAATATCTTCCGCAGTAAGATAGTCAAAGTCGGCCAGCAATTCGTGTTGGCTGGCTCCATGCGCGAGAGCCTCCACAATGTCAGCGACACGCATGCGTGTGCCCTTGATGCACGGCCGACCGCCGCAAATCTCAGGGTCGGAGCTGATGCGATTGAGGAGACCGCCGGTATCCATTGAAGGTGACCTGTCCTTTTGAAGCCTAATTCCAAGCAGATTGATTCGTACAGCACTGCCTCAGGCTTCATGAACATCTACTGCACGTATATATTGCAGGCAAGGCTGCCATGACAGAGCATTCCCTATCGACTAAATACCTCTGTGAGCTTCTGCTTCCAATGTGATTCTGGCTCTGCATTACCAACTATGCCCGATCTTCTGCTCGAACTGTTCTCCGAAGAAATACCGGCGCGCATGCAGGCGCGGGCGGCGGAGGATTTGCGCAAAATCGTGACCGACCGGCTGGTCGAGGCCGGGCTCACCTACGACGGCGCCAAGGCCTTCGTTACGCCGCGGCGGCTCGCTCTGTCGGTGCATGGCGTGCTGGCGCGGCAGCCCGACCTGCGCGACGAGAAGAAGGGCCCGCGGGTCGGCGCGCCGGACAACGCCATCGCCGGATTCCTGAAGGCGGCGGGGCTCAAGTCGATCGGCGAAGCCAAGGTGCAGCCGGACAAGCGCGGCGACTTTTACGTCGCGCTGATCGAGAAGCCGGGACGGCCGGCGCTCGAGGTGATCGGCGAAATTCTGCCGACAGTGATCAAAAGTTTTCCCTGGCCGAAATCGATGCGCTGGGGCGTAGCGTCGAAAGAGCCTGGTGCGCTCACTTGGGTGCGGCCGCTGCATTCGATCGTCGCCACGTTCGGGCCGGAAACCGAGGACCCGGACATCGTACCGTTTGCAATCGACGGCATCGCCGCCGGCAACGAGACGCGCGGTCATCGCTTTCTCGCGCCCGCGCCGTTCACGGTGCGCCGGCTCGCCGACTACATGCAAAAGCTCGACAAGGCGAAGGTGGTGCTCGACGCCGCGCGGCGGCGCGACATCATCCTCACCGAAGCGAAGCAGCTTGCTTTCGCGCAGGGGCTCGAACTGGTCGAGGACGAGGGCTTGTTGGCCGAAGTCACTGGGCTCGTCGAATGGCCGGTGGTGTTGATGGGATCGTTCGACGAGAAATTTTTGCAAATCCCCGAGGAGGTGATCCGCGCCACCATCCGCAACAATCAGAAGTGCTTCGTGCTGCGCGACGCCGCCCACGCCAGGCTGATCAACAAGTTCCTGCTCGTTTCCAACATCGAGGCGGAAGACGGCGGCGCGGCGATCGTCGCCGGCAACGAGCGCGTCATCCGCGCGCGGCTGGCGGATGCCAAGTTCTTCTACGACACCGATCTGAAGACGCGGTTGGAGGATCGGCTGCCCAAGTTCAAGGGCATCATCTTCCACGAGAAGCTCGGCACCCAGGCCGAGCGAATCGAACGGATTAAACGATTGGCCGCCGAGCTAGCGCCGCTGGTCGGCGCCGACGTGGAGAAAGCCAAACGCGCCGCGCTTCTGTGCAAGGCCGATCTGCTCACCGAGATGGTCGGCGAATTTCCCGAACTGCAAGGCACGATGGGGAAATATTACGCCGAGGCCCAGGGCGAGGACGAAGCCGTCGCCCACGCGTGCGAGGATCATTACAGGCCGAAAGGGCCTGACGATTTCGTGCCCAGCGATCCGGTCTCAATCACGGTCGCGCTGGCCGATAAGATCGACACGCTCGTCGGCTTTTGGTCGGTTGATGAGAAGCCGACAGGAAGCAAAGACCCGTATGCGTTGCGGAGGGCGGCGCTAGGAGTCATTCGCATTGTCTTAGCCAATAATCTTCGGTTGCGGTTTCTCCAGTTGCTCGAGCGTCTTTTCCGAGAGCTAACAAGCGCCTTGGTTATACCCGCTGACCGTTTTGCAGCCGGAAGGGAGAATGCAACAGCGACACCAATTGAATTCGATCTTCTTTACTTCTTCGCCGACCGCCTGAAAGTCCAATTGCGTGAGCAAGGCGCGCGGCACGATCTCGTCGACGCAGTGTTCTCACTTGAAGGCCAGGACGATCTTCTCCTCATTGTCCGCCGCGTTGAGGCTCTGGGAAAATTCCTCGACAGCGAGGACGGCAAGCACCTGCTCACCGGCTACAAGCGCGCCGTCAATATCATCCGTATCGAGGAACGGAAGGACAAGCGCGAATATACCGGCGCGCCCGATCCAAAACTTTACAAGCAGGACGAAGAGAGGGCCCTGGCGCAGGCGATCGCCGCGGCGAAGTCGGAGGCCGAGCGCGCAGTCGCGGCCGAGGATTTCGAAGCGGCCATGCGCGCCATGGCGCAACTGCGGCCTTATGTCGATGCCTTCTTCGACAAGGTCACGGTCAATGTCGACGAGCCGGCGCTGCGCGAAAACCGGCTCAAGCTCCTCAATGAAATCCGCGCCGCCACCCGCGCGGTCGCCGATTTTTCCAAGATCGAGGGGTGAAGTGACGCTCCTGACCCGTCATGCCCGGCCTTGTGCCGGGCATCCACGTCTTCCTCACGGCTCGTATTGAAAGACGTGGATGGCCGGGACAAGCCCGGCCATGACGTAGTGGATGGAGCAGTTCCCAAGCGCGAGGAAAATGCTAGAACCGAAAGGCGGTCTGCGCGTTATTGTCGTATCGCACTGCCGCGCGTGCCGTATCTTTCCCCGCCAATTTTCATCGCAATCCAAAGGAAAATCCGATGGTCATCACCGCTACGGAGCTTTCGCCGATTGTCGCCCTCATCGCCGGCATCCTGATCCTGATCATTCCGCGGCTGTTGAACTTTATCGTCGCCATCTATCTCATTTTTATCGGCCTCGTCGGTCTCAATGGCATTCATCACTGGGTCAACTTCCATTGACGCTCGTTCGGCGTTGCATGGGACGCCGTCATCGGCGTAAACGGGCCGGCCCGGGGCCAAGCGAACGCATGATCCAATGGTCAAATTTCGTTCAAAAGTGTCGCGTAAGCCGGTGAAGAGGTCCCCGCGCCGCGGTGCAGGCGCGCCGCGGACCGCCCGCAAGGGCAAGTGGGTCTACGCTTTCGGCGGCGGCAAGGCCGAGGGACGCGCCAATATGCGCAACCTTCTCGGCGGCAAGGGCGCGGGCCTCGCCGAGATGGCGCATCTCGGCTTGCCGGTGCCGCCGGGCTTCACCATTACCACCGAGGTCTGCAGCTATTTCTACGAGAACGACAAAGCCTATCCGAAAGATTTGCAGCCGCAGGTCGAGGCCGCGCTCGCCGCAGTCGGCCGGCTCACCGGCAAGAAATTCGGCGACGATAAGAATCCGCTGCTGGTGTCCGTGCGCTCCGGCGCCCGCGCGTCGATGCCGGGCATGATGGATACCGTGCTCAACCTCGGGCTCAACGACGTGACCGTCAAAGCGCTGGCGGAAAAATCCGGCGACCGGCGCTTCGCGCAAGACAGCTACCGGCGCTTCATCACCATGTATTCCGACGTGGTTCTGGGCATCGGCCACCATCATTTCGAGGAGATTCTCGACGACCACAAGGACAAGAACGGCTACACGCTCGACACCGACCTCGACGCCGACGATTGGGAGGCCGTCATCGTCCGCTACAAGGAGCGCGTCGAGGAGGAAACCGGCAAGCCGTTTCCGCAGGATCCGCACGCGCAATTGTGGGGCGCCATCGGCGCGGTGTTCGGCTCGTGGATGAACCAGCGCGCCATCACCTATCGGCGGCTGCACCGCATTCCGGAAAGCTGGGGGACCGCGGTCAACGTGCAGGCCATGGTGTTCGGCAACATGGGCGAAACGTCTGCGACCGGAGTCGCGTTTACCCGCAATCCGTCGACCGGCGAGAAAAAGCTCTACGGCGAATATCTGATCAACGCCCAGGGCGAGGACGTGGTCGCCGGCATCCGCACCCCGCAGGAGATCACCGAGGCGGCGCGCCGCGCGGCGGCTTCCGACAAACCGTCGATGGAGGCGGCGCTGCCGGAGGCGTTTGCCGAGCTCAAGCGCATCCATGCCGCGCTGGAGAAGCATTACCGCGACATGCAGGATCTCGAATTCACCGTCGAGCAGGGCAAGCTGTGGATGCTGCAGACACGCAGCGGCAAGCGCACCGCCAAGGCCGCCCTGCGCATCGCGGTCGAGCTGGCGAACGAGAAATTGATCTCCAAAAAGGAAGCGGTGGCGCGGGTCGACCCGGCTTCGCTCGATCAGCTCCTGCATCCGACCATCGACCCCGCCGCCGAACGCAAGGTGATCGCCACGGGCCTTCCGGCCTCGCCTGGCGCCGCCTGCGGCGAGATCGTGTTTTCGCCGGACGAGGCGGAGACGCTGAAAAGCCAGGGCCACAAAGTCATACTGGTGCGGGTCGAAACGTCGCCAGAGGACATTCACGGCATGCATGCCGCCGAAGGCATTTTGACCACGCGCGGCGGCATGACCTCGCACGCCGCCGTGGTCGCCCGCGGCATGGGCAAGCCCTGCGTCTCCGGCGCCGGGAGTTTGCGC
>Ga0335074_10012564_pt1 | contig 11878 bp, 4 predicted proteins | sample Lox_Sample_23_FD_206715 | JGI IMG/M metagenome (GOLD analysis project Ga0335074, IMG submission 206715) | Soil microbial communities from Loxahatchee National Wildlife Refuge, Florida, United States - Lox_Sample_2.3 | ecosystem: Environmental > Terrestrial > Soil > Wetlands | place: USA: Florida...
ACGTTCCGGCCAAAGTCCCGCCACACCTCCGGTTGCGCCGCCGGATTCAGGTCGGCGTAGGCGAGATCCCCGTTGAGCAGGTGGAACAGCGGCTGGAAGGCTTCCACCGCGCCGACCGCGTAAGCGGCCTGGCCGTAAGAGTTCACCCAGCGCGGGTTCGGCGTGGACAGGTCGCCGAAGCTGGTGAACCGGAACGCGGCCCGCCCGTCGGGCGCCGTGCTGAAGGTGGCGCTGAACGGGTCGGCCGCGTTGCCGTCGTTGTCCGCGGTGACCGCGTACCCGTAGGTGGCGCCCGGACGCAGCCGGTCGACCTGGGCATGGTAGGTCCGGATGACCTCGCCGCTGAGGGCGTCGGTGTAGGCGCGCTCGGCCGCGCGGATGACGCGCTGCCCGATCCTGACCCGGGGACGCAGTGCCTGGCCGGCCGATGACCAGGAGATCACGACGGACCTGGTGGGGTCGTCGCCCCAGGTGAGGTGAACCTGTTCCGGTGTGCCAGTGGCGGCGAGCAGTCCGGTGCCGGACGCGGCGAGCAACTGCCGCCTGGACAAGCCGGACCCCGCGTCATCTGACATGGGCAGACTTTGCCGTCCGCCGGTAAACGTCGGGTGACGTGCGGGAAGGTAGCGACCCCCGATCTTGATGAATATTGGTCGATGCTCCAAATGCCCGTCTGCGGGCCACTCCACCCCGCAGTGCTGCGGGGTGGAGTCTCGTTCCGCCGCTCGCAATTGTGGTACAAACTTCCGTAAGGGCGGATAAGGCCTCGCATACATCTATTTCAATTAAGTGGGGCGGGTTTGACATGTGCGGGCGCTGCCGGGGAATCCTGGCCCTCTATTCACAGGTGACCTCGTGATTACCAATCTGCTTCCTGGCGATCCCAGGGAAGTGGGGCCGTACCGGCTTCTCGGCCGGCTCGGACAGGGCGGCATGGGCGTGGTCTACCTGGCCAGGTCGCCCGGCGGACGGCAGGTGGCGGTCAAGGTCATCCGGCCGGAGTATGCCGGCGAACCAGGATTCCGCTCCAGGTTCACCCGGGAGGTCACCTCGGCGCGCGGCGTCAGCGGGATGTTCACGGCACTGGTGGTGGACGCGGACACCAACTGCCCGACCCCATGGTTCGCCACCGCGTACGTGCCCGGCCAGTCGCTGTACGAGGCGGTGGAGACCTCGGGGCCGCTGCCCGCCGCGACGGTGCTCCAGCTCGCGGCCGGGCTCGCGGAAGGGCTCCAGGCGATTCACGCCGCGGGCGTGATCCACCGGGACCTAAAGCCGTCGAACGTGCTGCTCGCCGCCGACGGGCCGCGGGTGATCGACTTCGGCATCTCCAAGGCGCGCGAAGCGTCCATGCTGACCCAGACCGGGATGGTTATGGGCTCGCCCGGCTACCTCTCGCCCGAGCAGGCGGAGGGCATCGAGGTCGGGCCGCCGAGTGACATCTTCAGCCTCGGCGGGGTGCTCGTCTACGCGGTCACCGGGCAGGGCCCGTTCGGCTCAGGTCCGACCCCCGCGCTGATGTTCCGCGTGGTCAGCCGGGATCCCGACCTGACGCGGGTCCCGGACCTCATACTTCCGCTGATCAAGCAGTGCCTGGTCAAGAACCCCGCGCTGCGGCCGACACCTGGCGAGCTGCTCGCCGAACTCGACGCGCTCGGCGCGGGCGTCGGCGTGGTCACCCCCGAGTGGCTCCCCGACGCCGTCACCTCGCAGATCGCCCGCTACGTCCCGACCGCGCTGACCCCGGCCACCCCGGCGCAGCCGAACGTCACGACCTCGGACGCCGCGGTGGGGTCCGGCACCACCTCCGACAGCGCCGCTCCCGTCGCGGACACCCCCGCGGTCGCGGCGGCGGAACCGGCCGGTGCGGGGCTCGCGGACGCGGAATTCGCGGCGGCGGGCCTGGCCGGCGCGGGCCTGGCGGACGAGCTGGCAGCGGCCGACGCGGGCGCGCCGGCCGGATCCGGCGCTACCCCGCTGACGCCGGCCGGCGTCGAGGTCGCCTCGGCCGTCGCCGCACCCGACCTCGCCGAGGCCGGCGTCGCCAGCGCGGCGATCGCCGGCACCGCCGAGCCGGATGTGGCCGAGCCTGACGTGGCCGAACCCGCGCTGGCGGGGGTGGACACGGCCGCCATGGCTAGTAGCGACCTGGCCGACGCGGGCCTGCTGGCCGATGGCGATGCCCCGGTCGCGCGGGTCGACGCTGCCGCCGGACTCGACGCCGCCGCCGCTGTCGCCGCCGCGGCCGGCCTGGCGGCCGACCTGTCCGGACCGCCGGCCGGAGCGCAGCCCGTCGCCGACCTCACGGGCACCCCCGGTGCCGGCGACCAGCACGATCTCACCTACATCGCCCCGGCCGCCGCGCTGGCGGCCGACGTCGGCGGCCTGGCCACGATAGGCCTGGCCTCGGTGCGCTCGTCGGGCGCTACCCCGGTGGTCGAGGGCCCAGTGCCGGGCGGTCCCGTCGCTGGCGGTCCCGTCGCTGGCGGCCCCGGCACGGGTGGCCCTGGCACGGGCGGCCCCTACCCGAGCGGAGCTGCCACCGGAGGCCCGGGCGGCCCCGGCGGCACGGTGACGCCGTTGCCGCGGCCGAACCACCGGCGGCTGATCCTCGCGGCCGCCGCGGCGATCGTCATCCTGGCCGGAGTCGGCGTAGGCGCCGGCCTCGGCCTGGCAGGCAGCGGCACGGGCAAGGCAACCGGTGGCCCGACCCCCACGGTCGACGTGTCCAAGAGCGTGTCCGCGTCGGCGAGCGCCACCCACAAGGCCACCACCAAGAAGGCCACTACCAAAAAGGCCGCTACGAAGAAGGCCACCAAGAAGGCCAAGCCCGCCGGGCACAAGTCGACCCCGACGCCGACCAACCCGGTGACGTACTCCAACCCGCCCACGCCGGCCACGAGCGCGTCGACGTACGTCTCGCCGCCGCCGACGACGCCCGCCCCGAAGCCGACGCCGACGCCCACGCCGACGCACACGACCGCAGCTCCGCCGCCGAACCAGGTCGCCGAGCCCGGAGGGTCGTACGCGTGCGGAAGTGCAAGTTCCTTCTCCGGTGGCTCGGCGGCCACGTTCAGCGTTACCAACCAGACGTCGGCGCTGGTCTACGTCGCGAAGTACTCAGTCAACGGCGCTTACGAAGGTGAGGGACCGGTCGCGGCTAACGGTGGCTCCGCCAGCTTCGGCACCGACACCGGTTACATCTGGGCGGTCAATAACTACGCCGACTCCTGCATCGCCGAATACGAGCTGCAGGGGTCCGTTTCCGTCACGGTCGTTTCCTGAACGCGCGGCCGGCCATCGGGCTACGGCTCGCTCTCCTGCCGCAACACCCGTAACTCACCACTAACCGCGATTCGACAGACAGCTCAGAGCACGGGAGAGGGACAGCTATGCGCCTCGGCAGAGGACGGCTCCTGGCGGGCATCGCAACGATCACCACACTGGCCGGGGCGCTCGTCGCGGCCATCCCGTCGGCCAGCGCGACGACAGCGGCACCGGTGGCGCTGACGGCGAGCGCGGCGAGCCCGCTCCCGGCCGGTACGGTGCGGGTCGGTGCGGTGCCAGCGACAACCCAGATCCACGTCGACGTGACACTGAACCTCGGCAACCAGGCGGGCCTCTCCGCCCAGCTCAACGGCCTGTCCAACCCGAATTCGCCGTACTTCCGCGACTTCACGCCCCAGGGCGAGTTCGGCCCGCTGTTCGGTCTCAGCCTGCCGCAGATCGCCCAGGTGCGAGCGGAGCTCACCGCGCTGGGGCTGAACCCGGGCCCGGTTGACTCCGGCCGCACCCTGATCCCGGTGACCGCGACCGCGGCGGCTCTCGAGCGCGCTTTCCGCACCACGCTCGTCGACTACCGGCTCCCCGGCGGCCGGGTTGCTTACGCCAACCTCAGCGCGCCCGTGGTGCCCGCGGCCATCGCGCCCTACGTCCAGGGCGTGGTCGGGCTCGACGACGTGTACCTGGCGCAGCACGCGAGTCAGCAGGTGACCGCCGCGGCGGCGAAGGCCGGCCCGGCGGCAACTGTCACCGCCGCTGTCACCACCGCTGACAAGGCCAGCGGCCCGTTCGCCGCGACCGCCGCACGCGGCGACCTGGCGGCCACCCAGGTGATCCCGAAGGCGAGCACCGCCCCCGCGGCCTGCGAGGCGGCCCGGGATGCCGCCATCGACCTCGGCGGCTACACAGCCAACCAGTTCGCCGCGCACTACGGGATGAACTACCTGTACGACTACGGCGATCTTGGCCAGAACATCAAGGTCGCGGTGGCCGAACTCGAGCCGAACCTGGCCACCGACATCGCCGCCTACGAGGCCTGCTACGGCATCACCACGCCGGTGAGCTACATCAACATCGACGGTGGGGCCGGGACCGGCGACGGCTCGGGCGAGGCCGCCCTCGACATCGAGAACATCGCGGGTCTCGCGCCAGACACGATCATCGACGACTACGAGGCACCCAACGCCGCCGCCACCTCGCTCCTCGACATCGTCACCGAGGTCGCGGACCGCGACGCGGACAAGGTGCTGTCGGTCTCATGGGGTCTCTGCGAGGCCGACGCCAACACCGCCCTGCTCAACGCCTTCTACACCGAGTACGAGAAGCTCTACAAAGAAGGCATCACCGTTGTTGGCGCGGCGGGCGACTACGGCCCGGCCGGCTGCTACACGCCGGCGGCGCCGAGCGCCACGCTGAGCGTCGAGTCCCCGGCGTCCACCCCGTACGGGCTCTCGGTCGGCGGAACCACCATGTCGTCCGCGGCCGAGTTTTCCGCCGAGACCACGTGGAACGGGTCGACGTCAGGCGGGACCGGGGCGGGCGGCGGCGGCCTTTCCGACTTCTGCATGCCCGGCTACCAGGACTACAACAACGAGAAGCTCCCGATCGGGCTGATCTCAACGTACTCAAAGAAGGGCGCCGGCTGCGGGGGCTCCGGGTACGTCCGCGAGACGCCCGACGTGTCCGCCGATGCGAGCGGTTCCGCGCCGTATGTCATCTACTACGACGGCGCGTGGACCGGCTTTTACGGGACCAGTGCCTCCACCACGCTCGTCGCGGCGGAAGCGGCGTTGATCGACACCTCACCCTTCTGCTCGGCGAACGGCTGGAACAGCGGCAAGATCGGCATGCTGCCGCAAGGCCTCTATGCCCAGGCCTCGATCGACAGCAACTTCATCTACCTGGGCGACGAGGGCATCCTCGAGGACGTCAAGAGCGGGAACACTGACGACACCGCGACCGGTTCCCCGGCCGGCCTGTACCCGGCGACCAAGGGCTATGACCTGGCCACCGGGCTCGGCGCGCCGCTGGTGACGGGCGTCGGCCTGCCGATGGCGGAGCCTGGCATGGCGTCCGTCATGTGTCACTGGTACGCCCAGAAGAGCCTGGTCAAGGTCAGCACGACCGGCATCGCACCGGGGGCCGGCAAGGCGGGCAAGGCGATCACGGTCACCGTGCACGGCACCGGGCTCCTCGCCGTCGCCAACACGGTCATCGCCGAGATCAACACCAACCGCGACACCAAGCTCCTCACCGATGTCTGGGCAAGGTGCTCGTCGCACACCACCTGCAAGGTGACCATCCCCGGGGAAAAGGCAGGCACCTACCAGATCGAGCTGATAGCGGCCGACTACCTGCCATGCGCCGACGGCTGCAAGGTGTACGCGACGTTCGTCTTCGCCAGTGCCCCGCACGTCAGCAAGATCTCGCCGGCCGGCGGCGGGAAGGGCACGAAGGTGACCATCCACGGCCGCAACTTCTTCGGCGTCTCCGCGGTGTACTTCGGCGGCCGCAAGGCCACCGGCGTCAAGGTCATTAACTCGACCGAGATCACCGCGGTGGCCCCGGCGGGCTCCGGTAGCCAAAAGGTCAAGGTCGTCGCGGCTGGCGGCACCAGTAACCAGGTGACGTTCAACTACTAGCGATAACTACCCGGGAACGGCGGATGCGCCTGGGCAGAACACGACTGCTGGCGATCGCCGCGGCCATCACCACACTGGCCGCGGCGGTCGCCGCCGTTGCCGTACCGTCGGCCGCGGCGACGACGGCGCCGTCGATAGCGCAGTCAGTGGCGCTGACATCGAGCGCGGCGACGGGAGTTCCGGTCGGCGCGGTGCGGATCGGTGCGATCCCGGGCGCGACCAAGATCCATGTTGACGTGGTGCTCAACCTGGGCGACCAGGTCGGCCTCACCGCCCTGCTGAACGGCCTGGCCAACCCGAAGTCGCCGTACTTTCACGACTTCCTGGCCGCCGGACAGTTCGGCTCGATGTTCGGGCTGAGCGCGGCCCGGATCGGCCAGGTGTCCGCCGCGCTGAGGGCGCTCGGCCTCGACCCGGGACCGGTCGGCTCCGGTCGCCTGCTGATCCCGGTCACGGCTAGCGCGGCGCAACTCCAGCACGCGTTCGGCGTGATGCTGGCCGACTACCGGCTGCCGGGCGGCCGGGTCGGCTACGCGAACACCGCCGCCCCGAAGGTGCCCGCGGCCATCGCCCCGTACGTCGAGGGCGTGATCGGCCTCGACAACCTAGCCGGGCCGCAGCACATGAGCGACCTCGTCCCCGCCTCGGCCAAGCGAAGCAACCGCACCGGCACCCCGGCAGGCCTGGCGGCGAAGGGCCCACAGGCCTGCCCGACCGCGACCAGCACCGCCGTCGGCGACGGCGGCTACACCGCCGGTGAGCTCGCCGAGCACTACGGTCTGACCGGCCTGTACGGCATGGGCGACCTGGGCCAGGGAGTGCACGTGGCGGTGGCGGAGCTCGAGCCGAACCTGTCCGCCGACATCAGCGCCTATGAGAGCTGCTACGGGATCAAGACGCCGGTGCGGTACATCAAGGTCGACGGAGGCGCCGGGACCGGGGCCGGCTCGGGTGAGTCCGCGCTGGACCTGGAGAACATCGCGGGCCTGGCCCCGGACGTCAGTATCGATGACTACGAGGCGCCGAGCGCAGGCGGCACTTCGCTGCTCGACGTGGCGTCCGCCGTCGCGGACGCCAGGCAGGACCGGGTGTTGTCAATCTCCTGGGGGGTCTGCGAGGCCGCCGCGGGCAGCGCGCTGCTGGACGCGTACTACAAGGTGTGGGAACAGCTCGACGCCGAGGGCATCACGGTGGTCTCGGCGGCCGGCGACGCCGGGTCGACCGGCTGTTACGATCCGGGTTCGGCCGCCTCCAGCGACGCGCTCGCTGTCAACTCCCCGGCGTCCACCCCCTACGGGCTCTCGATCGGCGGCACGGCGATGACGAGCGTGTCCGAGGGGTCGGCCGAGACGACGTGGAACTCCAACGGCACCGCGGGCTCGGGCGCGGGCGGCGGCGGTGTATCCGGCATCTTCTGCATGCCGGAGTACCAGGACTACGACCAGGTCGATTCGGCCCTCCCGCCGATCCTCGGCTTGATCTCGAAGTACTCCAAGACGAACGCCGCCTGCAAGACCAGTGCTGACCCCAAGGCGTACATCAGGCAGACGCCCGACCTCGCCGCGAACGCCAGCAGCTCCAGCCCGTACATCGTCTACTACGACGCCGCCTGGCAGGGCATGTACGGTACGGGCGCGTCGACGAGCCTGATCGCCGCGTCCACGGCGCTGATCGACTCCTCGCCGTACTGCTCGGCCAAGGGCTGGGGCAGCGGGGCCGTCGGCCTGCTGCCGCAGGGGCTTTACGCGGTGGCGTCCACCGCCAGCGACCTCATCTACCTCGACGGCGAGGGCGTCCTGCAGGACGTGACCAGCGGGAACACCGACTACACGGCGACCGGTTACAGCGGCGGGCTGTACCCGGCCAGCAAGGGCTATGACATGGCCAGCGGCCTCGGCGTCCCGCTGCTCAGCGGCCGCGATGGCCTGATCGCGTTCGATCCGAGCATCACGTCCGACATCTGCCACTTGTTCGCGGCCAAGAGCGTGGCCGATGTGAGCACGACCGGCATCTCCCCGGAGTACGGCAAGGCCGGCACGGCGACGACTGTCACGATCAAAGGCTCCGGGTTCCTCGAGGTCCCCGACACCGACGTGGCCGACGTCAACACGAGCAACAACACCAAGGGAGTCACCGAGGTCTACGCGAACTGCCCGTCGCACACCGCGTGCAAGGTGACTATCCCGGCGGAAAAGGCAGGCGCGTACCAGATCGAGATGGTCGTTGTTCGCTGGCTGCCCTGCGGCAGCGGCTGCCAGGACTACGCCAAGTTCATCGTCTCCGGCCCGCCGAAGATCACCCGGCTGTCGCCGTCCAGCGGCGGTGCGGGTACGAAGGTGACCATCCGGGGCGCCAGCTTCTACGGCGTCTCCGCCGTCTACTTCGGCGGCCGCAAGGCCAGCAGCGTCAAGGCCCTGTCCGCCACGGAGGTCACCGCCGTGGTCCCGCCGGGCTCCGGCCGGGTCAAGGTCGAGGTGGTCGCGGCCGGCGGCGCCAGTAACGAGCCGACGTTCAGCTACTAACGCGGGCGCCTGGTAACCCGGGCAGCCGCTCAGTCGCCGCGCGCGCGGACCCAGCTGACCAGCTGGGTCCGCGCCGAGAAGCCCAGCTTGGTGAAGATGTGCTCCAGGTGCGAGTCGACCGTCCGCTTGGAGAGGTACAGCCGCTTGGCGATCTCCCGGTTGGCGAGGCCGACGGCGACCAGGTCGGCGATCTCCCGCTCCCGCCTGGTGAGCGACGTCTCCCCGGCGCCGCTGCGGGCGGCGCCGGAGTCGGGGATGCCCGGCGCGTCGCCGGTGGCGATCGCGAGCACGGCGGGCGGCGGCAGCGTGTGGCCGCGATCCGCTAGCGCCTCGAAGCGTTCCGGGCCGAGCTGGCGGCGGGCGACCTCCGCCGCGCGGCCGCGGATCGGCGCGTAGCCCGGGCCCATCAGCGCCGGCCCGTTCAGCGGCGTCCACAGCGCGTCGCTGGCGCCGTAAAGCACGGCGGCCCGCTCGAACTCGCCGGCCGCCACCAGGCATCCCGCGAGCAGGTCGAGCGACATCGGGAACAGTCGCAGACCGCCCGCCGGCTCGTCGATCCGCAGGCACGCTCGGGCGTCCTCGATCGCGGCGGACAGGTCACCGGACAGCCAGCGGGCCGTCCCGCGCACCCACAGCGCGGCACCGCGTGCCCACTGCCCGCCCGGCTCGTAGCCCAATTGGTCGCACTGCCGCAGGCACTCCCCGGCCAACCGCGCCGCCCGGTCCAGCTCGCCGGTGAGCAGGCACGCCGCGGCGAGCCCGGTGTAGCAGCCGAGCGCCTGCGGGTCGCTGAAGCCGAGCCGCCGGTAGGCGGCGAGCGCCGCCTCGAGGTCGGCCATCGCGGTCCGCGGCTTTCCCGAGTAGAGCGCGGCCAGGCCGCGGCCCTGCCTGACGTGCGCGGCCAGGTCCTCGTCGCCGAGCCTGACGGCCGCGGCGGCGGCGGCCTCGAGCAGCGGCGCGCCGGCCTCCGGGTCGCCCTGCCGCACCGCGAGCAGGCCGGCGCCGAACATCGCTTCGGCGTTCTCCCGTGACCCGGGGTCGATCGCCGCGGCGAGGCGGTGCCACCACCTGCCCTCGGAGAGCTCGCCGGCCATCAGCCAGTACGGCCGCAGTAGCGTGGTCATCAGCAGCCCGGCGCGCTCCTGGCCGGGCGTGCCGAACGAGTAGCCCAGCGCGACCCGGAGGTTGCCGGTCTCCGTGCCGAGCTGGGATATCCAGCTCGGCTGGGCCGCGGTGCGCCCGCCGCCGCCCGCCGCTCTCACCAGCCGCAGGTAGTAGTCGCGGTGGCGGTGGCGCAGTCGCTCGGCCCCAGCCTGCGGCCCGGTGCCGAGCCGCCTGGCCGCGAGCAGCTCTGAGCCGAATTCCCGCATCGGGCCGGGCAGGTTGTAGCGTCCGCCCTGCTCGGTGACCGCCACGACGGACCTCTCCGCGAGCCGCGTCAGTGTGCCGGACGAGCCGGGTCCGCAGACGTACTCGACGGCGTTCGGGTCAAAGCTGCCGGGGAACACCGACAGCTCCGCCCACAGCCGTTGCTCGGCTGGCGTGCACAGCTCATAGCTCCAGGCGACGGCCGCGCGGAGCGTGCGGCGGGTGTCGGTCGCGGACCGCCCGATGCCGGCGATGCGGGAGCCGAGGATACGGAACCGGTCAGACAGCCGGGCGAGGATCTCCTCGACGGGCATGTCGCGCAGCCGGGCGGCGGCCAGCTCAAGGGCGAGCGGGATGCCGTCGAGCCGCCGGCAGAGCTCGAGGGCGGCCGAGGCGTGCCGCGGGGCGAACGCGCCGTCGCCGGCGGCGGCGCGTGCCCGGTCGGCGAACAGCGTGACGGCGTCACAGTAGGTGGCCTGTGAGTCGTCGGCGGGCAGGTCAAGCGGGGTGATCAGCAGCGCGTGCTCGTCCGGCGCCCCGAGCGGCTCCCGGCTGGTGGCCAGGATGCGCAGTCCGGGTGCCGCGCCTAGCAGCACCCGGACGAAGGCCGTGCAGGCAGCGGCGAGGTGCTCGCAGCTGTCCAGGACGAGCAGCAGCTGGCGATCGGCCAGGCTGGCCGCGAGTACGTCGAGCGCGTCACCCGGCGCCTCGCCCGGCAGCCCGAGCGCGCCGGACACGGTGCGCGCGAGCAGCTCGGGGGTTCGCAGCGCGGACAGCTCGACCAGCGAGCAGCCGTCGGCAAACCCGTCGCGGGCATCCTGGGCGGCGCGCAGTGCCAGCCTTGTCTTGCCGACTCCGCCCGCGCCGCGCAGCGTAACGAGCCGATGGTGCTCGATGGCCGCCGTGAGGACCGGCAGCTCGCGCCGCCGTCCGATGAACCGAGTCACCTCGGCCGGGAGGTTGTCTTTCCGCTGGCTAAGCGTCAGCGTGGTCACTGCGTCCCTCATATCGCCCGGCCGCCGCGCTGAGGGAAAGCGGCGGGCTATTTGGTGGTTCCCGGGCATCGTAACTCCCGGGCCCGGAAACCACCAAGGCGCTGTGCGCTAGATCTTGGACCAGGCCTCGGTGAGGACCGATCGCAGGATCTGCTCCATCTCATCGAAGTGCTGCTGGGTGCAGATCAGCGGCGGGGAGAGCTGGATCACCGGGTCGCCGCGGTCGTCGGCGCGGCAGATCAGGCCGGCGTCGAACAGGGCGTGCGACAGGAACCCGCGCAGCAGCCGCTCGGACTCGTCGTCGTCGAACGTCTCCTTGGTGTTCTTGTCCTTGACGAGCTCGATGCCGTAGAAGTAGCCCGCGCCGCGCACGTCCCCGACGATCGGCAGGTCGCGCAGCTTCTCGAGGGTCGCCCGGAACCCGGCCTCGTTGCCGCGCACGTTGCCGAGGATGTTGTCACGCTCGAAGACGTCCAGGTTGGCGAGCGCCACCGCGGACGAGACCGGGTGCCCGGCGAACGTGATGCCGTGCAGGAAGGTCGCGTTGCCCGTCAGGAACGGCTCGACCAGCTCGTCGCGGACGATCATGCCGCCGAGCGGCGAGTAGCCCGAGGTGACGCCCTTGGCAAAGGTGATGATGTCCGGCTGGTATCCGTACCGGTCGGAGCCGAAGTAGTAGCCGAGCCGGCCGAACGCGCAGATCACCTCGTCGGAGACGAGCAGCACGCCGTACTTGTCGCAGATCGACCGGACGCGCTGGAAGTAACCGGGCGGCGGGGTGAAGCAGCCGCCGGAGTTCTGCACCGGCTCCAGGAAGACCGCGGCCACCGATGACGGCTCCTCGCGGAGGATGGCCCGCTCGATCTCGTCGGCGGCCCACACACCGAACTCCTCCTCCGACGCCGAGACGAACTCCGGCGCCCGGTAGAAGTTGGTGTTCGGCACCCGCACGCCGCCCGGCGGGAGCGGCTCGAAGTCCGGCTTGATCGAGGAGAGCCCGGTCACCGCCAGCGCCCCCATCGAGGTGCCGTGGTAAGCCCACTCGCGGCTGATCACCTTGTACCGGGAC